>Ga0307477_10004367_pt1 | contig 10313 bp, 11 predicted proteins | sample atmos_gasesECM2C_FD_203316 | JGI IMG/M metagenome (GOLD analysis project Ga0307477, IMG submission 203316) | Hardwood forest soil microbial communities from Morgan-Monroe State Forest, Indiana, United States - atmos_gasesECM2C_515 | ecosystem: Environmental > Terrestrial > Soil > Temperate... | reverse complement strand
GAACAACGCGACAAAAGGGGTAGCGCCGATATTGCGTCTTACGTCTGGATCGAGGTAACGGATAATGAGCCAGACTTCTTCATCAGAAATCGACTCCGCAACCTGGATTCCCTTCCGCGGACCCGCCTTCGACACCGTATTATCCGGGTAGTTTGGGGAATGCTCATCCGCCTCGGGAAATAGCAACTGCGCTTCCTTCAAGTCGAACTGCCTGGATGTCGAGGAGCCGGAGTTCCCATCGCCACAATTCACTCCCAAGTCGCATTCGCTGCGCGCCTTCCCGGCTTTCATGAACGTCTCCTTAACTGGTCCTTTGGTCCTGGATCACGCTTGGCTCATAGAGACACCAAAGGCGGCTGCAAACGACGACGCCATTACGCTGATCCGTTACATTCGGTACCGCAAATCAAATCTAGGCACAACGTTTTCCTTGCCCTGCTGGCTCTAACCGGCGGACTTGAGTTCTTGCCGAATCGCGGTAAATCGGATGCTGCTGGCGGTCTTCCGCGAAGGCAAACCAGCACCAAACGAAGAAAACGCAGACAGACAGCGAAAGGCCTGCAAGCGCGAAGTCGAAGATTGCTGCGTAAAACATATCGTCACCTCCGGTGATGACCCTGCCATTTCTGTTTCTGTTCAAATCCCGGACGCCGTACCCATTTGCCCGGCGCTTCGTGCCTAATGCCTCTATGAGCCGACCGGCGTCGCTTGCCTGGAAGCAGGGCTGGCCGGCATTCCGGTACGCGGAAGCAGCGCCTCAATGCCTTGGAGCAGCGCCAATATACCTTCCGACTTCGGAACGAAGAGATCGACTAATGCCAGCTCCTGTCTCGGTATGCCTAAATATCCTGAAAACAGAATTAGCTTCATGTCCGGGTTCACCGCTTTGCAAAATGCCGCCAATTCGGCGCCGTTCATTCCAGGCATCTGATAGTCAAGGATCGCCAGATCGAATTCTTCGGTCTCCACGATTGCGGCGGCGTGTGCGGCGTCACAAAAAGACGCAACGTCGTATCCTTCGTTGCGCAAGATCACGGCATTCACGTACAGGCCAAACGCGTTATCGTCCACGCACAGAATGCGGTAGCTGCGCGGCGCCGAGCTTGCGGACCCGACTGCTCTCATGCCTTTCTCCAATCTTTCTCGATTTTTTGACTGTGCAACTTCGATTCCAAATCCGATTGCGTTGCTGAATACCCGTAACCTCATCTAAAACCAGTCATTGAGTTGAATTATTCCGTCGACTTGCCTGATCGACGGTACTGTCGGCGTCGGGCAGTTGACACGAGTTGACGAATTGCAACGCAGATGTGAATCCTGCGGGGCTTCAATTAAATCCAAAGCCATGATGCCAGTAGCGACAGGTCGGGCTGAGCTCGCATTTCGTTCCACCCGGGAGCACGGTGCTCTTCTCGCAGAGATTTGTCGGGCCATCGCCGCCCACCGCAATCTCACCGAGCTTTTCGATGTCTTAGCCGGATCTCTACACAGCACGGTGAGCTTCGACTATTTGAGCGTCGTCCTCCACGATCCGAGCTGCAACATCATGCGCATGCACGTGCTGCAGACCTCCATTCCGTCTCCTTTTCGCGAGGGCATGGAGTTTGAAATGGACGAATCGTTAGCCGCCTTCGTGATGCGGAACGCCGAACCAATAATCCTTCCAGACCTCGCACTGGAGACGAGGTTTCCCAGACTTACGAAGTTGCTGGTGGATCATCATGTGGAGTCGGTTTGCAGCGTCCCCCTGGTAACGCCGCGTCGCAGTCTGGGGGCCTTAACCTTCGGCAGCTCCGAAAAATACGCTTTTGCCGAGGAGGATTTCGAGATATTGCAATTGGTTGCCGAACAGGTCGCTGTGGCCGTAGAAAACGCGTTGAATTTTGAGGCTGCGCAGAAGTTGCGGGATAAGCTGGCGCGCGAACGTGACCGTCTTAAACTCTTGCTCGAGGTCAACAACGCAGTGGTGTCCAACCTGGACCTGAACGCGCTATTCCGAGCAATTCCCACCAGCGTGCGCCGAGCCATGCAGTGCGATGTCGCATGCATCGCAATGCCCGAGCCAAATCAGATCGACCTGCATTTACACGGACTTGATATTCGCGACGGCCGCGGTTTTCTGCAGGAGGACATGACGGTTCCGCTCCTTTCCTCTTCTTCCGGACTCGCCTTCACCAGTGGCAAGCCGTTCGTTTTCGGCACCCCTCCACCTGAGTCTCCGCAGTTCACGCGTGAGGTGAGCGCTGCGGAGGGCATGAACTCCGGCTGCTTTATTCCCATCATTCGCGGAGAACGAAAGCTTGGGGTACTGCTCCTGCTTGACCGGCGCGAGAATGCGTTCACCGATCCGGATGTGGAGTTCCTTGGACAGATCGCAAACCAGGTCGCCATCGCGCTGGAGAATGCTTTGAATTATCAGGAGCTGAGCGAATCGAAGGAAAGGCTCGCAAAGGAACGGCTTTATCTACTTAATGAGATTCGAAGCGAGCACCGCTTTGATGAAGTGGTGGGATCCAGTCCTGCGCTGAGGAGCGTTCTGGAGCAAATCGAAACGGTTGCGCCCACAGATTCCACGGTTCTGATCGAGGGTGAGACCGGAACCGGAAAAGAAATCATTGCCAGAACAATCCATAACCTTAGTTCCAGACGCGAGCACACGTTCGTCAAGGTAAACTGCGCAGCTATACCCTTAGGTCTGCTGGAAAGCGAGCTCTTCGGTCATGAAAGAGGCGCTTTTACCGGCGCCCTTGCCCAAAAGATCGGACGCTTCGAGCTGGCCCACAAAGGAACTCTGTTCCTAGATGAAATCGGCGATATGCCGCTCGAACTTCAGCCCAAGCTGCTTCGAGTTCTACAGGAGCAGGAATTCGAAAGACTTGGCGGCACGCGGTCCATTCGCGTGAATGTGCGCATTGTCGCGGCCACCAATCGTGACCTCGGCAAGATGGTGGAAGATCGGCAATTTCGCGCCGATCTCTATTACAGGTTCAGGGTCTTCCCGGTCACACTTCCTCCGCTGCGCGAGCGCAGAGACGACATTCCCGCTCTGGTGCGTTACTTTGCCACAAAGTATGCGGCGATCATGAAGAAGCCAATCACAACCATTCCCTCGGCTGCGATGGACGCGCTCGTGCAATATGACTGGCCGGGAAATATTCGCGAACTGCAGAACTTTATTGAACGCGCTGTCATCCTCTCCTCCGACACGGTGTTGCGCACACCACTGGTCGAGTTGAAGAACTCGGTAAAGCCGAGCCCCGCTCAGAACGGCAATGGCAGCTCGCTGGAAGAGGCCGAGCGCGAACATATCGTCCGCATGTTAAGAGAGACAGGTTGGGTTCTCGGCGGTATCCAGGGCGCAGCCGCCAAGCTCGGAATTCCTCGCACTACCCTGCTGTACAAAATGCGCCGCCTCGGCATTCCTCGCCAAGAGGCCTAGTCTCGTGTACTTGAAACCCCGTCATTCTTCCAAGTGTCGAATGTTGCCCGATCTCTCGCTGTCAGCGACCTCACTTAGGCGGCAACCGAAGGCAGAAATTGCCGAGCCGTGACCGGACACGCTGGATGATCGCACTCACACGCCACCTCGACGCCATCGCTTCCCGCCTCACGGCAGGAGTCGCTGCAGAACTCTTCCCCAATTGGTACAGCGCAAAAGCAAGCGATATGGGCGCACATTTTCGTCTCTTGATCTTTCATCGATAACCCCGAACTCTCCCGCGCCACTGATTTCTGTTCACTCATGCCTTCCAGTCTTGAATCTTGCATGCAGATATCCAAAGGTCGCGGTGTCGCTGACAGAGGATTTTCAACCGTTTTGCAAGTAACACCGTCGTAAACGACTACCACCGTGTCCACAGATTGATAGTGGCGTCCGCATTTGGACTCCAGGCTGCCCGTGTCATCGGCTATCTGTAAGGTTCTAGTTAATCGCTTGTTTGGCAGATCAAGTGCTTCTGTCTGTGTGCTGACCTTAACGAAAGGAGACTTAGCAATGGCAAACAAGGCACCTAGACAGTGTGCGCACATACCTTGCCGATGTGAAGTCACAAACGGTGACAAGTACTGTGGGCAAGCTTGTCGGGATGCGGGAAGCGATGAAGTCGAGATCGCTTGCGACTGCAGTCACCTGGCGTGTCCGCTTACTGTTTAGAGCGGCAGCGCGAGGCCGGAAACAACGCGCATCAGGACTTTAGAAGGAGAAAACAATGAATACACGAAAAGCAATCCTAACGAGTGTAGTGGTCTTCGTTCTTACGGCGGCATCGCTTTCGCAGCAGGTGAAGACCGACTATGACCGCGACGCTAACTTCACGAAATACAAAACCTTCTCGTTTGAGAAGATCGACACCAAAGATCCACTCTTGGTCGATCGCATCAAGTCTGCAATCGGCGGTACGCTGACTGAGAAAGGCTTGACGCAGGTTGAATCAGGTGGCGATATCTCTATCGTAGCCGTGGAAATGACCAACACCCAGCAAAGGCTCGATACCTTTTACAACGGCTTCGGCGGCGGCTGGCGCTTTGGTGGCCGATTCGGAGACGCCACTACTACGACTGAGACCTACCAGGTCGGTACGCTCGTCGTCGATATGTTCGATTCGAGCACAAAAGAATTGCTGTGGCGAGGATCCGCCAGCAACACGCTCTCCAACAAATCCAACACTAATATCAAGAACCTGGATAAAGGCGTGCAGAAGATGTTCAAGAACTATCCTCCGAAAGCGTAATGAATTGGGTGCGACGCCGAAACATATTCAGCGCGAGAGGCCGCCAAACTGGTCGAGGATTTGGCGCTTCGTCGCACCCATCTTTTTACCTGCACGCGCAATCTCAATAACCGGGCGAATTCACCGTTGCGACTGAGGCCAGGTCTGGAACTGGTCGAAGCGTTGTGCTCCGGATCGCTGCGTTGCATAAGCGATTGCCCATGCGATGAGTCCTACCGCCCACGCGACCGCAAAGCAGACAGCGATGCCTGAGACCAGGCCATAGTGAGAAGGCCACGATCTAACGGACTTGCTGATGTGACCGTCCACACTAATGGCGCGGAAGTAGTGAGCCACGCCCTGAATCTTGGCGATCATTTCGAGGACGATCAGGAATACGATTGTCATCATCACAATTGCAGAGTTGGGAAAGCGGCATCGAGATGGCCGAGTCATAGTTCCTCCTATATTCAATTCGCAGGGGACTGATTGCGACGCAAGCAGCCGTTCGCGTGCTGCGCCGGTGAGAAGGCCAAGAACTTCGCGCAGATAGAACACAAGACAGCATCGAACGCCGGAGTGCGAGGCGTCGCACTGTGCGTCGCGAAAGTCGGCGAGCATTTCCGCTCCAAATACGGAACGATAACGACACGGATAGAGTTTGAGCAGCAGTCGATACATCGCTGTCATCTCAGGCCTCCCGTCCAGCAAAACGCAGGCTGGCAAGCCGGGTAAGGCGCTTCATTCGCGCAACCTCCTGCCGCAAGATGCCTTTGCCTTTCGCGGTGAGCTGATAACTCTGACGGCCACGAGAGGTATCTTCTTCTTCAAATCGTTGGATTAAGCCCTCGTCGAGCAGCCGGTGCAATGCGCCATAAAGCGTACCGGTACTCAAGCAAACGCGTCCGTCGCTCATTTGGCCGACATCTTTCAAGATGGAATAGCCGTGGCGCGCCTGTTGGGCTAGGCTGAGAAGAATGTAAAGAACGGGTTCAGTGATGGTAGTGGCTGCAAGCTGCATGTTTATATTTCATCACATGACATGTCGTTAGACGACATATTACTCGAAAATGGTGGCCAGAAGGCGTTTTTTTCTTGTCATGACATCCAAGGCCTGTTGCTACGCCGGCCTGCAAGCCTGGCACGTGCAGCTAAACAGTCCGAAGTGCGGCGCTGAAGGTCCCTTAGATTCCAGTGCCAGCAGCTTCACCTATGCTGCAAAATAGATTCTGTATGCTTCGGAGCATCCTCGTACCTCTCGGCGTCTTCTGCTGCTCTCTCTTTGCGTGCTCCCAGACTGTTCCTGAACCGACGCCGAGGATTCCGGTCCCGGAGAGTGCCTTTGTTTCGCCGCACCAGTACACCAATGCGTTCTTCGGTTTCAAGCTCCTGCTGCCCGACGATCGCCATTTCCAGGTGGTGGATCTGAGCGAGTCGAACAAGGCTCTGCAGCATTTTCTCTTTGCGGAGAAGTCCGTTAAGAAGGGAATTACTCTGCTCATCGTTTCCGCAATTCAGGTGCTCGGAAATCCTGACGAAGAGGCTCAGAAGGCTGCGTTTCTGGCGGGTGAACAGGGCGCCAAGGCGCCAGAAGGGGTTGACATCGGCGGACGCCTGTTCTGGAAGAACCAAACTGAGCAGAAGACCATCTCGGGAAAGGTCTATCGCTTTCGTTATGCCACCGGCCTGAGGGAATTCGTGCTCGTGTTTTCCGTCTCGGCTCAAGATGGGCGGCAAGCCGACGAGTTGCGTCAAAACATTGAGTCGGTCAAGTTCTTCGATCCCGAGACGGCCAGAGAAGTAGCCGGCGCGGACAGCCATCCATATCTTACTGACCGTGTTCGCCACTGGTTGGAGAGCGCGCCGCAACTGGATGTCGCGCGACTCGATCCCGGCAGGCTTTCAGGGAATGTGTACTCCAACCCCTTTCTCGGGTTCTCCTATCAGTTCCCGAGCGGCTGGCACGCGGGGCAGTCATCGTTGGAAGCTGCCAACCCGAACGCGCGGCGCGATAGCGCAGACTCGAAGAAAGACCAGGGCCTTGTCGGGCAATGTACCCGCGTTCTGAGCGTTGCCACTAAGTATCCGCAGGAAGGGCATGATGACTCGTTCAATCCACGCATCGCAATGGTTGCGGCGGACCCCAGTTGCTTTGCCCCCGACTTGAATTTTCCCGATTCGGTCCACGATGAGCAGGCGATGGAGCTTTTTGGCCAGGCCTTATATCGCGCCTTCGCCGGAACGGCCTTCCTTGGACGAAATGCCAGCCGCCTGATCGCAGCCGATCTTTCAGGGCACGTTTTTCTGGAGATGCCAAGCGGTAGCGCTATTCCCGTTCCGGGAAGCACGCTGCTGCGCAAGGTGCACATGTCATTCGTTGTCACTTCCCTGCGCGGGTATTGGGTGATCTGGCTGCTGGAAAGTGACACGGAGTCGGAGTTAGGACGCCTGCTGAGGACTTCCATCTCTTTCGTCCCGCCTGTGCCGGCAACCGCCCCTGGCACTCATTGAGTCCTTGCATAAGTTGGTGGGCATGCGGGGATGTTTCAGTTTAGCGACTGCCATTCTCCGGCCGTCCCAGGCTTTTTCCTGAACTCACGGCTTGCGTGGATTAATCCTCCGACATTCCCGATTTACTTCTTGTGGTTCGAAGGTGTTCTGAATTCTGACGAAAAGGAAAGACGTGGAATGAAGCAAGCGAATCGACGTGCATTTCTCAAAAATGGAATCATGGCAGCCGGCGTGGCAACAGTCGGTGGCACGCTCTTAACCAGTGTCCCGGCTCTTGCACGCGATGACGACGAGGGCCGCAGTCCAATCACCAACGGCGATATTGCGATTCTTAGATTTCTCAACGCTCTCGAACAAGTCGAGGCGGACCTCTGGTTGCAGTACTCAGAACTTGGAGGCACTCAGGACAACGAAGTTTCGGGCGTCGGTGGCGGGAATGCCCCCTACACGGCCGCGCTTACAATTCTCGATGGCGACATGCCGCAATACATCCACGACAATACCGACGATGAAATCAGTCACGCAGCGTTTTTGAAAAATTATCTCGAATCGAAGGGAGCTCAAGCCGTCGATCTTCGTCAGTTCCGCAACTTGCCAAGCAGTCAGGCGGACGGCGCAAACAAGAGCGCAGGCAGGCTCACCAACCTTACAGAACTCACCGTCGACACCACTTTTTGGTCGCGATACCGCAGCCTTACCAACCCGGACCTGGGTGCAACAAAGTTCGCGCAAGCTGTTCCCAGCCTGGCCGTAAATAGGCATACTGCGATCCCACGAACCAATGACGACACGAACGGCAGCGACCCCAGCAATCCGCCGAGCAGCATTTCAACGCACTTGCAGGCGATTGCATTTACGGCTGGGTTCCACTTCGCATTCATCGAGCAAGGCGGGACCAGTCTTTATCCCGCACTGGCACAGCAGGTAACGAATCTCGAAGTTCTACGCGTACTGCTCAGCATCGGCGGATCCGAAATCATGCACTTCCAAACGTGGCAGGACAAAGCCGGCAACGCCCTGGCCATTTCCGATACTGACACAGGGTTTCGAGGGTCCACCGGCGCAACCGTGACCTTCACCGATCTTACGAAGGCTCAGGGAGAAACGAACCCTGAATCGAAGAATGGCGACACCCTGCAGTCCAACCTCATCATGCCGGAACCGACGCAGTTTTTGGATCCCGAATTGGGACCGGTGGCAATTATTCGGCCCACCTCCGATCGACTCGGAGGCGCAAGAGCTTCCGTGCAGAGTTTCATGGATGACGGACTCTTCATTGGCCACACGGTGAAAGGTAAATCCGACGGATTTGTCGAGCTCCTGTTCCGCCTGGCCGACGAAGCCGACGCCGCCAGACGCGGGATATAGCCGGGCCGCGAAACTTCGCCAATTTGCTCCGATTTGCCCTCAAGCACGGTTCAGGCTATGCTTGAGGTTCGAAATCGGAACCGCCCACGTGCGCATAGCGCGTGGGCGGTTTTATTTTGCGCGGAGAAATCGACGATGAACGAGATTCCAACCATAAGACAAACAATCGCGTTGAATGACATTGAAATCTACTATGAATCCCGCGGCCAAGGAGAGCCGCTGGTTTTGTTGCATGGCTTCAGCGGACTAGGCCGGGACTGGGAGCTGATTCTCAAGCAGCCACCCGCGGGATTCAAGCTAATCGCTCCTGATTTGCGCGGACATGGCCGCTCTACGAATCCCACGCGGACCTTCACTTTTCGCCAAGCTGCGCTCGACGTGCTGGCGCTGCTCGATGCCATCGGTATTGAACGCTTCAAGGCTATTGGTCTCAGCGGCGGCGCGAAGAGCCTGTTGCATATCGCCACGTTGCGGCCCACCCGCGTAGAGGCAATGGTATTAGTAAGCGGCGCACATTATTTTCCCGCCCAGGCGCGCAAGCTGATGGCGCAGATGACGTTGGAAAGCCACAGCGAGCAGGAATGGGAATTCATGCGCGGGCGACACCCGCGGGGGGACGATCAGATCCGGTTGCTATGGGAGCAGTGCCACGCTTTCAAAGACAGCTACGAGGATATGAACTTTACTGCTCCGTTTCTGTCCACAATCACAGCCCGAACCCTGATCATGTATGGCGACCGCGATCCTGTGTATCCAGTCGAGCTGGCGCTTGAGATGTATCGCGCAATCCCCAATTCCTATCTCTGGGTCGTACCCAACGGCGGCCACGGGCCAATCTTCGGCGATATGGCGCAGACATTTGTGGAAAAAGCGATTCCATTTTTGGAAGGAAACTGGAAATAGCAACGCTTCCAAGACTTATATATATCCAGCAGACAGCACGGATTTTTCTTCAATCGCGAAATCACCAAATCACGAAATCCTCATGACACCGAGTCACTTCACCCGATCACCCGATGATCCGACCTCCCAATCTTTTCCTTCTCACGCCAGATATTTCTGCAGTGGCTCCCAATAGTGTGACTTCCATCCGATGGCGAGATGATCTGCTGCACCCTGCGGGAATCCAGTGTGATCGAAGATAAGTCTCGTACCGGGACCCTCATCTTTCAGTTCAAACTTCGCGACCGAATAGACTCCCGGCTCCCAGGACTCCTCCCGCCATGCCTGCACTAAACGCAGATTCGGTTCCATCTCGATATTTCTTCCAACGATCACTCCGCCAAACAGAGAGAAAGCGCCTCCCACTTCGGGACTAATATCTGTGGCGGCTCCGGGAAGGCTGAGCTCCGTGACAGCTTTGAATTGCTTGGAATCGATCAGAGCCTGGTAGATCCGAGCGCGGCTCGCATTGATCACCACCTCCTGGTGAATGCATTCGCAGCCGCGAGAAATGCCATTGCCGTCGCGCTTGGGAGACTGATTGACTGCTGCCGCCGCTGGTTCGGCAAGAGCAATTGCCGGCAACACTGCCATAAGACGGACAGAGACCTGTCGTCGCGTAAGAAAATCAGGTTTCATCGACGCTCCTCCTATGCACTGAGAATTCCTAAATTGGCATGGCTTTTAAGTCGCCGTAATCATACTCTCTTGGGACGAGCCGCCACGTCAGCAACAAATTCGCGAAAATAATCCCGAGGCTGCTCCTCTTCACCCGATGGCCCG
>Ga0307477_10004366_pt1 | contig 10313 bp, 8 predicted proteins | sample atmos_gasesECM2C_FD_203316 | JGI IMG/M metagenome (GOLD analysis project Ga0307477, IMG submission 203316) | Hardwood forest soil microbial communities from Morgan-Monroe State Forest, Indiana, United States - atmos_gasesECM2C_515 | ecosystem: Environmental > Terrestrial > Soil > Temperate... | reverse complement strand
TCGGCGCGCGCGTCACCATCGGACACGCGGCCGCCAACATCGTCGGCGCCGACGTCGTGGTGGCCTCCGGCGCGGTGCCGCGCGACAACCCGGAGATCGTGGCGGCGCTCGCCGGGCGGATCCCGGTAGTGGCGCGCGCGGCGATGCTCGGCGAGCTGATGCGCTTCCGCTACGCGATCGCGGTCGCCGGCACCCACGGCAAGACCACCACCACCAGTCTGATCGCCAGCGTCCTCTCCGAGGGGGGCGAAGATCCCACCTACGTGATCGGCGGGCGCTTGAAGAGCGCCGCCAGCAACGCCCGCCTCGGGGCAGGACGTTACCTGGTGGCCGAGGCCGACGAGAGCGACGCCTCGTTCACTCACCTGCAGCCGCTGATCGCCATCGTCACCAACATCGACAACGATCACCTGAGCACGCACGGCGGCGACTTCGGGCTCCTCAAGCAGAGCTTCCTCGATTTCCTGCACAACCTGCCGTTCTACGGCCTGGCCGTGCTGTGCGCCGACGATGCGCATGTGCGCAGCATCGTGCAGGAGGTCGGCAGGCCGATCCTTTCCTATGGGCTGGAGCTTTCGGCCGACGTGCGCGCGCACAGCGTGCGGCCCGAGGGGCTGCGGACGCGCTTCGAAGTGACGCGCCCGAGCCGCGCAGCGCTCGCGGTGACCCTGAACCTCCCGGGAGTGCACAACGTCCGCAATGCGCTCGCGGCCATCGCGGTCGCCACCGAGCTCGACATCGACGATGCGGCGCTGCTGCGGGCGCTCGCAGGCTTTCAGGGGATCGCGCGGCGACTGCAGCACATTGGCGACGTACAGACATCGGCCGGCCGCGTGAGCGTGATCGACGATTATGGTCACCATCCCACCGAGATCAGTGCGACGCTCGCAGCCGTGCGCCAGGGCTATCCCGGCCGGCGCGTGCTGCTCGCGTTCCAGCCGCACCGCTACACGCGCACGCGCGACCTGCTCGACGACTTCGCCCGCTCGCTCTCCGAGGCGGATGTGTTGTGCGTCACCGAGGTCTACGCCGCCGGGGAGGCGCCGATCGCCGGTGCCGACGGCCGCGCCATCTGTCGCGCCGTGCGCAGCCTTGGTGCGCGCGAGCCGCTGTTCGTCGAGAAAGTCGAGGAGCTCGCGGCCGCGCTCAAGGAGCTGATCCGCCGGGACGACGTCATCATCGCGATGGGCGCCGGTAACATCAGCGCCGTAGCGCATGCGCTGCCCGCGGCGCTCGCGCAGCTGCGACCGCGGCAGGCGGGGGAGGGCCCGTGAGCGTCGCCGTCGCCCCCGAGTTCGCGTTGCGCGTGCGCCGACAGGAGCCTCTCAGCCGCCACACCTCCTGGCATGTCGGTGGCCCGGCGGAGGTGTTCTTCAACCCGCGTAATGCCGCGGAGCTCGCGGCCTTCCTGCGCTCGGTGCCGGCGGGCGTGCCGATTCACTGGATCGGCCTCGGCAGCAACCTGTTGGTGCGCGACGGCGGCCTGCATGGCATCGTGATCAGCACCCACGGCACGCTCGACTCGCTCGAGCGCCTCGGCGAAGAGCGGGTGCGCGCCGGCGCGGGCGTCGCCTGCGCGCGCCTCGCCAAGGCGTGCATCAACTGGGGCCTCGGGCCGGCGGAGTTCTTTGCCGGCATTCCCGGCACGCTCGGCGGCGCACTGGCGATGAACGCCGGGGCCTTCGGCGGCGAGACCTGGCAGCACGTGCTCAGCGTCGAGACCATCGACCGGAGCGGGCGCACCTGTCAGCGCGAGGCCGGCGAGTACCGCGTCGGCTACCGGCAGGTGATCGCGCCCGCGCCGGATGAATGGTTCCTCGCCGCGACGCTCGGCTTCGAGCACCGCCCCGGCGCGCACGCCGGCGAGGTGCGTGCGCTGCTCGCACGACGCAAGGACTCGCAGCCGATCGGCGAGTGGAGCTGCGGCTCGGTATTCACCAACCCGCCGGGTGATCACGCCGCACGGCTGATCGAGGCGTCCGGGCTCAAGGGCTTTCAGATCGGCGATGCCTCGGTCTCGCGCAAGCACGCCAACTTCATCATCAACCACGGGCGAGCGACCGCCGCGGATCTCGAGCGCCTGATCGCGCACGTGCGCGCCGAGGTCGAGCGCATGCACGGCGTCGCGCTCGAGCCCGAGGTGCGCATCGTAGGGGAGCCCTGAGGTCATGCGTCTCAGCTACCAACCCGAGCGGCTGCAGCGCGTGAGCGCCGCGCGCGAATTCGGTCGCGTCGCGGTGCTCTACGGTGGCGACTCGAGCGAGCGCGAGATCTCGCTCCTCTCCGGCAGTGCGGTGCTCGCTGCGCTCAAGGAGCGCGGCGTGGACGCGCACGCCTTCGACCCGCGCGACCACGCGCTCGGCGAGCTGCTGAGCGGTGGCTTCGCGCGCGTCTGGATCGCGTTGCACGGTCCGGGGGGCGAAGACGGCACGCTGCAGGGAGCGCTCGAGTACCTCGGCGTGCCCTACACCGGCAGCGGTGTGCTCGGCTCGGCCATCGCCATGGACAAGCTGCGCACCAAGCGTCTGGCGCTCGCGGTCGGTGTGCCGACCGCCGACTTCGTGGTGCTGCGCGGCGCGCAGGATTTCGAGCTGACGATCGAGCGCTTGAAGCTGCCGCTGATCGTCAAGCCAGCCACGCAGGGCTCGAGCGTTGGTATGACACGCGTCGCGCGCGCCGCCGAGCTCCCGGCCGCCTATGCCGCGGCCAGGCAGCTCGAGCCGCTGGTATTCGCTGAAGCCTGGCTGCCGGGCAAGGAGTACACGGTGTCGATCCTGCAGGGCGAAGCGCTGCCCTCGATCCGCATCGAGACGCCGCGTGTCTTCTACGACTACGAGGCGAAGTATTTCAGCGACGAGACGCGCTATTACTGTCCCGCGGGCCTGAGTGCGCCTGCGGAAGCTCATCTCGCCAGCCTCGCGCTCGCCGCCTTCGAAGCCACCGGTGCCTCGGGCTGGGGACGCGTGGATTTCGTGATGGACGCCGCGGCTCGCCCGATGCTGCTCGAAGTCAACACCATCCCCGGCATGACCGGCCACAGCCTGGTGCCGATGGCGGCGCGCGCCGTGGGGATCGACTTCGCCGAGCTCGCCTGGCGCGTGCTCGAGACCAGCTTCACCCGCTCACTCGCCGCCGCCGCGCCAGCGCCGCGGCCGGAGGGTTGAGATGCTGGGTCGCCCTCACAACCGCCGCAAGGTGAGCGAACGCCGCGTGCGACTGCCGCAGGTCAAGTGGCGCGCGCTCGGCGTCGCCAGCGGCGTGCTCGGTCTCATCGGCTGCGCCGCCGCGGCGCTCGCTCTGGCGCTCGATCAGCCCATCGAGAGCGTGGCGGTCGAGGGACGCTTCCAGCGCGTCGCGCCCGTCGACGTCGAGCGCGTGGTGAAGGCACAGGTGCTCGGCAAGGGACTGTTGACGGTGGATCTGGCGGCGGTGCGCGCACGTCTCCATACGCTCCCCTGGGTGGACGCGGTGAGCGTCGAGCGCGCCTTCCCGCGCGGGCTCACCGTGCTGGTCATCGAGCAGACCGCCGCCGCCCGCTGGGGCGAGCGCGGGCTGCTCAATATCCGCGGCGAGCTGTTCGCGCCCGACGAGCGCCACATCCCCTCCGAGCTCGCCCGGCTGCAGGGTCCGCAGGGCAAGGAGTCGCTGGTGGCGCAGCGCTACCTCGCCGCCGAGGGACGGCTGCTGCAGGCGGGTGTGCGCCTGAGCGCGCTGCGCCTCGATGAGCGCGGCGCCTGGGAGTTCGATCTCGCCAACGGCGTCACGGTGCGCCTCGGTCGTCGGCAGGTCGACGAGCGCTTCGAGAAGTTCATCCACTGCGCGCTGAAGCTCGTCAGCCAGCGCGCCGACGACATCGCCTACGTGGACATGCGTTACACCAACGGCTTCGCCATCGGCTGGCGCGGCGGCAGCGGACGCGCGGCTAAGGACGGGGGTCACGATGCTTAAGCGTGCGGAACGCAACCTGATCGTCGGTCTCGACATCGGCACCTCAAAGGTGGTGTCGCTGGTCGGGGAGGTGGGGCCCGACGGCTCGATCGAGCTGCTCGGCATCGGCTCACAGCCGTCGCGCGGGCTGAAAAAGGGTGTGGTGGTCAACATCGAGTCCACCGTGCAGTCGATCCAGCGCGCGGTGGAGGAGGCCGAGCTGATGGCCGGCTGCGAGATCCACTCGGTGTTCGCGGGCATTGCCGGCAGCCACGTGCGCAGCTTGAACTCCCACGGCGTGGTGGGAGTGCGCGACAAGGAGGTGAGTCACGGCGATGTCGAGCACGTGATCGATGCCGCCAAGGCGGTCGCGATTCCGGCCGACCAGAAGATCCTGCACGTGCTGCCGCAGGAGTTCATCGTCGATGGCCAGGAGGGCATCCGCGACCCGATCGGCATGTCGGGGGTGCGGCTCGAGGCGAAGGTGCACATCGTCACCGGGGCCGACTCGGCGGCGCAGAACATCGAGAAGTGCATCCAGCGCTGCGGGCTCGATGTCGACGACGTCGTGCTCGAGCAGCTCGCCTCGAGCTTCGCCGTGCTCACCGAGGACGAGAAGGAGCTCGGGGTGTGTCTGGTCGATATCGGCGGCGGCACCACCGACCTGGCGGTGTTTGCCAACGGCGCGATCCGCCACACCGCGGTCATCCCGATCGCCGGTGATCAGGTGACCAACGACATCGCGGTATCGATGCGCACGCCGACGCAGTACGCCGAGGACATCAAGATCCGCTACGCCTGCGCGCTCTCGCAGCTCGCCAACCCGGACGAGAGCATCGAGGTGCCGAGCGTGGGCGAGCGGCCGGCGCGCCGGCTGGCGCGGCAGACGCTCGCCGAGATCGTCGAGCCGCGTTACGAGGAGCTGTTCGCGCTGGTGCGCGAGGAGCTGCGGCGCAGCGGCTTCGAGGAATTGATCGCCGCCGGCATCGTGCTCACCGGCGGCAGCGCCAAGATGGAAGGCGCGATCGAGCTGGCCGAGGAAGTCTTCCACGTGCCGGTACGCCTCGGCGTACCGCAGACCGTGCGCGGTTTCTGCGACGTGGTGCGCAACCCGATCTTCTCCACCGGCGTGGGCCTGTTGCTCTACGCCCGTGACAACTCTCTGCCCGCGCGGCGCGCGGGCTCCCTGGGCAGCGCCAAGTCGGCGCTCGAGCGCATGCGCTCGTGGTTCCAGGGGAACTTTTGAGGCTGACAGAGCGGACCGAGCTGAGGTCCAGGCAACCGATGAAGCTGACAGAGCAAAACAAGCGACGTAACTCAACCAACCCTTCGTATTCGCCTAAGGAGCGACAACATGTTTGAACTGATGGATGCGTACAGCCAGAGCGCCGTGATCAAAGTGATCGGCGTGGGGGGTGGCGGCGGCAACGCCGTCGCGCATATGGTCGCGGTCGGCATCGACGGCGTCGAGTTCATGTGCATCAACACCGACGCACAGGCTCTCAAACACGCCAAGGTCAAGACGGCGCTGCAGATCGGCTGCAACATCACCAAGGGGCTCGGCGCCGGGGCCGACCCCGAGGTCGGCCGCCAGGCGGCGATGGAGGACCGCGACCGCATCATCGAGCTGATCGAGGGCTGCGACATGCTGTTCATCACCGCCGGCATGGGCGGCGGCACCGGCACCGGCGCCACCCCGGTGGTGGCGCAGGTCGCCAAGGAGCTCGGCATTCTCACCGTGGCGGTCGTCACCAAGCCGTTCGAGATGGAAGGCAACAAGCGCTCCTGCGTGGCGGACAACGGCATCGCCGAGCTGTCGAAGTACTGCGATTCGCTGATTACAATTCCTAACCAGAAACTGCTGACCGTGCTGGGAGCGCAGACGACACTGCTCGATGCGTTCAAGGCGGCCAACCAGGTGTTGCAGGGCGCCGTACAGGGCATCGCCGAGCTGATCACCCGGCCGGGGCTGATCAACGTCGACTTCGCCGACGTGCGCACCGTCATGGCGGAGACCGGCATGGCGATGATGGGATCGGGCGCGGCGAGCGGTGAAGGGCGCGCGCGCGCCGCCGCGGAAGCGGCGGTCTCCTCGCCGCTGCTCGAAGACATCAACCTCGCCGGGGCGCACGGCATCCTGGTGAACGTGAGCGCCGGCATGGACCTGTCGATCGGCGAGTTCCAGGAAGTCGGGCAGATCGTCAAGCAGTTCGCCTCCGACGACGCCACCGTGGTGGTGGGCACGGTGATCGACCCGGAGCTGTCCAACCAGGTGCGCGTCACCGTGGTCGCGACCGGACTCGGGCGAGTGGCTGCTGCCGCGCGCCCGCCGCTCGCGGCGCCCCGGGAACGTGAGCCGCTCGGCGCTCGCGAGCGCGACACGCGCGGCGTCGAGCCGATGCGTGTGGTGCGGCGCGCGCCGCTCTCGAGCAGCGATTACGCCGCGCTCGACAAGCCCACGGTGCAGCGGCAGCGGGCGGTCGGGGACGGGCTGCGGGCGGAGTCCGACCCCGAGGAGCTGCTCGACATTCCAGCGTTCCTGCGACGCCAGGCCGATTGATGTGATACGGTAACGCGCGTTGGGATTCCGTCGGCGCCGCAGGCAGGGCGCCCAGGGAGGCGCCCTCCTTGCGCTTGGGGTGGGTGTCGCTGCATGGCGGGCGGGTGCACTGCGAATTGCTCTGTCACCCGAGGCCGGGCGCGAGCGTTTGAAACACGCAGCATGGTCGGACAAAGAACACTCAAGAACTCGATTCGCGCTACCGGCGTTGGGCTGCACACGGGCAAGAAGGTGCTGATGACCCTGAAGCCCGCGGATCCGGATACCGGCATCGTCTTCCGTCGCACCGACCTCGCCGCGCCGGTCGACATCGTGGCGCGCGCCGAGAACGTCGGCGACACCATGCTCGGTACCACCCTCGGCAAGGGCGAATCGCGCGTCTCGACGGTCGAGCACCTGTTGTCCGCCTTCGCCGGGCTCGGGATCGACAATGCGATCGTCGAGGTGTCGGCGGCGGAAGTGCCGATCATGGACGGCAGCGCCGGGCCGTTCGTTTTCCTGCTGCAGTCGGCCGGCATCGAGGAGCAGCGTCGGCCGAAGCGCTTCATCCGCGTGACCAAGCGGCTGCGGGTCGAGGACGGCGACAAGTGGGCGCAGTTCGATCCGTTCGACGGCTTCAAGGTGAATTTCGAGATCGAGTTCAATCACCCGATCTTCAAGCGCCGCTCGCAGCGCGCCTCGATGGACTTCTCGACCACCTCGTTCCTGAAAGAGGTGAGCCGGGCGCGCACCTTCGGCTTCATGCGCGACCTGGAGACGCTGCGGGCACGCAACCTCGCGCTCGGCGGCAGCCTCGACAACGCCATCGTGCTGGATGATTTCCGCGTGCTGAACGAGGACGGGCTGCGCTACGAGGACGAGTTCGTCAAGCACAAGATCCTCGATGCCATCGGCGATCTGTACCTGCTCGGCCACAGCCTGATCGGCGAGTTCAGCGGCTTCAAGTCCGGGCACGCGCTCAACAACAAGCTGCTGCGCACGCTGCTGGCTGACACCTCGACCTGGGAGGAAGTGGTGTTCGACCGCTACAGCGATGCGCCGATTTCCTACATCGAGGCGCCGGCGCTGCACCCGCCGCGCAGCTAACCGGGCGGCGTCTCAGCCGCGCGGCAGCACGCGCACCTTGACCGCGGCGAGCTCGGGAGCGGCCGCGCGCAGCTCGTCTTCCAACTCCAGCAATACATAACGCAGGCGCGCCGACCAGACGGCGCTCGCGGCAAAAACCACCAGTGTGCCGTTATGTTCAGCGACGGCCGCAACACGCGCGGCGAGCGAGGCGGGCAGGTGCGCGGCGAGCCAGGCGTGCCAGAAATTGACACGCGCGAGTTGCGCCGTGACACGCGTCAATGTCGGCGTACGCCGCCCCAGCAGGTCCTTTACAGAATCAATCCGCCGCAAGCGCGGTGGTGTCGCAGTCCTCAGTCGCGCGCCGCCGCGCTTGTCTCGGCTGATCTTCTTGGGCATATTGCCTCCGGCTGCTTGGGCAAACCCACCGAAAGGCGGGGACGCAAAGCCACCGGTCTACAGCGGAGACGCCATGACAGCGGGGTTGCCGGCGCATGGTACAGGCATTGGGAAGCACAACAGGGCGAACACGCCCGGGCACGGTCCACGCGTGAGCCGCGTAGCCTGCCCACAGGGGGGCTCCAGGGGCCGGAACGCGTAGGCATGAACGTCATTCTATTATCTGGACGGCACGGCAAGGCGCGGCAGCTCAATCTGGCGCACCCGCTTACGTTAAGTGTCGTCGCCGCTCTCGCCCTCGCGATTCTCGGCGGCGCGTTTGCGCTCGGCTTGCACTTGGGCGGTGACCGCCACACTCGGCTGGCGCTGAGCGATACGGCCCACTTCGGCGAGCTACTCACCGAGCAACAGCGCGAGATCAAGGCCCTCAGCCAGCAGGTGCAGCTGCGGGTCGATGGCCTGGCGATGCGTCTCGGTGCGATGAATGCCCACGTCGTGCGGCTCGATGCCCTCGGCAAGCGACTCACCGAAATGGCGGACATCGACAGCCGTGAGTTCAATTTCGACCGCGATCCGCCCCTCGGCGGACCGGAAGGCGCGGGCGAGGGGGTGAGCGCCCAGGTGCCGGACCTGTCCTTCATGCTGACGCAGCTCGAGGCGCGCGTGAACGTGGGCGCCTCGCAGCTCGCGGCGCTCGAGAACCTGATTCTCGCGCGCGAGCTGAAGGAAGAGATCCACCCCGAGGGTCGCCCGGTCGTCAACGGCTTCATTTCCTCGTATTTCGGCGCGCGCGCCGATCCCTTCGACGGCCTCGAGACCTTCCACAAGGGCGTCGACTTCGCCGGCGCCGCGGGCTCCAAGGTGATCGCGGTGGCCGCCGGCGTCGTCACCTGGGCGGGCGAGCGCTCCGGCTTCGGCAGGCTGGTCGAGATCAATCACGGTGACGGCTACGTCACGCGCTACGCCCACAACGAGCGCATGCTGGTGAGTGTCGGTCAGACGGTGAAGCGCGGTGAGCCGGTGGCGCTCATGGGCTCGACCGGCCGCTCGACCGGACCGCACGTGCACTTCGAAGTCCTGCGCAACGGCCGCCCGGTCGATCCGCTGAGCTTCATCGGCCGCTGAAACCTCCCCGCGGGGCGCTCCAGCCCCCTTGAATTCCCCCGCGCCGAAACCAATTGGGCGTGAGCGGCGTCTATTTCGTACAATACGCCGCCTTACGGAAGCCCGCCGGTACGATAAGTGCTTGTCGGGAAAGATGTTTTCCCCCAAGCGAGCCTCCTCTTGCACCAACTCCTCACCCGCGTATTCGGCAGCCGTAACGAGCGCATCGTGCGCGGCTACAGCCGCCAGGTGCGCGCTGCCAGTCAGCTCGAGCCACAGATCGAGCAGCTGAGCGATGCGGCGCTGCGCGCCAAGACCGACGAGTTCCGCGAGCGCCTGAAGGCCGGTGCGACGCTCGATGAGCTGCTGCCGGAGGCGTTCGCGGTAGTGCGCGAGGCGGCGCGCCGTACGCTCAGGATGCGTCACTTCGACGTGCAGCTGATCGGCGGCATGACGCTGCACAAGGGTCAGATCGCCGAGATGCGCACCGGCGAGGGCAAGACGCTGGTCGCGACTCTGCCGGCGTATCTCAACGCCCTGGGCGGCGAGGGCGTGCACATCGTCACCGTGAACGAGTACCTCGCGCAGCGCGACGCGGACTGGATGGGTCCGGTGTATCGCTTCCTCGGGCTCACCGTCGGGGTGATCAAGAACGCGCAGACCGCACAGGAGAAGCGCGCCGCCTACGGCTGCGACATCACCTACGGCACCAACAACGAGTTCGGCTTCGATTACCTGCGCGACAACCTCGCCTACCGCCTCGAGGATCGCGTGCAGCGCGGCCTGAGCTTCGCGGTGGTCGACGAGGTCGACTCCATTCTGATCGACGAGGCGCGCACGCCGCTCATCATCTCCGGTCCGGCCGAAGAGAGCACCGAGCTGTACGTGCGGATCAATCAGCTGGTGCCGCGCCTGACGCGGCAGACGGCCGAGGACGGCCCCGGCGACTTCTCGCTCGAGGAGAAGAGCAAGCAGGTGCACATCACCGAGGCCGGGCACGAGCACGTCGAGCGGCTGATGGTGCAGTCGGGCCTCCTCAAGGAGGGCGAGAGCCTGTATGACCCGGCCAACATCCGCCTGATGCATCACCTCAACGCGGCGCTGCGCGCGCACGCGCTCTACAAGCGCGACGTCGAGTACATCGTGCGCGGCGGCGAAGTCATCATCGTCGACGAGTTCACCGGTCGCACCATGCCGGGGCGGCGCTGGTCCGACGGCCTGCACCAGGCGGTCGAGGCGAAAGAGGGCGTGCGGGTGC
>Ga0307477_10004365_pt1 | contig 10314 bp, 11 predicted proteins | sample atmos_gasesECM2C_FD_203316 | JGI IMG/M metagenome (GOLD analysis project Ga0307477, IMG submission 203316) | Hardwood forest soil microbial communities from Morgan-Monroe State Forest, Indiana, United States - atmos_gasesECM2C_515 | ecosystem: Environmental > Terrestrial > Soil > Temperate... | reverse complement strand
GCCGCGGCAACAACGTCAGCTGGGGCTCAATCAGCACCGGGTATGCCAGCAACGCGAGCATGCTGCCCAGGTTGCTGGCGGCGTACAGGAAGTAGGGATCCTTGGCCGACGGGTGACCGGTGCTGGCGAACCACTTCTGAAGCAGCGGGGCACTGGTGGAAAGAGCGAAGAACGGCAGGCCGACCGAGACGGCCAGCAGCCCCAGCAGCCACGGCACCGGGTTGGCCTCGCCGGGAGGCAACGAGCCCGTGGCGACGCCCACCGGCAGCGCCAGCAAGGCCAACGCCAGGACGGCGCCCTGGAGAGCCACTTGCCGCCAGGAGCTGAGCCTGGCGGTCACCGCGTGCGCGTAGGCATAGCCCGCCAGCAGCGTCGCCTGGAAGAAGACCATGCAGGTGTTCCAGACCGCCGGCGTGCCACCGAGCAACGGCAGGATCATCTTCGCGATCATCGGCTCGACCAGGAACAGCAGCGTGGCGCTGACGAACATCGTCAGGGCGAACAGCACCAGCAAGGCCGCACCCGTGCGGTGATGACTGGTAACCGTGGCCGGCTCCTGGATACAAGCTGCGCGCGACATGAGCCCTCCCTGTGGCAAGCAGAAAACATACCGCCGGACACCACGGTCCGGCGGATACTCATCTCAACTCGGTTGGGGTGGCGGTCCGTGCCAGGCACTGGCTGGCGGCCAGCGCGCTTCGCCGGGCGCGTCGTCCAAGCGCGAGACGACACCGGGCAGGTCGCCCCGGCAGGGGAGGCCGCGGTAATTTGCTGCAAAAACCGCGCCGATTCGCCACGTTCCGGCGCGGTGGAGCCTGAGTAAGCCGTTTGCGGCAAGGGGGAAATGTCGTTTGACAAGAGGCAGGTTATGGCCAAAGCTTTGTATTGAGCCGGGGCTGCCGACCCGGCCGCGGTCGCCCTTCGCAGACTACCCGTCGGCCTGTCGCTCTCACGCCACTCCAACCGGGGGACCTGACGATGCCGTTCCGATGGACTTCGCGCCTGATGCAGTTGGCCGTCGGTCCGTGCTCGCAGTGCGGCCAACCGGTGCGCGACGACTCCGCCTGCTGCCCCAGTTGCGGGGCCCTCCAGAAGATGGGCCTCAGGCAGCTGGCGATTCGCGTCGCAAAAAAGGCCTGGCTTGGTGCGATCCTGGGCATGATTGCTGGGGTCGTGTGCGCGGTTCCGCTCTACCTCGTGCAACCGCTGCTGGCGCACCGCGCCCAGATTACCTTCCACGGCATGTGGCGGATCGCCGAGCTGTGGGCGGTCATCGGAGCCATGCTGGGGGCCGTCTGCCGGGGAAGCTGGGAGGCCTACCGCAACGACTGATCGCGCGAGGCGGTGCCCGCACCCGCGCCGCTACCTACCCATGCGCGCTACGGCAGCGCGGCTGTCAGCCTGACAACCGCTGGAGCCGTGGCCGCTCTGCTCGTGTTACGAGCCGGTACCACCTATCGAGTTTTCTACCGTGGTGAACGTGGCGTTGGCGTTGGTGCCCAAGGCCGTGATGGCGATCAGGCACACAACGATGATGAGGGCCAGCATGACGGCGTACTCGACGGCCGTCGGGCCGTCCTCACGCCTCAGGAAACTCGACACGCACTGAGCAAACTGGCGCATGACCACTGTCCTCTCTTGGCTTGGCGGTCCGTCGCCTTCCCTTCGGTAGCCTGGCGATCCTGCGGACTGCTCCGCAGGACCCATGGCTTTGCGTCCCCGCCTTACGACGGGTTTGCCGTTTCGAGGAAACAAGGGTCGTCATCCCCGCACCGGCGCGGGAATTACTAGCCAAAGGCTAGGTCATGAAACCGGGCGGGTCAAACGTTCCCTTCCGAAGGCTCCTCCGGCGGCGGGACCGGGAATTCCAGCTCCGACACACTCGCCTCGGCGCTCAGCGGGCTCTTGATCGGCAGCCGCATGGTGAACTTGCTCATCTTGCCCGGCTGGCTCTGGACCAGGATGTCGCCGCCGTGCTCGCGCAGGATCTTGCGGCTGACGGCCAGGCCCAGGCCCGTCCCCTTGGCCCCCTTGGTGCTGACGAACGGCTTGAAGATGTCCGCCTGCTTCTGCGGCGGGATGCCCGTCCCGTTGTCCAGCACCAGGATCTGCACCCAGCCCTCCTCGGCGTCCGGGCCGGTCATGACTCCGAGCTGCGGGTTCTTGCGCTCCTCGACGGCGTCGAGGCCGTTTGTGACGATGTTCAAGAGCGCCCGGTGGATGCCTTCCGGGTCCGCCTGCACGCGCGGTAGGCCCTCGTCCAGCCGCGCCTCCAGCCGCACGCCCAGCTCCTTGACCCGGCCGCCGACCAGCTCCAGCACGTCGCGCACGACCTGGTTCAGGTCGGTCTCCTCGATCGCCGGCTCGCGCTCCTTGGAGTAGCTGAGCATGTCCATGACCAGGTCATAGATCTTGCCCTGGTTCTTCTCGACGATCTTCCAGCCCTGGAGCAGGTGCTCCTCGCTCTTGTCGGCGAGGCCCATCTTGAGGATCTCGCTGCCGCTACGCAGCCCCTGGAGGATGTTCTTGATGTGGTGCGACAGTGCGGCAATGGTCTGGCCGATGGCCGCCAGCCGCTCCGCCTGCACCATGGCGTGGTGGTAGCGGGTGTCCTCTACCGCCAGAGCCGCCTGGTGGGCGATCGCGATCGCCAGGGCCAGGTGCTCCTCGGTGAACTTGCCCGTCACGCTTTGGCGGGCGACCAGGTCCCGCGCCGTGCTCCGGGTGTCGAGGTAGAGCACGCCCACGCTCTCGTGCCGGCCCTTCATCGGCACGCAGATCGCCTCGCGGATGCCGAAGCGGACGATGCTCTGACCCGTGTTGAAGCGCTCGTCGTGGGCGGCATCCGAGACCAACACGCCCTGTTTCTCGCGCAGCACGTAGTCCATGATGGTGCGGCTCAGGGTGATCTTTTCCTCGCTGTTGACCCCCTCGCGCCAGCGCAGCGCCTTCGGCTCGAACTGGTTCGTGGCCGCGTTCCGCAGCATGATGCAGCCGCGGTCCGCCTCGATCGAGCGGAAGATCAGCTCCATGATCCGCTCGAGGAGTTGGTCGATGTCGAGGATATGGCTGACGGCCTGGATGGTCTCGTACATGATGCCGAGGTTGGCCAGCGCCGTCTTCAGCCAGACCGTGCCGGCCTGCTCGGGCTGAGCCAGGATGCGGCTGCCCTCGGTCTCGGCCACGGTCTTGATGATGGCCGACGACCACTCCAGGTCCTGCTGCCGGCTCATCATGTTGATGCGGTCGGCGAGGTCGGTCGTCGTTTGCCCGTCGTTACGGCCGGCGCTATAGACCAGGATGCTCTGGCCGATCTGGATGTGGTCGCCGGAGCGCAGCACGGCCTCGGTCACCGGTTGGTTGTTGACGAACGTGCCGTTGGCGCTGCCGACATCCACGAGGGTGTGGCCGGCGTCGCGGCGCTGGAACTCGGCGTGCCGCCGCGACACCTCCGTATCGTGCAGCCGAACCTGGTTGCTGGCATCGCGGCCGACGCCGGCCACCGGGCCGTCCAGCTCGAACTGTTTGCCCTCGTCCGCGCCTTTGATCACGATCAAGCGGGCCACGGTCCACCCCGGGAAGATGGTCGAGGATGAAGGGTTGAGGATCGAAGAAGAGCCGTGACGTGCGATCCCCGAGCCTCGGTTCTCGACCCTTGTTAATACCGTAGCTGCTAAAGAGGGACCATGTCAAGAAAAAGGCCGCGCGGGGCCGGGCGGGGCGCCGCGGCGCAATTGGAGATCCCGCAAGCCCTTACCAACCCCACTCGATTTATCCGCGCGGAGCCCGTGGCGCGAGCGCGGACAGCCGCCCTTCTCCGCGTCCAGGATCGCGCCGAAAACGATGTCGCCGTCGTGCTCCGGCAGACAGAGCCAGTCAATGGTCTCGTCTGCCGCGACCAGCGCCGCCGTGCGCCGGTCGCCAATGATGCTGTGCCGCCCGATGGCCGGGTGCGGGACAGGAGGAATCCAGGCCGGCCGAGACATGGACTGGGTCCCGGGGTGACCCAGGGGATGATAGGGGATTGCGGCTGGGTTGGCAGGGGACGAACAGCCTCTTTATCGGCATCGTTGCCTGCGTCACGGCGTGTGCTGGGCCCCTGCCGGGCCGGAATGCGGTTGACCCGGATGGGTGCCGCGCTGTCGTTCGGCAAGGGTGGCCCGGGCCTCGGCCAGTCGGCGACGGAGGGCGTCGGCCGACCAAGGCCACGCTGCGGGCTGGGTAGGCGGCGGCCCAAGGCCAGCGGCCTCCTGCTCCGCCGGGTCCGGCATCGCGGCGGCGATCATGGTGGCGAGGTCCGCGGGGACCGCCCCGTGCCGGACCTGGAGCCGCTTGGCGGGACCCGGGCCGTCGAGGTAGTGGGTCTCGTCGTACATCCACTGTCGGAGGAACGCCTCCTCCTCAGGGGACAGTCTCATCCGCGCGTGCGTGTTCGGCATAGGTGTAGTTCATCAAGGGCTGATGGCTGCCGGGCTGAGTGAACCGGTGCCGCAGGGCCCATTCTCGGAGCGGCGTGGTCGCTAGTTCTCCGTCGGTCTGCTTCTTGATCTCCAACTCCGCGTGTCCGTAGCGGAAGACGGGCCATGACGCCTGCGGAGCCTGTGGTCGCCCGGCGCCATCGAAGCCGATCAGCCCGTTGCAGTACGGGCACGCCAGAGCCGCTCCCGGTCTGGCATTGAAGAGCAGCCTGTACGCCGGGTGTGATCGCTTGCCCACGGGGAGGCACTCCAGCAAGGCGTCCACGATGAAGCCGCGGCAGTGAAGGCAGTAGATGCTCCAGTACGGCATCGCGGTCCCACGGCTGCCAGCGGCCATCACCGGGGCAGGGCCAAGGCAATTTCACCGCACTTTATTCTCCCCGCAAGGAACGCCGCCGACAAGGTGGATGTGAAAACCGCGACAGCGGGAAGGCACAGCAGTACGATGAGGTCCTGACAAAAAGGGGACATCGTACTTTTCCGCTTGCTGCCTGCCTGTCCCCAGTGGATAATCCACCCCATGCCGCGCACCGCCCGTGCCTCCCAGGGTGGCTACTGTTATCACGTCCTCAACCGGGGCAACGGCCGCCGCACCGTCTTTCACAAGGACGGCGACTTCGCCGCCTTCCTCAAACTGCTGCGTCAAGCCGACGAACGCACCCCCATCCGCCTGGTCGCCTATTGTTTGATGCCCAACCATTTTCACCTGGCGCTGTGGCCACGCAAGAACGGGGACCTCAGTGACTACATGATGTGGCTCATGACCGCCCATGTCCGCCGCTATCACCAGCACTACCATTCCAGCGGCCACGTCTGGCAGGGCCGCTTCCGGGCCTTTCCCATCCAGGAGGACGATCACCTCTTGACCGTCCTCCGCTACATCGAGCGCAACCCTGTCCGCGCCGAGTTGGTCGGGCGCGCCCAGGATTGGCCGTGGTCGAGCGCCGCACCGGCCGGGCCCGGCTCACCGGCGCTCGATCCTGGTCCGGTGGTCCGGCCGGCGGGCTGGCTGCGGCACGTCAACGAGCCGCAGACCGAAGCCGAGGTCGAACGTCTGCGAGAGAGTCTCCGCCGCGGCCGGCCGTATGGCCACGCGGTGTGGATGGAGGAGACAGCCCGTCGTCTTGGTCTGGAGGCCAGCCTGCGTCCACGCGGCCGGCCGAAGAAGCTGCCGACCACAGTCGCCGCCCTGTTCGACAGCGATGGGGGATGAATAATGTACGATGTCCCCTTTTTCTTCTTTTTCTTCGTTAAACACTTACTATCTCTAGGCCTTCTATGATGACAGACAGAGCATCGGGCTGGAGGTGTATTATTGCACGCCGACGGACCCGTCTCCTGATAGTTATCAATGTGTTGCCGGTCATTATCGGGATGGGCTGTAATGGACGAGCGACCACAATGAACACGACTCCCTATGTTTCGCGACCTCCCCGGATCGCATCTGCGTCCGTCGGTGATTGGAGGCTGGAGACCGGACCTGACGCATCCCTGGTGTTCACAAAAGAATCACCCAGCGTGAGTTTCAAGCTGACAAAGCGCGGGCTTAACTTGGTCCAATGCCCACAAGCAAATGTGCATTTGACGTTCAGTCAAACTGTAGGTGAACGGGTTGTGCGAGAGGCAAATCACCACATTGTTTTCCATGAGAGTAAGGCAAATGGCAAGGAATGGGAGGCTGTCATCAAGCGCGCCCTTGACGCAACACCTGGGCGCACTACAAGCCCTTTCCTAGTGGAAGGCAATTACATGCTGGATATTGAAGTCGCTCTGGAGGATGGCACTGTGTTTAGGCTGGAGGCGATTCCAATGGAGGTCAGGAGAGTGACCTATTGATCAGAACTTGTAGCATCACAATGAACAAGGAGCGGATTGCAGCGCCACGAGTATCACATGGTGTCCGCATAGTTCTCCCGAATCTGCGGGTCGCGGGTGCGTGAGCCCTCCTCGCGGAAGGTCATGTAGAGACCCCAATGGCAACTACGCTCGATCGACCAGTGACTGCGAACGGCTCGGGCAAAGCGCCTCGCGCCGACCGGCAGCTTGCTGGTGTCATAGCGGCTCTCGCTCGCGTCTTGGCCATTGCGCGTGCAGACCAGGGTCGCCAGGCTGATCGATCTCATCCCCTTCCACCGTTCCGTCCCCGGGCAAGCTCTCCGGCACGGGCATTTGGAGATAGCTGCGCACCTCCTTCCGGCCCTGTCCTTTGCTCGATTTCTTGGTGGCGACGCGCACGCACCTCGGCAAAGTCGTTGGTGTCCGTCCGGCGAACGGCGTTCTTGACAGGCGAGGTGTAATGCTTTCCAACGAGCCAGCACGTTAATGGCCTCGTCAACAACCCACCTGATCCTGACCTCGATGAAGTCGAGGTAACCGACTCAGCACATCCGCTCTATGGCCGCCGCTTTCGCGTTCTTTCGGTCAGCCATCCGCCGCAGTGCCCGGGACATGTCCTGGTGTCCTATGGCGACGCCATGGGGATCCGCTTCCTGTAACTCTTCCCGAAATGTCTGCCTCGTTTTCGCCGGAATCGCCTTCAGGAATGGACTGCTTCCCAGCCGCGGGTGCCGCGCGCGACGAGAGAGGATCGGCGCGCCGCGCCATGCCGAAGTTTCCTCTTAGGCAGTGAACAGGGCGCTCGGCCGCCGGAAAACGCTCCGGCGTGTCCCGGGCTCGTGTTTGCTACGACGGCTCGGGCGGGAGCCAGGCGGCAACGTCCCCGCCTTCGAGAGACCACTCCTACTCGACTGACATGGCCGCGGACGGCGGCTGACCTCGGCCGGTGGCATCCTCGGCGTTTTGACAGTGGGTGGCGCTTTCCGTTTTCTCAGTCCACGTACCGATCGGCGCCGAGATCGCGCAGGGTTTCTTGCCGTTGTCTCTCGTACACCATCAAATCCACCCGCTGCCGCCGGTGCCGCCGCTCCAGCCGCCGCTGCGCCACCAGAAACCACCCGCCGCCTCCTGGCTCATGATCACAGCCGCCCCGCTGTGTCGCCGTCTTGAGGGCCCGCTGGCGTCGTTGGGTCAAGCCTTCCAGCAGCTCGTCTTCGAGCGACAAAAAGAACTGGCAGCTCCCTGGGTCACCCTGCCGTGCTGCCCGCCCGGCCAGCTGCCGGTCGATGCGTAACGCCTCGTGCCGCTCCGTGCCGATAAGGTGCAACCCCCCCCTACCTCCTTGACCCCCGGCCCCAGGCGGATGTCCGTGCCACGGCCAGCCATGTTCGTCGCAATCGTCACCCGCCCGAACTGGCCCGCCTGGGCCACAATCTCTGCCTCCTTGCCATGCTCTTTGGCATTGAGCACTTGGTGCGGGATGCCCGCTTCTTTCAGCATGACGCTCAGCCTCTGGGACTTCTCCACTGACCGCGTCCCGATCAAGAGCGGCCGCCCGACCTCGTGCAGCCGGACAACTTCCTCCACCACCGCGGCGAACTTCGCCTCTTCCGTGGGATAGACCTGATCGGGGTACGTCTGCCGGATCACCGGGCGGTTGGTCGGGACGCAGACCACCCAGAGCTTGTAGACGCGGCGCAGCTCCCACCAGTTCTGGGCCGCCGTGCCCGTCATGCCGCCGAGCCTCTTGTACCGCCGGAAGTAGCTCTGGAAGCTGATCTGGGCGGCGTGGTCGGCGGCCCTGGTGACCGTGACGCCCTCCTTCGCTTCCACGGCCTGGTGGAGGCCGTCGTGCCAGTGGCGGTCTGGCATGCGCCGTCCGGTGAACTCGTCGATGATGACGACCTTGTCGTTCTCGACCAGGTAGTGCTGGTCGCGCCGGAAGCGGTGCTGGGCGTGCAGCGCCCGCTCCACGTGCTCGTACAGCCTGTCCATGGCGTGGGAGTGCGGGCCGCAGGCCGAGTTTGACCGGACCCCGTGCCCCTGGCCGGTTGGCGAACTGGGTCGGTGGGCGTCTCGCAAGCCCCCAGACTGGAGGGGGTTGTGGCGCGTCGAATGCCCGCCAAGCAGCCCGGAAAGTTGGCGATCTCGCCTCCAAGCTGGGGCGGGCTGGTGGCCTCGTAGGCGGCATGGACACGGCGGCAAGAGCGTCCGGATGCGCACTCTGGGGAGTTCGAGCAGATATGGTAACAGAGCCGGCTCAGCCCGGTCGCGCGAGCAGGGCGGACAATTCCAGCAGGTCTCGCAGGACCCGGTCCGGCCGGGCGGCCTTCAGCGCGGCCACTTCGTCCGAGCCGGTCGGGACCACCCAGACGTCCACCCCGGCCTGGTGCCCGGTCTGGATGTCGACCACCATGTCGCCGACGTACAGCGCCTCCTCCGGCCGCACCTTCAGGCGGGACAGCGCCGCCAGGAGCATGTCCGGCGCAGGCTTGGGCCGGCTCACGTCCTCGGGACCGAGCACCGCATCCAGGAGCGCGGCTATGCCCAGGTGATCGAGCAACTGCCGCGTGAACGCCACGGGCTTGTTGCTACAGATTCCCAGCAGGAATCCCTTGTGCTTGAGCGCCCGCAGCGCGTCGGCCGCTCCAGGAAGCAGATGCGTGCCGGTCCGCATGACGGAAGGGTGATGGCCACGGTAACGTGCCAGGTCGTTTTCAATCGCCGCGCCCGGGACGGTGTGCTCCAGCAGGTAGACCGGCCCGCGGCCGACGTGGCGGCGGACTTCGGCCTCGTCGAGGGGCGGCAGGCCATGGGCGGCCCGCACGAAATTGACGCTGGCCGTGATGGCCGGGTAGCTGTCGGCCAGCGTCCCGTCGAAGTCGAAGAGCACGGCCCGCGGAGCCGCGCCGGCTTGCCCTGTGCACATGGATTGTCCCAAACCGGCGAGCTGACGCCGCGCCGCTCCGCCGATCACCCCGTGTCTTGCCCACTCAAGATTCGCCCCAACTCCCGCAAGTCCAGGTTGCCCCCCGACAGGACGCCGACCACGGTCTTGCCCGCCAGCTGTTCGCGGATCTGGAACGCTGCGGCCGTGGCGGCCGCCCCCGCCCCCTCGGCCAGGTTGTGAGTCACGCGCAGCAGCAGCCGGATCGCCTCGCGCAGGGCCGCGTCGCTCACCAGGACCATGTCGTGGACGTACCGCCGCATGATCGCCAGCGTCATGTCCGCCGGCACGCGCGTGGCCATCCCCTCGGCGAAGGTCCGCGGCGTCCCGGTCTCGACCCGCTGTCCCTTCCGCCACGACAGCGTGACCGCCGGGGCCAGCTCGGACTGGACGCCGATCACCCGCGCCTGCGGCCAGCGCTCGGCCGCCACCAGGGCCGTCCCGCAGATGCCGCTGCCCAGGCCGACCGGCACCAGCACCACGTCCGGCCGCGGCAGCACGTCGAAGATCTCCAGGGCGTAGGTGCCCACGCCCGCAATCAGGTCCGGCTCGTCGGCCGAGTGGACGTAGCGCAGCCCGTCGCGGTGGCGGATCGCCTCGCAGTGCTCGCGGGCCTCGTCGTAGTCGCGGCCGTGCTCGATCAATTCGGCGCCAAGGGAGCGGATGGCCTGGGTCTTGTCCGGGTTGTTGTTGGCCGGCACCACCAGCACGCAGCGAACGCCGAACAGCCGGCAGGCGTAGGCCAGCGATTGGCCGTGGTTGCCGGTGGTGCAGCCAATGATGCCGCGGCGCTTGTCCTCCTCGGGCAGCCGCGCCACCAGGTTGATGCCGCCACGCACCTTGAACGCCGTCGTCGGCGTGTGGTTCTCGTGCTTGAGGTAGTAACGGCAGCCCAGTCGCTGCGACAAGGCCGGCCACTCGTACAGCGGCGTCGGCTGGAGGTGGCGGCGCACGACGGCGGCCGCGTTGAGGATGTCGTCGTAGGTCGGCAGGTCCATGGGTGCTCCGGGACCACAAGGGCTCAAGCGTCCGACAGCCGGGATAAACCCGGCG
>Ga0307477_10004363_pt1 | contig 10318 bp, 10 predicted proteins | sample atmos_gasesECM2C_FD_203316 | JGI IMG/M metagenome (GOLD analysis project Ga0307477, IMG submission 203316) | Hardwood forest soil microbial communities from Morgan-Monroe State Forest, Indiana, United States - atmos_gasesECM2C_515 | ecosystem: Environmental > Terrestrial > Soil > Temperate... | reverse complement strand
GCGGCCGAGCAGGTGTTGGCATCCAAAGATAACGGAAGATATATGAGGCCAATTAGCACGAGTATTTTTTCTGTAAGAGGTGGTTCCTTCATGGTCTACACCGTCTAGGGTAACGATAGCACTGCCCACAGGGTCTGAAATTGTTCGACTTGGTTTGGCCGTAAGCCCGAAAGTCGTCCGCGCCATCTCATCGACCTATAACGCGCTAGCCGCTTTCCTTGACAACTAGAAAACACGCATGCTAGCTTCGATGTTTCGCTTCTCTGATGAGAAATTCTCTGTGACAACTCCGGCAACCGCTATCCTGCGCAAGACTGCTCTGAATTCCATTCATCGCCGGCTAGGCGCCAAAATGGTGAATTTTGGCGGTTGGGATATGCCGCTGGAATACTCCGGCATTCTGGCCGAGCATGAAGCTGTACGCACCCGCGCCGGCCTGTTTGATGTGAGCCACATGGGAGAGATTGAGATTCGGGGCCCCGGCGCCCTAGGCTTGGTGCAACTGGTTTCTTGCAACAACGCTGCGAAGCTGGCGGTTGGCCAAGCACACTACTCCGGGCTTATGACTTCGCGCGGCACTTTCGTGGATGACTTGCTGGTGCACAAAATTTCCGACACGCACTATATGCTGTGCGTGAACGCCGGCAATCAGGACCAGGATTACGAGCATATCGTCGAGCACAACCAGTTCGACGCTAAGGTGGAAAATGCCGGGCTGCGTTATTCGCAGCTCGCGATTCAGGGGCCGCGTGGGAAAGACATCCTGCAGCGGCTGGCTTCCGAAGCGCTCGATTCGATCCACTATTACCATTTCACTTTCGGCAAAGTGAGCGGCATCGATTGCTTGATCGCGCGTACCGGATACACCGGCGAGGATGGTTTTGAAATATATTTTATGCCAGAGCATGCGGAGAAGCTATGGAGCGATTTGATGCATGCAGGCGGGGCGGCCGGGATGATCCCGTGCGGGCTGGGTGCGCGCAACACCTTGCGGCTGGAGGCCGGCATGTGTCTTTACGGCCATGAGATCGACGACACCACGACTCCGTGGGAGGCGGGCCTGGGCTGGATTTGCAAGATGGAAAAGGCGCCATTTCTGGGCAGCGACGTTCTGGCGCAACAGAAAAAGGATGGTCTGAAGCGCAAGCTGGCTGGATTCGAGATGTGCGACAAGCGTATTGGGCGCGACGGCTACCCCGTGTTAATCGGCGGTAAGGAAGTGGGACGCGTTACCAGCGGCGGGCCTGCGCCGCACCTAAAGAAAAATATCGGCATGGCTTACGTGCCTCCGGAATTCAGCGCGGTCGGGACCGACATCGTGATCGGGATTCGCGGTCAGCGAGAAGCAGCCCGGGTCGTCGCTCTGCCGTTTTACAAGCGACCGCAGTAGCCAAAAAGCATCCAATTTAGACGCACTTACGGAGCGCTCATGTACCCCAAGGATTACCGCTACACCAAAGAGCACGAATGGATAAAAGTGGACGGCGCGAATGGAACCATTGGCATCACTGATTACGCGCAACACGAACTCGGTGACGTTGTGTTCGTGGAGATGCCAAAGGTCGGGGCGCAGCTCAAGGCGCGGCAGTCGTTCGGAACCATCGAATCGGTGAAAGCGGTGAGCGAGATTTTTAGTCCTGTTGCGAGCGAAGTAATTGAAACGAATTCCGCGCTCGCAGATGCTCCCGAGCTAATCAATAAAGACCCGCACGGCGCGGCGTGGCTTATCAAGGTGCGGCTTGCGGACCCCAAAGAAGCCGCAGCGCTCATGGACGCAGCCGCATACGAATCTTACATCGCGGGGCAAGCGAAGGAACATTCCGCCTGATGCGTTATTTGCCCAAAAGTCCTTCCGAACGCCGGGAAATGCTCGAAGCGATCGGCGCAAAGAATATAAGCGAACTTTTCGACTCGATTCCCGAAAAATTCCGGCTGCGCGCGCCCCTTGCTTTGCCCGCCGCGCTTTCGGAACCGGAAATCATTCAATATTTTCAAGCTCGCGCTGCGGAGAATTCGCGCGGCTACACATCCTTTCTTGGCGCGGGAGTTTATTCGCACGTGCGCTCGGTGGTCACTGACGCACTGGTTCAACGCGGCGAGTTCCTCACTTCCTACACTCCGTATCAGGCTGAATTCGCGCAAGGCACGCTGACGGCGATTTTCGAGTTTCAGACGCTGATGTGCCAGCTGACCGGGCAGGAAGTTGCTAACGCCTCCATGTACGACGGCTCGACTGCCCTCACCGAAGCTGTGCTGATGGCGGAGCGGATTACTGGCCGCCATCGCGTCCTGGTTGCGCGAAGCGTACATCCCGAATACCGACATGTGTTGCAAACCTATGCGAAGAATCTCGGTATTCAGATCGACGAGATCGGGTACACCGAGTCTGGCCAACTGGATCGGGCGGCGCTCAAGAAGGAAAGTCTGGAGCAAGCGGCCGCGATCGTAGTGCAATCGCCGAACTTTTTTGGCGTAATCGAAGAACTGCCTGCGCTGGCAGAGGCGGCTCACGCGTCGGGCGCCTTACTGGTCACCGGGATTGCCGAGGCCGTTTCGCTCGGAATCGTGCGGCCGCCGGCTGAGGCAGATATTGTTGCGATGGAAGGCCAATCGTTCGGCATTTCGCCCAGCTATGGCGGGCCTTATGTGGGCGTAATCGCGACGCGCGATAAATTCGTGCGCCAAATGCCGGGACGCCTCGCGGGCCAAACCACAGACGCAGAAGGACGCCGCGGATTTGTCCTAACCCTCGCCACTCGCGAACAACATATTCGCCGCGAAAAGGCCACTTCTAACATTTGCACCAACGAAGCGCTCTTTGCGTTGGTCGCGACGATCCATCTCAGCTTGCTGGGAAAAGAAGGCCTGCGTGAGCAGGCCTTGCAGAATCTGGCGAAGGCGCGTTTCGCCCAGGCGGAGCTGAAAAAGATTCCAGGCGTGCGGCTCGTTTTCTCCGGCCCATCGTTCAACGAGTTCGTGCTGGAGTTTCCACGCTCGGTGAAGATGGTAAACCAGGACCTTTTGCGCGAGAAGATCATCGGGCCGTTCGCACTCGGCTCGCACTATCCCGAGCTTACCAAACGCGCACTTGTTTGCGTGACGGAAACAACTCCGCGCGCCGAAATTGAACGTCTGGCCGCGGCCATCCGGAAAATACTCGAGCGGCCGGTTTAAGGAGCTATTTGCGTTGAGCTACAAGTCCACCGAAATCGAATCGCCGGTCGGAAAGATCTTGAAGGCGCGCGAGCACGTTAGCCAGAACGAAGGGCTCATCTTCGAAAAGTCTGCGCCTGGCAAGCGCGGCATGGAGCTTCCGCCGCTCGATGTGCCGGCGGTGGATGCGTCCAATGCGCTGGGACAGGAATTCGCGCGCGACGCGATTGAAGGCTTTCCCGAAGTTAGCGAAATCGAGGTGATCCGGCATTTCACGCGGCTTTCCACCTGGAATTACGCGATTGACCTCGGGATGTACCCGCTGGGTTCCTGCACCATGAAGTACAACCCGCGCGTGAACGAATTCGTGGCGCGGCTGGATGGCCTGGCGACCGAGCATCCCGAACAGCCCGCCGAAGTTTCGCAGGGATGCCTGCGCATTCTCCACGATCTGCAGAAATGTTTGCTGTCGATCACGGGCATGGACGCCGCCACGCTGCAGCCCGTGGCCGGCGCCCAGGGCGAACTTACGGGCTTGTTGATGATTCGTGCCTGCCTGCAGAGCCAGGGAAACGCGCGCAAAACTGTTTTGATTCCCGATTCCGCGCACGGAACGAATCCCGCTTCCGTAGTGATCTCCGGGTACGAAGTAAAAAATATCAAGTCGAACGCGCGCGGCCAGATTGATACCGATCATCTTCGCGAGTTTTGTACCGAGGACGTTGCCGCGCTCATGCTGACGAATCCGAGCACGCTGGGAGTATTCGAACAGCGCATCGCGGAAATTGCGGCGATCCTGCACGAACGCGGCGCCCTTCTTTACATGGATGGCGCGAATATGAATGCTCTCGCCGGCGTTACGCGCCCCGGCGATTTTGGCGTGGACGTGATGCATCTGAATCTGCACAAGACATTTTCTACTCCGCACGGAGGTGGCGGCCCCGGCGCTGGTCCCGTGCTGGTAAAGAAAATCCTGGAGCCGTTTCTTCCGGTGCCGGTGGTGGCTCAAAAAGAAGATGGGAAGTTCGCGCTGGACCACAGCCGTGCGCAATCCATTGGCCGCGTGCGCGCCTATTGCGGAAACTTCGGAGTGCTGTTGCGCGCGCTCGCCTACATTCTTGCCTACGGCCCCGGGATTCGCCAAGCAACCGAAGACGCCGTACTGAATTCCAATTACATTAGGAAGAATCTCGAGGGCGTTTTCGACCTACCCTACGATCTTCCGTCCATGCACGAAGTTGTCTTCAGTGACGCGCGCCAGAAAAGGCACGGCGTAAACACGATGGACATTGCCAAGCGGCTGATTGATTACGGCTTTCATCCTTACACTACTGCGTTCCCGCTAATCGTACCAGGAGCCATGATGATCGAGCCCACCGAATCGGAATCAAGGGAGGAGTGCGATTTCTTCATCGAAGCAATGCGCTCGATAGCGGCGGAAGCAGAAACGAATCCTGGGCTGGTGAAGACCGCGCCTCACTCCACGCGCATCGGTCGCCTGGACGAAGTGGCCGCGGCACGCAAGCCAATTCTTCGCTGGAAACCCGAGGAAGGAGGTTCACGATGACGCCGGAACAAGCCGCATTCCTTTTACCGATCTTCGTAGCGACGCTCCGGAAGGAATACCCGACCACTTTGCGCGTCCTGCAAGCCGTTCCCGCTGATAAGGGAGACTATCGCCCCGCTCCCAATTCTCGTAGCGCGTTGGAACTTTCCTGGCATCTCGCTTCCGCGGACATTTGGTTTCTGGACGGATTTCTCGCTGGAGAGTTTGAGATGGAAGACGACACCATGCCCGCCGACTTCAGCAGCGCCGCCGACATTGCTGCGACCTACGAAGAGGATATGCCGGCGAAGCTGGATAAAGTGGAAAAGCTCCCGGCTGAGTTCTGGGCCGCTCCCCTTCCCTTCTTCGGTATTTATAATTTGCCCGCCGTGATGTATCTGCAGTTCATGCTCAATCACTCCATCCATCATCGAGGCCAGCTTTCCGCGTATCTGCGTCCAATGGGCGCGAAGGTCCCGAATATATATGGCGGCAGTTTCGACGAGCCGATGGCGGAGTGCGAAGAATAGCTGCAGCTTTGCTTGGAGTGTTTTCCCCGCTGCGATTCTATCGATGAATGCCGGAGCAGTAGGAAATATTGTGATAAGCGGGTTGAAAGGCGCATTGGCGCGCGCCTCTAGCCGGAAACCTGCGAGACGAACCGGATCTCGCAAGTGATCTTATTTCTTCTCGTTCTTAGCTTTTTCGACCGGGATGCTTCGGCCCGCTGTGGGTGTCGCTCTGTTTTCGATGGTGACGTCCATTGCCGCGGTAGCTGCCGGGAACACCACGGGCCGTCCGTCGGAACTTGCCGCTGCTGCGCCGGTCGTTTTTTCCTTTGCTGGAGCGGTCACCGGAACAAGCGCGCCTTCCGCTTCCTTCAAGAACGTCAGCCCTTGCTCGTGTCCATCCCAATCGATGGAGATGACGTCGCCGAGCGATACTTGCTCGGTTGCCAGCAAACTGGCCAGGGGATACACGACGTGGCGTTCAATCGCACGCTTCAGATGGCGGGCGCCGTATTTCAGGTCGGTGCCTTCGCGGAGCAGGAATTCGCGAGCGGAGCCAGTGACGCGGAACAAGAAACGCCCTTTGGCAGTTTCGAGCACGCGTTGCTGCACCATGCCCAGCTCGATTTCCAGAATCTGTTCGAGCTGTTGCGCACGCAGTGGGTGAAACACGATCACTTTATCGATGCGGTTCATGAATTCCGGAGCGAACTTCCGCTTGGCCGCTTCTGCCGCAGTCTTCTCCACCTTTTCGTCCAGGCGAACTAGCGTATCCGCCTGGACTTTGGGAGCGAAGCCCATTCCGCCGGTCATCAACTCGGTGATTTCGCCGCCGCCCAGATTGGAAGTCATAAAGATCATGGTCTGCGACAAATCCACGCGGCGATTGTCTCCCAGCGTCAAGGTGGCCTTGTCCAAAATTCCGAGCAGCAATTGCCAGAGAGCGTCGGAAGCTTTCTCGATCTCGTCGAACAATAGAAAGCTAATCTTCAATTTGTCGGTGTGATATTGGGCGAGTGCTTCCTGCGTGATCAGCGGATGCGTTTCGCGATGCCCCAGATATCCCGGAGGCGAGCCGATTAGTTTCGCAATTTCGTGGGAGTGCTGGAATTCGGCGCAGTCCACTTTAATCACCGCGCGCGGATCGCCGAACAGCACTTCGGCCGTGGCTTCGACCACGCGCGTTTTCCCCGCGCCGGTCGGCCCCAAGAACAACAGATTGCCTACCGGACGTCCCGGCGAGTTCAGGCCGGCACGGAATACTTGGTACAAGTCCACGACCGCTTGCACCGCTTCGTCCTGGCCGACAATTTTCCGCCGCAGTCCTGATTCAAAATCACGCGATTCCAAACTGCGCTGAGTCGGGTCGAGTTGTAACGCATGCACTCCCACGGTATTGCTCCCCCTACCGGAACTCTCTGCCGCCATCGGGATTGCGGAAATCCGTTCGCTCAAATTGATCCAACTTGATATCGAGCGTGGAACGCAGCAACCTCAATTGCGTGACCAGTTCCCGGCTTGAATTGGCTCGATCCGCCAACAGCAGCATGGGCGGTGAAAGATCGGCCAGGTCCATGTGAAGGTTTCGTAGTGAATGCATCAAGTTCTGCACGTACGGCGAGCGAATATCAAACAGCTCGATGCGGCTATTCACCTGCTCCCGCAGGCTCGACCAATCGAGATCAAGGAACGGGTGGTTGCGCGAAACCTTTCGCACCACATCGTCGGTGATTCGCGGCCGCTCCCCCAGCCGGGCCAGGTGTAATTGCTGCACCTTCCCCTGCCGGCGCACGTTGTGCACCAGAAAGTAGGTGTTGCCTTTGCGTCTTACGAAAGCCACAACACCTCCTTTTTAGGTGAAGCAGCACGTAGTGTATGAAGCGTCCACTACGCCGTCAATGGTACGATGCGGTGGACACTCAAAATGCTGCTTAACAGTTATTAGTCTCGAAGCGCCGCTTTTTGGCGGGTGCAAACGTGGGTGAAGCGGGGCGCGGCCCCCCTGGGCGTCCGCTGCGAGTGGGGTTTGAACGATCGCTGTCATACTATTTAGATGCTAGAAACCATCCACACGTGGTTTGCTGAAAAGGGAGCCGAATGTCCTGGGATCCGGTTTATCGCTTGGTGAAGAAAATTCCGCGCGGGCGCGTAACAACGTATGGCGAGCTAGCCAAGGCGTTGGGTTTGCCAGGTGGCGCGCGCGCCGTAGGCTACGCAATGGCGGCGACTCCCACCGGGCGCGGCATTCCCTGGCATCGCGTGCTTGGCGCCGGCGGACATATCCGCGTCCCTGAGCCGCATGCCGCAAAGCAGCGGCGTTTGCTTGAAAGCGAAGGAGTTGAAGTCGGCAGAGTCATTGACCTCAGGATTTACGGCTGGTCGGTGCGCAAATCCAAGGCCAGCGGGGCCGCCAGACGCAAACGCTCCACGTCGCGCCGATAGCGCTCGATTCTTCGACGGTTGTGGTATAGAGGATCGAAAAGAGGGGAAAAGTTTAGTGACGGAACCGGTTATCCAAGTCGAAGGCCTTTATAAGAATTACGGCACGGTAACCGCTCTTCGCGGTGTGAGTTTTTCAGTGGAAGAAGGCGAAGTGTTCGGTCTGCTGGGGCCCAACGGCGCAGGAAAGACTACTTCGGTTGAGATCCTGGAAGGAATGCGCACGCCCGATCGCGGACTGGCGCGCGTGTGTGGGCTCGATCCTGAAAAGAGCGGCAGCCGGTTCAAAGAAATGATTGGTGCGGTGCTGCAATCCACTTCCCTACCCGCCAAAATCCGGGTGAAGGAAGCGATCGACTTATTTGCCAATTTCTACCGCGTTCATGCCAATACCAACGACCTGCTGAAGCGCTTCCAACTCGACGAAAAGCGCGACGCTTTCTACAGCCAGCTTTCCGGCGGCCAGAAACAGCGGCTGGCGATCGCCATGGCTCTGGTGAACAATCCTCAGGTGGTTTTCCTGGATGAGCCGACCGCCGGTCTTGACCCGCAGGTGCGCCGCGAGATTTACGACATCATCGAAGAACTGAAACGCAGCAAGAAGACTGTTTTGCTTACCACGCATTATATAGAGGAAGCGGAACGCCTATGCGACCGCGTAGCCATCATTGATTACGGACGCGTGATTAAGACCGGAACGCCTCGCGAGCTGAAGCATTCTTCCGCAGGCACCACGCGTATCGAAGTCCGGCTCGCCAAGCCCATAGAGAACGGAGTCTTGGGTCAACTTGACGCGGTTGCCAATGCCCGGGAATTCGAGGGCACCTACGTGCTGCACTCCACGCGCGCACCTCATACAATTGTCGCGCTGGTGAAACATCTTGAATCGGATAGCAATGAACTCCAGAGCCTGGAAATGTTTTCCCCGTCACTCGAAGACGTTTTCATCGAACTGACCGGCCGCAGGCTGCGCGATTGAGGCGAACAACTTAATAAGGGACGAACATGGCCTCCAACATCATAGGTAATACGTGGACTCTTACAAAAACCCGCGTGCGGCTCGCGATGCGCAACCGCACATTTCTTTTCTTCAGTTTGATCATGCCGCTCGGCTTTCTATTCTTCTTCGTCACGATTTTCAGCAAAGGCGATACGGCGTGGACGGCTTACATCCTGGGCTCGATTCTCACGATGACGGTGATGGGCAGCTTCTGGGGACTCAGCGTCCAATTGGTGATGTTCCGCGAGGCCGGCATTCTTCGCCGCTTCCGCCTGGCTCCTCTCGGCGCGGGGCCGATGCTCGCTTCCAGCATTCTTTCGAACTATATTCTGGTGGTTCCCTCTGTGGCCATCGAAATTCTGGTCACGAAGTTCGTGCTGCACATGCAAGGTTGGGGGAATCTGTGGGCGATTTTCCTTCTGGTCACGGTAGGATCGGCTACCTTTTCTTCGTTCGGCCTGATCGTAGCTAGCGTGACGAACACGATGCAGGAAACTCAGGTCATTAACCAAGTCATCTGGACCGCTTTTCTTTTTCTGTCGGGCGCAACGGTCCCGTTGGCAAGGTTCCCGCACTGGATTCAAGGGGCGTCTCTTTTCATGCCGGCTACCTATCTCGCTACAGGTCTGGAAAACGCTGCGACGAATCTTGCCACGCATTCGGAAATCATCACCGACTTAATCGCTCTCTCCATCGGTCTGTTGGTCGCTTTCGAAATCTCGCGCCAACTCTTTCGATGGGAGCCGGAAGCCAAACTCCCGGGGAGCGCCAAACTTTGGGTGCTTGCCGCTATGATTCCCTTCATCGCCTTTGGCGTTTACGAAAACGTGAAAGGCGATCGGCTCGTCAAGATTCGTCAGGACTTTCAAATGCTGAACAATGCGAGTATCGCTTCACCGCAAAAATCCCGCTAATGTCGGGCGACGAAATGCGGGCGCGGCAGGGCGATCGAAAAGGAGAACCAATCTTGAAAGTATTCGTCACCGGCGCCACTGGGTATATCGGATCCTCGGTTTCCGCTGCGCTGCAAAAACGTGGCCACCCGGTACTCGGCCTGGCGCGCTCGCTGGAATCAGCCGAGAAGCTCCAAAAGCGCGGCATCGAACCCTATGAGGGCGACCTTCGCGACAAAGACTCGCTGGTAGCCGCCGCCCGCAAGACCGATGCGATGGTTCACGTTGCTTCTCCCAGCGATTCCACTTCCGCCGAGCTGGACAACGGCGTGATCGATATGGTTTGTTCTGTATTGGCAGGTACCGAAAAGCCGTTCATTTACACCAGCGGAATTTGGGTGATTGGCGAAACTCAAGGCGCGGACGAAGATTCCCCGCTGCATCCCATCCCGCTCGTGAAGTGGCGCGCCGTTTGCGAACAACGCGTACTGGGTGCCGCAAAAGGCGATTCCAACATCCTCGCCTGTGTCTTGCGGCCCGGAATCGTTTATGGACGCGGGGGCGGCATACCCGCGTCCTTCTTTAAATCGGCGAAAGAGAGCGGAGCTGTTGTTTTTGTCGGTGGCGGCGAAAATCATTGGCCGGTCGTTCAGGTGGACGATCTGGCGGATCTTTACGTTCGAACCCTCGAAAACAAAACGGGCGGAGCAGTTTTTCATGGAATCGCCGAACAGGGCGTAAAAGTCCGTGATATTGCCCTGGCCGCCAGCGATGGCGC
>Ga0307477_10004362_pt1 | contig 10318 bp, 9 predicted proteins | sample atmos_gasesECM2C_FD_203316 | JGI IMG/M metagenome (GOLD analysis project Ga0307477, IMG submission 203316) | Hardwood forest soil microbial communities from Morgan-Monroe State Forest, Indiana, United States - atmos_gasesECM2C_515 | ecosystem: Environmental > Terrestrial > Soil > Temperate... | reverse complement strand
CGGTTCACGCGATACAGCAAGCGACAGACGCCGAAATGCAGCCGAAAGCCGCAGGCGCGACAAGCAGTCGCAGCGCGGCGGCGCTTGATTCGCGACGGTCAAGTCTTGCGCCGCAGCCCAGAGTGATTCCGGCGGTGTTCAACCCGCGCACAGCAGTGGTCACGCCGCACTTAAAAGCAACGTCCCCACCGAAGCCTGTGGTAATGCGTGCAAGAGCAACGCCAGAACATCCTCCCATTCAGGAAACATTTGTCATTCTGCGAACCACTCGGTATGACGCGTCCGGAGCTGAGGTGTGGACTCTGTGTATTTGGAGAGTAGGTGGAGAAAACTCGGCTGAGAGGCGGTTGCAATCGGCCATCTTTCTGAGTTTGATCTGAGGGCAAATTTTTTTGCCTTCACCAACTAAATAATTAGTTATTAATCTGAAAAAAGGAGCATCATGAAAAACTCGATCAAATATTGCCGGGTAGCGCTCAATCGGCGCTTCCTTGTCGGTTTGGCCGCGGTTGCGATGGTTTTGTCGCTCACGGCCTATGAGTTTGCTAAACCCTTGAGCGCTGCGACCCCCGCGGCAGCCGCAGCCCCTCTCGACGACAACAGCGTCAGCGCATTGCTTTCGCTCGATCGCGCCATGGAGGCGCTGGCCGCGCGCGTCACTCCAGCCACAGTCAATGTAACCGTCACCTCTAAGCGGTCGGGCGACCGCGCGAACCCAGGCGACAGCGAAGACAACAACAGCGACTCCAACGGACTGCAGCGGTTCTTTGGACCCTTCGGGAAACAGTTCGATCCCCGGTTCGGCTTTGGCCAACAGATAAGGCCGCAACCCCAAATTGAGCACGGTCTGGGCAGCGGCGTCATTATTTCGCCCGATGGCTACATCGTGACTAACAACCACGTGATCAACGGCGCAATGGAAATTCGGGTGACCATGACGGATCGTCGAATCCTGCCTGCGAAGCTCATCGGCGCGGATCCTCTCACGGATCTTGCCGTCATCAAGATTGAAGGAACCAACCTGCCCAGCGTGCCCTTAGGCGATTCCACCCAGCTGCATCCGGGTCAAACCGTACTCGCATTCGGCAATCCGCTGGGCTTCCGCTTCACCGTGACGCGCGGCATTGTCAGCGCGTTGAACCGTCCCAACCCCTTCGCCGCTGACCGCCGTTCGCCTGGCCAGTTCATCCAGACCGACGCGGCTATCAACCCGGGCAACTCCGGCGGCCCGTTGGTCAATGCCCGTGGCGAAGTCGTGGGCATCAACACCTTTCTGGTCTCCGAGACCGGCGGTTTTTCCGGCATGGGATTTGCCATTCCCGCGCAGATTGTGAAGCCAACCGTCGAGAGTCTAATTAGGTATGGCAAGGTGAGCCACGGCTATATCGGCATCGGGATCAGCGACGTTACGCCCGATGAAGCCACGTTCTTCCATGTGAACCATGCTTCGGGAGCCGTCGTCACTCAGGTTGCGCCGGAGTCGCCGGGCGCGAAAGCCGGCCTAAAGGTCGGCGATGTCATCACCGAACTCAATGGAAAAGTTGTGAACGACGCCGGTGAGCTGCAAGTCGAAGTCGGAGAAAAGCAGCCCGGAACCACGCTCCACCTCAACGTCCTGCGCGACGGCAACTCCGTCGACGTGCCGGTCATTCTGGAGGCGATGGGAAAAGGTGACAACGACAACCAAAGCGCCGATGCCGGCCGTGGTAAGCCGCGCTGGGGCCTTGGCCTGGAGGACCTGACGCCCGCCGTCCGGCAGCAACTGCAAGCCGGCGAGGACGTGCACGGTGCCGTGATTCAACAAGTCACTCCCGGCAGTCCGGCAGACAACGCCGGCCTGCAGCAGGGTGAAGTGATCATGGAAGTGAACCGCCAACCCGTGCATTCGGTTGCCGATGTGCAGAAGGCACTCTCCAGCGTTCCCAAGGACAGCGATGCCCTGGTGCTGGTCTGGTCCAACGCCGGAAGCTCTTTCCGCGTCTTGCATCCCACGCAAGGCTAAGCGGACGTCCGGGATGAGGCGCGTTGGCTCGCGCCTCAGCTTTTTTCTACGCCGCTACCCTCCGTGGATTCGGAGGCACGGCTAACGCTTTTTTCAGCGTCTGCTGTGGTCCGAGGGAGCCGTTTCGGTTGGCACGTTCCGAATCGGCAGAGTCGCGCCAAATCAGTCCAGGTATTGCTCGAGCGTCCCGGCCCTCGCCGGACGGCCCACGGCGCAATCCAAGCCACTGATTTTTGCATATCAAGTAAAGTTCGCTCGCAACGGGGGGCTTGTGACAGTCCAGCTTCCACTTCAAGAACATGGCTGTCTTCCCATCTGCAGAGATAAAGCCCAGTTGAGCAGCCATTGTCGCTCGTGAGCTTTTCCAATGACCCGGTTGCGAAGTCCATGCGATAGAAATCGTAGTCGTAGACGTGGCCGGGTTCAGACCGTTCAGACCGCAGTCCGTTTACAGTCGGTTAAGCCTGCCTTATACTGTCTTGGGGACTCGACAGAGCGTCCAAGTTCGCTGCAAGTCGTTGAGGATAGGTCGGAGGGGCTCTTCAAATCCCCCCTTCCGCACCATGACCTTGTCACAAGATTGTCAACTGATCCAATCCGACGCTCCGAGGCGCGCAGATCGACATTTAGGATAATACCAAGCTCATGATCGTACTCATCACCATCGTCCACATCATCGTTTGTTTCTTCATCATCATCGTCGTGCTGTTACAGAGCGGCAAGAGCGGTGACATCTCCGCCGCTTTCGGCGGACAAGGCAGTCAAACGGCTTTCGGTCCTCGTGGCGCGGCCAGCGCGCTCTCCAAAGCCACTACATGGTCGGCCGTGGCCTTTATGGTCACTTCGATTACGCTGTCGATCTACGCCTCACGACGTGGTGGGCCGGGTTCAGTGCTAGAGAAAGTAAAGTCTAATCCGGTGAAGACCCAGCCTGCGGCGCCGGCGCAGAAACCCGCGACACCGACTCCCGCGGCTCCTACGCAGAAGTAACCGAATCGAGGATCGCGGTCGCACAAGCTCGACGTAAACCGCCCTGGCACCCTTGGTGGGGACGCATATTTTCGGCTTGCGCCGAATTCGCCAACCTGCGGTTGCGCCAGAGGATCTCGGTTTCACCAGCGCCTGGTTCCAAAAGACTTGCGCACTCCCACAGTCATATAGCGTCCCCACGGCCCGTTGTTTCCCTGGTCGGCTGGACCGAGGTTCCTGTCGCGGGCGCCAAGACGGTCAAACAGGAAGTGTTGTGTCACCCGGAACTCAAATCCTTTGCCCATATAAACCGCAGCTCCCCATGAGTGCTCGATGCCTATGGCATCGAACGACCAGGTGTAGAGCGTCTGCGGTATGTTTTTTCCGAACAAAAATGCGGGCGCTCCAAACACCATGAAGCGCCGTAGCGGTCCTCGCCCAAACGGGCGCACTTCCAAAATTCCAGACAGCATATAGCGCGCGAACATGCTGCACGGGGCATTCACTCCGCCGAATTGCCCGGCGTTGCCCGCGCATATATTTGGGTCGATCTCGTTGTGGGGAGGCGCCAAGTCAAGTTGCGCCCATCCCCAAAAGGTATCGCGAGGAAACAACATTCTGTCTTGCTCTGGCCCGTTGTGTAGCTCACCTTCGCGCGGGGGTGAATTCTGTGCCCCGACCAGCATCGACATCAGCATGGGAACTGCGAGAATCCACGTTAGCCTTTTCATTACGCCTCCAAAGTTTATGGGCTGCTTGAAGAGTTAGAATTGCTCACCCCCCGCAAGATCCTGCCGGCATACCTGCCAGCGGCTTCTCTCTCAGAGGCATGGAGCGCAACATTGTAACCTGCTGGACAGGGGTGCTCGCTCGCTGGCGGACCGCGCGCCGTCGATGGTCCGAACCTCAGCCCGTCGGATTACCGGAATTCATATCTGGAAACCGATTTATCCCATTCGTGGAAGCGGCAGTTCAGTAAGCGCTGTTAGTGCAATCCCCGACGTTTGGCTGGCAGATTGCAGTGATCCTTCCCAAAGAAAGGGCAGGCCCATGCCCCAAGAGATTTCTGTTTCTTATCAAGCCATCAAGAGCAAGGTCTATCGGCTTGTCGATGCTCTTGTGGTTGGCGAGAAAACCGAAGCCGAAGTACAGGAATCCATAAGTCGCTGGTGGAATCTCATTCACCCTGCGGACCGCCCTATCGCCCAGAAATATCTGGTTGCTGTTCTGGGTCGATCCACCTCTGCGCTTGAAGCCATTGAAGGTAGCCTCAACTGCACGACAGATTTCGCCGCCGTTTCGCCCGACGAGTCCGGCAAACGACGCCGGCTGGAGCAACTCATCAAGCGCACCGTGGTAAAACCCGCCTCGCTCGGCACCGCGGTCTGATCGTCATTTATCGAGAGCGCTCCCGACGGCCCCTGCTACCACACTCCGCGCCGCCCTGGTCCTCAATGTTTTAAAACCCATCAGCCTCACTTCACCTCATCGAATCTTGGCGGTGAAGCCAGTGGTGGTTCGAGCTCGAGGTAGGGATGCCGGGCTGCTACAATCGGTCGCGTCAGAGTGCGACGAAGGGCGTGAGGTTTGCGCGGGAGCGCTCGCGATCGACTGTTTGGATAGCAACCATGGACGGGACTTATACTTAAGGACTGGTATCCAGATAAAACACCGAGGGTGAGCGTTCCACCGGACCCGCTTTCATGGACTTCGACCAGCTCGAAACCTTTCTCGAAGTGGCGCGCCACGCGTCGTTCTCGCGCGCGGGAGAAAAGCGTTTTCGCACACAGCCGGCCATCTCATCGCAGATTCGAGCGCTGGAAGAGGAAGTCGGAGCCAGATTATTTGATCGCTCGGGCGGCAAGGTTTCGCTCACCGCGCCGGGCAAAGCCTTTCAGAAGTACGTCGAAGAAACACTGGACGCCCGCAAGGCCATCCTCGCCTCCCTGGCTGAGATGGAGCACATTCCTCGCGGCGAGATCATTGTAGGAGCTAACGAGGGTACATGCCTGCACATTCTTCCCGAGGTGTTTGCCGATTTCAAGAAACAATATCCTGACGTCTCGGTCAACATCAAGTGTGCTGACTATGCCAAGATTCTCGATTCGGTCATTGATAATTCCGTGGACTTCGGCGTCGTGTCCCTGCCCGTCGCAGACAACCGGTTGACCGTGGTCCTCATCCACCGCAATGAGTTGGTCATCATCGCGCCCCCGGCTCATCCCCTGGGGAAGAGGACTTCAGCCACCATGGCGGAGGTGGCGAAATTCCCTCTCGTAATCCCCAAGGCCGGCCACACCCGCGACGCACTTGATGAGCTGTTTCGCGACCGGCGATTGAAACCGAACTACACCATGGAACTCGATTCCAGCGAACTTCTGAAGCGGTTCGTAGCCGCAGGCGTTGGAGTCGGCTTCATCGCCCGCTCCAATATCCACGAAGATGTGCGCACCCGCATCCTCGCTGCCATTGACATCGCAGACGCGCAGGTGCGGCGCGATATGGCGCTGGTGTTTCGCAAAGACAAGGCCATGAGCCGGGCGGCGCTGGCCTTCATTGACATTGCCGTGAAACACAAGTCGACTGAGATGATGGTGCCGAGCGTAAAGTAAACGATGAGAGCCACGGGTCGATTTCTCCTGCTTGCCCTGCTCGCGCCTGTTTTGCTTTTGCTATCGGGTGTCGCCCAATCCGGCACCCACAACCCGAGCGCGCGGCACGTCCTGGCCTCGGCCTCCATTCTGATTGAGGTCAAGATCAAGGGAACCACGCGGTACACACCGGAAGATGTATTGGCGGCCAGCGCCCTACGGATCGGCGTGGCCGCAAGTGAGGACGACTTTCGCAAGGCGGCGAAGGAACTCACCGATAGCGGGGCCTTTCGCGATGTGGCTTACAGTTACTCTTATTCTTCCGCGGGGACAAGGCTCGATTTACAACTGACCGACAGCCAGCCGTTCCTTCCCGTTCGCTTTGACGATTTCGTCTGGTTTACCGACGATCAACTGCGCCAGAAGGCGCACGAGCGAGTCCCTTTGTTCAAAGGCGAGTTGCCGATCTCCGGGCGACTGCCGGAGCAAGTTTCTGACGTCTTGCAGGCTTTGCTGGTGGAGAGCAATGTCCCCGGTCACGTCGACTACCTGCGCAATACCGGCTCGAACGGGAAGATCGAGTCGATAAATTACAGCGTCTCCGACATTCTGATTCGTGTCCGCAAGATAGAGTTCACCGGCGCCGGACCGAGCGAACTCCCCTTGCTGGAGGCTGCCGCCCGAAGGCTGCCGGACCCCGAGTACTCCCGCAACCGCATAAATTTATTCGCCGAACATCAACTCTTGCCCGTCTATCACGCCCGCGGATACCTGAAGGCTTCCTTCAGCCAGCCGCAGCCCAAAGTCGTACGGCAGGGAGGCGGTGACCCGGGTGACGATTCCAGAAACATGGCGGTTGTCGATGTCACCCTGGGCGTAGACCCGGGACCCCAGTACAAACTCGTTCGGATCGAGTGGTCCGGAAACCAGGAGTTCGCGACCGAAAAGCTACAGGGGTTCATCCACGCCCACCCCGGAGCGCCCGCGAACACGGTCGAGCTCGCGGCTGATCTGGAGGAAGTCCGGAACCTGTATGGGTCGCACGGCTATCTCAACGCCGCTGTCAAATTAGAACCTCAGTTGGACGACGCTGCGGCGACCGCCATTTACCATCTTGCCGTGCGAGAAGATTACGTTTACCACATGGGAGAACTCGAGTTCCGAGGTGTCGACAATATTTTGGCTGCTAAGCTGCGGTCGCGCTGGAAGTTGCGGCCCGGTGAGGTGTACGACAGCAGCTACCTCCGGCAGTTTCTCACCGAGGCCAACAAACTGCTTCCCACAAACTTCGATTGGGGCATCGAAACCCATGTCACCCCCAACTCGCACGACCGGACCGTGGACGTGGAAATTCACTACACGGTAAAAGCGACGCAATAGACCTGATAGCGGTCGCGCCCAAGTGATTCGAACCAAGCAGGACTTCATCGCCGGTCGCGGCATTTGTTGGCTGCCTGCCTTTTTTCGCGGCGATCTCCCCGCCGAGCTGGTACAACCCGCCGTGCTCAGGTTTTAACCTGCCAAGGATTTTGCCCGGCGCCCTTCCTCCAGATTTTCCGGGCAGATAGCGGGAGCGCGCGCCAGCGAGTTGCCGCCATTTTTTTCCGGGGAGTGGAACTTCCAGCAGGAGGGCGCATCTGTAACTGTGTGACGTGGAGGCTCGTCTGGACTGATCCGCCCGTTTCACGCTGATGTTGTTACTCATTTAAAAGGAGAGGAACTGATGAAATCGAGTACGCAGAGACTTGGGTTTGGGCTGGTGATTCTGGTGTTGGGCGCCGCGTTGACCGCCTCGTCGGCATTCGCTGCGAAGGGCAAGACCTTTACCGGTACGGTCAGTGATTCTATGTGTGGCGCCAAGCACGAGATGACGGGCGACGATGCGGCATGCACACGAGCTTGCGTCAGTAAGGGGTCAAAGTACGCCTTGGTTGTTGGCGACAAGGTTTATACTCTCGAAACCAGCGACAAAACTGCTCTCGAGACCCTCGACAAACAAGCTGGCGCCAAGGCCACGGTCACCGGCACGGTCAATGGCGACGTACTGGAAGTCAGTTCCGTCAGCGCCCCGAAGTAAGCCCTTCTCGGTCGTCGCTCAAACGTCGCTCGAAGCTATTTCGCTCTTCCCCGTTCAGCGGGCTCCTGCTCTCGCGGGCGCCCGCTCGGTTTCAGCCTCCGTAGATTTTTTCGACGGGTATCGAAATTCATACTTTCTTTCCAAACCATTGTGTTAGATTGTGCATTCCTAGCTCACAACTTTTCGCTCCGGAGGATGACTTCATTGGGAAAAGACATGGTCCCCAAACGGATTTTCTTCACCAAGGGGGTCGGGAAACATCGTGAGCGTTTGACATCGTTCGAACTGGCATTGCGTGACGCCGGCATCGCGGCGCAGAACCTGGTGCGTGTTTCCTCCATTTTTCCACCCAACTGCAAGCTGGTGCCCCGCAAACAGGGGTTGAAGTATCTGAGTCCGGGCGAAGTCGTGTTTGCCGTCGTGGCCGAGAACTCTACGCGCGAGCCGCACCGTTTACTCGCCTCATCCATCGGGGTGGCCATTCCTTCCGACCGCAACACCTACGGCTACTTGAGTGAACACCACTCCTTCGGCGAAACCGAGGACGCCGCCGGCGAATACGCCGAGGAGCTGGCAGCCGAGATGCTGGCCACTACTCTCAACGTGGAGTTCGATCCCGACCGCTCTTGGGATGAAAAGAAGCAGATCTATCGCCTGTCGACCAAAATCGTGCGTACCGCCAACGTAACCCAGTCGGCCGTGGGCGACAAGCGCGCTTTGTGGACAACCGTAATCGCCTCGGCAGTGCTGATCTTTGATTAGGACCCTTTCGGGTGCAACCGGCACGTCGGCAGTTGACCTTGACCGTCGATCTCTCGGAAGAAAGCTAGGATTTCTTCCCCGCTTCTCTCTTTCCCTTTTTGGCTGCGGCGCTTTTCTTGCCCTTGTCCAAGCGCTCGAACACCGCTGCCACGATGAGCGGCAGACCAACCGTGGCGTCTAGAAATACTTCTCCGAATTTTCCGCCCTGTGCCGGAGGCACGAACTTTCCCCACGAAACCGCCTCGCTGTACGGGCTTCCCGACAGGCCTCCCCAATACACCGGCTCGGGACAGATGCGCAACCCGTAGTGATAGCGCTTGAGCGGCAGGTTCTCTCCGAGGCGCCGGTGCCGCAGTTCGATGAACGGGCCAAACTGTTGCGACCAGTTCCGCGGCACGCCGCCCCCGATGGTGAAGATTCCCAACCGCTTCTGACGCAACAACGTGGCTGCGAAGTGTTCGAGATCTGCGAAAGGGTCGAAGCGCACCTTGTGCCTGCCGGTAGATTCGCGCAGTCGGTTGTTGAGGGCCGTGTCCAGCCCGAGTTCGGAATCGGTGAATGCCGGCACGAAAACCGGTACGCCCTTCTCATACGCCGATTTCAGAATTCCCCGCTGATCTTTCGCATGTTTCGCCAAGTGCGCCCCAATCGCATGATTCAGCTTGTAGGAGCACATCACTTCGTTATGGTCCCAATTCTCGAGCACTTGCGACATTACCTCTTCCACATCGTCGAGATTCTGCTCGGGCTCCAGCGTGTCGTACACCCGGTTGTATCCCTGCTCATAGAGTTCTTCATCTGACACTTCAGGGTTGGCCCGGAAATGCGCGTGGCCAGTCGCTTCCACCAAGCCGTGCGCCATCAGCGCTCCGGTTGAAACGATGGCATTCACGATGCCCCGGTCGATCAACTCGGTGACGATAAGGCCCTGCTTGGCCACCGTCATGGCGCCCGCCAGCGTCATCACCACAAAGCAGTCCTGATCGCGCGCCATGGCCTCGAGCACGTCAGCCGCTTCGCCCAATTGCCGCCCGGTGAAGGCGGTCTTGGACATGGCGCGGACGAGGTCGTCAATCGAGCGCACTCTGCCCAGATCGAGTGGCTCCAGCGGGATCAGCCGGTCTTCGATCGGATTGTGTAAGTGACGGTCTTTGCCTTCGCCCGACGCGCCGTCGTGCCGATTTCCCTGGTGGGAGTTTCCCTGGTTCTCATGTTTCAAAATACCAAGCCTCCGAGAATTTAGTCCGTGTCTATCCCTGACCGAGATTGTACCGACTAGATACTCTACAGGAACCCCGCATCACCCTGCCATTCATGCCGGCGGAGCGCAGCTCCGAAATCTGACTCGGCCCAATAACCCAGCGGATCTCAGCGTCATTATCATTATCATTATCACTCCGCCGCTCGGAAAGCCTGTCCCCCGCCGTCTCTATGGGTGGCCGGTCACTTCAATCAAAAATCAACCATCCACAATCAACCATTTGAGAAGTGGCCACCGATAGCTGATAGCTGACAGCCGAGCTGTCCCGCGAATGCTATATTGTTCGCGGAGGGAGGGAACGCGTGCTGCCCCAGAAATATCGCGTGGCGCTGGTGCAAATGTCATGCGGCCCGGAGCCGGAACAGAATCTGGCAAAGGCGATCGAGCGCGTCGCCGATGCGGCTGGTCGTGGTGCGCAGGTCGTCTGCCTGCCCGAACTTTTTCAGACCCAATATTTCTGCCAGCGGGAAGATCACGCACTCTTCGATCTGGCCGAACCGATTCCCGGACCGGCGACCGAGAAGATCTCCGCTGCGGCCCGCAAGCACGGAGTGGTCCTGATCGCTTCATTGTTCGAAAAGCGCGCCGCAGGACTCTACCACAATACGGCGGCAACGTTCGATGGCGATGGCTCGCTGCGCGGACTCTACCGCAAG
>Ga0307477_10004360_pt1 | contig 10318 bp, 5 predicted proteins | sample atmos_gasesECM2C_FD_203316 | JGI IMG/M metagenome (GOLD analysis project Ga0307477, IMG submission 203316) | Hardwood forest soil microbial communities from Morgan-Monroe State Forest, Indiana, United States - atmos_gasesECM2C_515 | ecosystem: Environmental > Terrestrial > Soil > Temperate... | reverse complement strand
ATATCGCGGACCTTGGAACCGGGAGTTTTTACTTTTTGGCGCGGGCGATGGAGCGCGGCGGGGCTGATGTTTCGCACGCGGGCGGTGACTATGGCACCAGGTTTCTTGCCACCGCGGGAGTGCTGAATTTGCTTGCAGCTCTACATGCCTTTGAGGCGGCACGGGGCAGGAAAGCGTGAACTATACGAGCCTGTTTCACTTCACCCATTTTCAGGCGTTTTTGTTCTTCGCCGCCGTCATTTCAATCGCGTTTGGCTTTCTGGGGCGGCGCCAGCCAAAGGACCGGGTCAAGTACATCTTGTGGTCGTTCCTGTTGTTTCTGGTGGTCGGCATTGGGATCGCTTGGGCAATGTACCCGTTTTCCAAGTAGAGTGTTTTCCTACCAGTACGCCGGTCAGGACCAGCCCTCTCCGGATTGCAGCGATGAATTTCCAGCATTCGCCTACAGGTTTTTCCGTAATGACTATCAGTACTTCCCTGTATGGCCCTAAATTGATTTCTGGGTAGAATTGCCCTGCTCGCTGGTTCGCAACAGGTAGATTCCAGGTGCGGTTGAAAGTCGTCGGTGTTTGCGCGGTGTTGCGGCGCCACGAGAACTGCCCCGTGGACGGACTTGATGCCGGCGACCGAGAAATATTTGCGAACGGTATTTCGCCTTTCGTTCGCCTGTCGAGCCCCTAACAAAATTTCGAATTCTGACGCTCGGGAAGAATTGGTCGCAAAAGTGAGACCTCGTCAACAGATCTCCGTTCAGGAGGAGATCAAGCGACGGTCGGATTCATTTTGGAGAAGAGTATGAGTATGAAGTCTGCGGACAAATCCACAGCCAAGACGGTTGAAGGTTCTCACCAACAACCGGACGGCGATGGGCACACCAACCTTCCTCAAGCCAGCATGGCTGTGATTCTGGCGGGTTTGCAGACCATGCGGGACGGAGATTTTTCCGTGCGCCTGCCTGGTTATTGGACAGGGCTGGCCGGAAAAGTGGCAGACACGTTCAACGAAATCGTTTTCGCGAATCAGCAAATTGCCCAGGAACTGAAGCGGGTTGGCCAGGCCGTTGGCAAGGAAGGAAAAACCCGTGAGCACGCCAGGTTCTCCGAATCCCGCGGCGCGTGGGGAGAAATGGAGACTTCCGTCAATACGCTGGTCGAGGATCTTCTGCGTCCAACCACGGAAGTGACGCGTGCGATTGCCGCGGTCGCTCAGGGAAACTTGACGCAGACGGTTCGCCTGGAGGTGGACAGCAGACCGCTCGAAGGCGAGTTTCTACGCTCGGCGACGATCGTCAATACCATGATCCAACAGTTGGGAGTGTTCACCGCGGAAGTAACGCGCGTCGCACGCGAGGTAGGAACCGACGGTAAGCTCGGTGGACAGGCCGTAGTTCCCGGCGTGGCCGGCACATGGAAGGATCTGACGGACTCGGTCAACTCGATGGCGAGCAACCTGACCGGGCAAGTAAGAAACATCGCCGAGGTTGCGACTGCCATCGCGACCGGCGACCTTTCGAAGAAGATCACGGTCGACGTTCGCGGCGAAATCCTGCAGCTCAAGGAAGCCATCAACACGATGGTGGACCAGTTGCGCTCGTTCGCTTCCGAGGTAACACGTGTTGCGCGCGAGGTGGGAACCGACGGCAAGCTCGGCGGCCAGGCGGTTGTGCCCGGTGTGGCCGGCACATGGAAAGACTTGACGGACTCGGTAAACGCAATGGCCGGCAACCTGACGGCGCAGGTCCGCAATATTGCGGAAGTGACCACAGCGGTCGCGCGCGGCGACCTGTCGCGCAAGATCACGGTAGACGTAAAGGGCGAGATTCTGGAGTTGAAGAACACCATCAACACGATGGTGGACCAGCTCAATGGCTTCGCTGGCGAAGTTACGCGCGTGGCTCGCGAAGTCGGCACGGAAGGCCGTCTCGGTGGGCAGGCAAGTGTGCCGGGAGTGGCGGGGACATGGAAGGACCTGACGGACAGTGTGAACTTCATGGCCAGCAACCTGACCGGCCAGGTGCGCAACATCGCCGAAGTCGCAACCGCAATTGCCAACGGGGACCTATCGAAGAAGATCACGGTCGATGTGCGCGGCGAGATTTTGCAACTTAAAGAAACACTGAACACGATGGTCGATCAGCTCAACCGCTTCGCGGGTGAGGTGACGCGCGTGGCTCGCGAAGTCGGCACGGAAGGCCGTCTCGGTGGGCAGGCGAATGTGCCGGGAGTGGCGGGGACATGGAAGGACCTGACCGACTCCGTGAACTCAATGGGCGGCAATTTGACCGGTCAAGTTCGAAATATTGCGGAAGTTTCCACCGCGATTGCGCGCGGCGACCTGTCGCGCAAGATCACGGTAGACGTGAAGGGCGAAATTCTGGAGTTGAAGAACACCATCAACACGATGGTGGATCAGCTTAATGCGTTTGCCGCGGAAGTAACGCGCGTCGGCCGCGAAGTGGGCACGGAAGGCAAACTCGGCGGACAGGCAGAGGTTCCCGGCGTCGCCGGCACGTGGAAGGACCTGACGGACAGCGTGAATTTCATGGCCAGCAACCTGACCGGCCAGGTGCGCAACATCGCCGAGGTCGCAACCGCGGTGGCTCGCGGAGATCTTTCGCGAAAGATTACCGTCGATGTTAAGGGAGAAATTCTCGAACTGAAAGACACGATCAACACGATGGTGGACCAGTTGCGCTCGTTTGCATCGGAAGTCACGCGCGTGGCTCGCGAAGTCGGAACCGATGGCAAGTTAGGGGGCCAGGCGGTGGTGCCTGGGATTGCGGGAACCTGGAAGGATTTGACGGATTCGGTCAACTCAATGGCCAGCAACCTGACGGCGCAGGTCCGTAACATCGCGGATGTATCAACGGCAATCGCGAGCGGTGACCTCTCCAAGAAAATCACCGTGAACGTGAGCGGCGAGATTCTCTTGCTCAAAGACACCATCAACACGATGGTGGACCAGTTGCGTTCGTTCGCATCAGAGGTCACGCGTGTTGCCCGCGAAGTCGGTTCCGAGGGCCGGCTGGGCGGCCAGGCGAATGTGCCGGGCGTGGCGGGGACCTGGAAGGACCTGACAGACTCCGTGAACTCAATGGGTGGCAACCTGACTGCACAGGTTCGCAATATCGCGGAAGTGACCACAGCGGTCGCGCGCGGCGACCTGTCGCGCAAGATCACGGTAGACGTGAAGGGCGAGATTCTGGAGTTGAAGAACACCATCAACACGATGGTGGACCAGCTCAATGCCTTCGCGGGCGAGGTCACGCGTGTTGCTCGCGAAGTGGGCACGGAAGGCAAACTCGGCGGACAGGCAGAGGTTCCGGGCGTCGCGGGAACGTGGAAGGACTTGACGGACAGCGTGAACTTCATGGCCAGCAACCTGACCGGCCAGGTGCGCAACATCGCCGAAGTCGCAACTGCAATTGCCACCGGTGACCTATCAAAGAAGATCACGGTCGACGTACGCGGCGAGATTCTGCAGCTGAAGGAAACGCTGAATACCATGGTCGAGCAACTCCGATCGTTCGCGGCGGAAGTGACACGCGTCGCGCGCGAAGTAGGTACGGAGGGACGGCTCGGTGGGCAGGCGAACGTGCCGGGCGTCGCGGGAACCTGGAAGGACTTGACGGACTCAGTCAACGCGATGGCCGGAAACCTTACCGCGCAAGTACGTAACATTGCGGAAGTGACCACAGCGGTCGCGCGCGGCGACCTGTCGCGCAAGATCACGGTAGACGTGAAGGGCGAGATTCTGGAGTTGAAGAACACCATCAACACGATGGTGGATCAGCTTAATGCCTTCGCGGCCGAAGTAACGCGCGTGGCGCGCGAAGTGGGTACGGAAGGCAAGCTCGGCGGGCAAGCGCAGGTCCCTGGGGTCGCCGGCACGTGGAAGGACCTAACGGACAATGTCAATGTGATGGCAGCGAACCTCACCGAGCAAGTCCGCGGCATCGTCAAAGTGGTAACGGCGGTCGCAAACGGCGACTTGACCCAGAAACTCACCGTGAATGCGAAAGGCGAAGTTGCCGCGTTGGCAGAAACCATCAACAACATGACTGACACGCTGGCCACTTTCGCCGATCAGGTGACCACCGTCGCCCGCGAAGTGGGCGTCGAAGGACGCTTGAGCGGGCAGGCGAACGTGCCCGGTGCAGCAGGAACCTGGAAAGATCTCACCGGCAACGTCAACTTGCTAGCAGACAACCTGACCAACCAGGTGCGAGCCATCGCTGAAGTGGCGACCGCGGTTACCAAAGGTGACCTGACGCGCTCGATTCAAGTAGAAGCTCGCGGCGAAGTGGCGCAGCTCAAAGACAACATCAACACAATGATCGACAACCTTCGCCTGACTACGGACCGCAACACCGAGCAGGATTGGCTGAAAACAAACCTGGCGCGGTTCACCGGGATGCTACAGGGACAGCGTGATTTGGCGACGGTCGGCAGGCTATTGCTTTCGCAGCTCGCGCCGCTGGTAAACGCTCAGCAGGGCGTGATCTATCGGATGGAGTCGGAAGAATCGGGCCGCCTGGTTCTGCTTTCTGCCTTTGCAGACAACGGGCAGGATGGGCATCGGCAGCACCTGCAACTCGGAGAGGGTCTTGTAGGCCAATGCGCTGCGGAGAAGCAGCGTCTGCTGATTCTCGATTTGCCGCTGAACACCATCCCTATCCGTTCCGGCCTGTTCGAGGCGGTACCGCGCAACATCATCGTGCTGCCAGTATTGTTTGAAGATCGCGTCAAGGCCGTAATCGAGCTGGCCTCGCTCAGCACGTTCACGGCGTCGCATTTGGCTTTCCTCGAGCAGCTGACGGCCAGCATTGGAATCGTGCTGAACAGCATCGAAGCGACGATGCAGACCGAGGGATTGCTCACACAATCTCAGCAGCTGGCCGCCGAGCTCCAGGCCCAGCAGAAGGAATTGCAGCAAACCAACGAGCAGCTCGGACTCAAAGCGCAACAGCTCGCCGAACAAAACGCGGAAGTCGAGCGCAAGAACCAGGAAATCGAGCAAGCGCGTCGCGCCCTGGAAGACAAGGCCAAGGAACTTGCACTGACATCAAAGTACAAATCCGAGTTTCTCGCCAACATGTCGCATGAGTTGCGCACCCCTCTAAACAGCATCCTGGTGCTTGGCCAGCAACTGAGCGAGAACGCGGACGGTAATCTGACGCCCAAGCAGGTGGAGTTCTCCCGCACTATCCATGGCGCCGGCACCGATTTGCTCAACCTCATCAGCGACATCCTCGATCTCTCCAAGATCGAATCCGGGACGGTCTCGGTGGAGGCGGAAGAAGTCTTCTTCAGCACACTACTGGAGATGGTGGCGCGGCCCTTCCGTCATGAAGCGGAAAACAAGAAACTCAGCTTTGAGCTGCATTCGGATCCGCGGCTACCCCGGAGTCTGGTTACCGACTCGAAGCGCTTGCAGCAAGTGCTCAAGAATCTGTTGTCGAATGCGTTCAAATTTACGGAACAGGGCGGCGTGCGGTTGTCGGTTTCCCTGGTGGAAGCAGGTTGGAGCGAGGGCCATCCTGTGCTGAGCGGTGGAGGGTCGGTGGTCGCGTTCGAAGTTTCTGACACCGGCATCGGAATCCCCTTTGAGAAGCAGCGCATCATCTTCGAGGCCTTTCAGCAAGCAGACGCGGGAACCAGTCGTAAATATGGTGGCACCGGCCTGGGGCTGGCCATCAGCCGCGAATTGGCGAGTCTGCTCGGCGGAGAGATCCAGTTGCGAAGCACTCCCGGCAAAGGGAGCGCCTTCACTCTGTTCCTGCCGCATACCTACGTCGACCCCTCCGCGATTGGCGCGGGCGCGAGAAGCGCCAAGGCGTCTTCACCCGCCGCACTTCAAATGGCGAGCGTGGGCATTTCTGAAAGCCAGCCGGAACAAATATCCGACGACCGGAAAGAACTTCAGGCGGACGATTCGATTCTCCTGATCGTGGAAGATGACCCGCACTACGCGCGAGTGCTGATGGACCTCGCACGCGACCAAGGTTTTAAGGTTCTCGTGGCACTAAAGGGAGCGGAGGCTCTTTTACTTGCGCGCGAGTTTCATCCGACAGCCATCTCGCTCGACGTGTTTTTGCCGGACATGCTTGGCTGGACCGTGCTCAACCACCTGAAGCAGGACCATACCACGAGACATATTCCTGTTCAGATGCTGACGCTTGATGAAGACCGACAGCATGGACTTGCTCACGGCGCTTTTGCCTTTCTAACCAAACCAACTACGGCCGGCGCGCTCCGCTCTGCTCTCGATCGAATCAAGGAATACTCGGCGCCTCGCAAGAAGCAACTCCTCGTGGTGGAAGACAATCCCGCCGAACAACTTACGGTTCTGGAACTGCTTGGTCATGACGACATAAATGTTACGGTCGCAGCCACCGGCAGGGACGCCCTCACGGCCGTAAGCGAGCGGCAGTTTGATTGCGTCGTCCTCGATCTACGGCTTCCCGATATGTCGGGTTTCGATGTTCTGGAATCTCTTCGCGACAATTCTTCTCTGGCCGATTTGCCTGTCGTCGTCTTCACCGGGAAAGAGCTATCGCCCGAAGAGGACGGACGGCTTCACGCCTTGGCCCGCAGCGTTGTGGTCAAGGGAGTTGAATCGCCCGAGCGCCTGCTGGACGAGACCGCCCTGTTTCTGCATCGCGTCATCGCCGATCTCCCCCTGGAAAAACAGAAGATGCTTGAACGGTTGCACCGGTCCGACGAAGCGCTTATCGGCAAGAAGGTGCTGGTGGTCGATGATGACGTGCGAAACATTTTCGCGCTCAGCAGCGTCCTCGAGCGGCGTGGGATGACGGTGTTGACCGCCGGTACCGGCCGCGAGGCCATCGCCACGCTCGAAAGCACTCCTGACCTGGCCATCGTCCTGATGGACATCATGATGCCAGAGATGGACGGATACGAGACCATGCAGGTCATTCGGCAAAACGCATCCTTCCGGCGCTTGCCCATTGTGGCGCTGACGGCAAAAGCCATGAAGGGCGACCGGGAAAAGTGTTTGGAAGCAGGGGCGTCAGACTATCTTGCGAAGCCTGTAAATACCGAGCAGCTGCTATCGGTATTGAGAATGTGGCTTCACAGGTAGGTGAGCATGGCGAACGACGCGGGGAAAGAGCGAATGAGCACTCACGAGAAGATCAACATCCTCATGGTCGATGACCAGCCGGCAAAGTTGCTCAGCTACGAGGCCATCCTTGCCGAATTGGGCGAGAACTTGATCAAAGCCAACTCTGGCAAACAGGCTCTGGAGATCCTGCTTAAGGCGGAGATAGCGGTCGTGCTCATGGACGTCAGTATGCCGGAACTTGACGGCTTCGAACTTGCCGACATGATTCAGCAGCATCCGCGGTTTCAGAAGGTCGCCATCATTTTCATTTCAGCGGTGCACCTGACGGACTTGGATCGAATCAGGGCCTATCAACGTGGCGCTGTCGACTACATTTCGGTTCCCTTTAATCCCGAGCTCTTGCGGGCGAAGGTCAGCGTGTTTGCAGAACTGCATCGCAAGGCCCAACAGCTCGAAATGCTCAACCAGGAGTTACGCCGCCTCTCGGCCAGCCTCATTGTGGCCCAGGACGATGAGCGGCGCCGCATTGCCCACGATTTGCACGATGGGCTCGGCCAAGACCTGGTCGCCGCAAAACTGATCCTGGATGGCCTTGAGGGAAACCGTCCTTCCGTTAAGCCCCCGGGGCAGTCCATCACTGATGCTCGCGCGATAATCGACCACGTCATCCAGCAGGTTCGAAGCACTTCCTATCTTTTGCACCCACCATTACTAGATGAGGTAGGTCTGCGGTCCGCACTGCAGTGGTACCTTGATGGCCTCAGCGAACGCAGCGGCATCGCCACCTCATTGGATTTGCAACCCAACGACTTTCCCCGGCTCGCCCCGGAGGTTGAGCGGGCCGTGTTCCGGATCATCCAGGAAGCGCTTACGAATGTTTATCGGCATTCCCGGGCGCGCAGGGCTTGGGTAAGTGTTGTGCGAGAGCCAAATCGGGTGACGTGCGCGATCTGCGACGACGGAATTGGCGTTTCAGACGAAGTTGTTAAATTCCGCCCCCGCAGCATCGGAGTCGGCATCGCGGGGATGAGGCAGCGAGCGAAGGAGTTTGGCGGCGAGTTGCAGCTACGGAATACTGGCGCAGGGTCGGTTCTGACGGCGGCGATTCCGCTCTCTTCCTCGGCGCCTGCCCCGCCGGCTTCGTTTACCGTGCCACAACTATCCAACGGGTTCCCTACCACAGAAATACCGCGCGGGGTGATTCAGGACTCTGAGGATCAGAGTAATGGGGAATCCAGAAAAACGGCCGCAAGGCATCAGCCTACGGCCGAGGGGAACCCCGCGGGCGCGAGTCGAGTGTCTCTGCCTCGCGACGGTTCACCGTAATCGCTCGCCAGCAGCAAGCATTTCTTACATTTGCAACAAGCTGACTTGACGCTGCATCTCGGTCTGGCCGAGCGCCGTTGCGGGGTTATCGATATGCCTGACCATTTCGTCCATAAAGAGGAGGAGGTTTGGGGTAGCGAATAAGGACGCAATGGTCAGGCAGTTGGTATTTTAGGGCGCAGGACGCAGAAATCAATTGGTAGAGAAGTGTAAGGGGCCCGGTAAAACTCTGTAAGCGTGATCGGCTTTTTCGCATAAGTTCACGCCGAACCAGGACAAACGCCGAGTGCCAGGCGTCCATTCCTGACTTGTCCTAACTTGCGGGACATACAGCGAATCCCTGAGTCGAATTAGGGTATCGCATGTATTGTTCTCGGTTTGCGCTTCGTGGCACTTTACACCGGGGAGAAAAAGAGTTCAGGCCGGGAAACCGAATAGGTTTCAGAAGGCTGGGCTGACCTGCGCCTTTTTCTCCCGCCAATTTTCCCGGGATTACAACCTGCTTCGGTCTCGATATTGGCTGGGCCATGTGGTTTTGGAGTAGAAACCCGTTTCGGGCGTTCACGAGTGCTTCTCGAGAACTCTGGTTCTCGTTTACTGGCCTAATCGTGCTGCGAGGTGTCATTTGCCCGAATTGCGCATACTAGTGGCGGACGATCACGAATTGGTAAGACAGGGCGTTCGCACGCTCCTCGAGGCAGAGCCTGGTTGGAAGGTAGTGGCTGAAGTATCGGACGGTCAGGAAGCAATCGAAAAGGCGATTGACCTGAAGCCGGAAATCGCCGTGCTGGACATCAGCATGCCTCGATTGAGCGGGCTCGAAGCCGCTTGCCGTATCACAAGATCCGTTCCGCAGACCAAAGTCCTCATTTTGACCATGCATAGCGCCGAACACCTGGTCTGGGAAGTGTTGAACGCTGGTGCCCGCGGCTATGTGACGAAGTCGGACACCGGGCGGGACCTGGTGATCGCCATTGAGGCCTTACGGCGCGGCAAGACCTTCTTCACGCCGAGGGTCGACAAAATCATCCTCGGAGCCTTCCTGGAGGGGAAAACGGTCAAGAACGTCAAGCAATCTAATGGCGCGCAATTGACCTCGCGGCAGCGCGAGATCGTGCAGCTTCTCGCCGAAGGCAAGACCAGCAAGGAAGTGTCCGGCGTTCTGAATTTGAGCGTGAAAACGGTCGAGACCCACCGTGCGAACATTATGAGGCGCCTCAATTGCCATTCAGTGAGCGATCTGGTCCGCTACGCGGTTCGCAACCATATCATCCAGGCCTAAGGCGAAGCGCCGTTCGCTCCGTGCCTATTCCTCAAGCTGAACCGGAGTGAACGATGTACGGGTTTGCCCGATATTCTCTCTTTTGCTGCCTTGCAAAGAATTGGCGGTGTCGTACTAGAATGAAGGCAAGTTAAAGCCTGGCTCGCCCATATTTTCACATGGCTCTTCGATTCTCCGGGCCGCCCGGCGCTGGCAAAAGTACGGTCGCTGATGCGCTGGTGAGGGGCTTCCCGTTTCCCGCTGTCCTTCTACACTCTGACGATTTCTGGGGTTTTTATAAAGAAAGGCCTGATCGCGCCCTATCTGGTCGAAGCGCACGCGCAAAACCAAGTCGTGATAGACGCGGTAGCGTTCGCCGGCCGCTCTTTTGTCCGAGGAGGTTATTTCGTAGTCCTCGATGGTGTCGTCGGTCCGTGGTTTTTGGGCCGGGTTCGAGACGTCGTTGACGTTCCGCACTACATTGTCCTTCGCCCCAGCGTTTACGACCACGCTTACTCGCGCCCAGGAACGGCCTGATGATCGCCTCAAGGAAGCCGAGCCAATTCAAAACCTTCACCAACAGTTCAACGACCTCGGCGGCCTTGAGAGTCACGTCGTCGACACCACCGGCCAATCCGTTGCGGC
>Ga0307477_10004359_pt1 | contig 10319 bp, 4 predicted proteins | sample atmos_gasesECM2C_FD_203316 | JGI IMG/M metagenome (GOLD analysis project Ga0307477, IMG submission 203316) | Hardwood forest soil microbial communities from Morgan-Monroe State Forest, Indiana, United States - atmos_gasesECM2C_515 | ecosystem: Environmental > Terrestrial > Soil > Temperate... | reverse complement strand
CCCGACCGGTTCACCGACCGGGGGCACAGGGAGAGTTCTAGCTCTTCCGGCTATCGCTAGGCGTGCCAGAATTTCCGGAATGAGGAATGCCAGATTTTTCGGAACCGACAAACACCAATGAAGTGCTTTTGCAGCCGCTGCGAAGAGGCTGGGCAGCGGCCAAGCAAATAGGGTGGCATCCTTTCCGTAGAACATTCAGAACGTTGCCAAAGGGCAGAGGTGAAGAGGTTAAGACCATTCAGGAACTGATGCGCCCCGCGAACAGCAGATTAACGATTAACGCGAGACGCGTACGCACAGGCTCTAACGCCTGCGAAGCGTGCAGCGCACCTGAAGGTGGTTGAGATGGTCCGGCCAGCGGCAGAGACTGCTTCTGTTCCTTTGACGACTCGGCCCTACCCTCGTTGAAAATACAAGAACTTATTCCCCCCCCCACTGCGGAAGTTGGCTAGCGAATGCTATCGCTTCGCCATCAAGCCCCGTGGCTGGCGAAGACCACCGGCCTCCCGATCAGGAGGAAGGCCTTCGACCTAGCGCACGGAATGGGGACTCGCAACAGAAACCATCTTTCTCCAGGAAAGGACTCGTCACTGCCTCCCGGGCGGTTCTTGTGGCGGGATTGAGGCTTTCCACATCCATCGTGACGCTACCGAAGCTACGTCTGGTTGCAATTCGATCGATTCGAAGCTACTGGTCAGCTTTACGCTTTTGGGAAAGGAGCCCCACTTCCAAACCTCGTAGATGGCAGGGTACACCAGCAATTCGAGAACGAAGGAACTGAAAATGCCACCGACCATCGGCGCTGCGATACGTTTCATAACGTCGGAACCAGCGCCCGTCGCGCACATGATGGGAAACAGGCCAACGCAGGTGGTGGCGAACGTCATGAACTTCGGCCGCAGACGCTTCGCAGCGCCGTGAACGATGGCTTCGCGCAGTTGGCCGAGACTGTCCATGCGGCCTTCGCGCTTTGCCTCCTCATAGGCCAGATCGAGGTAGAGCAACATGAAGACTCCTGTCTCGGCATCAATCCCCAACAGGGCAATCAATCCCACCCACACAGCGACACTCATGTTGTAGCCGGCCGCATACAGAAACCAGATTGCACCCACAGCAGAAAAAGGTACCGCCAGTAAAACTATGATTGTCTTGGGTATCGATCCTGTGTTGAAGTACAGAAGAAGGCAGATCAAAAAGAGCGTGATCGGCACCATCAACTTCAGACGCCCCTTTACCCGCTGCATAACTTCGTACTGCCCACTCCAGGCGATCGAGTAGCCGGTGGGCAGTTTTAGGTGGCCGCGCAGAAGTTGATTTGCTTCGCTGACGTAGCTTCCAGCATCGCGGCCAGCAACGTCCACATAGACGTATCCCGTGAGCAGGCCGTTTTCATTGCGGATCATTGAGGGCCCGGTGGTGATCTTGATTTGCGCCAGATCACTCAAGGGCAATTGCCGCTGACCGCCTCCGGGGATCGGGATGCGGCCGAGCGCCTCAAGGTCGCTGCGGAAATCGCGCAGGTAGCGGACGTTTACCTGATAACGCTCCTGTCCGAGCACGACCGTGCTGACGTTGTCGCCGCCGATTGCATTCTCGACCACTCTCTGTGCATCTTCGACGCTGACACCATACCGCGCCAGGTGTTCGCGGTCCCATTGCAGATCAAGAAAGTAGCCGTCGGCCGTGCGCTCGGCGAGTACGGTGCGTGTCCCTTTTACAGTATTCAGCAGCGATTCGATTTGGGCGCCGATTTCCTGAATGTGCTGCAAATCCGCACCCGCGATCTTCAGCCCCACCGGTGTCCGAATGCCGGTGGTCAGCATATCAATGCGCCCTCTGATTGGCATGGTCCACGAGTTATTGACGCCGGGAATCCTCAGCGCCGCATTCATCTGGCTGACCAACTCCTCGGTCGAGATCGTATCAGGCGTGACGTGACGGAAAACGCGCTTCGCCCATTCGGGCGCCCATGAGGAATACCAGGTATCAACATGTCGCCATGCTGCCCGCGGCTTCAGAACAACTACCGTTTCGAGCATTGAGAGGGGAGCCGGATCGGTGGCGGATTCCGCGCGCCCTGCTTTGCCAAGCACATGATCCACTTCAGGGAATTGACGAATCATGCGGTCGCTCACTTGAAGCAACTGCTCCGCCTGGCGGATGGAGATGCCGGGCAGAGTAGTAGGCATATACAAAATCGCACCTTCGTCGAGCGGCGGCATGGACTCCGATCCCAAGTGGTAGAAAACCGGTATTGTGACGAGGATCAATGCCAGGGCTGCGCCAATGACGGTCCACTTCCAGCGCAGCGTCCAGCGGACCACTGGCTCGTAAACACGGATCAATCGCCGGCTGATAGGGTGGCGGTCTTCGGACCTCACTTTGCCAATCAGTACGGCATTCGCAACCCGGCATAACCATTGCGGACGGAAGTTGAAGCGCTGGACACGGGTCAGCAGCAGACGCAATGCCGGATCGAGTGTGATCGCCAACACCGCGGCAACTACCATGGTCAGTGTCTTGGTATAAGCCAAGGGTCTGAACATCCGGCCTTCCTGAGCCTGCAACGTCAGCACCGGGAGAAAGGAGACGGCGATCACCAGAAGCGCAAAGAAAGTTGGTCCAGCTACTTCCTTGATTGCAGCGAGCACGATTTCGCGGGAGTCACGGGTGCGTCCGGTCTTTTCCCACAGCTCGAGCTTCTTGTGAGTTTGTTCAGCAACTACGATAGAAGCGTCAACCAGTTCGCTGAAGGCGATGGCCACTCCGGCCAACGACATGATATTGGCACTGATGCCCAACATGCGGAACGGAATGAATGCGAGCAACACTGCGATCGGCATGGTCGCAATCGGGATTGCCGCGCTGGGAAAGTGCCATAGGAAAACCAGGATGATGAGGACGACTGTGATCACGACCTCAGTGATCGTCTCCTTGGCAGTACCGATCGCGTTGTGGATCAGCTCTGACCGGTCATAGGTCGGAACAATCTTCACTCCGGCCGGAAACCCAGGCTCTATCTCCTTGATCTTTGCTTTCATCCGGTCGATTACGTCAAGCGCGTTCTCGCCGTCGCGCATGACTACGATACCGGAGACGACTTCGCCCGTACCATCCAGATCTGCAACCCCGCGCCGCAGATCGGGCCCCATCACTACCTCGCCTACGTCTTTAATGCGGATCTGCGAACCGGTGCTGCTGACGTTCAGTGGGATGTTTTCAAAATCCTCGAGCGAGCGCGCGTAACCCCGGCCGCGAACCATGTACTCCGTGCCTCCAAATTCAAGCAATCGTCCACTAGATTCGTTGTTGCCGCCGCGTACCACCTCGACCACACGGCTTACCGGGATGCCATACGCCCGCAGACGATTTGGATCAAGGTTCACTTGGTATTGGCGCCTATAACCGCCGATTGGCGCAACCTCGGCCACGCCTGGCACCGACCGCAGATAATAATTCAAGTACCAATCTTGATACGAACGCAGGTCGGCGAGGCTGTGCTTGCCCGACGTATCCACCAGAGCGTACTGATATATCCACCCAAGAGAGGTAGCATCGGGGCCAAGCTCGGTCTTAACTCCATCCGGCAAATGTGGGAGGACGCTAGAGAGATACTCCATTATTCGTGAGCGCGCCCAGTATAGATCGGTTCCATCTTCAAAGATGACGTACACATAGGAGTAGCCGAAATCGGAGAAACCCCGCACCGTCTTGACATGCGACGCACCGAGCATGGCAGCGACGATCGGGTACGTGACCTGGTCCTCGATGATATCCGGACTACGGTCCCAGTGTGAGTAGATGATGACTTGTGTGTCGCTCAGGTCGGGAGTGGCATCGAGAGGCAATGTAACCATCGCCCACCATCCGGCGATACAAGCAACAGCGATCACGGACAACACCGCTAGCTTGTGCTTTACGGAGAAGTCGATGACTCTGTTAATCACTATCGTTTCTCCGGCACCTGCCGGCTGAAACCGTGGGATCGTTCTGGACCGCTAGTTTGCACCGCTTCGAAGAGGAGTAGTACGTGGCGCCGTGATACGTGAGAATGTTGCTGGAAGCTGGTACCTTGGCTGGATTCAAAAGCATGCAGTACATCGGATCGCTCACCGCATTCCTGCGGCCATATTTTCAGCCATACGAGCCGGTGTGCCCGTGGCATGCGCAGGTGCAGCGCCGGAGGCTGGATTTTTCAGCCGGCTTTCCGAGTCCACGAGAAAGGTGGCCTCAACCACAACACGCTCACCTGGCTGGACTCCGTGCAGGATCTCGACCCGATCGCCAGACCGCCATCCCGTTTCGACCTCGCGAGGCTCAAAGATGCCTTCGCCGTGCTCAACATAGACGCGCGCGCGCGCCCCGGAATCGACCAATGCGTCCAGCGGCACCGTGACCGCAGGCGGCAGACGGACAGGCAGCTCGACGTCAACCAACATTTCAGGCCGCAAGATGAATGTGGGATTGTCGACTTCCAGACGAAGCTTGACGGTCCCTCCACCAGCCTCAGATTGGGGCAGACTGTCGGAAATACGCGCGGACAGATGGCGTGCTTCGTCTCTCAAGGTGATCTGTGCCATGCCACCAGGGCGCAAATGGGGAGCCTCCTGTTCATAAACCTCGGCGACCACCCACACACGGCTTAGATCCGCGATGCGGTAAAACTCCATGTTATGCTCGAAATGCTGTCCTGGCGTAATGTTCCGAGACATAATGAATCCGTCCGATGGCGCGACAACATCAATATTCTCAGGAAGTTGGCGGCTATCAGCCATCTGCTTAATCTGCACATCGCTCATACCAAGATTGCGCAGGCGATCGGTATAGCCCTGAAGGCTGCTTAGCCCTTGCTTGGACACAGCGCCAGGAAATGGAACAGTCCGTGACCCGTCGTTGCCCACGGAGCCCGGCACGCGCTCGCTGGCGGCCAGGAACCCGGAAGCTACCGACAAAGCGTCGGGCGAATAATAGGTCGCCAGCTTCTGGTCCTTCTTGACTAACGTTCCCACCGAATCGTTGTAAGTCTCTCGAATGGATCCGTCCAAACCGGAGTTGACGCTGTACACGCGTTTGTCTTCAGGAACGACACGGCCCACCACGCGGACGGTGCGGGTGGCGGCACCTTTCTCCACGGGAGCAACCTTGATTCCGAGTAATTGCTGCGTCGCGCCGTCAATACTGACTGCCCCTCCGGGTAATTGGGCCAGGGGCGAAGATGACAGTGCACTCCCGATATCTTCGCCATAGACTGGTACAAGTTTCATCCCGCAATCAGGGGCAATGCCGGGCTTATCGGATTTATAGGAAGGATGCATGGGGTCCACGTAATAGAGTATGTGACGCCCCTGCGTGCTACCGGCTTGCAAGCGCAGATTGGACCGGCCAAGTCCGTAGGACGCAACTATCGCCATAACCACCAGTATCGCAAGGCTCACCGGCCGCATTTGGCTCGTCCCTTCTCCATGCTTAAGACCCCAGATCAACGCAACGCGTTTGTCCATGCCGCGTTTGATTCCGAATAGGCCGGGCAAGTGGTGCACTTCCCGAATAACGCTGCTCGCAAGAAACGCCCAAGACCTTCCGACATTGCACGCTCGTTGAGTTCGCCGGCATCATTTCAATCACAGGTGGAAAAGCAACCGGACAACCGGTGAATCTAATAACCAAAATCGTAGTCTACCATTTGAAACTGGACTAATGACCCTCAAAGGTTCTCAAGGGTACATAAGACGAAGACATCGTTACAAACAGACCTCCGCGGCACCGCCTAATTGGCTTTCGGCGCCAATCCGATTTCCGGTTTTGAAAAGCGCGATCCTTCCAGGTTGGGATTCACAACAACTTTATCAATAACAATTTTTTCTGGCGGAATGGGAAGACTCTTCACCCCCTGCGCCGTTTGGGCCACTTGGAGAACTTTCGTCTCCAGAGCAAACGGAATTTGAAGCCCGCTTACCGGCCGATAATCGCGGTAGTAGATTTCGACGGGATGGTATACGCCATCGAGCCGCCTGGGCTGCCCTTCAATTTTCGCTTCCAAAAAGGTCCGCGCGTCAATCCACACATGGATCGCCTGCCCGTTCTTCATGGTCAGTTTGAGCTTATAGGTGTCGCGGTCCTCAACTTTTTCCATGCCGACCAACTCGATCTGTGTCCCCTTGGCCGCGTAATCGACCAGGGAACCATCCAGATCTGCTTGCATGGATGCCGTCTTCATTTCCTCCGCCGTATAGGGCTCCACTACACGCCGGTTTAGGAACGGCCTCAGCTTCCAGCCCGTGGCGCCGTCAAACACCTGGATTGCCGTCTGGCCGTTGAACTGCAGCTCAAACCGCATTTTGCGGGGGCGCTGCAGTTCCATGACAAACGGCAGTTGAACCTCCTCGGCCGGCCGCGAAGCCAGCGTCTGCCGGCTGGACCTTCGGCCCGCGCCGCCTGGGCCTGGGTTGGGCACTGGAAGAGCAGCCCGCTGATTCCCGCCGGCGCCCAGTTTTCCCGCCAACGACATCGTCTGGACCGCCCGCCACGCCTGCAACCCGCCTCGGGCCGCGACGTTCTTATCCACGATAGCGGAAGCGGAAAGATTGGCTCCCGATGGGATTTCCCCTGCCGTTACAAGCGAAATGGCAAGCGTCAGGGAGATGCAAATTACGAAAGCAATCAACGAGTTTCGGACCATTTTATGCGCCTCTATGCAAAATCTTGCACTAAGTCTACGGAGGAGGGTTGCGGCTATTCCACTACAAGGCCGTCAGCGTGGAATTGCCCAATTACCACGTTAACCCGGTCTCCGCGTTTCACATGCCTGCCGCTGTTCGAGAAAGCCATCCAGTAAATCTTACCCGCCTCGGGCGGGGCGCTTTGTCGCAATTGTCCGACCTGTTCCAGCGACGGAACCACCAGCTTGACCCCGGCTTGCGGGTCGATTAAGGAAGGCTCGAACTTCTTATCGTTGAGCTCCTTGGCTTTATTCGGGTCTATCACGCGGTAGGTAAATCGAATGATCTCGCCTGACTCCGCCGTCCTGACGCTGGGCGACTCAACGCCCCAGACGAGTCTGTAATACGTTCCCGCTCGTCCCGCGAACCGATCTGGCTTATAGCGGGTTCGAGCGGCAGCCACCGGCTTCGCGGCCGGGCCGGTTGTCCCAGCCGGGGCAGGAGATTGTGCCCCAACCGTTAAAACCAGAACGCTGCTGGCAAGAACTGTCGCCAGCAGCATCACCTTTGCGTTCGGCATTACCTTATGGCTGAACATTGTTGATATTTCCTTCGTCTCGGTAGTTGCCAGGTTCCGGGGGCTGGCTTGCGCCAACCCCCGTGCCTCGCATCATGCTACCGTCCTACCGCGCAACCAGGGCGAGTGTACCATTTGGTGTCGTCCCTAGATTGATAACGCCGAGCGTACCGAGATCAGGTAACGGTGGCTGAGTGGCCGGCGTCGCATACCTCACACTGAGGGTACATGTGCCACCGACCGCCAGTGGCGTCGCGAACGAGCAGGTCGTGCCAGTCACGCTATACAAGCCCCCTATGTTGATTATCAGGGCTTCTTCGGTGATCTGCAGCGGCGCGGCACCCGTGTTAGTCACCGTGATGACGCTAGTGACCGCAGCACGAGGCGTTGGAATCGTGAAGGTGAGGGTCCGTATGCCTAGAACCGTGCCCAGCGTCCCATTAGTAGCAGAGGTAAAGCTGAGCGTCCCCGCCGACGCCGTAACCACCGTGAACGTGACGGTGTTGCTGGTTCCGCCCGGCGTGGTGACGCTGACGGTATGCGCCCCCAGCGTAGCGGTACCCGAGATTGAGAAGTTCGCCCTGATCGTAGTGGCGTTCACCACGGTAAGGCCGCTGACGGTGATGCCGGTAGCGGAAACGTTCACCGCCGTGGCTCCTGTCAGGTTAGTGCCGGTAAGGGTCACTGGAAGCACTAGGGTGCCACGCGCCCCCGATGCCGGAACAATCGAGGTCAGGGTTGGGGCTGGCGTCGGAGCAACCACCGTGAACGTCACGTTGCCGCTGGTTCCGCCCGGCGTGGTGACGTTGACGGTCCTGGCCCCCAGCGCAGCGGTAGCCGCGATTGTGAAGGTCGCCGTGACCGAAGTGCCGCTCACTACGACAATGTTGCTGGCGGTAACCAATGTGCCGGACACGGTGACCGCTGTTGTGCCGGTCAGGTTCGTGCCGGTAAGAGTCACATTAACAGCGGTGCCTTGGGCCCCCGACGAAGGAGCGATCGAGGTCAGCGCCGGCGCCGGCGCAGCAGCCTGGAACTCGACCGCGCCGACGTCAATTGTATTTGGCGAGCCGGCATCCGGCCTCGCATTGCCGAAGAAGTCAGTGGGCGGCGCGATCGCGAAGGTCGGAGAACTGGACGGGATGCGATCGATGGCCGGCGAACCCGCCGCCAAGGCGTAGTTGCTGAGCGGGGTATTGGTGCCTGGGCTAGTCAGCGCCAGCGGACCCCAGGAGATGTTGACCCAGTTGTTGCCCTCGTCCACCGTCGCGGACGGCGTCAGGTTGAAGACTGGGTTGGGCACGGTCGCGTCCGCGATGCCCGGAGGCACCTGGAAACCGCATGGAATAGGTGTTCCAGTAACCGAGTGGCATACTGACTCCGGCGGGACTCGCGAACCGTTGCAGTACTGGGTAACAACGTTCGGGTTGGATATCAGGTTCGTGCTGGAATAACCCATGGCGCCCGGCGACAGCACCGAGTACTGCGGGGCGAGCGTCAGGCCCGAGTTATGATTGCCCGGTCCAGTATCGCCGCGCACGCCAATGTCCCAATAGCTCGCACCGGCGGCGCAGGCGCCCGTGGACGCCTGGGTCAACGTGGGAACCAGCGTGACTACGTGCTGCTGGTTCAGTGTTCCCGGCCCGAGGGGGCCTACGGTGATGTGGAACGAACGGTTCTGCCAGAACACATCGTTAGCCAGAAGCGGGTATGAGAAATTCCTGCAAGAGCCATTGTTGGCGGTGGCGCCGGAATAATGGCCGGCGGGGCAGGTAATCGTCGCCGGCAAATTCGCGGTGAAGACCGCACTATTCTGGATGCTCACCAGGCCTGCGGGCTGAGGCGTCGAAGTCGTTACGCAGGGGCTCGGGGGCAGGCCAGTGTTGGGGTTGGTGACGCAGGGCCCCTGGCTGCTGGCTATCGGAGCCCCCAGAGTGTTGAAGAGCACTCCCGACGACGCGGTGGTATCGTTGGAGACAATCGTGTTGTTGATGAAATTCACCGCTAACGCGTCCACCAGCGAAATTCCAGCGCCATCCCAGCCGGCAACGTTGTTGGCAATGATATTGTTGGTAACGTTGACAGAGTACCAGCGACTCGGATCCGTGGGGAAGGTGACCACCTCCGCGCCGTTGATATTCTGTAAGCGTAGACCGCCGCCGCTGCCACTCTCCGCGGCGTTGCCCATAATCAGGTTGGCATTGATCTTCAGGCCGGGACCGGTTCCGTCGCTCGGCCCGATAAGGTTAGTGGCCCCCACGCAATCCTGGTCGACTGTGCTGCATGGAGGATCGACATCGGGGGTGCCCATGACGAGGAGACCGCCGCCGTTGGTTGGGATCGTCGGGTTGGTACTCTGATTGAACACGATCACGTTGTTCTCGATGACACCGTTATAGATGAATCCCATGTGAGCGACGCCGCCGCCGTCACCGGTGCTCAGATTCCCGCATACCCAGTTGTTGTTGAACCTGTAGGAGTCGGAACCGGTACAGAAGCTGACACCGCCGGCCCCCGCCGGCGTAGCCGAGAACAATTCGTCGCCGGTGGAAGAGTTCAATTTGACCGCGTTGTGGTGCACGTTCACGTTTAAGTCAAAGCAGTACGGTAGCTGAGCATTCGCGGGAAGACCGTTCTCCGGCTGGCAGGAGCCTGGAACCGCGTTTGTGGCCCCCGCGCCCACGAGATACGCGGGAGCAAATTCACCCTGACCAACGTTGATGCCGCCTGAAAGCGTTCCGGTGTTGTTGTAGATCCCGTCGTTGGCGATTTCCAGGTTATGCCCCCAGCCATGCACGAATATACCGCCGCCACCCTGCGAACTGTTGGTGATGGCCAAGCCGTCGATGCGGGACGGGTTGCACCAGAAGTTACTCGGGAACGGATTCGTCGCATTGGAGTTGGAAGTCCTGCAGTTGCTGGCCGTCAGAAGCGTGGTGCCGGTCGGAAAACCGCCGCCTTCACCCCCGACGGGTGCGAACGGATTCTGTCCGTGGAAGTCCACTCCTTTCGACAGTACCGTAATTCCTGCTCCTTCAAGCGCTCCCATCAGCGATGGCTCTTGCAACTGCTCCGCCAGGTTG
>Ga0307477_10004358_pt1 | contig 10320 bp, 9 predicted proteins | sample atmos_gasesECM2C_FD_203316 | JGI IMG/M metagenome (GOLD analysis project Ga0307477, IMG submission 203316) | Hardwood forest soil microbial communities from Morgan-Monroe State Forest, Indiana, United States - atmos_gasesECM2C_515 | ecosystem: Environmental > Terrestrial > Soil > Temperate... | reverse complement strand
CGACGACAGCGGCAGGGTCTCGGACATAGTCAGGATTCTAGTCTATTCGCGCCGCCCGATGAGCACTATTAGCCTCGGCGGTACGACGAGGATGTCTCAAGCCGCAACGGGGGTGGCCATCTCAGTAGCGCTCGACATCAGGGCCAGTCGGTCGCCACCGTCTGTGCCGATGACGAAGGCGCTGTGTTGCTCGAGAGCGCCAATGACGCTCGCCAGGTGCCGATGTAGCTCGGCCGGCGAGCCGCCGACCAAGGTTACGTCGATCTCGATCGTGTCGTGCTCGAAGTCCGCGCACGCAGACGCACCCGGCGCGATGTCGGCAACGTGCTCACCGAGAACCTTCTCGACATGGAAAGCAGCCGCCTCCAGAAGCTCGCGCGGCACCCGCTGCGGCGCCTTGAGAGTGATCAGGGCAGACGCTTCGATAGCCGATATCCCGTTCTTGATGGTCATCGCTCTGATTCTACGCCTTCAGACCGGATCTCTTGAGGGCTGAGAGCTTGTTCGCGCGGGTACGGGAGCTGCTTGGGGTGCTCGGAATCGGGACCATCCTCAGGTCGTTCGGCGGGTAGCACTTGACGTGCTGGTTGCCCGCGCGTTCGCACCACCAGCCCTGCGCCCATGCGCGCGCGACCAGCTCGTCCATCTCCTTGTTCGGGAGCTTGGGACGTCGGGTATGGTGATCGGCCGCTCGCTTGGGGTGCATCGGACCGCGAGATGCTAGTCATCGACCCGGGGGTCGGGCGGGAGCCCAACGCCTCACCCCTTCTTCCCCTTGCCCTTCCCGGACGCCTTCTTCGCCGGCGAGGCCGAGACGAACGTCGCGGAGATTTCGTCCGAGAGCGCTTCGGCCGGCGCGAGCGGCGTGAAGACGATCGTGACGTTGGCCTTGAGCTTGCCGGCGCGCTTGAGATCCTTGACGTACCTGGCGGAGATGTGGAGCGTGAGCGTGGTCGTGCCCTCCGAGCGCGCTGTCGCCGCACCGCTCGCGAGCAGGACGGGTGGCGCGGGCTTGGCTTTCTTCTTCGCTTTGGCTGCACGGGCGGAAGACTTGCGTGCGCGCGAAGATCTGGCCGCGGCGGCCTTGGGGATCGAGCCGCGCGCCTTGGCGAGGAGCTTGCCGGGTCCGGGGGTCTCGACGAGCAGCGTGACACCCCCGTCCTTGGCGCGCTTCACGGTGACGCCAAGTTCGGGAGACGAGAGCGCCGTGAGCGAGAAGCCGGCTGAGCCCGCGTTTACTTCACCCGGAGGCGCGGCCGTTCCGCTTGCGGTCTGCAGCGTGGCGGTGAAGGCGTCGTTGAAGCCGATGCTGTGCCCATCGCCAAAGATGAGGTTCGACGCACCGGAGACGAAGGCGAGCGTCGAGCCGTTTTCAGAGAGCGTCGGATTGTCGGACGTAGAGCCGTTGGGTTCACCACCGCCGTAGCCGAGCACCGTGCGTTCGAGCGTGTGAGCGCCCAAGTGGACGACATAAAGTTCGCTCGCGGTGGGCTGAGACCGGAAGCTCCCTGTCGGCGCAGGTTCGCCCAGCACGAAGAGATCGCGATAGGTGTTGAATGCGAGCGTCGACGCGTCGGGCGAAATCGTCACCGATTCGACCGAGCCCAGCGAGCGCCCGCCAGAGCCGTTGGCCGACAGCGTCAGCTCCGAGGTACTGGTACGGCGCGTAACCCCAGGGCGCATAGAGGTCAAAAAGACATCGAGGTTGCCGGGCTTGGCGATGTTCGGACGCAGCCCCGGCGACGCGAGAAACGCGACGGTGTAACCATCGGCGCTGAGCGAAGGAGCCGTGCTGGCGATGGAGACTCCGCTCGACTCTTGTTCGGTCAGCGGCCCGTAGCAGGGTCCGATCCTGGTCGGTTCAGCAAGGCTGACGGTGCCGTCGGGTGGGCACGCCGGATCTTCGGGGTCGGCCATCCCGGTGATACGTCGCGTGACGGTTCCAGGTTCCCGCCAGCGTCGCCACAGGTAGTATGGAACGCTCGTATCCGTCGACTCGCCGAGTAGAAAGCGCGTCTGCGCCTGCGCGTCCGTCGAAACCCAGGAAACGGTCGAGCCGTCGGCGCTGATGCTCGCCGGACCCAGCACCGGACCCAGCGCGCTTCCGACCGGTTCGCTTGTGTCTTGGTTGAGACTAAGGAGGGTCGTCGTCTTTTCGAGGAGGTCGCGTACGAACAGCTGGTGCGCAGGCGTGACAGCGCCTGACTGGTCGGGAAGATCGGACACGCCGATGGTCCTGAAGACCACGTAGCGTCCATCACCTGAGATCGCCGTGTTGGGCCACAATTCAGCGCCGGGGATTCCACCGGGTGTGGTGGATTTGTTGGCAAAGGCAGCCGCTTCTTCACCCCCACTCTTGGCAGAGACCAGCGTGTATGCACCGGTCGCCCCGGCCGACTTTTCCATGTCCCGCTCGTAAACCTGCACGTTTTCACCGCTGTCCTGCATGACAAGTCGCTGATCGCTGGAGAACGCCACATAACGTCCGTCGCCACTGACCGAAGGGTTCTCCGCGCCGCGCACGAGCAGCTTGCCCGCTTCGGGACCTTCCCTGACGACCAGGTTGCCACTGGCCACGATTCGGAGATCGCCTGTCCGACGGTCATAACGAAAGACGCCGCCTTCGCGAATCGTGCCCAACGGTTCGGCCGCTTCCTGTTCCTGCTGGGATTCGCCGTCGTCTTCGAAGAGATTGGTCGCCTTGGTCTGGAAGACCACATAGCGTCCGTCGGCGGAGATCGCCGCATCGGTCGATTCGGCGTCGGCCTGTTCATCGGAGATGTGATCGACCGAAACAATGTCAGCCCCGAGCCCACCGGCCGCCGGTCCGTAGATCGCGTGCGCGGAGGCGGCCAGGACGAGCGAGCACAAGAGCGCGACTTGACTCGAAGCAAGAATCTGCTTCACGAAACCTTCACCACCCTGTGCACCTTGACCCGGTTCCCCGCCTTGTCGGAGGCGGTGATCGTGAGCGTGTAAGACCCCCTGGCACCGTAGCGATGACCGAGCACGGTGCGGCCGTTCGCACTGCCATGACGGCCGCCATCGCCGAAGCTGACGTGCACCGAGCCCGCGCTGACACCTGAGCTCTGGCCCCGCGCCCCGTCGCTGACGCGCACGGTGACCGAGCTGCCGTTGACGCGCACGCTCACGCGCGGGGGCGTGCGGTCGATTTTGATGGTCGCGGGCACGGAGTCGACGACCTGTCCGAGCGAGTCGGTCGCCTCGACCTGGATCGTGTGCACCCCGCTCGGGATCTCCGAGCCGTGGAGGATCGTTTCGGTGGTAGTGAGGTTTTCGGCGATTTCGCGGTCGTCGACGAGCACGCCGTAGGTGAGCGTGCCCGCCCCCGCCAACGGGGTTTCCCATTGCAGCGGGACTTTCGCCGCGTGGACCCAGCCGGAGGGCGTGTCGAGCACGAACTCGCCCGGAGGGGCGCGCACGACCAGGGCGCCGATCTTCGTGTTGGCGCCGTCGCCCTGAAGGAAGCCGACGATCGCGTCGCCGTGATGAGAGGCGCCGAGGGCGAGTTGATGCACGGTCCCGCCCCCTGGAGCGGAGACCAGCTGGCGGTTGGGGGTGCCGTCGGCTCGGCGCTCGAGCACGCCGACGGCGCCCGCGCCGTGCTCGTCCACCTTCCAGGCGGCCGCGAGCGCGCCGTTGTCAGCCCGCGTCACCACGGGGTCGCCGGCCACATCGCTGGCGCCGTCGTCCATGCGCGCCGGCGCGGTGAGGCCGGTTTCGGCGCCGCGCGCGTCGAGGCTGGCTACGCCCGAGCCGAAGCCGACGTCGAAGTCGCCCTCGCCGTCGAGCCCGAGGCTGAGCGGTCCCACCGGACCCCCGGGCCCTTCGGCGCCCGCGCCATCGACGATTCGCGCGGGCGCGAAGGCCGCGCCGTGCGGGTCGAAGGAGGAGGGAATCTCCGCGACGAACACGCGCGGGCGGGTGAAGCCCGAGCCGGGCGCGGGCTGCTGACGGTAGGCGACCGCGCCCTCGCCGAAGCCGGCGGTGTCGAGCGCGAGCTCGTCGGCGGGGCCGTTGAGCGCGTGCCCCGCGTAGGTGGAGGGGCTGACCTGCAGGATGTTGCCGGGGACCATCCCGAAGATGCGCCGCGCGTAGATGCGGTTGACGAAGGAGTCGTCGGGCTCCTGCCAGGCGACGATGCCCTGTCCGGTGAGGTCGATCGCCACGCGCGGGGAGTTGGCGGCGGTGGGCGCGAGCATCGGCTGGGCGGGGTTGCGGTTGAGCGGCTGCCCGAAGGAGGACCAGAACTCGCCGTCGAAGCGGGCCATGCGGATTTCGGCCTTGACGTAGCCGGGCGGGATTTCCGGAGTCGAAGGTCCACTGATCGCGGTGATCACGCGGTAGGCGACGAGCGCGCCACCGGCGAGGTTCATCGCCACCGAGGGGTACGTGCCGATCGCCTGGCCGATGTTCAAGTCGACCGGCACAGGTGGCTGAAAACCGGTCGAGCCGGGCTCGAGCGCCGCCGAGAAGAGGCCGTCGGTCGTGGAGGAGTAGTGGTTGGTCCAGACCACGACCAACCTGCCGCCTTCGCCGGCGCCGATCGCCGGGAAGGAGGATTCGAAGGACTGGCCGACGTCGACGCGCTGAGGCGTCTGCCACGCGCCGTGCGCGTAGAGCGCGGCGAAGATGTGGGGCCGGCCGTCGACGCGCTTGCGGTAGACGAGCCCGCCGCTGCCGTCGCTGGCCATCGCGACGCCGCCGAGTTCGACGATTTCCGCGCTGGCGCCGTCGAGGGTCGTGACCGGGGAGATCAGCGCCACGGCCGGCGTGGGAGCGCGGGTCAGCACCGCGAACAGCGACACGAGCGCGAGCAGCGAGAGGGTTCGGGCGCGGGCGCGCGGGCGTCCAAGGTCCCGGACGCGGCGTGCGCGAGGCAGACGAGTCACCCCGGCAGATTGATCGGAGCGGGCGGACGACCTGTTAACGAGTTGAGAACATTTGCCCGCGTTCACATCCTGTTCACGTCTGGATGTCGCGCTGCTCTGAGACTGGCGCACAAGAACCCGTCACCTAAGGAGCAGAGTTTTGCGACTACGACCCACCCGCACTTTGACCGTCCTGCTGGTCGCGGCCGCCCTCACGCTGGCCGCCCCCGCCGCCGCCGGCGCGCGCGCGTTGCTGCTGAGCGGCTCTACCTCGATCTACCCGCTGATGATCCAGCTCGCCTCCGCTTACCACAAGGCGACACACCAGCCGACGCCGAAGGTCAACCAGGGAACCTCCGACGCGGGCGTCAACGAAGTGAACGCCGGCAAAGTCGACATCGGCGACGTCTCGCGCGACCCGATCGTCGGCTCGGACCCGCACGGGCTGGTGTTCACGAAGATCGCGCGCGACGGCGTGTGCATGATCACCTACCCCACGAACCACCTGGCGAACCTCAATCAGCAGACGGTGCAGGGCATCTTCACCGGCAACATCCGCGACTGGAGCGAAGTGCCGGGCTCGAAAATCTCAGGCTCGATCGACCTCGTCGACCGCATCGCCTCCTCCGGTACGCAGGACGCCTTCCAGAACATCTTCCTCGGCCCGACTCTGAAGATCGCCCCGAGCGCCGACGCGGAGGAAACGAACGGCCTGGTGCAGAGCAAGGTCAAAAACGACCCCAACGCGATCGGGTTCGTCTCGTTCGCCTTCACCGGCGGCGTCAACACGGTCGGCTATCAGGGCATCCCTTGCACGCTGCGCAACGCCAAGTCAGGTCAATACCAGGGCGTGCGTAACTTCTGGATGGTCACGAAGGGATCGCCGAAAGGACCCGCGGCGAAGTTCATCGCCTGGATCACGAGCGGCAACAAGACGACCAAAAAAATCATCGGCTCGCAGTGGATCACGATCCACTAGGTAGCTCAATCCGCTCACGGCGCGCCGGGCGAAGGTCCGCCCGGCGCCCGGCTCAGGAGGAATCCTGAGCGGCAATGGGCTGGCGCTTGCGCAGGAACACCCCGGACGCTCGCGCCGAGCTGATGCTCGGCGCGCTGTCGGTGGGCGTGCTGGCGCTGATTGCGCTGATGCTGGTGACGGTCTTTTTGAAGGCGTGGCCGTCGTTCGCGCACAACGGGATCGAGTGGTTCTTCCCCGGCGGTGACGTCGACCAGCAGCTGAAAGCGATCATCACCGGACCGACGGACCCGGCGCACTACGACTACTACATCCGTGCATGGCCGCTGATCTGGGACACGATCGTGACGACCGGGCTGGCGGTGATCGTGGCGCTCGCCGTGTCGGTGCTGGCGGCCGTGTTCGTCGTCGAGCTGGCGCCCGCCGCCGTGCGGCGCACGCTCGACCCGGTCATCCAACTATTGGCGGCCGTGCCGTCGGTGATCTACGGGCTGATCGGGATTCTGGTGGTGGCGCCCTGGATCCAGGGCTATATCTCCCAGCAGCGCAAGCACTCGGTGCAGTATGTAGTGCAGCTGACGGGCGCGAACCTCACGACGGCGGTGCTGATCCTGGCGCTGATGATCGTGCCGATCATGGTCGCGATCATCGTGGCGGCGCTGGAGACGGTGCCACGCTCGTGGAGCGAGGGCTCAGCCGCGCTGGGCGTGAACCGCTGGCGCACGATGTGGCGCGTGTCGCTGCGTACGGTGCGCCCGGCGATCCTCGCCGCGACTGTGCTGGCGACCGGGCGCGCGCTGGGCGAGGCGATCATGCTCTCGATGGTCGCCGGCTCGCGCGCATATGCGGTTAACCCGCTGGATGGAGTGACGTTCCTGTTCGAGCCCGTGCGCCCGCTGGCAGCAACGCTGATCGCCTACATCGACGGCATCTCGGTGGTGCCGCTCGAACAGACGCTGTATGCGATGGCGGCGGTGCTGCTGGTCTCCTGCGCGTTCCTGTCGCTTGCGGCGTGGGCGGTGAAGCAGCCGATGAAGAAGTACGGGATCAGGACATGAACGCGCATGACTGCGCTGGATCGGCGTCCTCCCTCACTTATGTGCCGAGCACACTGCGCTCGGTGTGTCCTTGCCCAGCTTGTCCTGATGTCGGCGCAGTGAACATCTGCGGAATCGGCTGACATGAGCGCGTCCGCGACACCCGAGTCCCTCCCGGCGCCCCCCGCGAGTGCGCTGCGGCGCGAGCGCCCGCGCGACTCGGTGGGGAGCTGGCCGCTGATCGATCGCGCCGCCTACCTGCTGTGCTGGGCGGTCGGGATCGGCCTGTGCGTGGCGGCGGGGGCGATCGTGGTGTTCATGCTGGTGAAGGGCATCGCCTACGTGCGCCCGAGCCTGCTGTTCACCTCGCCGGGCGTGGGCGCGACGCAGGCCACCTCGGGCGGGTTTCTGGACCCGATCGTCGGCACGCTGCTGCTGGCCGCGCTCGGGATCTTGATCGCGGGACCGCTGGGGGTCGCGGTGGCGGTGTGGCTGGGCGAGTACGGGCGCCCGGCGGCGCTGGCGCGAGCGGTGGAATCGGGCATCGAGATGATCGCGGGGGCGCCGAGCGTTGTGCTGGCGATCTTCGGATTGCTGATGTTCTCGCGGCCGTTCCTGGCGTTCCTGTCGCAGACCTCGGCGGGGGGGTCGGTGTTCGGACGCTCATTCTTTACGGCCGGGGCGATGATGTCGCTGCTGGCGCTGCCGCTGGTCGTGGGCGCCACGCGCGAGGGACTGGCGCAGGTGCCCGGCCACGTGCGCGAGGCCTCCTACGCCCTGGGCAAGGCGAAGATCACGACGATCCGCAAGGTGCTCCTGCCCTCGATCCGGCGCAGTATCGCGGGCGGGGTGACGCTCGGACTGGGGCGGATCATCGGCGACACGGCGATCGTCGTGATCCTGCTCGGCGCGACGCTGCACCTGGAAGGGGCGGGCGGGGCGCCGGGGCTCTCGACGCTGCGCGGGACCGGCGGCACGTTGACGAGCTATGTCAAATACTTCTCCCCCGCGGGCGAAGGCAACCAGGCCGAGAAGGCGTATGCGGCGGCGTTCGTGCTGCTGCTGATGGTGATCGCGCTGAACGCACTGGTGACGCGGTTGACGCACGATCGCCGCGGCATGTTCGAGCGGATGATCGCGTGGTCGTGGCTGCCGTTCTGGCAACGAACGACGAACGAGGATTCCCCGTGAGCCCCACGCGACCCCCCCGCGCGCGCCGGATCGCCGGCCACGCTAATCCGACGGTCGTCGAGCCCGGACCGTTCACGCCCGCGGGCTCCCTCCCGGGCCGGGCGACGGGACCGGAGGGCGACCCGGCGCCGGGGACCGTCGCAGCGAACGGGCACGCCGCCCAGGGCGCCGCGGCCACCGGCGCCACCACCGCCGGCGCCGTCGCGACCACGCGCCCACCGGCGAGCGCGACGATCGAGCGCATGTCGATCGAAGGCGTGTGGCTCGCTTACGGCGATCGCTGGGTGGTGCGCGACGTGAGCCTGCCGGTGCGCCAGGGCGAGGTGCTGGCGTTGATCGGCGCGTCGGGCTCGGGCAAGACGACGCTGCTGCGCTCGCTGAACCGCCTGACGGAGATCACCGACGGCGCGACGCGCGCGGGGCGGATCGCGTTGGACGGCGAGGAGATCGAGACGATGGAGGTCAACGCGCTGCGCCGGCGCATCTCGATGGTCTTTCAGCAGCCGAACCCGTTTCCGATGAGCATCTATGAGAACGTCGCCTACGCGCTGCGCGAGGAGCACGCCCCGGGACGGCGCCGGCGGCGGCGCTCACGCCGCGAACTGGAGCCGGAAGTGGTCGCGGCGCTCAGGCGCGCCGGGCTGTATGAGGAGGTGGCGGCCGACCTCGACCATCCCGCGCTGCGCCTCTCGGGCGGGCAGCAGCAGCGGCTGTGCATCGCGCGTGGACTGGCGGTCAAGCCGGAGGTGCTGCTGCTGGACGAGCCCTGCTCGGCGCTCGACCCGATCTCCACGGCGACGATCGAGCAGCTGATCGTGGAGCTGCGCTGCGACGTGGCGATCGTGATCGTGACGCACAACCTGCAGCAGGCGATGCGCGTGGCCGATCACGTCGCCTTCATGCATCTGGGCGAGCTCGTGGAGTACGGCCCGAGCGCGCAGATGTTCGGCGCGCCGCGCAACCAGCGCACGCGCGACTACGTCGGCGGGGTGTTCGGATGAGCCCGCTGCACTGCTCCCCCTCGCGTCGCATCCCGTAGCCGTGCGTGGGCGAGCACCGCAGGTGAGACTGCTCATCAGGGCGCTCGCACTGGCGTTGACCGGCGCCGCGCTCGCGGCCTCGCTCAGCGCGTGCGCGACGACCGCCGAAAAAAGCGCTCGGCTCGAAAAGGCGGCCCACCACACGCGCTTGGCCGAAAAGGGCCTGACGATCGGCAGACAGAGCCCCGACGTGCGCGTGCTGAGCGCGACGATCGTGCACGGCCGCGAAGGCAACGCGACGGTGATCACGCTGAGCAACACCTCCGCGCGGGCGCTGCGCGCGGTGCCGATCGCGATCACGGTCAAGGACGCGCACGGGACGACGCTCTTCCAGAACAACACCGCGGGCCTGGAACCGGCGCTGACCTCGCTGGGCTCGCTGGCGGGACACGGCCAGGCGACATGGATCGACGATCAGATCCTCACGTCGGGCACGCCGGCGAGTGTGAGCGCGACCGTGGGCGTATCCCCGAGCGTGAACGGCGCCCTGCCGCGGATCGAAGTCCAGGGAGTACATGCAAGCGCAGAAGGCGGCACCGAGGGCGCGGCGGGCACGGTGCACAACGAGTCGAGCGTGAGCCAGCAGAACCTGGTCGTGTACGTGCTGGCGCGCCGCGGCGGCCACGTCGTCGCAGCCGGCAGGGCGGTGCTCCCGGAAGTCGGCGCGGGCGCGTCGCTGCCGTTTCAGGCCTTCCTGCAGGGCGATCCGAGCGGGGCCCGGCTGGAAGCGAGCGCTCCGGCAACGACGTTCGGGTGAGAAGAACGACGCGGCCCGCCTTGCGGCGGGTCGTGCAGAGGTTGCGGGAACTCCTCGTTCAAATCGATCCAAGTTGATCCAAAAACTTGGATCAACATCAATCAAAATGATCCAAATCAGTCCCAGAATTTGGAGATAGATGCTATCATCCAACTCTCGAAGTTAACTTGGATCAATGCGCGTAGAGCCGGCACCCCCACTTGCGAACCTCTTGGTTGAGGTCGACCCTGCTCGCCTGTTCGAGCTCCTGCAGCGAGGCCTGCCGCAGCCAGGACAAGAGTACCTCCACTGGGACAAGCTGCGGCATCTGAACCCACCGTCCGACATGACCTCCAGAGAGTGGTGGTTCTTGATCAAGTGGACGCGCAGCCAGGTTAACCGCGAGTTTCCCCTCACCGATCCAGCCGGGGAGCACTTCACATACAGC
>Ga0307477_10004357_pt1 | contig 10320 bp, 5 predicted proteins | sample atmos_gasesECM2C_FD_203316 | JGI IMG/M metagenome (GOLD analysis project Ga0307477, IMG submission 203316) | Hardwood forest soil microbial communities from Morgan-Monroe State Forest, Indiana, United States - atmos_gasesECM2C_515 | ecosystem: Environmental > Terrestrial > Soil > Temperate... | reverse complement strand
CGCCAACCAGCTCGAATGGAGTCGGTGTTCCACGCCCCACCGACACGCCTGCGGCCTGCAAGACTTCAACGCCTGGGTACAGAAAGTTCTCGCGCAAAGTGTGCAGTGCCGGCGACGGCGCGATCCACGCGAGCCCCGTCATGTCATAGAAGTCTCGCCGGTGCCAATCCTGCATCGCAACCACGTGCAAATCTGCGCCGATCTTATTTTCGGAATTGAACATCAGCGCCAGCTCACCCATGGTCATCGCGTACCTTATGGGCATTGGAAAGTAACCGACGAAAGAAGTTCGATCCCGGTCGAGCATGGGTCCTTCGATTGCCTCGCCGCCGAGCGGATTCGGCCGGTCGAGCACAAAAAAGGCGAGATGTTGTTGGGCCGACGCCTCCATTGAATAAGCCATCGTTGTCATGTAAGTGTAGAACCGCACGCCCGCATCTTGAATGTCGAACACGAGTGCGTCGATGCCGCGAAGCATCTCGCTCGTCGGCCGTCGTGTGGCGCCATACAGACTATAAATTGGCAGTCCCGTCGGAGCATCAGCTTGATTGGAAACCGATGCATCCGCCAAGCCGGCGATCCCATGTTCGGGACTGAAAATGGCGATCAGGTTAACTCCGTCCGCGCGCGCCAGAAGATCAATCGTCCGGTGGCCGTACGAATCGAGTCCCGTCTGATTCGTAATCAGCCCTACTCGCTTGCCACGCAGAGGCGCGAATTTCTCCGTCTCCAGCACGTCGATGCCTGTTTTCGTATGATCGCCCGTCTTGCCAGCGTCATCGCCGAAGAAGGCTCGCGCGGGCGCGGAGGACTTCCTCTCTAAACTGAGTGCAACAATAGAAAGTGCTGCACCAGCGATTAGCAAAAAGCATGAGAGTAAACGGAAACGAAACATCGGCTGGGAGGCTTGGTTGTGCCGCATGAAACCGTGTGCTATATACAGCCGCGGGATGCAGTCGTCAACATGGAACGCCCGAAGAGCTTCCCTGCAGACACTCGGGCTCTCGGCGATAGCGCTGCTCCTTCTCATGACACCTTCCGCCCGCTCCCAAAAGCCCTCACCCAAAAACACTCGCGCCTCAACCGGCAATTCAGTGTGGGTCGAGTCCACGCTGAAAAAAATGACCGTCCGCGAAAAGCTCGGCCAACTGTTAATGCCGTACTATTTCGGCGTTTTTGAGCCGACGGAAAGTTCCGCTTACAAGGACCTGCTTCACCAGGTGGAAGAGAATCACGTCGGAGGGTTCATCCTCGGCACGATTCGCGGTCCGCTCGGAATTGAGCGCAGCCAGGTCTACCCGACTGCCGTTATCATGAATGCGCTGCAGGCGCACGCCAAAGTACCCCTTCTGATCGCAGCCGATTTTGAGAGTGGCACCGGCATGCGTATCGACGAAGGAACGAACTTTCCATCAGCGATGGCAATTGGCGCGACGGGCAATCCGAAGCTTGCCTACATAGTTGGCAAAGACAGTGCGATCGAAGCCCGTGCGACCGGAGTTCACTGGATCTTTGCTCCCGACGCTGATGTAAATGACAACCCTGCGAATCCAATCATCAACATCCGCGCATTTGGTGAGGATCCTTCCAAAGTGGCCGATTTCGCCACGCAATTCATCCGCGGCATCGAAGAAAACGGTGCGCTCGCGACCGCAAAGCATTTTCCCGGCCACGGCGACGTGACTGCCGATTCGCATCTCTCGCTGCCGGTGGTTCCGGATGATCGTGAGGAGCTCGAAAAAAACGAGCTCGTACCTTTCCGCGCCGCAATTTCTGCTGGCGTTAGCTCGATCATGCCCGGACATCTTGGTGTACCCGCGCTCGAACCGGACGCTGCCGTTCCTGCGTCGCTTTCGCACAGTATCCTTACGGGTCTTCTCCGCGACGAGATGAAATTTCGCGGGCTGATCGTCACCGATGCGATGGACATGGGCGGTGTAACGTCGATGTACTCGCCGGGCGAAGCAGCGGTTCGCGCAGTCGAAGCGGGTGCTGACATCGTGCTCCAGCCACCCGCACCAGACGCCGCCTTGGCCGGTCTTGAAAACGCAGTCAAGTCCGGGCGCCTTTCACAGAAGCGCATCGATGAATCGGTCCGGCGAATTCTTCAAGCCAAGGCCCGCCTCGGCCTTGACAAGAATCGTCTTGTCGATATTCCGCGCCTGAATCGAGCATTCGGACTGCCCAAGTTTGCCGACGACGCGCAGGATATCGCCGATCGCGGCGTCACACTCCTCCGTAATTCCGAATATCTCGTGCCTCTGGACGCCGCGCGGCCGCTTCGCGTCTTGCTCGCCTCGCTCTCGGCGGACCCGGACGCATACCCTGGCGCGGCGCTTGAGAGCGAAATTCGCTGGCGCGTCGATTCGCTCAAGTCTCTTCGCGCCGATGCGCAGTTTGTAAACGTCGGCACCCTCAAGCTACCGCCGACCGACACCTATGACGTTGCCATTGCTGCGCTGTTTGTCCGCGTCGCTGACCGCAAAGGCAACGTCGGCTTTCCAGACGATCAGCGAGCGTTTGTCAATCAATTGCTGGACGCCGGAAAGCCTTGCGTCGTGCTTGCGTTCGGCAGCCCCTACCTGATTTCGAGCTTTCCGTCTGCGAAGACCTGGATCGGTGAATTCTCGACGAACGATGTATCGCACCGCGCTGCCGTTCGCGCATTATTCGGCCAAACCGCAATCGAGGGTCGGATTCCAGTAACCGTCCCCGATACCGCAAAGCGAGGCGACGGAATACACGTAGCGGCGAATCCGATGACGCTCGAACCAGCGCCCGCGTCCGTTTCCGATCAGCTCTCAACTGCTTTCGAGCTGCTCGATCGAGATGTCGTGGACGGAGCCTTCCCTGGCGGCGTTCTTGCCGTGGGCTTGAACGATCAGCTTATCGTGCACCCTTTTGGAAAATTCACGCGAGACGCCAAAGCAGCCCCTGTCAAAGCAGATACGATCTACGATCTCGCCTCGCTTACGAAGCCGATTGTCACGACGACATCGGTGATGATTCTCGCGCAGCAGAAACGGCTCGATCTCGACGCGCCGCTCTATCGGCTGCTGCCCGAGTGGAGCGCCACCGCAAAAAACGATCCACATCCCGCATGGCGCGCACGCGTCACTCCGCGCATGCTCCTCCTCCACGATTCCGGTCTTCCGGCGCATCGTGAGTTCTACAGAGATGCCAAAGGACATGACGCCATCCTCGCCCGCGTCTTCGCTGAACCTCTGGTTCATGAGCCTGGCAAACAAATCGAATATTCCGACCTCGGTTTCATTCTTCTCGGCGAAATCGTGGAACGCCTCACTGGCGCTTCACTCGCCGAATTTGCGCGTAAAGAAATCTTCGCGCCACTCGGAATGAAAGATTCGCTGTTCAATCCGCCGCGCTCGCTCCGCGCTCGGATTCCCCCTACCGAAAATGACCAGACCTACCGCAAGCGCCTGATTCAAGGCGAAGTCCACGATCAGAATGCCTCGGCTATGGGCGGAATCGCGGGTGATGCGGGTCTGTTTTCAACGGCTGGCGACATTGCCATGTTCGCGCAGATGATTTTGAATGGAGGTATTTACGCGCATCATCGCGTTGTATCACGCGCGACGATCGCCGAATTCAGTGCCCACCAGGCCATTGGCAATTCCGCGCGCACGCTCGGTTGGGACGTGGTTCTTGATCCGGCCGCCACTGGCCGTTTTTTCTCGCCGCGCGCTTTTGGACATTACGGCTTCACTGGAACGTCACTTTGGATCGATCCTGACCGGAATTTATTTATCATCTTGTTGACGAATCGCGTGAATCCATCCGTCGACAACATCAAGATCCGGCAGGTTCGCCCCGCACTACACGACTCGATTTATGAGGCCTTAGGCTTCACTTCCGCGCCAGTCGCCACTCGATAACTTCCTTGCAACATCGGGCAACGGATATCCTGCTCGACCTCACAGCCTGTGACCCTTATCGGTATACTGTAGACTCGCACTGAGGCGCGCGGTTGAAGCCAGCCAAAACCGAACAGAGGAATCCTCGCTCAACGGAGCTCGATAAGAAGTCGACGCTCGAAATTCTTCGCTTACTGAATCGCGAAGACCAGCGTGTGGCGTTCGCTGTTCAGCGACAATTGCCGGAAATCGCGCTGGCAGTCGATGCCATCGTTCGCAGCATAGCGAGCGGCGGGAAACTTTTCTATGTAGGAGCGGGAACGAGCGGCCGACTGGCAGCCCTGGACGCAGCTGAGTCTCCTCCAACCTTTGGCACGCGAGCCAACTTGGTTCAAGCATTGATTGCGGGCGGCGCAAGGACCATGCGCGGAGCAGACGAAGGGGCTGAGGATTCCGCAATGAATGGCGCTCACGATCTCGCGGCTGCGGGTGTTTCACAACGAGATGTTGTCGTCGGGCTGGCCGCAAGCGGGACGACACCTTACGTTCTCGGCGCGGTCGAGTTCGCACAGCGACGCGGAAGCATCACGATCGGTGTGACGTCGAATCCGCGGTCGCCGCTGGCTCGCAGAGCGAAAATTGCTATCGTGCCGGAGACCGGTCCTGAGGTCATCACCGGCTCGACGCGTCTGAAAGCGGGCACCGCCCAGAAAATGGTGCTGAACTTGCTCTCAACAACCGCGATGGTGCGCCTTGGTCGCGTTTACCAGAATTGGATGGTGTACGTGGCGCTCACAAATAAGAAGTTACGGCGCCGCGGCGCACGGATTCTCGAGGAAGCCACTGGCGTGAGCGCGTCTGCGGCCAAACGCGCGCTGCGGCAAGCGGGACACAATCTACCAGCGGCGCTCATCATGCTGAAAATCGGAACGAACGCGCGCGATGCCAAGTCTTTGCTGGCGAAATCCGGCGGCAACGTGCGCGTCGCACTAGAAGGGTCTCGAGCATTGGATGCTCGGAGAAAGAGCAGGAGCAGGTAACGTGGATCGTTTCAAAATCCAAGGCGGACGCAGGCTCGAAGGAAAAGTTCAGATCAGCGGCGCGAAGAATGCCGCCCTCCCCGCGATGGCAGCCGCGCTGCTCACAAATGAGCCGGTGCACCTCCGCAATATCCCCAAGGTTCGCGATATTATCACTATGGCTAAGCTTCTCGCCCACATGCGTTGCCGCGTCGAGAGTCCCGACATTCCGCCCAGCCAATTCACCATCCAGGCGGAAGCCGTTTCACACGCTGAGGCCCCCTACGAGCTCGTCAAAACGATGCGCGCTTCGGTTCTAACTCTCGGCCCGCTCGTTGCCCGCTTCGGTTATGCTCGCGTTTCGCTGCCTGGCGGCTGTGCCATCGGCGCACGCCCCATCGATTTGCATATTCAAGGGCTCGAGAAATTAGGGGCGGAGATTTCATTTGAACATGGATACGTCGAGGCTCGCGCCAAACGCCTCCGTGGCGCAACGTTTCATTTTCCAAAGATTACCGTGACTGGTACCGAGAACGTTCTCACCGCCGCGGTGCTTGCCGAAGGTGAAACGATCCTGGAAAACTGTGCGCTCGAACCGGAAGTCACCGACCTCGTCGACCTGCTTACAAGAATGGGAGCAAAAATCGAGGGTCGTGGCACTGCGACGTTGTGCATACAGGGTGTAGACCGCCTCCAGGGTGCCAGCCACGCAGTGATTCCCGACCGCATTGAAGCCGGGACTTTCCTCGTGGCTGGTGCGATTACAGGCGGCGATCTGCTTCTTGAGAACTGCGACGCGAGCCACCTAGGCGCGCTCATTGAAAAGCTCAGGGAATGCGGCGTCGAAATCCGCTGCGAAGGGAGTCACGCAATGCGGGTTAAAGCAGCGAAAAAACTCATCGCTGCCGATGTCACAACCGAGGAATACCCCGGCTTCGCCACGGACATGCAGGCTCAGTTTATGGCCCTCGCGACGCAGGCCGAAGGCATCTCTCACATACGCGAGACCATCTTCGAAAATCGTTATCTCCACGCCAGTGAAATGTCCCGCATGGGAGCAAACATCGCCGTGGATGGCAATCTCGCGATTGTCACGGGTCCAACCCCTCTCAGCGGCGCACCCGTCACGGCATCCGATTTGCGCGCCAGCGCATCCTTAGTGCTGGCGGCACTCGTGGCGGAAAATACAACCTATATCGACCGCGTCTATCACATCGATCGCGGCTACGAACGCATCGAAGAGAAACTCAGCGGAATTGGCGCACGGATCGAGCGCGTCAACTGATGCGCTTTGCGCGGAGATCTTCCGCACCGCGAGTCGTAGCGCAAACGCTCGCGCTGTCACTCTTACTTCCCGCAGTAGCCCTTGCCCAAAAGTCCCCAGACTCACGGCGCGCGTCGCTCAATGGCCCGCATCCAGTAATTGAAATCGAAAGCCCCAAGCCTACCTCGCACAAGTCCCACAAGAAAGATCCGGCAGGCCCAACGGTTCAACTTCGATATCGAATCTTGCCCAACACCTCGGGAGTTACAACCGCTCGTCTTGAGATTTGGGACCGCCCCGATTTGCTGGTGAAGATTCCGGTAAAGGTGGCGAAGAGTGGCGAAATCACGTGGGCTGATACCTCCGCCCCAACTCCGTCGCGGCTCGACTTTACCCTTATCGATCCGGATGCGCCGCGTTCTTGTGGTCACAACTGCAATGACGCCGACACAGAAATCCCGTCAGTAACGGTTGCAGGCGATGTTCCGCCGTCATTCACTTCCGATCCTGTACGCATTGGCGCCGGTGCAGAAACTATGTCACTCGATCTCGACGGCCGATTTTTTACATCCAGCACCAAGGTGCTGCTCGCAGAACCGACACCGAAAAAAGATATCTGGAAAGCTTGGGAGTTTGTGCCCAGCAACTACATCGACACCACCAAAATTCGCGTCACAATTCCGTGGTCCTACCTGGCGTCTCCTCGCAAGCTCGTTCTGTGGCCCTTTAACCTTGACGAAGTCGAGGCGGCTCAAGGCAATGGCTTGCCTCTGAACGGCACCGAGCAGAAAACTCCGGTCGGCGGCGGAGCTCAGGAGATCATCTACGTTGCCAGTCCTGCAAGCCCCTTACTAACGAGGCTCGAACCGGTACAACTGGCCGCCGATGCTTCCGATCGAGCCGAGGCCACGGTGGTCCTTCATGGAAGCGGATTTACACGTGCCAGCGTGGTCCTAGTTGGACGAGACCCCTTGGAAGATGAAGATAATGTTCTGCGAAAACCGCCATTAGCTATCGCACCGAAATATCTATCCCCTGAAGCGATTGAAATCCGTCTACCAGCATCGCAGCTCAGATTCCCGGACCTCCCCTACAGTGAGCCTGGGCCAATCCGCATCTGGGTTCGAAACGCCAGCAGCGGTTTGCAAATATCAGAAAGCTGCGACATCCGGATTCTTCCAACGGCCAGGCTTCCGCCCGCGCCTCCGCGCGGAGTGATTCTCGCAATCTCGCCAAGCCCGCTGCCCTTCATGAAGGCCAGCGGTCCGCCCGCAGAAGAAGTCACAGTAATCGGAAACAATTTCCGGCCGAATGATTCGATCATCGCCAGCGCCGACCAGAGCGAAAAGACTAAGCTTGCGACTCAGTTCATCTCCTCTGCCGAACTGCGGGTCTCTCTCCCTCGCCAGCTCTGGCGCGAGCACCGCATAAGCTATCGCTTTGTAATTGTCACGTCCCAGGGCGAACGCGCTACCGAGTTATACGAAGATGAGGATGTGCCCGAACCCGACGCCGAACCGCCAATCACAAAATAAAAAAGGGAGGCGATTGCTCGCCTCCCAGAATCCCCCACTTATCGATTGAAACGGACTAGCCAGCGGCTTCTGACTTCTGTTGTTGCTGCTGCTTGTCACGCTGTTCGCGCAACACAGCCTTGCGGCTCAACCGGATCTTGTTTCCCTCGATCGCCAGTACCTTTACAAGAATCTGATCGCCTTCCTTCAACTCGTCGCGGACGGAACGAATTCTCGCCTCTGCGATTTCGCTGATGTGCAGCAAGCCATCGGTTCCCGGGAAAATCTCAACGAAGGCGCCAAACTCCGCGATGCGCACCACTTTGCCGAGATAGGTCTTGCCAATCTCTGCCGTGGCGGTCACATCCCGGATCATCTTCAGCGCATCTTCTGCGGCGGGTCCGTTCGCTGCAAACACGTGAACTTTCCCGTCGTCCATCACGTCGATTTTCACGCCCGTCGCTTCGATGATTGACCGGATCTTCTTGCCGCCGGGCCCGATCAAATCGCGAATCTTATCCGTGGGAATGCTCAACATGTAAAGGTGTGGGGCGTATGTCGAAATCTCCGTCCGCCCGGTGGAAATTGTCCGGTCCATGATGTCAAGTATTTCCAGGCGAGCCCTCTTCGCCTGGGCCAGCGCTTCGCGCATCATCGCAACGCTCACGCCTGACACCTTGATATCCATCTGTAGCGCCGTGATTCCCTGTCGCGTTCCAGCTACTTTGAAATCCATGTCGCCGTAATGATCCTCTGCGCCGGCGATGTCGGTAAGGATGGCGTACTTATCGCCTTCCACAACCAAACCCATCGCAATGCCCGCGCACGCCGATTTGAGCGGTACGCCCGCGTCCATCAGCGCCAGCGACCCGCCGCACACCGTCGCCATCGACGACGAACCGTTCGATTCCAAAATGTCCGACACAACCCGCATCGCGTAAGGAAAGTCTGCTTCCGCCGGAAGCAGATTCGCAAGGGCGCGTTCAGCGAGCGCGCCGTGACCGATTTCGCGCCGGCCTGGACCGCGCAGGAATTTCACTTCGCCGACCGAAAACGGTGGAAAGTTGTAATGCAGCATGAAGCGTTTGAACGCCTCATCCTCGAAGAGCAGGTCAAGCCGCTGCATGTCCTCTTTCGTACCCAGCGTCGCCGTTGCAAGCGCCTGAGTCTCCCCTCGCGTAAACAACGCCGAACCGTGAACGCGCGGCAGCACTCCGACTTCGCAGGTAATCTGCCGAATTTGATCGAAGGCCCGCGCATCTGGACGCCTCTTTTTCAGCAGCATATCGTCCCGGAATATTCGCTCGCGAAGCCGCTCGAACGCGCGATACGCGAGTTTGTGGCGTTCCTCATCATCCTCCGGAATCGACGCCATAATCTCAGCCTTGATCTGATCCACCAGACCGTAACTCTCGCTCTTGGGATGCTTCGCTGTGTCCAAAGCGTCGCGCAGCCGGTCGCCGTACTTCGACCTGATCTCGCTGTACAGTGCTTCGTCGAACGCTGGCGGCGTCACCTTCACCTTCTCGGGGTTCACGCGCTTCTGGAGTTCTCGAATCGCACCAACAATCTTGCGAATTTCCGTATGCGCGAATTCCAGCGCGTCGACGACGGTGTCCTCGGATACTTCAAGCGATCCCGATTCAACCATCACAATCGCTTCTTCCGAACCCGCCACCACCAGATTCAGCAGGCTCGTCTTTTGTTCGGCCACTGTCGGGTTTACCACTAACTTTCCATCGATTAATCCCACGCGAACTGCGGCGATCGGCGTTTCGAATGGAATCTTCGAGATAAATAAGGCCGCCGAAGCCGCCGTTAATCCGATCACGTCCGGATCATTCTCGCTATCGGCCGAAAGCACCATGGAAACAATCTGCGTTTCTGTCGAATAGCCCTCAGGAAAGAGCGGGCGCAGCGGACGGTCCGTCAACCGTGACGTCAGAATCTCGCGCTCCGAAGGCCGTCCCTCACGCTTAAAAAATCCTCCTGGAATCTTGCCCGCCGAATATGTGTACTCGCGGTAGTCCACCGTGAGCGGCAGAAAGTCCTTGTCAGTAGCTTTGCTGTCCATGCAGGCCGTTGACAGCACCACCGTGTCGCCGTACCGCGTTACGACCGCACCGTGCGCCTGGCGTGCTATTTTGCCGGTTTCAAACGTCAATTTGCGCCCACCGACCTCGACGCTTACTTGTTCAAACATCTAATCACATCCTTCGCGCCCCGAATCTTCGGGTGCGCCATTTCAGATACGAGAGTCCGCTCTCGTGCAACATTCGAATAGGGAAATCGTTAGCGGAGCGTTTGACGGAGGGACACACTTCGGCTGCGGATTCCTGTACTCCCGCATGACTCTCCAACTTTGCACCGATTTGAGGTTTCTGCGGTGGGACAAGTGCGGCCGTTAGGCCGCGCCGAAAAGCGCTACTTACGCAAGCTGAGTCGTTCCACAATCTCGCGATACCGATCTGGGTCGCGGCGGTTCAGGTAGTCCAGCAGTCTTCGGCGCTTGTTGACCATCATGATCAACCCACGACGGGAAGCGTGATCCTTTGCGTGGGACTTGAGGTGGGTCGTCAGGTAGCTGATGCGCTCGCTTAACAACGCAATCTGCACTTCCGGTGAACCAGTATCTTTCGGATGCGTCC
>Ga0307477_10004355_pt1 | contig 10322 bp, 10 predicted proteins | sample atmos_gasesECM2C_FD_203316 | JGI IMG/M metagenome (GOLD analysis project Ga0307477, IMG submission 203316) | Hardwood forest soil microbial communities from Morgan-Monroe State Forest, Indiana, United States - atmos_gasesECM2C_515 | ecosystem: Environmental > Terrestrial > Soil > Temperate... | reverse complement strand
GGGGGTGGCCATCTCGTCAAGCGCGTGTTGGGCACTTTCACCCAGCGCGTTCTGTCCGGGACGGAACCGGATTTCGGTTTGGTTCATCGCTTTGTAGGGATCAATATTAGTTCGATCCAGTAGACCCGCGCGCGCTCTGGGGGATCTCTTAAAATCGCCGATTCGGTCTCGAACCTCCCTATGTGTCCACCCCTAAAAATGGGTGGAGGCGAAGCCCCTCTGGACCGCGCTATCCGGAAATTATCCCATTGATATGCTTGCATTTGGTTGGGGTAACGGCTCGCGGTACCGGAGGAGCAAAGGAGGGATGTGAGGGTTTCGCTCTGGATTGCAAGGGCTTGCACATAATTTTGCACACGTATAATTAAGGATACGGTAGCCAGGGAGGGACTTGAATCCCCGCCGCCGTTCCGGGCTGCATTCAACCAGCCTATCTCCCTTGTTGGTCAATAGCTTAACTTACCAAGGTGGCCACAGTTTTGTGAACCACCCTGTGATCAGCGCCCAATGTTCGCCTAAAAGTCGGCACAGGCGAAAACGAACAGAGTTATGAAGGAAAATTCGCTGCAGATTCAAGGTGAAATTGGACGGTGCCGACGGACGCAGAGTTCGGAGGGCGTGCTCAACACGGCCAGGTGGTGACGGCTAACGTATCTGAGTTCTCTCGGGTTAGGGGCCTGGCGTGGCAAGACTGGGCCATCCGGCGACCAAACCGGAGCGTTGTTGAGCGCACCATTGGAAACGATCCTCATCATCACTTCCCGGTCGCGCTCATAAACGGCGAGCTGTTGCGCACTCATATACTGAAGGGCAATCGCGATGCGCTTCCCGTCCGGTGACATCGCAGGATCGATATAGCCCGCAGCGGGGACGTCGAGTTTTTGTTCCACGCCACTACGCCATTATCCGTCTGGTGGACCCGTAGTAGTCGGTGAACCCAATCCATTCGCCTCCGCCGAACCAAGCCGGCCGCTACTTCTTAAGTTGCAAGCGCAGCGCGAACGATTGACGCCCCGCCCAACTCCTAGTTCCCAGAATCCCGTCTGTTGGCAGTGACGGCGTTTGTCCGGGAAACGGAACGGAGGAGGGAACGATGCAAGACTCTGTCTCTTATACGTGTGGAAGATACAGTTGAGGTAACAGTAATGTTAACTGATTCCGAGAAGCAGACATTGGATCAGTACTTGGCTCAGTTATATGTTGTTACGAAATCCGAACAAGATCCCAGAAAATGACTTCCGTAATTAGAAGTTCCTTAACTCCTGTGCCAACCTTACGGGAACCTTTGTTGCGGTGAGCCGATATCAATGTTTAGTAAGTTACAGCACGCTGTCACGGGCACGATCTTAGTCGCGGACGACCAGGCTTCTAACCGCGAGCTACTAGAGGAATTGCTCACGGCGGAAGGATTTAAGGTGGCGAGTGTCTCAAATGGTGCAGCCGCGCTAGAGCAGTTGGCCATCGCTCCAATCGATTTGGTAGTGCTTGACGTGTTGATGCCCCATCTCAACGGCTTTCAGACCTGTAAGAAAATCAAGTCAAACCCCGATACCTATTTGATACCGGTGATTTTGATCACCGCCCTCTCTGACAAACAAGATCGCATAGAAGGGATTAAATCGGGAGCAGATGACTTCCTGACTCGTCCCGTGGACCGCTCAGAATTGCTCGCCCGCGTCCGCTCGCTCCTCAAACTAAAACTCCGTACTGATGAGCTTGAGCGCGCGGAATCAGTCCTGTTTACCCTTGCCCGCAGCATTGAAGGGAAGGACCCCTACACACACGGTCATTGCGAGCGATTAGCGGAGTATTCGGCTTCGTTAGGAGAACATCTCAAACTTTCGGAAGACCAGGTCACTGCTCTCCGGCGTGCCGGCGTGGTTCACGACATTGGGAAAATCGCGATACCTGACTCGATCATCTTGAAGCCAACCAGTCTTTCCCCCGACGAATGGAAACTCATGCGGGAACATCCCGTGGTTGGAGAACGCATCTGCACGCCCTTGAAGTCCTTTCGCTCGGTACTGCCAATTATTCGTCACCACCATGAAAAGTTCGACGGGTCGGGATATCCAGATGGACTTGCCGGAGAAGCCATACCCGTTACAGCCAGAGTCCTGCAGATCGTGGACGTCTACGACGCGCTTACTACGGTAAGGCCGTATAAGCCAGCCTTCTCCATAACCGATGCGTTACAGACCATGAAGGCGGAAGTGGCCAAGGGATGGTGGGACGCCCAGATCTTCAGTCTATTCGAGCAGTTTGTGAGGAGCGGAACCGCAGACTTCCTGTCCCGCGGCGCAGCAGCAAGTGGGAATAGATAGAAGCAGGACATCTCGCGTGTCGATGAGACCAGTCATGAATATACGATTTTGCCCCGTTACCGTCGTCAGGAAGAACGCTGCGGGAGCTGCCGTCGACCTAGGTGCGTGCCGTACGACTACGTTTTTGCAGCGACCTTTCCTCATTGCCCTGGTCTTGCTTGCGGGATTGGTCAACAATACCGTTGCTGAGCCCGCACAAAATCAGATGAGCGGCGAGCCCCTGAAGCGATTGAGTCTTCCGGAACTCGGCAATGTCGAAGTGACGACGGCCTCTAAGGAGCCAGAAAAGATCTCGAAGACCCCAGCAGCAATTTTCGTCCTCACTCAGGATGACATTCGCCGTTCCGGGGCCACCAGCATTCCGGATGTACTGCGTCTAGTCCCGGGAGTGGAGGTAGCACGAATTAGCTCCAATCAGTGGTCTGTGAACATTCGCGGACTTGGGAGTGGTTTTTCAAAATCAGTCTTGGTGTTGATTGACGGTCGAAGCGTCTATACACCGCTCTACGCGGGCGTGTACTGGGATGTACAGAATGTGTTGCTGGAAGATGTCGAGCGCATCGAAGTGATTCGGGGCCCTGGGGGAACGATCTGGGGATCGAACGCCGTCAATGGCGTGATCAACATTATTACTAAAAATGCCAGGGATACTCACGGAACCTACGCATCCACCAGGGCCGGAAATGTCGATCAAAACCAAGGCGGAATTCGCTATGGCGGCGCGCATGGAAACAATCTTAGCTATCGAGCGTATGCCATGGGATTTGGCCAAACCCCGGAATTCCATCCTGGCGGTGGCAACTACGACGCTTGGCAACTAGGACAGGCGGGTTTCCGAACGGACTCTCAACTGACAGATCACGATACCCTCACAGTTCAGGGCGATCTTTATAAGGGTAATGTTGGGCAGCAGGCGACCATCGCCTATTACTCGCCGCCCGCTCAACTCAACGTAAACGGAACGCAAGACGTATCGGGTGGCAATCTCTTGGGGCGCTGGCACCATGAACTCAGTAATACGTCTGACATCCAAGTCCAGGCTTATTATGACCGGACATATCGTATCGGACCGCAACTGGGAGAAACTCGCAACACGTTTGACATTGACTTAATTCACCACTTCGTCCTCAAAGAGCGCAATGAAGTTATCTGGGGGCTTGGAGCTCGATGGAGTCCTAGCGATTTCATACAAACTGTCGCTACGATCAACTTCCTGCCGCATCATCAAGACGACAAAATTTACAGTGCGTTCGTGCAAGACCAGGTCGCAATCGTACAAAATAAGCTCTGGTTGACCTTGGGGTCGAAGTTTGAACACAACATCTTCACTGGTTGGGAGACCGAACCTAGTGGTCGTGTGTTGTGGACTCCGACTTCGCATCAGACATTATGGGCGGCCGTGACACGCGCAGTACGCACGCCTTCCCGTATTGATGAGGACTTGCAACTGACTGAGCTGGTACAGGCAACCCCTCCAGTGTTTGTTTGTATTTGCGACAATCGCCAAGTCACGTCGGAAACGCTGCTCGGCTACGAAGCCGGATATCGTAAGCTGGTGACATCTAGCTTTTACGTGGACTTTGCAGCTTTTCATAACAAGTACAACGACCTTGTTAGTTATGGGGACGAATCAATTTCGACGGTGGCGTCGCCGCCTCCCCCCTACACTCTTATTTCACTCCGGGCCGTCAACGGCATTATGGGATCTAGCAACGGGGGCGAGATTTCGCCGGACTGGAAAGTGAACCACTGGATGGATTTGAGGGCCACATATTCCTATGTGAGCCTGAATTTTGAGGATAAACTAACCCACACAAAAACCAGTCAGGTGTCTTCGTATGAGGGATCGAGCCCGCATAATGAGGCGACTGCCCAGATTCTGTTCCATCTGCCCAAAGGGCTTGAGTTTGATCCTACCTACCGGTACGTGGGCGCCCTGCCGGCGCTCGCTGTAAACGCGTATCACACGGCGGACGCCCGGCTGGGTTGGCACTTTACTAAGGAGTTTGAGTTGTCCGTGACTGGACAGAATTTGGTGCGGCCCCGTCATGCCGAGTTCGGTCCTGTGCTCGTCGAGCGAAGCGCGTACGCGCAGATCACGTGGAGACGGGCTGCGGATTGATACCAATGAAATACCTTCATGGTACAGAATGCGTGCGCCGCCTTCCGCCAGGTCAAAGGAATTGGCGTACCCCGGCTGCTCACAAAATGCTCGCGGCCCTTGCGATAGCATGGGGACTCCTTGCCGTTCCGATCACGCGCGCGCAGAGCGCAAAACCAACCGATTATCAAGTGAAAGCGGCCTACCTCTATAACTTTGGTCGATTTGTCGAATGGCCCGCCAAAGTCTCAGCCACCCAAACCGGATCCTTTTCCATTTGTGTCCTCGGCGAAGATCCATTTGGCCCGGCCCTCGACGCCACGTTTGCCGGTGAAAAAATAGGAAACCAGAAAGTCGTGGCGAGAAGAATCTCGGATCCTCACGACTCAGTCGACTGCCAGATTTTGTTTATAAGCGCATCGGAGACCAATCGCCTCAACAAAATTATCGAGTCATTGGACAAGACCGCAATTCTTACCGTCAGCGACATCCCCAAGTTCTCGCAACGTCGTGGCATGATCCAGCTTGTGCTGGATGGGGGTCGAATCCGTTTTGAGGTCAACCTGACCGCAACTCAGCGCGCCGGCCTAACGCTCAGCTCCGAGCTGCTCAAGGTAGCGACCGCTGTCAGAAAGGATCGAGAGTGACACATTTGCTCGATATCCGAAATTATTCCATCTCTAAAAAACTCACCTGGATGAACATGCTGGTGAGCGCGGCGGCCCTGCTGTTGGCCTGCGGCGGCTTTTGTGCTTACGACCTCTACAGCTTTCGCGACGCCCTGGTGCGCAATGTCTCGATACAAGCTCAGATCATCGGCGAGAATACCGCCTCAGCGCTCCTGTTTGACGATCCTCATTCCGCAGAGAAGACCCTGTCGGCGTTGGGTGCCAATCGGCATCTCATATACGCCCAGATTTACACGCACGACGGTCAGCCCTTCGCGGCATATTGGCGCGAGGGCGCGCGCCAGGCTCTGCCCCTGCCAATTATTCCCTCAGGTCAAACCCAGATCCACTGGTTCCGGGGCGGTCATCTGGGGCTGGCGCGCTCGATTATCTTCGAGGGCAAACCCACGGGAATTGTGTACATCAGCTCCGACTTGGGAGCGATGAACGACCGGCTGAAGAGCTATGCGGTAATCATCGCCGTCGTATTTCTGGCCTCGCTGGTGGTTGCCCTGTTGATTTCAAGAATATCGCAGCGGGTTATCTCCGAACCGGTGATGCAGTTGGCGCAGACCGTCCATATCGTGTCTCAAGAGAAGAATTATTCCATCCGAGCCACAACAAACCTAAATCGGGACGAAGTCTCGACCTTAATTGAATCGTTCAACGAGATGTTGGAGCAGATTCAGCAGCGCGATGGCGCCCTGCAGCAGGCTCACGACGAATTGGAGCAGCGGGTTCGCGAACGCACCACCCAACTGGCTGTGGCCAACAAAGAACTGGATCTCCGCAACCGCGAAGTCGAACGGGCCACCCAGATGAAGAGCAAGTTTTTGGCCAGTATGAGTCACGAATTGCGGACCCCGCTAAACGCGATTGTGGGCTTTTCCGATCTCTTGGCAGAGGGAACTCCGGGTCAACTCAACGACAAGCAGAAGCGCTTCGTCAACCACATCAAACAGGGTTCAACCCATCTGTTGCAGTTGATCAATGACATTTTGGACCTTTCTAAGATCGAGGCTGGACAACTGGAGCTGCGCAGCGAAGAGTTTCTGGTGAAGGACACCCTACCCGAAGTACTCTCTACCATTCATCCGCTGGCTATGGCCAAGAACATTCGGGTTGAGCAGAAGGTGGAGAGCAGTTCTCTCGTTAAGGCAGATCGAGTGCGGTTTAAGCAAATCCTGTACAACCTGCTAAGTAACGCGGTCAAATTCACACCCAAGGGTGGCATGATTAGCATCGACTGCGTTGATGTTCAGGACTTCGTACGCGTCTCCGTAGCGGACACAGGAATCGGCATCCGGCCTGAGGATCAGAAGGTCGTCTTCGAGGAATTCCGACAGATTGAGGGAAGCGCTGACCGCGCCCAGGAAGGCACAGGATTGGGACTTGCCATTACGAAACGGTTGGTTGAGCAACAAGGAGGCCAGATTTCGGTCGCAAGCGAGTTGGGAAAAGGCAGCCGGTTCACCTTTACGCTCGTCGCCGCGGAGCCGACTGCAAAGGTACGCCCGGTCGTTGAGCCGGCGATGTCCGCTATGGTTACACCTTCAAGCCGTCTCATTCCGTTGGTGCTGATTGTGGATGACGAGGGTCCGGCGCGTGAACTTCTCGCCAGCTATCTGGAACCGGAATACCGGGTTGTGATGGCCGAGTCTGGAGCGGAAGCTGTCAAGAAAGCTCAACAACTGCGGCCGGACGCTATCACCCTCGATGTCCTGATGCCCGGCAGCAATGGCTTTGAAACTCTGGCAGCGCTCCGAAAAAACTCCGAAACGGCAAACATCCCGGTCATCATCCTCTCGATCGTGGATCAGAAGCAGGTGGGTTTCGCCCTGGGTGCCGCCGACTATCTTATTAAGCCAGTCCGCAAGCCTGCGCTGCTCGAAGCGATTCGCAGGCATGTGCCGTCGCCTGCCGACGAGGATTCGTCCATTCTCCTGGTGGACGATGACCCCAAAGCCCTGGAACTGCTGGCGGAGGCCTTGCGGTCTGCCGGATACGAGACTCAGGCCGTCCGGAGTGGCACGCGAGCTTTGGAGGTTCTGGCCAACAAAGTTGTGGGCGCAATCCTGCTCGATCTGCTCATGCCAGGCATGGACGGGTTTCAAGTCATTCGCCATGTTCGCCAGGAAGCAGCCTTCAGGGAGCTGCCGATTCTCGTGATGACGGCCAAGAACCTGAGCCAGGCTGAGATTGCTCTTCTAAACCGAGAGACACAGGGCCTCCTGCAAAAGGACGGATCCTGGAAAGAGCAGCTGATTGCCGAAGTTGGCCGGGTCGTGCGAGGCCACAGTCTGGCAAAATCTGCGGGACAGCCATGATCAAAGTCCTCATTGCCGAAGACAATGCCGTCAACCGCGAACTGCTCCGCGAGTTGCTGGAATTGCGCGGATATACGGTTCTTGAAGCATGCGACGGTCAAGAAGCGCTTCGAGTCGTTGAAGAGACTCAACCAGAACTACTGCTGCTGGATATCGGCATGCCGATAGTGGACGGATTTGCGGTCATACGGAGAATCCGTGAGAATCCTCGACTGGCGAAGCTGCGGGTAGTGGCTGTCACGGCGTACGCCATGCAAGGTGATCAGGAACGGATCCTCAATTCGGGGTTTGATGGCTACTTGTCGAAACCAGTCAACCCGTCCTCCCTTGTCCAAGAGCTTGACCGCGTTCTTACTAAACGTGGGCAGGCCGCCAACCCAGGTCAGGCTCATGAGGAGGAATCAGGGAAGAAAGCAGGGGCTGTGGGCGCACCCGGTGGCACGACCTAGACCAGTCGCGTTAGAGTTCGATCTAGGGTTCCATTTTCTCCACGTCTGCTATAAATTGAGCAATCGACTGCTAACTCTGCGCGGTGACATTCGGTAGGTCGCCTCAGGGTCGTCAAAGTGATTGCCGAAGGTTCCACCAGGCCCAGCGGAGGCCCAATCAGGGAGAGCCCAAGGATCAGCCTTCCTTCCCAGCCTATAGATCACACCCGAGATTTTCACGAATTGCTATCCTCCGGCTAAGAACGCACGCGCGGCGCCAAGTCGTCAAGCACAGTGGCGGATGCCGCGGCATCGCACGTCATTAGTTGCGCTATAATTCGCGCCTAAGATGGACCTCTCGGCAGGGGCCAGGCTCGGGGCGTCCCTCCAAGTCGAACCAGTAACGCACAAATTCCTTGGTTTCCTCGTCTGCGCCTGGGGGATACGCATCCCTGCCCGGAATTTCCATACGCTGTGCCGAACGCAGTGCCCAATTCCCATAATCCTCGATGTGATTTACAGCAGCATCAGCAGTCCCCACCTTCGCGATCAGGACAGCGAGCGGGTCTGAATCAAGACCGTAAGTCAAATGGCCCGCTGCGCGCCCTGGGACAAGACTGCGTCGTGTCCAGGGACTTCACCTCTCGGTCAGGTTTCTTCGCGCTATTTTCAGGCATCTGTGGCACATACATCTGTACTCAGGCATGCCAGGCCGCACGGTGTGAGCGCAATCACGGCAGACGAACCGCCCGTCTTTGTATGCGATCATCGCTTTATAGTCAATGCTCGCGGTGCAGTATGGGCAGCGAATGGTCAAGGTCGTGTCAGTCAGCATTATGACCCTCCTACAACGGAATAAGTAGATAACGAGGCGCGGCACGCAGAATGCCAGACGGCCATCTATCAACCTCTCTAACAAAGATAAAGGGGTAACTGGCTAGTTATTCGAACTGTTGAAATCAAGCCCGCGCCTAGATTTCGGCAGGCGTGCCGACTGATCGGCGTAGCTGGTTGACCTGATCCCCTCTTTCCGCACACAACTGAGTATGATTTTTGCGAAAGAAAGGGGAAAGGTCTATGTCGAGGAGCAGGCACACAGAGGGGCAGATGATCGGTGCACTGAAGCAAGTGGAGGCGGGGCGAGCCGTCGAGGATGTGGCGCGAGAGGAGGGGGTTTCGAAGCACACGCTCTATGCCTGGAAAGCGAAGTACGGTGGCATGGAGGTGAGCCAGGCCCAGGAAGCGAAGCAGTTGCGCGATGAGAACAACCGACTGCGGAAACTGGTGGCGGATCTCAGTCTGGACAAGGAAGCGTTGCAGTCGGTGATCCGAAAAAACGGCTGGAGCTCGTAGCTCTGAAGGCAGCTATCGGGCAGATGAAACAAGAGTACGCCTTCAGTGAGCGACGAGCGTGCGGTCTGGTCATGATGGCAGTCTCGACCTACCGGTATGTGACGAGCCGGTCGGATGAACCGTTGCGCACGCGACTAGTGCAGTTAGCGCGGGAAAAGCCACGCTTCGGGTATCGGCGGCTGCATGTGCTGCTGCGGCGATGTGGAGAACGGATTAACCACAAGAGACTGCATCGGATCTATCGTGAGGCCGGGCTGATGATTCGACGAAAAAAGCGCAAACACTGTGCGCGGGTGGGACAACCGCTGCGGATGTGGACAGCGGCGAACCAGGAGTGGGCGCTGGATTTTGCGCACGACGCGGTGGCGTGCGGGCGAGCGATCCGCGTGCTCAGTGTGGTGGATGCGTACACACGCGAGTGTTTGGCATTGGAAGTCGACACGAGCTTTGCCAGTCGAAGAGTGACGCGAGTGCTGGAGACGATTGTGGTGGAGCGGGGACAACCGAAGGCGATTCGCTGTGACAATGGACCGGAACTAACCAGCCGGCATTTTTTGGCCTGGTGCGTGGAGCGGCAGATCGAGTTAGTGCACATTCAGCCGGGGAAGCCGACGCAGAATGCACACGTGGAAAGCTTTCACGGACGGCTGCGCGAAGAGTGTTTGGCTTTGAGCTGGTTTCAGAATCTGTTCGATGCACGGCGGAAGGTCGCTGCATGGCGCAGGGAATACAACGAAGAACGGCCGTACAGTAGTTTGGGATATCGAACACCGAAACAATTTGCTACATCGATGAAGGCGGCTGAGGTCGGCTCCGCTTTACTGGCTGCGCCGCCCTCAGCCGCAAACCCGGAAGCGGAAACTGTCGTATGATCGCGTGCGCGAAAGATGGGGGCAGGTCATGGTGACCCCGAGTTGCCGCCATGATGTGCTCCCGACGGCGACATCAGCGTGCTCGTAACCGTACCGAAGGGACTGCATTGCGCCGAGCAATTCGCAAACGACGATACCCCTTCCAGCTCAATCCTGAAGGCACTGAAGAGAAGCATGGCGGCGGAGTTCAGTCGTGAACTGGGAGAGAAGGTCTTCCGGGGCAAGAGCCGATTAGCGCAAATGGGATTT
>Ga0307477_10004354_pt1 | contig 10325 bp, 8 predicted proteins | sample atmos_gasesECM2C_FD_203316 | JGI IMG/M metagenome (GOLD analysis project Ga0307477, IMG submission 203316) | Hardwood forest soil microbial communities from Morgan-Monroe State Forest, Indiana, United States - atmos_gasesECM2C_515 | ecosystem: Environmental > Terrestrial > Soil > Temperate... | reverse complement strand
ACAGCGGGGAGATCGCATGGCAGTCGTATCGCTGCGACCACTCGACGAACTTCATGCTCTTTCGAAGTTCCGACTGGCTGCGGCGGATTCCGCGGAGCCAGGCCCTTGGTGAAAGGTCCTTCATCGCGCGAACCATCGGCTCGATCTTGTTGGCGGCGCAGCAGGCATCAACGTCCTTGCGCCAATTCGGATTCTCCTCGCCGGCGTGATGCAGCCAGGCGATCGGATCGTTTCTGGTGCGGTAAACCCAGACGTTCAGATCGAGCCGCCGGCGGAGGGCTTCCATGTGCCGCCAGGTTTCCGGGAACAGGAAACCCGTGTCGATCATGATGATGCGGATGCCCGGCCGTGCTCGCGTGGCCATGTGCAGCAGCAAGGCCGACTCGGCGCCGAACGAAGACGTCATCACCAGGTCATCGCCGAACTGCGCCGACGCCCATTCGATGATCCTTGCGGGCTCGCAAGCCTCGAACATCGAGTTGAGCGTCGGCAGGTCAAGTTGTTCCGCAACGGCGTCCATAGGAGCTTGTTCGAGTGCCATTTACCGGGATGCCGCCCAAAGGGCGGAGAGCCGGTCAACAAGGGCCTGGTAAAAGGCCCGCGGAATCCGCCGGCCATTGGCTGTCCCGAGGCCGATGTCTTTCTTGTTGGTTCCGTGAAAGTCGCTGCCGCCGGTCTTGACCAGGTCAAATCGGTCGGCAAGCTTTGAGTATTTCTCGACTAATGCTGCGTCATGGTCGCTGTGAATCACTTCGACGCCAACGAGGCCAAGATCTTTGAGATCCTTGACGATCCGCTCGAGCTGGGCGTCGTTTTCCGTGCGAAGCTGAACGGGATGGGCCAGGACCGCCAGCCCGCCTGCCTGCTGAATCATCTCGATTGCGTCGCGGGGCGAGACGCGTTCCTTGTCGAAATACGCGGCACCGCCAGGTGCGAGGTATTTGTCGAATGCCTGTTTGATGGAACTGACGTATCCCTTGCGCTGGAGGATCGCAGCGATGTGCGGGCGCCCCACCACGCCTCCTGCCTCCGCCTCGATTTCCTCCATGGTGATCGCAACGCCCAGTTCGTTGAGGCGGCGGATGATCCTGGGGTTGCGGTCGTTGCGCCCGGTGACGAGCCGCCTGGTCAGGTCCAAGAGCACCGGGCTGTGGAGATCGACGCCGTAACCCAGGAGGTGCATCGTCGCGGGCTTGGGAGCGTCGCAACTGATTTCAATGCCAGTCAGGAAATCGAGTCCTGCCTGGCGCGCGGCCGCGGCGGCCTCGGCTACGCCGCCGATGGTATCGTGGTCGGTGAGGGCCAGTGCACTCAATCCACTGGAGACGGCCAGGGTCACCACGTCCGAGGGAGCATATGTCCCATCGGACGCGGTTGAGTGGCAATGAAGATCGACGTAACCACCAACCACTGACAACTCCGATCACCGAAGCGGCTCTCTGACTCCCTCTCCCAGAGCAAGTGGGGATAAAGACCCCGCGGGCGCACCTGGACTTACGCGGCCAAGTATCCACCCTTCTCCAGGTAAGCGAGGATTTGGGCGGCCGCCTCGTGCGGCTGCATTGTCTCGGTATCAATGACCATCTCGGGATTCTCGGGTGCTTCGTAGGGATCGTCGATGCCGGTGAATCCCTTGATCTGCCCCGCGCGCGCCTTTTTGTACAAACCCTTGGGATCGCGCTTCTCGGCGGCTTCCAGCGACACCTTCACGTAAACCTCGACGAACTCGCCCGGCTTCATGTTGGCCCGCACCGCGTCACGATCCTTTTTGTAGGGGCTGATGAAGCTGGTGATCGCGATTACGCCGGCATCGGTGAACAGCTTGGCCACCTCGCCGATCCGACGGATATTCTCCGCGCGGTCTTCGGCGCTGAAAGCGAGGTTCTTGTTCAGGCCCATTCGGATGTTGTCGCCGTCCAGGCGATAAGCGTGCTTTTTCCTGTGAAGAAGCATTTGTTCGAGGATGCAGGCGATGGTCGATTTGCCCGAGGCGCTCAGGCCCGTCATCCAGACGGTAACGCCCTTCTGGTTCAGGAGCTGCTCGCGCTCTTGCCGTGAGACGGAACCTTCGTGCCAGGTAACATTGGTGGCTTTGACGGTTGTCATTTGTCCGTTGTCAATGGTCAGCGGTCAGTTGTCCGTTGATGCGAGCCGCTTCTTAACAACTGACAACTGACTACCAACCACTGACAATTCCTCATTCTTCATCAAACAACGGCGTGCTGAGATACCGCTCGCCGAAGCTGCACATGATCGTGACAATCAGTTTACCCTTGTTTTCAGGCCGTGCGGCGACTTTGGCGGCGGCGGCGATGTTGCCGCCGCTGCTGATCCCTCCGAAAATCCCTTCCTCTTTGGCCAGCCGCCGGGCCCACTCGAACGCCTCCTCATCGGTGATTTGAATCACCTCGTCCACGATATTGGTGTGGAGGTTGTCGGGGACGAAACCGGCGCCGATTCCCTGGATCTTGTGGCGACCGGGTTTCACCGTCTGGTGTTGAAGCGTCTGTGTGATGACCGGTGAGGTAACGGGTTCGACGGCGATCGCCTTGAAGCCGGGCTTGCGTGGCTTGATGACTTCGGAGACGCCCGTGATCGTCCCGCCGGTGCCTACGCCCGACACAAGAATGTCCACCTGGCCGTTGGTGTCCTGCCAGATTTCTTCGGCGGTCGTGCGGCGATGGATTTCGGGATTGGCGGGATTTTGAAACTGCTGCGGCATGAACGCCTTTTTGTGTTCCTTGACGATCTGCTCGGCCTTCTGGATCGAGCCGCGCATCCCCTCGGCGGCGGGCGTGAGAACGACTTCGGCGCCCAGCGCTCGCAACAATCGCCGGCGTTCAATGCTCATCGACTCGGGCATTGTCAGGATCAGCCGGTATCCCTTGGCGGCACAGACGAACGCCAGCGCGATGCCGGTGTTGCCGCTGGTGGGCTCGACGATGACCGTGTCTTTGTCGATCTTGCCGGCCTTCTCGCCGGCTTCGATCATTGCCACGCCGATGCGGTCCTTGACGCTGGCCATCGGGTTGAAGAACTCGCACTTGGCCAGAACGATGCCGTGGTCCCTGGGGATCAGCCGGTTGATCCGCACCAGCGGCGTTCCGCCCATGGTCTCGGTGATGTCGTTGAAAATGCGTCCTTGAGGTTTCAGAGGCATGAGTCACCTTATTGGCATTTTACGACCGGCGTGGCTGATTCCACCTCGCCTTTTCCGATCGGGGCGCCGACGAGGTTGCCCCATTCGGTCCATGAGCCGTCGTAATTCTTCACGTTGCTGACGCCCAGCAGGTACTTGAGGACGAACCAGGTATGACTGGATCGCTCACCGATGCGGCAGTAGGCGACGGTCGGCCTCGAGAAGTCGCATCCCGCGTCCTGGTAGAGCTTGCGAAGCTCGTCGGCGCTCTTGAAGGTGCCGTCCTCGTTGGCGGCCTTGGACCAGGGAATGTTCCGGGCGCCGGGGATGTGGCCGCCGCGTTGCGCGGTTTCGCTCATTCCGGGCGGCGCGATCACCTTTCCACTGAATTCGTCGGGCGAGCGGACATCGACCAGGTTGATGCGTCGTTGGCCCAGGGTATCGAGTACCTCCTGCCGGTAGGCGCGGATCGATTCGTCGCTCGAGGGGATCGGGTAGTCACTGCGGGTGATCTTCGGCGGCTCGGTGGTGAGCGTGCGCTTTTCCAGTTCCCATTTCTTGCGCCCGCCGTTCATCAGGCGAACGTCCTGGTGCGCGTGATACTTGAATTGCCAGAAGGCCCAGGCGGCGAACCAATTGTTGTTGTCGCCGTACAGCACGACGGTATCGGTGGGCCGGATGCCGCTGCGGCGGCACAAATCGGCGAACGTACGTGGGTCAACCACGTCGCGTTGGACGCGGTCCTGCAAATCGAGCTGCCAGTTCCAGCCGATCGCGCCGGGGACGTGGCCCTTGTCATAGCTGGAGGTGTCTACATCGACTTCGACGATCTTCACCTTCGGATCGTCCTTATGCTCGACGACCCAGTTCGTGTCAACCAGCACTTCGGGATGGGCATATGTTGAGCTCATGGCCGCCTCGCTAAGAATTTCCTGCTGTTCAAACTGATTGGTCCGGTCGTTGAGAACCCAGCTCGTCATGTTGGCCGGACGGCCATCCACGATCGAGACAATGACATAACTGTAGACCGGCCATCCGTGGTCGCGGTCGTAGTCGCTCGGACGGGCGGGATGGTTGGGGTGGCTGTGATAGAAGCCGACGACCGCTCTTCCTTCCGCCTCCGCCTGTCGCTCGGCCTGGAGCTGAACTCTCGGGTCGATCGAAAACCGGTGATATTGTTCGTTGGCCTCAAAGACGTTGCGGCCCGGCAGGAGCCGATCGACGACCCGCTCGCCGGTCGCGCCCTCGCGGGCGTCACGGCCGATCAGGATTCCACAACACTCGTTTGGAAAGGCGTCGACGCCTTCCCGCTCGATGCGGCTGCGCAGCTCGGCCGACAACACCAGCGGAATCATGGCCAGTTCTCCGCTTCACTGGTAACGTCCTGCCAGAACCGTTCCGACAAATACTTTGAAGCAGAATCGCAGAAAATCGTGACGACCACTCCTTCCTTCAGCTTCGACGCCGCGTTCAGCGCCGCGACGAGATTTCCGCCCGATGACACGCCGACCAGATATCCTTCCTCCCGTGCCAACCGCAGCACCATCTGGTGGGCATCCTCGGTGGCCACCTCGATCTGATCGTCCGCCAACTCGGAATCATAGATGCCCGGCACCAGGGCGGTCGGCATGTGCTTGAGGCCTTCCAACCCATGGAGCGGGCCGTCGGGCTGCATGCTGATGCATTGTATCTCAGGATTGAGTTCTTTAAGCCTTCGCGTGACACCCATGAACGTGCCGCTGGTTCCCAGGCCGGTCACAAAGTGAGTGATGCGGCCTTCGGTCTGCCGCCAGATTTCCGCGGCGGTCGTCTCGTAGTGGGCCTTCCAATTGGCCTCGTTGTTATATTGATCGGGATAGAAATAGCGATCGGGATCGCCGTCGACCAGGTCTTTCACGTATCGCTGGGCGCCGTCGGTCCCTTCGCCGGGATCGGTGAGGACCAACTCGGCGCCGTATGCGATCAGGCTTTGCTTGCGCTCGATGCTGGCGTTGCGTGGCAGCGCGAGCTTGACCTTGTACCCGCGCTCGGCGGCGATCATGGCGTAGGCGATGCCGGTATTGCCGCTGGTGGCATCAATGATGGTTTTTTTGGAAGTGAGAAGGCCGCGGCGTTCGCCGTCGAGGATCATGTTCAACGCCGCCCGGTCCTTCACACTTCCGCCGGGGTTGTACCATTCGGCCTTGGCAAAGACCTGCACCGGTTCGACATCACGGGCCACCCGCTTGAACGAGACCAGTGGTGTGTTGCCGATCAGTTGCAATACCGAGCGGGCGCGGACGGAGGATTGGCTTTGAACGTCGATCACCATCAATTCCTAGTAATCCTAGTGGAGAACTTGGACCCGTTCAACCAAGCCATGCACCGAGTCTACTCTTATGAGCCAATGTAACGCGCGTAGATGGATCGGGCGCGATCGATGTCGCTCAATCCGTGGATGATCGCCCGGCCATCAGGGAAAACCGTGAGCCGAACCTCTGACGGCTCGCGCAGGTCACAACGCAGAAGATAAGGCGTGCGGCAAACAGCGCCCACGTTACAAAGCTTATTGGCCAAGAGCTTTAAGTCGAGAGACAACGAGCCGCCGGGATGCACCTGAACCGCGTTTCGCCCACAAAGCCCCGTCGAGCGGCTGGCGGAATGGTCATCCAGAAACTCGAATTGCCGCCGACCGCATGTGATACAATCGGGCCGCTTGCTATTGATGGTGGAAACCGATCGAAATCGTCCTTGCCAAAGGTCAATTGTCACGATCTCCTTCGAGACGAGGTGGCCCAGCAGGATCTTCATCGCCGCCGTCACCTGAAGCTGGGCCACCATTCCCGCCGCGGCCGAGAAGACCCCGGCCGTATCGCAAGTCGGCAAGTCCCCTGCCGCCGGGGGCTGTGAAAACAGGCATCGCAGGCATGCCGTGTTCGGTGGCGAGATTGTCATGCACCGACCCTGCATACCCACACAACCGCCATAGATCCATGGAATCTGATGCTTGACTGAGACGTCGTTGAGCAGATAGCGCGTTTGAACGTTGTCTGTTCCGTCAACGATGAGATCGACCGGCTCTTGCGCTCTTTCGACTCCAACCAAGTCCTCGACGTTGGCAGCATGAATATCGACTACCAGCGGCTCGACGGCGATCTGCGAGTTGATTCTTCTGAGTCGTCGGGCGGCGGCAATCGCCTTGGGCGCCTGCTCGCGTGCGTCCTCCTCGTCGAACAGGACCTGCCGTTGAAGATTGCTCAGTTCGACTATGTCGCGGTCGGCGATCCGCAAAGTCCCCACGCCGCAGCGAACGAACTGCTCGGCGACAACCGTCCCTAGCGCGCCGCATCCCGCCAGCAATACCCGCGCCCGGAGGAGGCGCGCCTGGCCTGCCTGGCCGATCTGCGGCAGCAGCGTCTGTCGCTGATAACGGTCTAAATCCGCCATGAGAATCCCGATTTCGTCCGCTTGCCGCCGCGGCTGGCAGCCCTATAGTAGCTCGTTCAACGAGGAATCGCATGCCGGTCGACACGCAACAGATCATGAACGAGGCATCCAAGCTGGGAGACCTGGTGGCGCAGCACCCGGCGGTAGCGCGCTACAAGGAAGCCCGCCGGGCGGTGGATCAGGACCCCGACGCCCACCGCCTTCTGGCCGAATTCGATCGCCAGATCGAGACATTGGCGCGGCAGCAGGCTTCGGGAATCGCCGTCACCGATGCCCAGCAGCAACAGCTCGAGGCCCTCCAGTCCCGCATCGTTTCACACCTCAAGATCAAGGCGCTGAACATGGCGCAGGTGGAGTTCATCGATCTGCTGAGGAAGATCACGCAGACGATTCAACGCCAGCTCAATCTACAGGAAGGCGCACCTGCCCCGGGTTCGGTGCCGGCGCCGGCTGGCGGTCCGCGGCTTTCGGGAATGCCGCGCGTCTGATCGCTTCACGCTGATTCGGGCTGTGTCCTGGGGCCCAGTGCCCGGCCGGAGATGTTGTCGATCACGCGAATCAATTCGTCCGCCTCGACCGGCTTGGGAACGTGGGCGGTGAATCCTGCTTCCAACATCCTGGCCCGATCCTCCTCGCGAACGTAAGCGGTGAGAGCGATCGCGGGAACTTTGCCGCCGCGGTCAGGCGTGCGCCGGCGAACTTCGCGGATCAGGGCATATCCATCTTCTTCGGGCATGCCGATGTCGCTGACCAGAATATCGGGCGGCTGCCGATCGATCAGGGCGATCGCTTGCCTCGCACCTTCGGCGATTTCGATGTGCGCCCGCGTTTGAGCCAGGATGGCGTTGATCAATTCCCGCGCGTCCGGCTCGTCGTCAACGGCAAGAATGCGCAAGCCGTAGAAATCGGGAATGCGCTTGGCCGCAGACGTGGGCGCGGAATCGCCGTTGCGGGCGCGCGGCTGAAGCTGCGAAGGCGGCATTGCGGCGCGAATGGGAAGCGCGACGGTGAACGTGGCGCCCTTTCCTTCGCCTTCACTTTCGGCCTGGACCGATCCGCCGTGCAGCTCGACCAGGTGACGCACGATCGTCAGCCCCAGACCCAGCCCGCCGTGTGATCGCGTCGTCGAGCTGTCGGCCTGGCGGAAGCGCTCGAACACGTAGGGGAGAAACGTCGGGTCAATTCCCTTGCCGTCGTCGATGACGCGCACGCCAACCCGGTCTGCCGAGCGATCGACCTCGACCTTCACGCGGCCGTGGCTCGGGGTAAACTTGATCGCGTTGCTCAGCAGGTTCCAGACAACCTGCTGGAGTCGGTCCGGGTCGCCCACGATCTCGCCCAGATCGATGGGAATGCGCGCCTCGATCGCGATATTCTTACCGTCCGCCGCCGGGCGGAGCGAATCGATCGCAGCCTCGATCACCGCGGCCGGCGACATGGGACGGACGCTGAGGCGCAGCTTGCCTGTCGTGATGCGGGAGACGTCCAGGAGGTCTTCGATCAGGCGGGTTTGCGCCTTGACGTTGCGCTCGATGACTTCCAGCCCGTGCGCGGCCTCACCGTCACCAGGCATTCCCGCGCGAAGCAGGTGAGTCCAACCGAGTATGGCGTTGAGAGGGGTCCGCAGCTCGTGCGACAGCGTCGCCAGGAATTCGTCTTTCAGCCGGTTGACCTCGCGTTCTTCGAGGAACAGGGCATTTTCAATCGCGACGGACGCCATTTGTGCAAGTTGAGTGAGGATTGTCTCGTCCTCGTCGGTGAAATCCCCGTCGCGGCGATCGGAGAGATAGATCAGGCCGAGCGGGCGGGCCGCGGTAGTCAGCGGCGCCGCCAGGATCCCGCGAAGTGCCGGGGCGTCAAAGCGGCTGATGATCGGCCAATCAGCGTGACGGCGCAGGGCCGAGTCGTCCAGCCGAACCGGCCCGCAGCCGCGGACAATTGACGTGTCGCCACCCCGGAGGAGTCGAAGCGGTTTGTCGCCCCACTGACCGTATCGTTGCGAGAACGACCCGACGGTCTCACCTCGATTCTTCCCGCCGGCCGCCCCACCTGGCGGAAGGACGTGGATCACCGCCTGGTGGGCGTCGATAATGTCGCGGGCGCCTTCGGCCACGGTCCGCAGCAGGGCCGGCAACGAGCGCGACGCATTGATCGCCAGCGCGGCTGCGGCCAGTTTCTGAAGCTGGCTTGCCCGCCGCCTCTGGATTTCGGCCTGCCGCGACAACTCCCGCTTCTGGCGGAATAGCTCGACGAACACGCGAACCTTGGTCCGCAGCACGTCCGGAATCACCGGGGCCATGATGTAGTCGACGGCCCCCAGCTCGTACCCGCGGGAGAGGTGCATCTCGTCGGCAAACGCGGTAATGAAGATGATCGGCGTGTCGCGCGAGCTTTGCCGCTGGCGGATGAGCGACGCGGTCTCGAAGCCGTCCATTCCCGGCATGTTCACGTCCAGGAGGATAACGGCGAACTCCTCCTGGAGCAGATGGCGCAGCGCCTCGCGGCCCGAGGTCGTCCGCACCAGGTTCTCGCCAAGGTCTTCCAGCACCGCCTCCAGCGCCAGAAGCTTTTCGGGCTTGTCGTCAACCAGCAGGATGTTGACTTTCGTTTCACCCATGACGCCATCGCCAAAGGGATGACGGACCATTCCGCTTGCGCGATTGTTCATCGATGCAGCCACGCGCGCAACGTTGCCAGCAACTGCTCGGTATCGACCGGCTTGGAGATGTAGTCGGAGGCGCCCGCCTCGATGCACTTCTCGCGGTCGCCCTTCATGGCCTTGGCGGTGACGGCGACGATCGGCAACGAGCGGAAGCGCGAAAGCCGCCGGATCGCCTGCATCGTGTCGTACCCGTCCATGTCGGGCATCATGATGTCCATTAGGACCACCGCGACATCCGGATTCTGCTGAAGCCTCTCGATCGCATCCCTGCCGTTTTCGGCCGAGAGAATGTGCATCTTGTGCGGCTCGAGAATGCTGGTCGTGGCAAAGATGTTGCGGATGTCGTCGTCGACGATCAGCACCTTCTTGCCGGCCAGGATCGAATCGTCTTCGTGCAGACGCCGAAGGACTTGCCGCTTTTCTTCAGGTACCGCGTTGATCGGCCGGTGGAGGAACAGGCAGACCTCGTCCAGCAGCCGCTCGGGCGAGCGGGCCTCCCGCAGCACGGTTGACTGGCCCAGCTTCTTGATCGTGGCCTCGGTCTTCTTGTTGGCGCCTTCGGGCAAATAGGCGATCAGCGGGACCTCGGCCAGCGACGGCCGGCGTCGGATGGCTTCGGAGAAGTCGCCGACGCTCATGTCCGGCAGATGCGATACGACGACAATCGCATCAAAGCCCCCCGCGTCGATCGCCGCCACCGCATCGGCGCCGGTCGCCGCAGCGACCAACTCGACGTCGGGCCCGGCCACGAGCGCGGCCAGGACGTTACGCTCCGCCTCGTCGTGATGGACCAAAAGCAGCCGTCGCTTCTTTTGTTCGACGAAGGTCTTGATGCGGGCAACGATTTCGTCCAACGCCTCACGGGTCTTGAACGGCTTGGTGGCGACGCCGATCGCACCCATGCGCAGTCCCCGGCCGGAGTCTTCCTCGGTCGTGATGATGTAAACTGGAATGTGCCGCGTCGAATGATCTTTTTTCAGCCGGCTGAGCACGCGCCATCCGTCGATGTCCGGAAGGTTCAGGTCCAGCGTGATGATCGCGGGGTTGTAATCACGGGCCAGCGCGATGGCGCTGGCGCCGCGAGGCGCGATCAGCACT
>Ga0307477_10004352_pt1 | contig 10328 bp, 9 predicted proteins | sample atmos_gasesECM2C_FD_203316 | JGI IMG/M metagenome (GOLD analysis project Ga0307477, IMG submission 203316) | Hardwood forest soil microbial communities from Morgan-Monroe State Forest, Indiana, United States - atmos_gasesECM2C_515 | ecosystem: Environmental > Terrestrial > Soil > Temperate... | reverse complement strand
GAAAGCATTCCGTCAGCTCGCGCGGGAGCTGCATCCCGACGTCAACGCGCACGATCCGCAGGCTGAGGAGAAGTTCAAGGAGGCGGCGGAGGCATACGAGATTCTGTCCGACGTCGAACGTCGCGCAACATATGACCGTTACGGCCACGAAGGGCTCAGATCGGGAGGGTATGCCCCCAACTTCGAGGGGTTTGGCTCGATCGGGGATCTGTTCGACGCTTTCTTCGGGGGTGCAGGCGCATTCGGCGGGCGCTCCGGGCCGGCAGCCGGCGAGGATGTCGCCGTCGCGGTCGAGCTGGACTTGACCGAAGCCGCGGCCGGGGCGCGGGTGGAGGTCTCGTTCGAGGTCGTCGAGCGCTGTGAGCACTGTCACGGCAATGGTGCCGAGCCGGGCACTCCGATCGAGACGTGCGAGCATTGCGGTGGCAGCGGGCAGTTGCAGGCGCTCACCAGGACGCCGTTCGGGCAGATGATGCGCCGGGTCGCATGCGAGACATGCCACGGCGACGGGCGCGTGGCGATGCGGCCGTGCGGGGAGTGTCGTGGGCGCGGCCGTAGGGTGGGACAGCGCAGCCTGGAGGTCGATGTGCCGGCGGGTATCGCCGACGGTCAGCGGATCAGGCTCTCCGAACGCGGGCACGCCGGAGAGTCGGGCGCCCCCGAGGGCGATCTGTACGTGCTCGTGAGGGTCCGCGAGGACGAGCGCTTTGTGCGCGAAGGCCAGGACTTGATCACCGCGCTCGACGTCCCCGCCCCGCTCGCGGCGTTGGGCGGGACGCTGCAGGCGCCCACGCTTCAGGGAACGGCCGCGGTCGAGGTGCCGCCGGGCACGCAGCCGGGAGAGGTGATCACGCTGCGGGGGCAGGGGATGCCATCGCTGCGGGGCGGTCGCCGGGGCGAGTTGAAGGTCGTCGTGAACGTCGTCGTGCCTCGCCGCCTGAGCGAGGAGCAGCGCGAGCTGATCGGACGTCTGCAGGAGTCTCTCACCGAGGAGAATCTGCGTTCGGAGGAATCGATGTTTGCCAAGCTACGTCGCGCGCTGCGTAGCCAGGCGGCGTGATTCGTCTGGCGCTGCGCGTCCGCCGCGAGCATGCGGATGTGGTCCTCGCGGACTTGCTCGAGCTGGCTCCCGCGGGGGTTGAAGAAGCCGACCTGCCGGGAGGGGTCATCGAGTACGCAATCTATGGCGCGCCCGGCGAGTTGCCGGTGCTGCCGGATCTACGTGCGGCCGTCGGCGACGCGCTGGTCGAGATATCCACGAGCGAGATACCGGACGATTGGTCAGAGCGCTGGCGCGCCTTTCATCGGCCGATAATTATCCCCTCGCCCGCGCCTGAGCGAGTGAGCGGGCTGCGCGTACGCACGCCCTGGGAGAGCCCGAGCGAGCGCTCGGATCTGCGGGAAATCGTCATCGACCCGGGACAGGCGTTTGGCACGGGAGCTCACGCAACCACACGGTTGTGCCTAGAGCTACTGCTTGTTCTGGTCGGCACCGGCGTCGAGCGGTCGGGGGTGATCGATTTGGGGAGCGGGTCGGGAGTGCTGGCGATCGCCGCGGCGGCTCTCGGATATGCCCCTGTATTGGCGCTCGACCATGACCCGCTGAGCGTCGCCGCGGCCGCGCACAACGCGACCGTCAACGGCGTGCGGATCGACGTGCGCCGCTTTGATCTGCGACACGATCCCTGGCCTGTCACGGATGGGCGGGCAATCCCGGTGGTGCTTGCCAACCTTCTGAGACCGCTGCTGCTCGAGCTGGCTGAGACGCTCGAGCGCCCGCCGGTGCACCTAATCGCAAGTGGGCTGCTCGTCGGGGAGGCCGAGGAGATCAGCCAGACGTTCGCACGACGACTGGGGATGTCAGAGCGCGAGCGCCGCGAGCGTGGTGAATGGGCGGCCATCTGGCTGCAGTCCGATCGGTGATGCACAACTCCGCGCCTGGCGCGCATCTGGGCTGGGAGCTGAGGTCGCCCGGTGCGCTCAGGCGGGGTCCGGCAGCTCGGTCGCCGCACGGACGATTGCGCGGTAGACGAGGTCGATCGCCGCGCGCACGCCGTCCGGATCCTGCAGCAGAGCGGCGGCAGCGGCGAGCGCCGAGCCGATTATCTCCAATGCCTCACCGACATCGCCGGGCTCGGGGTCGCGGCAGGCGGCGATCGCCATGTCGAGCATCGCCAACGCCTGTTCGGGAACCCCCGCAAAGAGCGCCGGACCAGTGAGGCTGCCGTAGTTGTAGACACGAGCCAGGCGCCCGGACAGGCCGATCGATGGTCCTCGACGTGGCGGCCTGGCGGGAGGCAGGCCGCGGCCGTCGAGCAGGTCGGCCATCGTGGCGCCCAACACGCCCCTGGTGGCGCTCTCGTCCAATCTGGCCTGAGCCGCGACGCGCAGCGCCAGATAGAGCGTCGTGGCCGGCAGGCCGTAGGGCGGATCGGAGGCGAACACGATCCGCTCGGCCGGAGCGCGCGCGAACAGCTCGATCACGTCGAGCGGGAAGAAGCAGGAGATGTCATACAGCACGCCGGGATGGTCCGCCAGGCGCGAGGTCAGGATGCCCTGGTCGCAGATCGCGCCATGAGCGAGGATCAGGACGACCTCCGGATGGCTCATCGCTAGGTCTGCGAGCCCATCCGCAAGCGGTGGCAGTCCCCGGCCGGCATGAATCAGGATCGGTACCCGAGCGCGTTCGGCAAGCGCGAAGATGGCGCGCATCTCCGGGCCGTCGAACACGAAGTCCTGGGCGCGCGGATGCAGCTTGATGCCACGCGCCCCGGCCGCCAGGCAGCGTTCGCCCTCGACGATCGGATCTTCAGAGGGGTCCAAGCGACAGAACGGAGCGAGCCGGCCCTCGCTTTCCTGCGCCCACTCGATGACGCGGTCGTTGGGGACGCTGTAGGCGGGCCTACGCTCGGGGTCGTGCAGCGGAAACACACACGCGCGGCGGGCGCCGGCGTCATCGAGCTGGGCGAGCAGCTGCTCGAGCTCCAACGAGCGTCCATCCTCGTCCAGGCCGAGGTGGGTGTGAGCATCGATCACTTCGGTCTCGGGCGGACGCAGGAGTTGCGCCTCGGTGAGAAACGGGGCGAGCGCATCGGCATAGAGCGTATCGTTCACGGACGGCACCCTAGTGGCTCGCAATCACGTGCGCGCGCCTGCTCGCTGGGCCGTCGTCGCGGGATCGCTACATACAACCCGCGACGACTGCGTATCCTGAGCGTAGATGGCGATACTCGAGACCGTCAAGGCTGACCTGCAGGACGCGATGCGCGCCGGCGAGAAGACGCGGGTCGGCGCGCTGCGGTTGGTGTTGTCCGAGTTGCAGAAGGCCTCCAAGGAAGGCTCCGAGGACGAGCTGGCGGTGCTCAGGCGTGAGCGCAAACGCCGGCTGGAGGCCGCGAGGGCGTATCGCCAGGCCGGGCGCGAGGATCTCGCTGACGGCGAGGAGTACGAGGCGAAGCTGATCGGCGGATACCTGCCGGCCGAGCTCTCTGACGAGGAGCTCCGCGACATCGTCGAGCGAGCGGTGCGCGAGAGCGGGGCAGAGTCGGTGCGGGACATGGGTCGCGCCATGGGCAACGCGATGGCGGCAGTCGATGGTCGTGCGGATGGCGGGCGCGTGTCCGGCCTGGTCAAGGCGGCGCTCGGAGGATGAATCCCTTGACCCTGCGTACGCCCCGCGTGCGGAACGGCGGATGAGGACCCAGATCGAGCTGCCGAACGACGTTGCCGCCGAGCTGGCCGGTAGTCAGGACGCGGTGCTTCGAGCACTGGAGGCGCACCTGGAGTGCCGGGTGTTCCTACGCGGCAACCTGATCACATTCGACGGCGAGCAGGGTGAGACGCGAGTCGGCGAGCGGGTTGTACGCGAGCTCTCCGATTTGATCCTCCGTGGCCATGAGATCGGGCCGGGGACGATCGCGGCCGTGACGGGGGCGTTGGACGCGCACGAGTCGCCGGCGCGCGTGCTGGAGGATGTCGTGTGGCGGTATCGCGGTCGGCAGGTGGCGCCGAAGACGGTGAACCAGAAGCGCTACGTGGATTCGATCCGCCAGAGCACCGTCACGTTCGGGATTGGGCCGGCGGGGACGGGTAAGACGTTTCTTGCGGTGGCGATGGCGGCCGCGGCGCTCTCCGGGCACGAGGTCAACCGCATCATCCTGACGCGCCCGGCGGTGGAGGCGGGCGAGCGGCTGGGATTCCTGCCGGGCGATCTGATGGCGAAGGTCGATCCCTACCTGCGCCCGCTATTCGACGCGTTGCACGACATGCTCGACCCAGAGAAGGTCTCCCAGTATCTGGAGCGGGGCGTGATCGAGATCGCGCCGCTCGCGTTCATGCGGGGGCGCACGCTGAACGACTCGTTCGTGATCCTCGACGAGGCGCAGAACACTACGCCCGAGCAGATGAAGATGTTCCTGACACGCCTCGGCTTCGGGTCACGGATGGTCGTGACGGGCGACATCACCCAGGTCGATCTGCCCCGCGAGCAGCAGTCAGGGCTGATCGCGGTGGGTGAGGTGCTCGATACGGTCGAGGGCATCGAGTTCGTGCGCTTCGGCGGCGAGGACGTGGTGCGGCACAAGCTCGTGCAGCGGATCGTAGAGGCTTACGACGAGCACGCCCAGCGTGGGAGCGCGGACAGACCCGAGGCACACGGTCCCGACGGTTGGATCGGCCGGCGCACGGGCGAGTCCCGCCGCGCCTGATCGCGCCGTGATCGAAGTAGATGTCCTTGGCGGCGGCCTCGCGCCCGATGGGCCGCCATCCGGCGAGATCACACGTCTGTGTGTCCTCGCCGCGAGAGCGGCCGGCGTTGACGAGGGTCATCTCGCAATCGAGTACGTCGACGCTCATCGCATCGCCGAGCTGAACCTCGAGCATCGTGGCAAGACGGGTCCGACGGACGTGCTCTCGTTCCCGATCGACGGTGTCGCCGCGCAGGGGGAGGTTCCCCGCGAGTTGGGTGACGTGATGATCTGTCCCGAGCACACCGCCGATCTGCGCGAGGCGATCGTGCACGGTGTGCTGCACTTGGTGGGCATGGATCATGAGACCGACGACGGCGAGATGGTGGCGCTGCAAGCAAAGCTGCTGGGCGAGGCATCGGCATCGTCGTCGTTATCGGCATCGTCGTCGTCATGTCCGTGACCCACAGTGGATTCGTCGCCCTGGCGGGCCGACCCAACGTGGGCAAGTCGACGCTCGTCAACGCCATGGTGGGGGAGAAGGTGGCGATCGTCTCCGACCGTCCGCAGACGACACGTCGGGCGATCCGAGGGGTGTGCACGCGCGCGGACAGCCAGATCGTGCTGGTCGATCTTCCGGGGGTCCAGCGTCCTCGTGACGCGCTCACTCAGCGCATGGCCGGACGAGTTGAGCGAGAGCTCGGCGGAGCTGACATGGCGCTGTTGATCCTCAACGGCGAGCAGGGTGTGGGCCCGGGCGACCGGTTCATCGCGGGGGTGCTCGCGCAGGCTGCGCCGACGGTGACGATCGCGGTCAACAAGATCGACCGGCTCAACCGCGCGGGGACCGCTGCTGTATTGCAACAGGCCGGCGAGCTGGAGCTGGACGGTGAGATATTCCCGGTCTCCGCGCGCACCGGGACCGGCATGCAGGCGCTGGTCGAGCACCTGCATGCGCTGATGCCCGAGGGTCCGTTCATGTTCGCGCCCGAGGAGCGCTCCGATCAGCCGCTCGCATTGCTGCTGGGCGAGCTGGTGCGCGAGGCGGTGATCAGACGCATGCGACAGGAGGTTCCCCATGCTGTCGAGGTGGTGGTCGAGGAGGTCGAACGTCCGCGTGCCGGGCTGGCGCGGGTGCGGGCACTGGTCTGGGTCGAGAGCGACTCGCAGAAGGGGATCGTGGTCGGCGCCGGGGGACGCATGATCAAGGCGATCGGCACGGCCGCTCGCTCCGAGCTGGAGCGCGAGCTGGGATGCCAGGTGCATCTGGATTTGTCCGTGCGTGTGCGCCGGGACTGGCGCACGGACGAGGGGCTGCTGGATCGCTTGGGCATAATGTAGTTCCATGCGGCGCATGCGCCGCATGGCGGGCCGCACATGTGCGGCCCGCGAGGAGCCGCATGCGGCTCCTCGGCCGTTGGCGCATGCGCCAACGGCTTCTCCAAGATCCCAATAGATGCCCCTAGCGTTGTTTAGGGGAATTCCGGCTGATCTGATTCATTCCAGCTTTGGGATGCACTACAGCGCCCGATCGAGTACCGTTTGAGGGGATCATTAAGTCTTCGCGGTGATTTAGGTTCACCAGGAGGGTGAGGAATGTCCGCTAAGCATGCGGTCCTGGGTCTCGTGATCGAGCGTCCAGGTTATGGCTACCAGCTGGCGCAACGTCTGGAGGAGCGTTTCGGTGCATCCGGATTCGCGCCGTCTGGGGTCTACTCGGCGTTGGACCAGCTCGCCCGCGACGATCTGGTGCGCAGCGCCGGTGAGATGGGTGCCGGCCCGGCCAGGCGTGCGGCGCCACGTACGATCTACGAGGCCACGCCCGAGGGGGTCGACCATTTCGAGCATTGGATGCTCGCCTCCTCGCCAACGCCGCCGTTGCGCGATGATCTGCACATGAAGATCTCGCTGTGCCGCCCGCGCAACGTGCCGCGGCTGATCGACATGGTTTACGGTCAGGAACTGGCCTGCCTGGGTCGTCTGCGCGACCTGAATCGGCTCGCCGAGGAGGATCGGGCGGGCGGTTCGCGCGAGTGGTCGATACTGATGCGAGTGCTCGCCAGAGATGCCGAGGTCGCGTTCTGGAATGCGCGGATCGAGTGGCTGCAGAGCGCCCGCGAGTTGCTCGAGCAGTTGCGCGATGAGACCGATCGGTCGAGCGTCGGCCGCCCCGCGGGTCGGTTGCGGGCATGTTGATGCGCCACCGAACCCGACGTGCGCTGGCACGCGTGCGCGTGGCCGTGGCGGTGAGTCGAGCGTCGGAGCGCTGATGCAGGACGGGCTGCTGTCGCTGGCGTCGGTCAGCAAGAGCTACTGGCGAGGCGCGCACGAGCTCAGAGTGCTGACGGATGTCTCGATGGAGATGTCCCCAGGGGAGTTCGTTGCGGTGTGGGGCAAGCGCGGGGCGGGCAAGACGACGCTGCTGAAGATCACGGCCGGACTGGAAACTCCCGATACGGGCACGGTGCGCTTCGCGGGACAGGATCTGGCAGGTATGTCGGAGTCGGCCCACGCACGTCTGATGCGCGAGCAGGTCGGCTGGGTTCGGCGCGCGGGGCCCCGCAGCGATCTGAGCATGCTCGACTACGTCGCGTTGCCGCTGCTCGTCGAGCACGGTCAGCGCCGTGCTCGATCGCGGGCCTACGACGCCCTTGCGCGCGTGGGCATGTCAGAGTGCGCGGGTCAGCGCTGGGACAGTCTGTCCGACGGCGAGCGAGCGCTCACGGGCATTGCACACGGGGTCGTGCGACGCCCGCGGCTGCTGCTCGTCGACGACCCCACGGCAAACCTCGGGGTGCGCGAACGTGAGGACGTCAACGAGCTGCTGCGTTCGCTCACCGGCGAGGAGGGATTGGCGGTGCTGATGACCGTGCCGGGCATGCCGGCGGCGATGGGCACGGACGAGATCAAGGTCCTCAGCGGCGGCCGGCTGCTGGCGCAGCCACGCGAGCCCGCACCTCAGACCAACGTGATTGAGTTCCCGAGCTGGGAACGGTCAGCGTAGGTGCGCCGCATCCGATCGTGTTCGGGGCCTCACCGAGTGCCCGGCCAGGCCGGCGAGCCTGTTCGCTGATGCTCGAGCTGCGCGATCTCGTCAAGCACTACCAGGCCGGGGATGGGGAGACCGTGCGAGCGGTGGACGGAGTATCGACGTCGATCTCAGCCGGCGAGATGGTGGCGTTGTATGGCCCCAGCGGCTCAGGCAAGACCACGCTGCTGATGTTGATCGCGGCGTTGCTGAGACCGGACGCCGGCGCGGTGCTAATGGACGGACGCGATGTCTCCGAGCTCTCAGACACCGACGCGGCGCGCTATCGGCTGCACGAGCTCGGATTCGTGCGTCAGTCACTTAACCTCGTCCCAGGTGTGAGCGCCCTCGACAATGCGGCCTTGAAGCTTCTCGGGGTCGACATCGGCGCGCGTGAGGCGCATCGTCGTGTGATGCCGCTGCTCGAGCGCCTCGGGATGCGGCAGCGAGCAAAGCACCGCGCCGAGCAGCTGTCGATGGGCGAGCGTCAGCGGGTGATGATCGCGCGGGCGCTATCGACCGAGCCGAAGCTCCTGCTGGCCGACGAGCCGACGGGCAGCCTCGACAGCGCTCGCAGCCGCGAGGTGCTGGGTCTGCTGACGGAGGTATGCCGCGAGCGCGGTGTGTCGGTGATGCTCGTCACTCATGACCCGCAGGCGGCGAGCTACGCCGACCGGGTGCACGCTCTGCTGGACGGCAAGCTCGTCGAGTATCAGCCCGATCAGGCGTTCGTGCCGGTAGCCAGCACACAGTAGGCTGACCGGCGGAGATGAGGCTGTCGAACATTGTTCGGCTCTATCGTGTGCGCCTGCGCAGCAGGATCGTGCAGGAGCTGTTCGCGGTACTGGGGATTGCGGTCGGGGTAGCCCTGCTGTTCTCCTCGCAGGTCGCGAGCACGAGTCTCGACGGAGCCGTGCGGCAGTTGACCTCCGGAATCATCGGGCAGATGCGCTTTCAGATCACCGCCCGGGACGCACACGGCTTCAACGCGAGTCTGCTGAACAAGGTCGAACGCATTCCCGGCGTACTCACCGCGGTGCCCGTACTGCAGGCGAGCGCCAACGTGGTGGGCCCGCGGGGGAGCCAGTCGGTGGACCTGGTAGGCACCGAACCTCGCCTCGCGTATCTGGGTGGAGCGCTCGTGCGCAATCTCGGCACGTCCCAGCTCAGCAGGACGAGGGCGTTCATGTTGCCGGCACCGATCGCCCAGAAAGTCGGTGCGTTCTCACTGCAACCGGTGCAACTGCAGATCGGCGCCCGCACGATCTCCTCACTGCTCGTCCCCGAGCTGATCGCGCCCGGTTCGGGAGTCCTTGGGGAGAGCCCGATCGCGATCGCTCCTTTGCGCTATGCCCAGCGGCTAACGGATATGACGGGGCGCCTGACCAGCATCTATGTGCGCTCACAGCCGCGCCGCGATCGTGAGGTGATCGCGCGGTTGACGCGTCTGGCGGCGGGTCGCTTGAACGTGGGCTCGGCCGACTTCACGGACGTGCTGTTTCACAAGGCCGCCGAACCGACCAATCAGTCGACCAGCCTGTTCTCGGCGATCAGTGCGTTGGTCGGGTTTCTGTTCGCGTTCAACGCGCTGCTGCTGACCGTGCCTCAGCGGCGCAACTTGATCGAAGATCTCCGGCTGGACGGGTATACGCGCAAGATGATCATCGAGGTGCTGCTGTTCGATGCCCTGGTTCTCGGTGCTGTCGCCTGTGTTGTGGGACTGGCGTTGGGTGAGCTGATGTCCATTGAGCTGTTCCACTCCGATCCGGGCTATCTGTCGTTCGCCTTTCCGATCGGTTCGGAGCGGATTGTGACTTGGCAGAGCTATGCAATCGCAATCGGCGGTGGACTAGTGGCTGCGATCTTCGGAGTACTGGCGCCATTGCGGGGCAATGTGTTCGCGCATATCAGGCTAGGGGACGCCGCTGGCGACTCCTCCGACCGCTGGATCACACGAGCTGTGCCGTGGGGGTTGGCGTGTCTGGTGATCACCACCGCGATCCTGCTACTCGCACCCCAGGCGGCGATCCTCGGTGTCCTTAGCCTGACTGCCGCATTGCTGTTGCTCCTGCCCGTGCTGCTCGATCTGGTCGTGTTGGCGTTCGACCGCTTGCAGCGCGCCACCGCGGGCGCCGCTTCCTATCTCGCGACGATCGAGCTCCGATCGCGCTCCAACAGAGCCCGGTCGACCGCGATTGCCGCCACCGGTGCGATCGCGGTATTCGGCAGCGTGGCCATTCAAGGCGCCCACCGAGATCTGCAAAACGGCCTCGACCGGCTCGCGCATGAGCTGAACTCGGCGACCGAGTTGTGGGTGTCGCCCATGGGCGCCGCCAACGCGCTCACGACGACTCCATTTCACGGCGTCGACGGAGCCGCGCTCGCACGACTGCCTGGCGTTCGCACCGTCAACACCTATCGGGGCTCGTTCTTGGATCTCGGCACACGACGGGTTTGGGTGCTTGCCTCCGCACGAGCCGATCCACGTCCGATCGCGCCCAGCCAGGTGGTGCAGGGAAATGCCCAGCTGGCGATCGCCCGCATTCGTCGAGGTGGCTGGGTCGCGCTCTCCCAGGCGATTGCCTCCGAACTGAAGCTGCGTCTGGGGCAGTCAT
>Ga0307477_10004351_pt1 | contig 10328 bp, 7 predicted proteins | sample atmos_gasesECM2C_FD_203316 | JGI IMG/M metagenome (GOLD analysis project Ga0307477, IMG submission 203316) | Hardwood forest soil microbial communities from Morgan-Monroe State Forest, Indiana, United States - atmos_gasesECM2C_515 | ecosystem: Environmental > Terrestrial > Soil > Temperate... | reverse complement strand
AGCGTATGCATCCCGACCCGAAGGAGCGCGTCTCGTTGAAGCTCGTCCGCGAGACCGACGCCGGGATGGTCATCCGCGGCAGGCTCGGCATGCATACGAGCCCGGCCTATGTCGAGGACGTCTATGCCGGCGCCCTCACGCGCCTCGAGATCGGCGGACATCCGACGGGCTTCATCGTGCCGGTCAATGCCCCGGGGGTCACCACGCTCTGCCGCAAGATCGCGGTGCGCGACGAGAACCCGTTCGTGTCGCCGCTCAGCAGCCGCTACGACGAGCTCGACGGCCAGATGTGGCTCGACGACGTGTTCATCCCGTGGGAGCGCGTGTTCGCTGTCGATCCCTCGCCGGAAGCGATCCCGCGCTGGCTGCGCTGGCATCACCTCTATGGCTGGCTGGCGAAAGCCGAGTTCACCCTGGGTTTGGCACTGGCCTTGACCCACGCGATGGGTCTCAGGGAGCACGAGCAGACGATCGAATACCTCGTCGACCTGGTCGTCCCGGTGCAGACCGTTCGCAGCTGCCTCGTCGCGGCCGAACGCGATCCAGACTACACCCCGGCGGGCTATTGCTTCCCGAGGCACGCCCATCTCGGCGCTGGCGGCATCACCCTCTTGAGGGCCCGCCAGCGCATGTCCGAGATCCTGCGGATCCTGCCCGGCTCCTCGCTGGTCGTTGCGCCGTCCGACCGAGATCTTTCCGCCCCCGAGCTGGCCGATGGGCTCGAGGAGTCATTCGGCGGCGGCGGGTACACCGCGCTGCAGCGGGCGGCTTTGTTGCAGCTCGCCTGGGACCATGTCTCTTCCGCTCTCGACGCGCGCGAATCGGCCTTCGAGAACCACGCCAGCGGCGGCATGCCGAACTGGCGCGGCTGGTTGCGGCGCAACTTCCGGGACTACAACGAGCTGGCCAATGCGGTGCTGCATCAACTCGACCTGCCGATGCCGGAAATCGATCTCGGCAGCATCGGCGCCGCGCCGATCGCCGCCCGCCGGCCGGTGACCCCGCCGGCTGGCGAAAAGCCGTAGCGGAGCCGAGCCGATGAGCATTGCCGAGAAATCCTTCGAGCCTTTGGAAGCGTGCCCGCTCGACGGGGTGCGCGTCATCGACATGTCGCGGCTGGTATCGGGCAACATGGTCAGCCTCCAGCTCGCCGATTTTGGCACCGAGGTGATCAAAATCGAGGACCCGAAGAAGGGCGACCCGTTGCGCGCCTGGCAGACCGACGGCATCAGCGTCCATTGGAAGGTTTATTCGCGCAACAAGAAGAGCGTCGCCCTGAGCCTCCGGGAAGCGCGCGGGCGCGAACTGCTGCTCGACCTCGCCGCCACCGCCCAGGTGCTGATCGAAAATTTCCGTCCGGGAACGCTCGAAGCGATGGGTCTCGACCCCGACATCATGCATCGCCGCAACCCCAGCCTGATCATCGTCAGGGTTTCCGGTTGGGGTCAGGATGGGCCGTATCGCGACCGCCCCGGCTTCGGCACCCTGGTCGAGAGCATGTCCGGCTATGCCGCGCGCACCGGTTTTGCCGACCGCGAGCCGGCACTGCCGCCGACCGCACTCGCCGACATGGTGGCCGGGCTCTATGGCGCGATGGCGGTGCTGGTCGCGTTGCGCGAGGTCGAGGCCAAGGGCGGCAAAGGGCAGATCATCGATCTGCCGTTGCTCGACCCGCTGTTCTCGTTTATCGCCACCGAAGCCGCGATCTACCGCCTGACCGGGGAAGTGCGCGAGCGCACCGGCAGCCGGTCGGAGACGACCTCGCCGCGCAACGTCTTCCGGACCAGGGACGGGCGCTACATCGGCATCTCCGCCTCGATCCAGGCGATGGCCGAGCGGCTGTTCCGCGCGATCGGCCGCGCCGACATGATCGCCGACCCGCGGTTTCGCACCAACACCGACCGGGTGCGGAACGCCGCGGCGTGCGAGGCGCCGATCGCCGATTTTATCGGCGTGCGCACGCTGGCCGAAAACATGGAAATCTTCGAGCGCGCCGAGGTCACCGCGGCGCCGGTCTACGACATCGACCAGTTCATGGCCGATCCGCACGTGATCGCGCGCGAGATCCTGGTCGACGTCCCAGACGAACAATTAAGCCGTTTGCCGATGCACAACATCATACCCCGACTATCGTCGACGCCCGGGCAATTGCGCCGCCCTGCCCCGGCCTTGGGCGAGCACACCGCCGAGGTCTTGAGCTCGCTCGGGCTCGACCACGCTGAAATCGACGGGCTCGCTCGCGACGGCGTCATCGGCCTCGCCGGAGACATGGCGTGACGGCCTCTACGCTGCCGGTCTGGCGCTCGCTGCTGTTCGTGCCGGTGACGGCCAAGCGCTTTGTCGACGGCGCGGCAAGGCGCGGCGCCGACGCTATTATCCTCGATCTCGAGGACAGTGTAGCGGCCTCCGAGAAGGACCGGGCGCGCACCCTGATGCCGGAAGCGGCCGAGATCGTGTCACGCGGCGGTGCCGATGTCGTCGTCCGCGTCAACCGGCCACTGCGCCTTGCGGTGCGCGACATCGAGGCGGTGGTCGGGCCGCGCGTCTTGGCGCTGGCACTGCCGAAGACCGACAGTGCCGAACATGTGCGGCTGATCGCCGAGATCGTCGAAGAGGTCGAGGTCGAGCGCGGCCTGGCGCCGGGAACGACGCGGTTGATCGCCATGGTCGAAACCGCAGCAGCCTTCTTCCACATTGCCGAGATCGCCCGTGCTCACCCACGGCTCTGCGCCCTCAACCTCGGCGCCGAGGATTTCGCCACCTCGGCCGGGATCTCGCCGGATGCCGAGGCGCTGTCGATGCCGAAGCAGATGGCTGTGTTCGCCGCCCGCGCCGCCGGCATCATGCCATTGGGCTTTATCGGCTCGATCGCCGAGTTCCACGATCTCGACGGCTTTCGGGCTACGATCCGGCGGTCGCGTCGATTCGGTTTTATCGGCGCCTCGGTAATCCATCCGAGCCAGGTGCCGATCCTGAACGAGGAGTTCCGACCGAGCCCAGAAGAGGTCGATCATGCCCGCCGCGTCGTCGCCGCCTACGACAAGGCGCTCGCCGGGGGCGTCGGTGCGGTCACCGTCGACGGCAAGATGATCGATGTGCCGGTCGTCGAGCGCGCCCGGCTGCTCATCGAGCGCGAGACGGCGATCGCCGCCCGCGAGGCGACGAAGGCCCGTGCAGACAGCTGATCCGCAGCGCAAGATCGGGTAATCTCGCTTGCTCGGTCGCCCGGGTTCGGCACGACATTTGCGCGGACATATCGGGTAAAGCCTCGGCACAGGGAGGGGAAATTGATGCTGTCACGACGGTCTCTAATCATCCAGCTGTCGACGACGGCGCTCGTCGGCGCTCTGGCGACGCATGCGCGATCGGCCGCCGCTGCCGACAAGACGGTCAAAATCGGCATAAACCTGCCCTTCACCGGAGCCGACGCCCACGACGCCGAATTGATCAAGGACGGCGCCTTGCTGGCGATCGACGAGGCCAACGCGCAGGGCGGGGTCGCCGGTTACAAGATCGAGGTCCTGCTGCTCGACGACGGTACTGCCACCGCAGGGCAATACGATCCGGCGCAGGCGGCCACCAATGCCCGCAAAATGGTGGCAGATAAAGAGGTCGTAGCGGCGATCGGTCCGCAGATGAGCGGCTCCGGCAAGGCGATGTCCCCGATTTTGAGTCAGGGCGATCTCGCGACGGTCACCCCGAGCTCGACCAACCCCGACATCACCGACCCGAAATTCGCCGGGCAATATCGGCCCAAAGGCAAGGCGATCTATTTCCGGACCGTGACCACCGATGCCTTCCAGGGGCCGAACATGGCCAACTATTACGCCGATGTGCTGAAGGTGAAATCGGTATATGTGCTCGACGACAGCGGCGCCTACGGGGTCGGGATTGCCGACACCTTTCAAGCACAAGCCGAAAAGCGCGGCATCAAGGTGCTCGGCCGCGACCAGCTCAATCCCAAGGAGACCGATTACTCGACCACGCTCACCAAAATCAAATCGCTCAATCCCGACGCCCTTTATTATGGCGGCGTGGCGCAGGCCGGGGTGAAGGTCGTCAAGCAGGCCTCCGACATCCTGCCCAAGATGATCAAGGGTGGCGGCGACGGCCTTTACGGTGCGGAGATCTTGCGCGGCGCCGGCTTCCCCGCGGCCGAGGGGTGGTACGCGACGATCGCGGCGCCCAACATCCTCGAAAATCCGGACGCGGCGCCGGTCATCGACCGCTTCGCCAAGAAATACGGCCAGCAGCCGGAGAACTACTCGATCACCGCCTACGATGCGGCGCTGGTGATTCTCGATGCCGTCAAACGCGTCGCCGCCTCGGGCAAGGAGGTGACGCGCGACGCGGTGCGGGACGCCATCCAAACCGCCCATGTCAAGACGCTACAGGGCGAGATCACCTTTGACGACAACGGCGATTTGCGGAATCGTGAGATCAGCGTGTTCCGCATCGTCAAGGACGACAAGTATCCGCCCGACGACGTCCTGCACCAGTACAAGTATCTCGGGGTGGCACCGCAGAGCTCGTAAACCACAGGGCGCCGGCCGTGTCCGACTATGGCGTGCTGCTCCAGCAGGTGGTCAACGGGCTGAGCCTCGGAGCGATGTACGCCCTGTTGGCGCTCGGCTTCACCCTGGTTTACGGCATCCTCGAGCTGATCAACTTCGCGCATTTCAACGTCTTCATGGTCAGCTCGTTTGTCGGGATGTGGGCGCTCGAGCTGCTCGGCATTTCGGGCCAGGGACATGTGCTGACCGGGCCGGCGCTGGCCGGGGCGCTGGTCTTCGCCTTCGCCGTTACGATGCTCGCGGGCGGTGTGCTCGGCGTAGCGATCGAGCGTCTCTCGCTGCGACCGTTGCGCGGAGTCCCCGGCACCGCGGCGATGATCACGACGATCGGCGTCTCCTACATCCTGTTCAACGTCATCTTGTTGACTGTCGGCGCGGGGTCGGAGAATTACCCGAACCCGCTGCCGGTGGTGCGCTGGCAATTCGGTGAGGTCACGCTCGAGCTCAAGACATTGTTGATCTGGGGTGTGGCCACGGCGCTGATGATGACGCTCCATCTTTTTGTCAACCGCACCCGCCTCGGCAAAGCGATGCGCGCGACCGCGCAAGACGCCGAGGCCGCCCGAATGATGGGGGTCGATGTCGATCGGGTTATCGTCGCAGCGTTCTTTCTGGGATCGGCGCTGGCCGGGGCGGCGGCGCTGATCTTCGGCCTTTATTACAACTATACGAGCTTCATCATTGGCTATACGGCGGGGCTGCGGGCCTTTACCGCCGCCGTGCTCGGCGGCATCGGCAGCGTACCGGGTGCCATGGTCGGCGGCGTCCTGATCGGGCTGATCGAGACCCTGGGCGGCCAGCTGATCGCCGTCCGCTGGACGGACGTGATCATCTTTTCGATCCTGATTCTGGTCCTCGTCTTCGTCCCGACCGGCCTATTCGGCCGCGCCGTCCCGACGAAATCGTAAAACGCCCGGTGACAAGGACTGGTACACGCCTCGCCGTCTTCGGCGTCACCGCGGCGGCGCTGCTGTTTCCGCTGGTGAACCAAAATGACGCCGATATCGATTCGGCGGCGAATGCGCTGGCCTTCGCCGCCTTGGCGCTCGGCCTCAACATCGTCGTCGGCTTCGCCGGGTTGCTCGATCTCGGATATGCCGCGTTCTTCGCGATCGGCGCGTATGCCTACGGTGTCGCGAGCTCGTGGCAATTGCAGCCGGCATGGAACGGCTTGTGGGAGCCGTTCCAATGGCTCGATCTCGTCACCCGCTTTCACACGGCGGGCGGCGATGTCGTCCACTTCCAGGTCTCGTTCTGGCTGATGCTGCCGACCGCCGCCGTGATCGCCGCTTTTTTCGGCGTGCTGTTCGGCGCCCCGACGCTGCGGCTCAAGGGCGATTATCTGGCGATCGTGACCCTGGGTTTCGGCGAGATCGTGCCGATCGTCGCGCGCAACACTCCCTCGGTCACCAATGGGGCGATGGGTCTCAACGGCGTTGCCGCACCCCGGCTCTTCGGTTTCGACTTCGGAATCGATGCGACGCCCTATTACTATGTTGGCGTAGCGCTCGTCGCTTTTCTGATCTTTACGAGTCAGCGGCTCAAAGATTCGCGGATCGGCCGCGCCTGGATGGCGATCCGCGAAGACGAGGTCGCCGCCATGGCGATGGGCGTCGATCGCGTCCGCTACAAGCTTCTCGCCTTTGCGATCGGCGCGGCCTTCGCTGGTGCGACCGGTACCTTCTACGTCGCCAAATTGCAGACGGCGACCCCCGAGATGTTCATGTTTCCGGTCTCGGTCATGATCCTGGTCATGGTCGTCTTCGGCGGCATCGGCAGCGTGTGGGGGGTCGTTGTCGGCGCGCTGCTCCTGCAGGTCCTGCAGTCCTGGTTTCTCGAAGACCTCTCGGGGTGGTTGCATGCACTGGGTCGTCTTGTCGGCGTCGATTGGTTGCAGCATGTCGAGCTCGCCCCGTCGATCGAGCTGATCTTCGGCCTGATCCTGGTGTTGATGATGCTTTATCGTCGCGAGGGGCTTATCCCGGCCGCCCGGCGGAGGCGAACCTTGAACCTCGACGAGCAGACGATAGAACCCGCGTGCGGCGGATTCGCCGAGCTGGCGGCGACCGACCATGGCTCACGCGTGCCGCTTCTCGAAATCGTCGATCTGACCGTGCGGTTTGGTGGCCTCGTCGCCTTGCGGTCAGTGGAGTTGAGCGTTACCGCGCATTCGGTCGTCGCGGTCATTGGGCCCAACGGCTCCGGCAAGTCGACGCTGTTCAACGCGATCACCGGGCTCGTCCCGACCGATCAGGGCGCCATCCGCTTTGCCGGCAAGGAGATCGGCCGGTTGCGGCCGCATCAGGTGCTCGAGCGCGGCATCGCCCGCACGTTTCAGAACACCCGCCTGTTCCCGAACCTCAGCGTTCTCGAGAACGTCATGATCGGCATGCATGCGCGGCTCGCTACAGGTCCAGTCGGTGCCGTGCTGCGGCTCCCGGCAACCCGCAGCGAGGAAGCTGCCGCGCGCGAGCGTGCCGCCGAGATCCTCTCGCTTTTCGGCAACCGGCTATTGCCGCGCGCCGACCATCCCGCGGCAAGCCTCTCCTACGCCAACCGGCGGCGCACCGAGATCGCCCGAGCGCTCGCCGCGCAGCCCGAGCTCTTGATGCTCGACGAGCCGACGGCCGGAATGAACCCGGCCGAGACATTGGAACTCGCAGACCAGCTCAGAAGCCTCAACCGCTACGGCCTGACAATCCTGTTGATCGAGCACAAGCTCGACGTCGTCGCGATGCTGGCCGACAAAGTCGTCGTGCTCGACCATGGCGAGAAGATCGCCGAAGGGCTGCCCGCTGCGGTACGCCGCGACGAGGAGGTGATCCGCGCTTATCTAGGCCGAAACGCCGCCTTTGCCTGAGATGCCCGAGTTCCGCCCGATGCTCGAATTTGCGGGGGTCGACACCCATTACGGCGACCTTCATGTCTTGAAATCGGTCGACTACCGGATCATGGCAGGCGAGATCGTCTGCTTGTTGGGCGGCAACGCGTCCGGCAAATCGACGACAATGAAGGCGATCATGGGGAGTGTGAGCCCGACATCTGGCAACATCTTCTACGAGGGGATGTCGCTTGCCGGCGTCGGCACCGCCGAGCGGGTACGGCGCGGCATCGCCCCAGTGCTCGAGGCGCGCCGTCTATTCCCCCGAATGACGGTCTACGAGAACCTCGAAATGGGCGCCTATACGCGGCATCGCGGGCCGGAGTTCGACGAGGATCTGGCGCGCGTCTTCACCCTCTTTCCCCGGGTCGAGGAGCGGCTCCGCCAGATTGCCGGCACATTGTCGGGCGGCGAGCAGCAGATGGTTGCGATCGGCCGCGCCCTGATGGCACGGCCCAGGCTCCTGTGCATGGACGAACCCTCGATGGGCCTCTCGCCCGCCTATGTCGAGCAGGTCTTCGACATCATCCGGACGATCAACCGGCAGGGTGTCACGATCTTCATGGTCGAGCAGAACGCCAACATGGCGCTATCGATCGCCGACCGCGCCTATGTGCTGCAGACCGGCCGGGTCGTGCTGAGCGGCGCGGCCGCTGAGCTACGCGAAAACGAGCTGATTCGGCACGCCTATTTGGGCGAGCTGAAGGTGCAATAGGCCAATCAGCCGGGCGCAGCCACCGCCGGGGACAGGCGAAACCTGGTGTCGGAAGGATTACGCGGCCGGCTGCACCGTTGATCTTACATAAACTTTGACACTGTCACACGCCGTCTACAACGAGGCTTGGTGGAGGGGCTCCCTTGGATCTTCTGGATATCGTGGGTCTTTCGGATTGGGCGCAGCGGTTGCGCGATCTCGCGGTCTCGCGGGAGGTCCTCGAAGCGCTGATTTTTCAGCTCGTTGTGATTACTGCGGCATTCCTCATCGCGTTGGGTTTTCGAGCCGCGACCCGGTCGTGGAGCGAGCGGCTGGCGCAGCGCATCGCAGCGCAGTTTCGCTCGCTCCGCGTTCCGGCCGAACTGCACGGGCTGGCGACGTTCTGTTACGCGTGGCTGCTGCTGGCCATCGCCGAGCGAGGCATCACCGAGTTCGGCGGGGAACACCGGTTGGTCGGGATCGCCGCGAGCTTGACGGGGCTGTGGATCGTGCTCAGGGCATCGTCGCTGCTGCTGCGCGACGCCTTGCTCGCTCGGGCGGTTGCAACCGTCGCCTGGGTCGTCTTCGCGCTCGACATCCTGGGCCTCCTCGCACCGACGGAGGTAGCGCTCGACAACCTGGCCATCACGATCGGCACGCTGCGGCTTTCCGTGCTACTTCTGCTAAAGGGAGCATGTATCATCGCAATCCTGCTGTGGATCGCGCACGGTCTTGCTCGCATGATCAGCACCCGGCTTCAGCGCGTCACTGCGCTCAGCCCCTCGGTGCAGGTCCTGTCCGCGAACCTCATCAGGATCGCCCTCGTTTCGGTGGCGCTGCTGATCGGCCTCAACGCCGTCGGCATCGACCTGACCGCATTCGCGGTATTTAGCGGGGCCGTCGGTGTCGGCGTCGGGTTCGGCCTGCAGAAAATCGTCTCGAATTTTGTCAGCGGCATAATCCTGCTGCTCGAGCGCTCGATCAAGCCGGGGGACGTGATCGAAGTCGGCAGCACCTTCGGCTCGGTCACGCATCTCGGCGCGCGCTACGCGTCGGTGCGCGGCCGGGACGGCAAGGAATACCTGATCCCGAACGAAAACCTGATCACCAACCAGGTGATCAACTGGTCCTATTCGAGCCCCCTGGTGCGGCTCGATGCGAAGTTTGGCGTGGCTTACGGCAGTGATTTGCACGCGGTGCGCGATCTTGCCGTCGAGGTTGCAAGACGGACGAATCGGGTGCTCGCCTCGCCGAGGCCGGTCTGTCATGTGACGGGATTCGGCGACAGCGCCGTCGACATGCTTCTCCGTTTTTGGATCGAGGACCCCGCAAACGGGGTGACCAACATCAAGGGGGAGGTTCTTCTCGGACTGTGGGATGCGTTCAACGAGAAACGGATAGAAATCCCGTTCCCACAGCGCGAGGTGCTGATTCGCGAGCTGTCGCCCTCAGCGATATCGCGGGCCAGGGAGGCGCAGCCGGCGCACGGCTAAAGGCGAGAGACTAAGGTGCTAGCAGTTCGAACTCCGACATCGCCGATTCGGCCTACCGGTCGACGACAGAGACGCGCAGATGCCACGACAGGGCCCGAGCCGTTACTTTTTTAAGGACTAAAAGGCGCCGTTTCGAGCAACCAAGGTAGCGTTCGGCCAGTCCGAGTTGGCCCTTGCGTGAGGTTGCGTTACAAGCTCAGGGGATGCTCACCGCGCTTTGCCGTGCCTTGTACGCGCTCTCGATGCCGCCGCTGCGGCGGATCGTTGCGCTGAGCCTCGTTCTCGCGGTGCTGACGTTTGCGTTACTGTGGCTCGCTGTCGCCGGCGTCCTTTACAACATAGCGTTCTTCGACTGGCGGCCGCTCAATTGGCTCGTCGATCTGATGGGCGGACTGGCCGTGCTGGCGCTGAGCTGGCTTCTCTTCCCGGCAGTGGTAACCCTGATCATGGGTCTTTTCCTCGAACGCATCGCCACCGCGGTCGAGGCGCTAGATTTTCCCGGATGCAGCCCGCCACGCCGGCAGCCGATCGGCGAAACCTTGGGCGCGATGCTGCGTCTGACGGCGCTGACATTGCTCCTCAACCTATTGGCGCTTCCCGCATATCTACTGCTCCCCGGGATAAATCTGTTTCTCTTCCTGGCGCTGAACGGATATCTTCTCGGCCGGGAATATTTCGAGGTGGTC
>Ga0307477_10004349_pt1 | contig 10329 bp, 12 predicted proteins | sample atmos_gasesECM2C_FD_203316 | JGI IMG/M metagenome (GOLD analysis project Ga0307477, IMG submission 203316) | Hardwood forest soil microbial communities from Morgan-Monroe State Forest, Indiana, United States - atmos_gasesECM2C_515 | ecosystem: Environmental > Terrestrial > Soil > Temperate... | reverse complement strand
CGGAACATAGCTGCCGAACGGCGGCGACTTCCCTTCTGGCACGCTGAAATTCAGAGTCTTGTTCTGCGAGGTGCGGCCGATCCACTGGCCTCGCGCCGCATTATGACCTTCAACCATTACTTCAAGTGTTGATCCGACATATTCCCGGTTGCGCGGAATCTGCACCTCGCGCTGCTTCGCCATCAAGACTTCCAGGCGGCGCGCCTTCTCCTGATCCGAAATCGGGTCTTCCAGATTCAGGGCGGGAGTATTCGGGCGCGGCGAGTACTTGAACGAAAAGACGCCATCGTAGCCGACCTCCTCGAGAAGGCTCAGCGTCTCGGTGAAATCAGATTCCGTCTCTCCGGGAAAGCCGACGATCATATCCGTCGTGATCACGATGTCTCGCTTCGCGCCCTTGATCCAGGCGATGCGTTCCAAGTACTGCTCCCGGGTGTAGAGGCGCTGCATGGCGTTGAGCACGCGGGTGGATCCGCTTTGCACGGGCAGGTGGACGTGGTCGCAGAGCGTAGGCACGGCGTCGATGGCCTCAACGATGTCGCGTCCGAAGTCTCGTGGATGCGACGTAGTAAAGCGCACTCGTTTGATGCCGGGAATCTCGCCCACGGCAGCCAGCAATTCGGCGAAGGACCTCTTCTTCCTTCCGTCGCGCGTCGGGTCCTGGTATGAATTCACGTTCTGGCCGAGCAGTTGAATTTCGGTATATCCGAGATCGGCCATCTGGCGGGCCTCAGCGAGCACGGAGTCGGAAGTGCGGCTGCGCTCCTTGCCCCGCGTGTAGGGGACGACGCAGTAGGCGCAGAACTTGTCACAGCCCTCGATAATCGTGATGTACCCGCGATGCTGATTAGTCCGGGCGGTGAATTCGGTCTCGAAACACTCGTCGGTCTGGCGATCGTCTAGCCCGGTGATGCGAACCAGTTTCTCGGCCCTGGCTTCGTTTGAAAATGCGTCGTCCCGAAGGCCCGCGATCTCCTCTGGACCGCTCGTTAGCGCCCCACCCAACTCCTTCAGCATCTCGGGGAGTTTCCGGTAGGACGCCGACCCGCACACCAGCGACACGTGCGGCGCGCGCTCGAAAATCTTTTCGCCCTCCTGCTGCGCCACACACCCCAGCACTCCGAACTTCTTGCCTTGCGCCTGAAGTTTCTTGTGGTCGGCGAGACGGTGAAACACCTTCTGCTCGGCTTTGTCGCGGATGGAACAGGTGTTGTACAGGATCAGGTCGGCCTGCTCGACCGTTTCTACCTGGCGATACCCTTCCTGCACCAGCGTCCCCACGACTTTCTCCGAGTCGTGGACATTCATCTGGCAGCCAAAAGTTTCGAGATAAAAAGTCTTTTGCCGCGTTTGTGGAACCCCGCACATATAGGGAAAGTATAACCCGGGTGGAGCTTATAGCTGCCAGCTGCTAGCTTCTAGAAGTCTTGAAGTGAAGAACTTGATGCAAATGAGTCAAGTTTTGTTCGTGTTTTGTTCCCCAGACATGCTCGTCGGTCTGAGGCGAAGTGAAGTAGTGATACGCGGTCAGCGGTGTCTAATGATAAATGGGGAGCAGTGTCTATGCTCACGCTGCTAGCTTTCTTTCTCTCAATAAGTGCACCCGCGCAAGTGGCGTCCCACGGCAATCAATCAGCACGCCTTGTTTCAGTCGGAGTACACAAGATGTTCCTGAACTGCACGGGAGACGCGTCCGGCCCCGCCGTGATTCTGGAAGCCGGCACAGGCGACAGTTCCGAGGTGTGGAGCGCAGTGCAGAACCGGGTCGCACAATTTGGCCGCGTCTGCAGCTACGACCGTCTGGGCCAGGGCAAGAGCGACAAACTTCCCATGTCCCATACCGCCGATGAAATCGTCACTGATCTTCACCAACTACTGCACGCTGCGGTATCTCCGCCCTATGTGATGGTCGGCCACTCAATCGGTGGAATCTACGTTCGCAAATATGCCCAGCTCTATCCGACGGAGGTGATTGGTATGGTGTTGCTCGATTCCTCGCACGAGGAGCAATTCTCACGGGTTTCAGCGATTTCGCCGGAATGGGCTCAGCGCGTTGCCCGCCAGTTTCCGCCGGACGAACAGCGAGCAGAGGGATTCTTGCCGCCGAACGAACGACTGGTTTGGCATTTCGACAAACCACTCGTTGTAATTGAGCATGGAGAAATGCCGTCCGCAGCGGCTTCCGATCCTATGGCCCAAAAGTCAGAAGTTGTCTTTCACGTCCTGCAGCAGGACCTGGCCAGCCGATCAAAATACGGGCAGCTTCGAGAGGCGAAAGCGAGCGGCCACTATATTCAACGCGACCAGCCCGAGCTTGTTACCCGGGCGATCAGGGGCGTAATTCGACAAAGCGCCAGTCTCGGCCTGGCAAAAAGCATGCCGCGCGGACGACGGCCGTGAGGCAGCCGCTCAACTGATAATCGAGAACCATTCCTGTAAAATGCATACGCGCCGCTCGACCTGAGGGAGATCCATGCCAGCCCGAGACTTCCGCCGTGTGGTGCCTGTGGCGCTAATCTTCTTTGTCTCAGCAGCCCTTTTCGCACAAACCTTCACCGTCGTGCATGCTTTCACTGGGGGATCAGATGGCCAGTCACCCTCTACTGACTTGATCCTTGACACCATGGGCAACCTTTACGGCACAACTTACGGAATTCTTGACGGTGGTACGAGCTTGACGAACTGTGGAACCATTTTCAAGATTGACAAGAAAGGCCAGGAAACGATTCTTCACCACTTCCATGACAACCCGGACGGATGCAATCCGCTGACCGGGCATCTGATTTTCGACGGGTCCGGAAATCTCTATGGGACGACCGATATGGGGGGGCTGCTCCTCTCAAGTTAGGTCGTGGAACCGTCTTTAAACTAAATCTGGCAACTCATAAGCTGACGTTAATTTACACATTCTCCGGACTGAGCCACGGAGCCCGTCCTCGAGGAACTCTCGTGAGAAACGCCGGTGGGACGATATTTGGCACTGCGGCTGACGGCGGCACACATGGGTTTGGAGCGATCTTCAAGATCACGTCGAAAGGGGCGGAAACTCTCTTGCATAATTTCCAGGAGGGCAGCAATAACGGCGGAGCTCGACCGGAGGAAGGGCTGATCAGCGATGGAAGCGGAAACATGTACGGCGTGGCAGAGCCTGGAGGAGGCATTACCGACATCGGCGGGGACATCTTCAAGATCACCGGGAGCGGTCGGGAAACGACTCTCTACCATTTCACCGGCGGCGCCGACGGAGGGTATCCTCTTGCGCCTTTGTTCCGCGATGCTCAGGGCAACCTTTATGGCACAACCGGCCTCGGTGGAGCTCACGGTCTCGGTACGATCTTCAAATTAACTCCTGCCGGCAAGGAAACTGTGCTCTACAGCTTTAGTGGGATTACAAATGAGGACGGCGCCAACCCCTTCGCCGGCTTGACCCCTGACGGGCAAGGCAATTTCTATGGCACGACCTACGGGGGTGGTTTGGGCGCCGGCTTTGGAACCATCTTCAAGATGGATGCGTCAGGACAAGTAATCATATTGCACCGTTTCCCCACGGATGGTTCGGAAGGTACGCCGAGCTCGGGCTTGGTGCGGGACCAACAAGGAAATTTGTATGGCGTTACCACTCCGAGTCAGTTTTTCCCGGCGGGTTTTGGCATCGTTTATAAGCTGACGCCTTAGGCAAACAGGACATGGCAGATCGAGTCACCCGGCGATCTCCGCGATAAAGATGATCTCTCGCGAGCGTGCGGCCTCGAACGGGCCAGCATCCCAGTCTCCGAACGCGTCACGGACCACCAGTCCGGAACGGGTGATCAGGGCCTCGACATGTTCTCGCGATGGAAACCGCAGCGTGCTGCTTGTCGTCAGCGTCATGTGCGGAAAGCGGTAGCAAGTCTGGAATGAGATGAATTCACCGTCCTTGCCGGTGACCTCCAACGTCTCGAGAAGTTGGCCGCTGGGCAACGTGCGGATCAAAGGCAGCCGCGCCGCCCACTCGCCAGCCCAATCCACGCTCGGATTCCGAGTCTCAAATGCAACCTTGCCGCCCTCCTTGAGATGGCCACGCATCGTCCCCCACACCGCGAGCGCATCGGCGTCGGTAAGCAGGATTTGGAAAGCATGCCCGGTCATGACGACCAGGTCGAAGCGCTGCTGCGATTTGTAGCTCTGCGCCGAGGATTCGACCCACTCCACCTGTTCCGCGTGAGGTTTGCGTCTGGCCACAGCCAGCATCGCCGCCGCGGGATCAACACCCGTCACACGGTGACCACATTCCGCCAGGGCACAGCAGAGCATGCCCGTACCGCAACCCACGTCGAGCACACTACATGGGCGCGGTCCAGCGAGGGAGAGGTAGAAGTTGCTATCCTTCGCCCACGGGTTGATGAGGTCGTAAATCGCCGCGATCTCAGCGTTCTGATAGTCCATCTTCCCTGGTGAGTGGAAGTGAAAATCCCCATTCCAATCTCGCCCAAGCGCAGCGAGATTGGAGTGGGGCGCCCAGCTAGGTATAGCTGGCAATCAAGTCGTCCAACTTGGCGAGCAGCGCGCCGTTTCCAGGCCGCGGATACTGCGCCAGTGCCTCGCGATAATGCGGCAGGTTGTACAAGAAAGCTTCCACACGCTCTTTGTTGAGTGCGTCCCAGTATGCGCCGTAGCAGGACTTCTCCAGCCAATAAGCGTTGAAGACCTGCTCGAACTGGTGGCTCACGGGCACTGCCAGGTAGGGCTTGCCCAGGTGAAGCGCTTCGGTAACCAGAGAGAATCCAGAATTCGCGACGACGGCGCGGGCGCCCACCAGATCGGCGAAGAAGCCATCGAGCGAGGGGTTCTTAAAGAGAATGTTTCCCTCTTGTCCTTCTCGTGCGAAGCCGTAGGCCACAAAGCGGCACCGGACCGAACCGAGCAGCTTGGCCAGAGCCGGCGCGGGCGACGTGACATACACCAGGACGTGGTCGCCCTCGACGGCGGAGGCATCGAGGATTTCCTGGCGCAGCACCGGTGGAAACAGGAACGTGTTGCGTTTCCGGACGGGCGCCGTAAAGAACGAAATCACCATATAGGCGTCGGCCCGCGGCGTCATCAGCCGCGTCACCAGTTTCGCCGCCGCGGCGTCGCGCCGGTATTTCCTCGGATACGTCACGACGGCGTTCGTCAGGCAATGCTGGTTGTCGATGGAAATAACGGGCAGGCCTTTTTTGTGTCCGACGTGACAGGTGAGTGGCTCGAAGTCGGTAATGACAAGGTCGATCTTGCATTCGTCGACTAAGTGCCTGAGCCGGGCAAGACTCTTCGCCGCCTGCGGCACGGTGATCAAGTTCTTGGCGATGGTTCGCTGGTAACGCACTCGGTTATTCACGTAAGCAAAGCGGAAGCCGAAGATCTCGGTGACGTCGAAGTGCTCTTTCAAATTGCGCAGTCCGCGGTCAAACGAGGCCGCGCGGACGGTGTGTCCCCGAGCCACGAGATGCGAGAGAACTTCCTTAGCGCGAGTCGAGTGACCCGCGCCTTCGCCGTTGACGCCGTACAGGATGTTGGCCATGAGGGGGTGAAGGGCGAGTATAGCGTCGATGTCTGCAAGAGAACTAGTCGTCTTTCACAAGCTAGTCGTGAGGAGGGCCTTCCCTTCTCGAACGACGTCCGCTTCGCTCCGTTGACAACCAGGAGCGTCCGCCATAGTAAAATCCCGCGAATTTGGTTGCGCCTCCCCCCCATGAAACGCGACCCAATTGAAAGGAGTTCGTATGACGCGATTGGTGAGAATCCTGTTGCTATGTCTCAGCCCCTCTCGGGATGATTCCTTCGGCGCAGGCGGTTTGGGGAGGCTTCGTTTCCACCGGTGCTGCCACCGGAGTCGGCAACCCGTCCTGCGCTTTCGTTTCGACCGATCACGTGGTATGCGCGGTCCGAACTGGCAAGGCCGCGATCATGGTGAATGAGTTCAACGGATCCACGTGGGCGGGATGGAAGATTCTGGCCACATCCGTGACTTCCGACCCTAGTTGCACCAGCGAGGGTGCCGGCAAAGTAATATGTGCGGCAACCGCAACCACAGGCAATATGCAAGTATCAATCTTCAACGGCACCGCTTGGAGCGCCACGGCTACTGTCGCTGCGGCGCTGTTCTCGGCCCCGAGTTGTGCCGAACTTGCGGCCGGACACGTGCTGTGCGCCGCCCGTAGCGCGACTGGCGGCTTAACGTGGTCGGTGTACAACGGTACAGCCTGGAGCGCGTTCGCCAACCTCGTGACCACGGCCGTCTCCGCCCCGAGTTGCACCACCGACAACAACGGTGGCGTGATTTGCGCGATCTACACGGTCAAAGGGTTCACCCTGGTGAACCGCTACGTCGCCGCGACCGGCAAATGGCTGGGCTTCCTCAACATCGGCGGAACTGCCGGTGGCGAGCCGGATTGCACCTCCATGAACTCGGCCGGCAACCTGGTCTGCTTCGCGAAAGCGTATACCTCAGGGATCTATGGAAGCCGATTCAATGGCAAAGCCTGGAGCCTTGGCGACTGGACGGTCTACGCAGGTCTCGGCGGTGGTGTCAACGACAACGCCAGCTGCACCAGCCACATCACTAACGAACTGGTCTGCGGTGTGATCGGCGTTCTCGACGGCGCCCTCTATGCCAACGTTTACAACGGTGCCCTTTGGTCGGGATGGGGCAAGGTCGGCGGCACCGGAGTCGGCTCGCCCGCCTGCGCGCCGCTGGGCACCGGCCAAGTTGTCTGCCTGGTTATGGGCCCTTCCAACAAGCTTTCCAGCACCGTCGGCCCTAAGTTTATGCGGGACGGACACTCCTGTCTGTCGCGTTTGACTTTGATTTTGATTCCTGAACTTGAGACCGGCACAAATCTCGCATACTTTGCGAGAAGTGGGACGCGGTGCTCTCGACGAGGAATCGCTGCGGTTGGGGGGGAAGTCAAAGTCCCCACCCTAATGTCGCAAGAAGCGCGAGGTTAGGATGGGGCACCCCCCTGCACGCTCTACTTGCGTGTGTCGATGGTTTCGCCGCGCTCTACGTAGGCCTCCATCCAGCCGAGGACACGCTTCCAACCTTCGCCGTGCCCGATTGCAGACTGAGGTGCGCCGACGAAACCCTCGTGACGGAGTCTGACCATCGTGCCAGTGCCGGCCTTCTTCGGGCCATGGGGATGCAGTCCATGCACGGTCTGCGGTTCGAGATCCCAATAGACCACGGTTTTGAGCGGTCCCTGATAACTGGCGATCCAGGTGTGGACCAGTCGCCGGGGCGGATCGACTTCGAGATACTCGCCCTCGACGCTGAACTTTGTGCCGTCGGCGCCGACGCCCGCACACCACCATTTGCCTCCAGGCCGAAGATCAGCGGCACGTTCTGTGATGCGGTAGAGCCCGTTCTGGCCCCACCAGCGCGACATTTGTTCGGGATCGGTAATGGCCTGGAAAACGCGCTCCAGCGGCGCGGCGATGAAGATTTCGGCTAGGACGGTTTCTTGATCGGGAGTGACGGTTGCGGTTGCCATGAATTTTCCTCAGTCTCGGTATCGTGAAGCGATTACAGTATGCCCGGTGCCTAATCTCCTGCCTTAGAAAATGGGGCGCGCATTTCTACAGTCTCGCCGCGCTCCAGAAAGGCCTTAAGCCATTCCAGCATTCGCGGCCAACCTCTGTAGCTCTGGGCCAGCTCGGGATGCGCCGACAGACCGCTGTGACTCAGTCTGAGCAGGGTTCCATTGTTGGCTGGGTTGAGCTCCCAACGGACCGTCGTCGTCAGCGCACCGGTCCAGCTTGCGACCCAGGAGTAGATGAGCAGGCGCGGCGGATCGACTTCGATGTACTCGCCGCTCGCTTCGAAGCGGCCGCCATCGGGGCCAACGCCGGCACTGCGCCATTGGCCGCCTCGGCGGACATCGGAAGCGAACTCCGTGCAACGATAGACGCCCTCTTGTCCCCACCATTGCAGAACCTGCCGGGGGTCGATCAGCGCCTGAAAGACTCGATCGGGTGGAGCGGCGATGTCGATCTCGCTGATGATCGCATCCTGATCGGGACTGATTTGCCTGGTCGCGGTGTCGGGCACGGTGAAGATCCTCCGTTCATTTCTCGATGAACTTCTTTAGTTGTTGGACGACTCTAGGTGATCAAAATCAAAGGCGCCGGACAGAGCCCTGCCCTGAGCGACGTCGAAGGGAGCGTCCGCCCCCACAGTTACATTTTGCGGCGCAGATCGAAGATTCTCTTCGTCTCTTTGCCGTGGTCATCGAAGTTCCATTCCTCAGTGTGATGGTTTTCGTCGAGCAGCGTTAGGACCATGCTTTGCATCCGGCCGGCGTCGGGCGTGGCGAGATTGGTGGCGTCGACGAAGTTGAAAGTCAACGTTTTGCCGTCTGGTGAGACGCTGGCTTGCATCCGGGGCTGGTTGCCGACGCTGCAGTAGTGCGTGAGCAGGAGCCGGTTGGGCCCGTCCATATGGAACAAAGAAATCATGTCTTCCTTACCCACTATCTCGCTCACGACAGCGGAGCCGCCGGAAATGACCTTGAAGGTCACCTGGAGCGCGCCGCCGTTCGGCATCTTCTGTTCCCAGGTGCCGGGCATGTTCTTGATGGCGGTGAAGGCTTTTTGGGCGTCGGTCTGGGCCAAGGCGGCGGTGGCGGCCAGGGCCAGGGTGGCGAGAATCACGGAGATGCGAAACTGTTTGGTCATGATAGTTTTCCTTTCTGAGGTTTGGTTTCTGATTTGCGGGATGCGGCTTCAGTCTCCCGCGCGTGCTCGGCTTCAACAAACGCTTTAAGGTTGGTGAGGCTGGTGCTCCAGAAGACGCGGTACTGTTCGATCCAGGAGTCAACCGCGCGGAGCGGCTCCGGGTTGAGCTGGTAGACGCGGTGGCGGCCTTCGCGATGCTCGCGGACCAAATGGGCGCGACGCAGCAGGCGCAGGTGTTTGGAAATTGCGGGACGCGAGACAGGAAATGCGCTGGCGATTTGTCCGGCGGGTTGACTGCCGCGGCGGAGCAGATCCAGGACCGCGCGGCGAGTGGGGTCGGCGAGGGCTTGGAACGCAGCCTCGGTGGTTTGGGCCGAAGAATATGTAACCGATCGGTGACGCATAATGCGTAACTGTAAGGTTACGCGATTGGCTTGTCAAGAGATTTCTTCTGGGCGCACCCCATTTTGCTGCGGTTGCGATTTCTACAGAAGTCAAAATCCCCACCCTGTCGCAAAGAACGCGACAAGGATGGGGCACCCGGGCACCCGGGGAGTTTAGTCGCCGAAGCGGGCGGCGGCGCGGGCTTTGGCTTTGGCGGCTTCTTCTTCGCGATTGCGGGGAGCGGCGGTGGTTTCGAGGGAAAGCAGGAGGCGGGTCGACGTGGCGGCTACTTCCTCTATGGCCGCGAGAAAGGCGGGTTCGTTGGCCTTTGAAGGCTTGGTGAAGCCGCTGATCTTGCGCACAAACTGGAGCGAGGCGGCGCGGATTTCTTCGTCGGTGACGGGCGGATCGAAGTTGAAGAGCATTTTGATGTTTCGGCACATTTTCGAAAACCTCAGGTTTTTATCTAAACTGCTGGTCGGTAAGCCATGGCCTGCGGGGAACCCAACTCGCAGACCGGAGTGGTGACGGCAACCTTCTCGAAACTGGCAACGATCGTTTTGGCCCGAGAGAGAGCTTTTTGCACGGACGGCAACAGCAGAGAGGCGTCGTGACGGGCCCGTGTCTCCCAGACCTCGGTGACCCAGATTGCATCTTCGTGAGCCGAGTCTCGGGCCACGACGTAGCTGAAACAGCCAGGCATGTTAGCGGCGCTCTCCCTCAGGATTCCAATCATCTCTTCGCACTTGCCGGGAACAACCGTTATTTTCGCAATCAATCCATACATGGCGACCATCCATGGCAATTCGGGTTAGGGCACGCGATTTTGCACGAGTTCTAGAAATGCCTGGTGGACGCGCGTGTCGGCGGAGAGTTCGGGGTGGAAGGTTGCGGCCATGGCTCTTCCCTGCCGAACCGCGACGGGATCGGGGCCTTCGGTGGCGAGGACTTCGACGCCATCACCGACGTGGACGATTTTGGGGGCACGGATGAAGACCATCTCCAGAGGATCTTCGCGGAGAGCTGCGTCGTGCGGATCGCCCGACCGGTTGCCGCTTACAAACTTGCCTTCGCGGATGGAGCTGTCGATCTGGCGTCCGTAGGCGTTGCGGCGGATGCGGATGTTGAGGGCGCCGAGGCCAGACTGCGGGGGATTTTCAACTTCTGTGGCCAACAGGATCGCGCCCGCGCAGGTGCCGAAGGTCGGCTTGGCGTGGACGAAATCTTTCAGCTTGGCGAAACCTGCTTCGCCAA
>Ga0307477_10004347_pt1 | contig 10331 bp, 9 predicted proteins | sample atmos_gasesECM2C_FD_203316 | JGI IMG/M metagenome (GOLD analysis project Ga0307477, IMG submission 203316) | Hardwood forest soil microbial communities from Morgan-Monroe State Forest, Indiana, United States - atmos_gasesECM2C_515 | ecosystem: Environmental > Terrestrial > Soil > Temperate... | reverse complement strand
GACCAGCGCGAAAGCACAAACATCAGAAGAATTAAGGGGAGCACAGCCGCGCCGGTTGCGGACGCCGAGTATTCCTGCACTTGAATCAGGTCCAACGGAAACAGAAAAAAGAAAATTCCGAGGGCCGCATAGAGAAACAGCGTCAGCAGATTCGCGCCGGTGAAAATGCGCGACCGAAACAGCGTCAGCGGAACCATCGGCGAACTTACTTTTGATTCGACTAATATGAAACCGACAACACCGGCGATTCCAACTATCAAGCTTCCGAAGACCAGGGGGTTGCGCCAACCCAAGTTAGTGGATTCGACAAATCCAAACACTAACCCGCCCAGGCCAACTGTACCCACCAGCGCGCCCAGCCAGTCGATTCGACGAGCGGCGGCGCTACGACTCTCGGGAATATGCCAGAACGAAACCGCAATCACCACCACCGCAAGGGGAAGGTTGATAAAGAAGACCCAGCGCCACGAAGCGTGTTGAATCAACCACCCGCCAAGAAGCGGTCCGATCGCAGTGGTGATCGCCGTAAACCCGGACCAGGTGCCTATTGCCTGTCCCCGAGTTTTTTCGTCAAACGAAGCGCTGATGATCGACAGACTGCCGGGCACCAGAAATGCCGCCCCAACACCTTGAATACTTCGCGCAACAATCAACTGCTGAATATTCAAGGCAACACCGCAGCCCGCAGAAGCTATCGCGAAAAGTGCCACTCCCAACACAAACATCAATCGGCGTCCAAATACGTCGCCGAACGAACCTCCGACAAGAATCAGCGCTCCTAAAAACAATCCGTAGGATTCGACCACCCACTGCACATCGACGATGTTGGCGTGCAAGCTTGATTGAAGCGCAGGCAGCGCGACGTTGACGACGGTGCTGTCGATGAACGCCATGCTCGAACCGAGAATGGTTGCGGCAAGGATCCAACCCCGAGCAGTCGCGCTACGCAAAATGCCAGCGTGCGATCGGATTACAGCGTCATCACAAGGCGGCTTCACTCAGGCAGTTGATGCGCCCGTGCGCTGGTGGGATTCTGAAGCTTTGCCGCGTGAACTTCTCTCGTGAGAGTGCCCCATCCTTTCTGTGTTTTGTGCGAAAAGGGCGGTACTACGAAGTCTTCCAATAGCAAGCCTTGTTGCGGCATTCGTAAGGTATGCGTAGGATTAAAACGTTTTAATCAGACTGGTTGAGGTTCGCATGAAACTGGGATCGCATTTCGCGTTTGCATCTTTGCTAATCGCCGCCTGCTGCTCGGCTCAAACCATTGACGTTGACATCACTCCCGCGCACGAAACCAACCGCTTCGTTCCCAATCAAACCCTGGGCGCGGGAATCGACCGCATTTCGGTTGAGGCCATTGATAAAGATTTGACCCCTGAGGCGCTGAAGCCAGTATTCACAGCGGGTTGGGGCCCGGTCACTTTTCGGCAGAACACTGAGCTGTTCGTACAGGCGTGGCATTGGAATCCCAAGGGCACGTGGAGCGATCCGAGTGGCAAGGGATACTTCACCGGCGCGACCGATTCCACCGACAACGCTCGCTATTCTTACGGCTACGATTTGCCGCATCGCGGCATGACTCGTAACGACGGCACTGGCAACAGCGGCTTTTCGCGCCTGACCGATGGCGATCTCAATACTTACTGGAAGAGCAATCCGTATCTGACCAAGCGATGGACCGGCGAGAACGATTCAGCGCATCCGCAGTGGGTGGTGGCTGACCTTCAGCAGTATCAGCCGGTCGACACGATTCGCATCGCGTGGGCAGACCCGTACGCGACGGATTTCTTGGTGCAGTACTGGACCGGCACCGAAGAGCCTATGCACTACCCCACGCGCGGCGTGTGGAAGACATTTCCGTTTGGCGAATTGCGAGGTGCAAAAGGCGGGACGCAAATGATTCGGCTGAGTAACGCGCCGACATCCGTTCGGTTTCTGCGCGTTTGGATGACAGCGTCATCGAACACCTGCGACACGCACGGATCGAGCGATCCGCGCAATTGCGTAGGATACGCGATCCGCGAAATTTATTTAGGCACTATGACTCCCGATGGAGTCTTGCACGATGTCATGCGGCATACGCCCGACCAGGAGCAGACCGCAACACAGTGCTCGTCGGTTGATCCGTGGCACGAGCCATCGGACTTGGGTTCGACAAGACAGGCGCAACTGGGCTTCGATTTGTTTTTCAACAGCGGCGTTACGCAAAACCTTCCAGCGGTCATTCCGGTTGCGATGCTCTATGACACTCCGGAGAATGCAGCAGCTGAGATGGCGTACATCAAAAAGCGCGGCTACCCAGTTTCATACGTGGAACTGGGTGAAGAGGCCGACGGGCAGTTCACGCTGCCGGAAGATTATGCCGAGCTTTACATCCAAGCGGCGCGCGCGATTCATAAGGTCGATCCTTCGGCTAAGCTGGGCGGGCCTTCGTTCACCGGAGAAAATCAAGATATTGAAACCTGGCCTGACGAGAATGGCAAAGTGTCATGGACGGCGCGCTTCATCGATTATTTGAAGTCGCACCATGCCATGAACGAGCTGGCATTTTTTTCGTTCGAACATTATCCCTATGATCCGTGCCGCATTCCGTGGGGCAGTTTGTACGATGAACCGGAGCTGGTGAGCCACATTATGCAGGTCTGGCATGAAGACGGCGTTCCACAGGACATGCCGTTGCTTATCACGGAGTCGAATCTTTCGTCGGCTGCGAGCGAAGCTAATCAGGATATTTTCGCGGGCCTGTGGCTGGCGGACTATGTCGGGGCTTTCTTAAACAGCGGCGGGAAGGGACTCTACTACTTTCACTATCTGCCACTGCAGATGGAACATGGCTGCAACGATTCTCCTGGAACGTTCGGCATGTTCACCATCGACAAGGATTATCAGGTGCAGCAATATCTCTCGCAATATTTTGCCTCGCAACTGGTCAATCTGGAATGGATCAAGCCGGGAAACGGTGAGCACCACGTTTTTTCTGCGAAGAGCGATCTCTCCGACGGTGCGGGACGGGCGTTACTCACAGCCTACGCGCTGGATCGTCCGGATGGCGAATGGTCCTTATTGATCGTCAACCGTGACCAGTTCGCTCACCACCAGTTTCGAATTAATTTTCACGATGATGCGGCGCACAACGCCAAGTCATTCGCTGGGCCTGTGGCGATTTCGATTTTTGGCAGCGAGCAGTACAAGTGGCATCCGGCGACCACGGTATTCATGGCGCATTCGGCTTCAGCCGCCGAGCAAGCGGTCTTCTCGAATACCAAGGGGCACGCAGATCCAGACGGGCCAGTCGTGCATATAACAAAGCAAGCGTCGACCGAAACCACTTACGAGATTCCGGCAGCGTCGATCATGGTGGTGAAGGGGAAGCTGCAATAATTGAATCCGGATCTTGATATGCCAAAGATGCTTTTGCTCGACAAACGCCGGGCCACGGGGAGCGCCGCCCTTCCCATTCAAAATAAAAAACTAGTTATTTTCCAATGAATTACCGGGTCCGAGCGAGAAATCCCAGCAGGCAACCATCTCGAAATCTCGTGCAACTAAAGAATTAGTTTACCTTTTTAGCGCCTACTAAGTCTAATGAATAGCGAGGATTTGAGTGCCGCGAAAGCAATCCGCAACCCTGACTGAAGCCGAGCTGCGCATCATGAATACCCTGTGGCAAAAAGGCCCTGGGACGGTGCAGCAAGTACTCGACTGGCTGCCAGAAAAGCCGGCGCTGGCTTACAACTCCGTATTGACCACGATTCGCATTCTGGAAAAAAAGGGCTACGTCGGCCACCTAAAAGATGGCCGCGCCCATGTGTTTCAGCCGCTGGTTGGCCAGCAGGAAGCGAGCCGCTCGGAAATCCGCCACTTGGTCAGCCGATTCTTCAGAGATTCACACGAAGCCCTGCTCCTGAACATTCTCCGTGATGACGAGATCAACGACCGTGAATTAAAACGCCTCCGAGAGATGCTGCGCGCGAGTTCTCCATTAAAGGGCGAGGACGGCAAGAAATGATCATCGCCGATTTCCAAACCGTTGCTCAGGTTGCCGCCGGCCGCGGACTGAATACGTTGCTAGAGGGACTGGCGCTCGCAAGTTTGAGCTGGGCCGCTTTGCGTTGCTTTGGAACGCGCAGCTCTATGACGCGCTTCGCAGTCTGGTTCTCGACTCTCTTGGTGATTGCCGGGCTGCCGCTGCTTTCACGAGCCACTTCCCCACTGCTCGCATCGGGATCGCACATTCCGGAACTAACACTTTCCGGCAACTGGGCGGTGGGACTGTTCGCCGCGTGGGCCGTGATCACGAGCGTACTCTTGGTGCGCCTCGGGTTGTCGTTGCGCCACGTAATTGAGTTGCGGCAAAACTGCCGCCAGATCGCGGCTAATTCGCATCCCGCGCTCATGGAAACTGTGCATGAGTTTTCCAACGCGCGATTTCGACGTATACAGCTTTTAGTTTCAGACGACGTTCGCATTCCCACTGCACTGGGATTTTTCCGCCCCGCCGTGGTTCTGCCGGAATGGACGTTGCGTGAGCTCTCTGCGGATGAGTTGAACGTGATCGTGCTGCATGAACTCGCGCACCTGCGGCGTTGGGACGATTGGACCAACCTGGCGCAGAAATTTGTGAAGGCGCTGTTCTTCTTTCATCCTGCGGTGTGGTGGATCGACAGCCGGCTTGCGCTGGAACGTGAAATTGCTTGCGATGACATGGTGCTCGAGCGAACCGCAAATGCGAAGACATATGCAGCGTCTTTAGTCTCTGTCGCGGAAAAAGTGGTCGCCGAAAAAATGCGCATGGGCAGAGCGTTGGCTCTGGCGCAGAGCGCGCTGGGCCGGATTCGCGAAGTTTCAGAGCGAATTGCGAAAATTCTCGACACCAACCGTCCACGTTCGACTCGCGGTTGGCGGCCGGCCCTGGCCATCATCGGTACGCTGGCAGTTATCACCGTTGGAGCGATGCCCTATGCACCCGAGCTAATCTCGTTTCAAAACAAGACTCAGCCGGTGTTTTCCGCAGCGTCTGAAGGTGCCGCTTCCCTTCCGATCAAAGCTACTCCGATCGTGTTCAAGCAGCCGGCGAGTTGGGCGGGTGATGGCACCCGCCCCTACGTGAGCCCGGGTCATTCGACTTCGCTCAGGGCAATCGCGCGTCGCTCAACCATCAGAAAATCGCGGAGCGTTCCTGACCTGATGGTCATTCCCGCTAAGGCGACGCTGCGCAAAAATGATCACGTCCCGAAGGTACTGATGGCAAAAGCGTCTGGCCATTCGCTTCTAACTGCGCGGCTGCTGGTTTGGCATTCATCTCAAGTCGACGAATCGGAATCTAGTTCAGTGATGTGGACACTAACCCTGTGGAGAGTTTCGACGGCAGATGGCGAGCAGCAAACACTTCAAGAGACCATCGTGATGAATTCACTTTGATCGCAATCGAGCGGTAGTAAAAAATTTTGCAAGCATTAACTAAATAATTAGTTGCAAAAAAGGAGAAACAAACATGAGTTGGTTCTATGAATTAAGAAAGAAAACAGCTCGGCGCATGTTAGTGCCAGTGGTGGCAATCGGCGCAACGATTTCGCTGGCGACCTACGAATTTGCCAAGCCGGCGAGCGCGTCCGCACCTACGCCGGCACCAGCGGCAGCGGCACTCGATGACAACAGCGTGAGCGCGCTGCTGGCGCTCGATCACGCCATGGAAACGGTGGCGGCGCGAGTCACCCCTGCGATCGTCAACGTGACCGTGACCTCGAAGACGTCGCCCGACAACGGCGATGCCTCTGTGCAGGACAACAGCGACAACGGCAACGAAAATGATGATTCAAATGGCCTGCAGCAATTTTTCGGTCCGTTTGGGTTCAACAAGAGATTCTTCCAGATGCAACCGCAGCAGCCGCAAATCGAGCATGGACTCGGCAGCGGTGTGATTATCTCGCCTGACGGTTACATCGTCACCAACAACCACGTCGTCGACGGCGCGACCGACATTCGCGTCACCCTGCACGACCGTCGAATTCTTCCCGCAAAATTGATCGGACGAGACAAACTCACCGATCTGGCAGTCATTAAGGTGAATGCGTCCGATCTGCCCAGCGTTCCAATGGGCGATTCGACAACCCTGCGGCCCGGACAGACGGTCCTCGCATTCGGCAATCCGATGGGCTACCGATTCACGGTTACTCGCGGAATCGTTAGCGCGCTCAATCGTCCGAATCCGGCGGCTGACCGGCGCGCGCCTGGCGAGTTCATCCAGACCGACGCCGCAATTAATCCGGGCAACTCCGGCGGCCCGCTGGTGGATGCGCACGGCGAAGTAATCGGCATCAATACGTTTCTGGTTTCATCTTCGGGAGGATTCTCCGGGATGGGATTCGCAATTCCCACCCAGATCGTGAAGCCCACCGTCGATGGCCTGATCCGCAACGGTAAAGTGGAGCACGGTTACATGGGAGTCGGAATCAGCGACGTCACTCCTGACGAAGCCAAGTTCTTCAACGTAAAGACTGCTATTGGCGCGGTTGTTAGCCAGGTCGAACCTGACTCGCCGGCAGCCAAGGCGGGATTGAAAATTGGTGACGTGATTACCGAGCTCAACGGCAAGACCGTAAACGACGCTGGAGAACTGCAGGTCGCGGTTGGACAAAAACAGCCGGGCACCAAACTCGACTTGACCGTCATGCGTGATGGAAAGAGCCAGCAAATCCCGGTGAGTCTTGAAGCCATGGGCGCCCGCGACAAAGGCACCGAGGCTGCAAGCGCGGAGAATGGCAAGCCGCGTTGGGGAATCGGGCTTGCGGACCTGACGCCAGAAGTTCGGCAGCAGGTTGAGGCCGGCAACGACGTGCATGGGGCGCTGATTGAAAAAGTTAGCCCCGGCAGCTCAGCCGATAACGCAGGGTTGCGTCGCGGTGACATTATCACGGAAGTGAACCGTCACCCGGTGCACTCGGCGGCGGATGTGCAGAAGGAACTCTCCAGCGTGCCGAAAGGCGAAGACGCACTGGTGCTGGTCTGGTCGAACGGTGGAACTACATTCCGCGTGTTGCACCCGACCCAGGGATAAACACTTAGTCCTTCTCAGAATGCCGCCTCGAAAGGGGCGGCATTTTTTTGCATTAAGTAGTCGACGAATCCCTATTCGTTAGATTGGAATTAGCCGATGGAGGAATTGTGAATTCATGGGACGAACGGGATGCAAAGACGCATTTCAGTAAGTTGCTGGATAGAACGCGAAAAGTGGACCGCAACTATGAACCTCGCTTAATTAGGCGTGGCAATAGGTGGCATGTTTCACCAGAGCGCCTGCCCAATTGCCAACGCGTGTCGGCTGAGGATGGGTGTCTCGTGCTTTACTCAATCGCTCACTCAAATTGCAGCACCACAATCTCGGGATTGGATCCCAGCCGCAGTGGCGGTCCCCAGGTGCCGGCGCCGCTGGAAGTAAAAACCTGCATCTTCCCTATCCGACTTAGGCCATACACGAACTGCCGGTAAATGCGACGCGCGATCCAACTCCAGGGAATGAACTGGCCGAGATGGGTGTGACCGGAAAGCTGCAGTGATACCCCCGCGGCCTCGGCAATTTCCGGATAGTCGGGTGCATGCGTGACCAAAATGCTCGCGCGATCGCGATCCAGACCAATGCCGTTAAGCGTGGCTTCGAATCCCTTTGGCTGCGAGGCATCACCGTAATGCACGCCCGCAATCTGCAGACCATCGACCTCAACCTTTTCGTTATTGAGCACCCGCACTCCGGCGGCTGCAACCGCACGCAGATATGTGCTGTCGTCGCGGAACTGCTCATGATTTCCAGCTACGAAATAAACCCCATTCGGCGCGGAGGTTAGCTTGCTCAGTGGCGCCGCCGCCTTTGCCGCGTCAATGGCCGTTCCGTCATACAAATCACCGGCAATAAAAATTGCATGCGGTTCTTCGCGCAAAATCGTAGCGATCATGCGCCGGAGAAAATTCCCATTACGCACTGGACCCAAATGCAAATCGCTGATCAGCGCCGCTCTTCGTCCTTGCCACGCTGCGGGCAAATTCGCGAGCCGTACCGTGATTCGCGTGACGCGTGTCCAACTGGCGTTGAATACGCCGTAAATCCCAGCCAACGTCGCAACTCCGAATAACAGCTCGACCAAACGATGAAAGTGTGCGGGCAGTCCGGTGGAAAGTGCTACTCCGTAAATAATCCAACTGCAAACCGCTGCGACAAAAAGGAAACTTAGCAACCCCATCCATACCGCGGCGACCCGGTAGAACACCCGCACGGGCGCGCTGGTGTAACGAAAAGCCAGGATTGAAGCGGGAAGAAATGCTAAGGATAGAAGACCCAGACCGAGCCTCAGCCACAGCGCCCCGGCAATATGCCCGTTTGTGCTAGAGAACGTCCACGTCTCATACAACAGAAAATGCGCCAGAAAGAGAATGCACTGCGCAATCACGACAAAAGGGATGATGCTTCTTCGCTTCACACCAAATTAGATTCCCCAACCCTGCCGTTTGTTGATTTATTTTGACAGTCGCTCACTTCTCGGCCATGTAATAACTGAGGGTGCAGGGTGCCCGACTTCTCCCCGATTTTGGGAGAAGTGGGATTGATTTATCTCTCGCCCCTGAACTGGTGTATTTTTCGCCGGTCGCGCTTAGATGGTCTCCCTTGCGGGGCAGGGCTGAAAATCATGGCCGCCTTACGTTCCTGGGCAGCCTTAATTCGCAATTCGCGGCCCGATTCAGTTTCGCGGTAAAGCGTCTGGGCAACGCTCGCCGGACCACGAACTTCGCTCAGAAGCAGGATTTCCACTTCGAAATCGCCGCCTTCAGTCTTGACGTTCAACATGTCGCCCACGTGGACTTCGCGGGCCGGCTTAGCAGCCTGATGATTGCACTGAATCCTGCCGAGGTCGCACGCACGCGACGCCAGACTGCGCGTTTTAAAAAATCGTGCCGCCCACAACCATTTATCGATGCGAATGGCACTCATGATTTCGCTTTGTGTGACAACAACGTCACTTACAGTCCCAACTCGGTTAATCCCGGATGCCCATCAGGCCGCGGACCCAGCGGCCAAAGATAATGCCGGTCTTGCTCTTTAATGGCGAGATCATTGATGCTGGCATGGCGTCGCACCATCAGTCCGCCGGCATCGAATTCCCACATTTCATTTCCGTAGGAACGGAACCACTGCCCGGACGAGTCATGCGACTCGTAGGCAAAGCGGACTGCGATCCTTTTTTCATCAAAAGCCCACAGCTCTTTGATGAGCCGGTAATCGAGTTCCTTCGACCATTTTCTGGTAAGGAAAGCGATGATCTCATCTCTGCCGTTAATAAATTCGGAGCGATTGCGCCAGCGGCTGTCAGGCGTATAGCCGCGCGCGACCTGTTCAGGATTGCGCGAGTTCCAATTATTTTCTGCGGTCCGTACTTTCAAGATCGCAGTCTCTCGCGTAAACGGAAGCACAAGATTGGAAGGGGGCATTCCGAGAATATTCTAACCGCGGGTCGGAGGATTTTGGCTTCTGGAGTTGGCCGAACGATAAAGACTATTGCTTAAGGCCCGGCTGAAACTGTCCATCCAGCCACGAATCAAGCCGCCTTTGCATCGGCGCATTTACGCATTCGATGCTTAATCCCGTCTTGCCATGTTTGTCATCCCACACCACTGTCGCGGTCGCACGAATGGGCAAGCCGGACTCTTGCAGTGTCAGCGAAACTTGTAGCTTTTCCCCCAGATTAAATCCCACTGGGCTGCTCACTGCCATCCCATTGCTGCTGATGTTGATTGTCTTGCAGCTGAATTCCTCGCCGCTGTCCCGCACCATCTGCGCCGAAACATCAACCGCGCAGCGAAAGTATCTCCGCCGCTCGCTTGTCATCAGCCCGTAAGCGGCCTGAAGCACACGCCTGATTCCCTCACCTTCCAGCGGACGCTCCAGTACAAACGTAGCCCCCTGGTCACGTGCGCGTTGTCGGCTGTCAGGGCTGCCCACAACCGCGAACACTACTGCATTCCGGTTCGCTGGGCTTTGTCGGATGGTTGTGAAAATTGGCACGGTTTGAGGCACCGTCTCGAAATCGATCAGCAGCGCCTCGTACTTCGAGAGACTCAACTCGTCGGGAACTCCGCCATTGCTGCTCTTGCTTTTTTGCGCACTGATCCCGAACTCCCGGGAGATGTCTGTAAACGCAGCAGTCAAACCCGTATCCCGGGTCACTACTAAAGCTCGGATTTCTGCCGCGGAACTCATTGGGATGTGACAAGTATGGCACCCTGGGGCAACCAAAGGAAGCCAAACTTGAGCGTTTTGAAAAGCGGTAGTAACAGCAAATCAT
>Ga0307477_10004346_pt1 | contig 10332 bp, 11 predicted proteins | sample atmos_gasesECM2C_FD_203316 | JGI IMG/M metagenome (GOLD analysis project Ga0307477, IMG submission 203316) | Hardwood forest soil microbial communities from Morgan-Monroe State Forest, Indiana, United States - atmos_gasesECM2C_515 | ecosystem: Environmental > Terrestrial > Soil > Temperate... | reverse complement strand
CAACCGTCATTTCATGTTCCGACCGGTAGCCAAAATCAATCATCTTTTCAGGATGTCCCAGAGCAAAGCTTCCTGTATTTCCTGTGTGTCCCGTATCCGTGCTGGCTGTCGCATAGCCGTCGGCCAGACCGCGCGCCAGCGCCGCATAGCTGATGAATCCGGCCCAGCCTCCATTGCCCACAGATTGGAGTTTGCCGTTCCATCCTGAAACGGGCAGCCAAACTTCGATCCTGATATCAGAATCGCTGGAAGGCCTCAGTGTTACCGCGACGCGGCAGAATGCAGGGAGCTTGCTGTAAGGTGACGCTCTCGCAGCCGGCGATCCGTCGAGGCTCGGAAGCGTAAATTCTCCGGCAGGAACACTTTGTGCTGATGTGATCGTCGTGTTCGGCTGCGAAAGAGACGTCAGACTCTCGCAGGAAGCCGCGATTGCGGACGACCCGCCGAACGCCAATATTGCCAACATAACGCCGAAGACCGTGACACCGAGACATGTGTGCCAATTATTAGAGCGCACGGTTCCACCTCCTTCAACGCAATCGATCATTTTTTCATTTTCCGGCAGGCACGCGGTGCTTCAGCTCTTCAAACCAGTTCAGCACGACATTTATCTGCGTCGGAGCCGACTGTGCCTGCTCTAGCCTCACCCATCCCGCCCGCTCCAATCGCAGAGAGGACTTCATAGGGCCCGAGGCGCTTGCCGCTGAGAATCGCCATCGGTCTCCGCTTGAATTGGTGCCAATGATAACGTGGTGGTGCTTGCGGGAGTTAATTTTCTTGGGGGTCCATATTGGAAAGGGGGACCTAGCAGTCCCCCTTTTGTCACGTTTTCTTGCTAGCGTCGCAACGTGTAATCAGCGTCGCAGGCGTTGTGCATCGCATGAGCGATGCAACTTGAAATACCCTCTACTTCCGTATCTTTAAGCCCGGTGGAGTCATCCTCCTTTCCGTGGCTTTCGAATCTTGCAAGACCTTTGTACTTCAGCCTCCAAGCAAAAGCTGTGACGGGGAACACAGCTTGATGTGACGTACTTTGGGACTTTATCGAGCAGTAACTGAACCCCTGGGACAAGTACAGCGGGTTCTCGCTCAGCGCTGTTTCGTGAACTCCGTGTAGACAACCGTGGTGAAGTCCGGGAACTGAGCGACGTCGTAACCGGGAGCAGCACCAGTTTCGCCCAGGGCCTGCTTGACCGTCTTGTGCGCAAAGCCAAGAGCTGCTGGCGGAGGGCCAAGTTTTCGAGGATGAGATCCTCACGCGAACGGAAAACACTGATAAACCAGCCGATGAGGTGCTGGAGCCACGAGATCATCGTGCAAATCTTATCGGAAATCCGGCAACAAGCCGTTTGCAACTCGTTCATTTTCCGAGTAGCACTAGGTTTTGACGAGGGACAAGGTCAAGGTTTCCGGATGTGGTAGAATTCGGTTCCCTCAGACGCGCATGTCAATGCGGGAATTTTTCCAGTATATCGATGCTACGCGGAGTTCCACGGCCCTTCGTGAGTCTTACTACGTGTTTCCGATCGTAGAAGGAACTCATGTAATTTCTCTCGCGCTATCTGTTGGGCTCGTAATTTGGTTTGACATGAGGCTCGTCGGATGGATTCTGCGAGACCAGCCGGTTTCAACTGTGTTCCGGCCGATTCGGCCTTTCATGCTGGCCGGATTCGGACTTTCGTTTGTGACCGGAGGGATGCTTTTCTGGTCGTTGGCGCTGCGTTGTTACGGGAGCCCTTTTTTCTGGGCGAAGGTGATCATGTTGGCTCTCGCGGGCGTCAATATCGCGGTGTACCACCTGACGATTGATCGCCGACAAGAGGAATGGGACCAGGCAGCGTCCCCGCCGCTTCAGGCCCAGATGGCAGGTCTGATTTCTCTCGTTTTGTGGGTCGGGATCATTACGGCCGGCCGGCTAATGGCTTACTTCTTATAGGTGCTCCATACTGTGTGGGACCGCCTCTATCCTTACTTTCTGTGGATCGAAAACACCCGGCTCGGCCATGGCATCCGGGAATCCAAGTGGACCTTCACGCTCTCCGAGGTCGTGCACCTATTGGGTTTAACGGTGCTTCTGGGGACCACGCTGCTTCTAGCACTCCGCCTCTTCGGTTTCGTTCTAACCCGGAAGAGCGTCGAATCCGTTGCACGCGAGGTGATGCCCTTGTCCATGGGAGCGCTCGGTCTTACGCTTCTAACGGGAACCCTCCTATTCACGTCGGAAGCAACCAAGTGCTGGGGGAACATCGCGTTTCGATACAAAATGCTGTTTCTGTTCCTTTCTCTGTTGTTCCAATTTACAGCCTTGCAGAAAGTCACGCGGGATGAGGAGCGAAGTTTTTCTCCGTGGATTCGCAAGACGACGGCGCTTGTTGCGGTTTTCCTGTGGTTTGGTGTGGCCGTTGCCGGACGCGCGATCGCATTTTTTTAATGCAAGGAATACGGTTGCAGTGCCGCCAGGCGTAAGCTGGTTTCTTTGGCGTGCCAGGAAAACAAACTTACGGTTCCTCGTCTAAGGTTCTTCTTCCAGGTTCTTGGTAGGTGCATCCGGATTCGCAGGAAGCGTGCTGTCTTCCTTGGCTTTCTCGCCGGGCGTCTCCACCTTGCGAAGATGTCCGTACATCAGCTCTTCCACGAACGGGACGCAGTTGTAGTCCAGCAGCTGCATGTCTTTTTCCAACCGCCGGTAGAGTGGCATGCTCATCGTCCAGGAGCGCGTGTAAACTTTCGGATCGTCAATGGTAACTTCGTAGAGAAGAGAATTAGGACTCGTGGGAGTGTAACGTTCGATGACATGCAGGGCGTCACTGTGATAGTCACCCGCACGGTCAAACCAGGTATCCTCCACTTGCGCGGTCACGTCCACCACCAGGGTATCCCCATCCCATGAACCCTTCGACCAACCCATCCAGGAATCGACTGGAGCCTCGCTCTTCATTCCAATATTCGCAACCCGAGAGGCGAAATCGTATCCATAGGTGAACGCCACGTACTTTGCAGATTGCGTGATTTGGAAGGGAAAGCCCATGTACGTCGCTCTGGGTATGCCCGGCAGAAAGCATTTGACTACAGGATCCAGGGCCAGAGCATTTGCTTCATTTTCTTTCTTCTTCGCCAACGCCTCGGGCCGATAGGGAAGCGGTCCGCCTTCAACGACACCAAGACTGGGCGGAACTCCGCCCCAAGCTCCCATCACCACGAGCGGGCCGGGTTTGGCATCATGGGCCTGGATGTCATAATCCGCGTCGTTAATGGCTTGCCAGATCCCGCTCAAATTGGGCCGTCCATCCGGGGTGCGCGCCGCTCTGTATTGTGTCGCGGTCAGCGCCGCGGGTGCCGCCGGGGACTTCGGAGGCGCTTGCGTACCCCCGGTCGCCTGCGGCGTCCGCGTGGCCGGCGTCGTCTGCGCCGAGGAGGGGAACACGCTAAACCAAAATGCACACAGGATCACCGTCAGCTTTCGTGCAATTCGCAAGGCTGTATCTCCGGCTGACACTCGCATCGAAAGGCTTCCCCCTTGCTTGTTTTTATGGCTTCGGCGTTTCCTGCGTGTTGGTTCCCCTCTTCCAGCAGGTTCGGGCGAGGTACAAAATCGATTCCGCCTTCATCTCGGCAAGACGATTTCCATTCGCGTCTTCCAGGATCGGTCCTCGGATCTCCACTTCGTGACTAACCTGAAAATTCAGCATGTCCTTATCCCCTTGAAGCCGCAGCACCAGTGGCGGCGTCGCTTGAAACGCGGGCGCGCCCGCGCCGTTGGATCCCCCGGCCCCTCTCCAGTCCGTTATGCGAAATTCGCCGTTGGCGGTTTTTGACACACAACCGATTGAAATGAAGTTGTCTCCTCGATTCAGCGACTTAGGATAGATCGAGGTTCCATCGGGAATGCCGGGAATATGCACCCGTTGAGTGGGTGCTCCAGCCTGCCCTAGTGCCCCGGCAGCAAAACAAACCATCACGCAAAAAGAACTCACGACGGAGAGCGCGCCTTTCATTCCGGTTCCCCTGTGGTCTTAACGTTTTTCGCGCACGACCCGAAAGCCGAGGTCGAAGTGTTTGTAATCTTCCAGGAAATGCTGGCGAAGCGAGACGCGCGTGAGCCAAGGCCCATCGTCATGAAACGAGCCACCGCGCACGACCCTCCCACCTTCGGCGGCGTCAGTGTTTGGTCCCTTGGGATCAGCCATGGGACTATCACGGTAGTACTTGGGGTCGTACCAGTCCTGAACCCATTCATTCACATTCCCGCGCATATCGTAGAGGCCCCAAGCATTGGGTTGTTTCGCCGCCACAGGATTGGTTTGCTCGACGTTGTACCAAGCCCAATCGTCCGCCGGCGCATAGCGGGCCAGTGAGTTGGCCACTTTCGCCCCACCGAACTGGTCCGCATGGCCGGCTCGCGCCGCGTATTCCCATTCGGCTTCGGTCGGCACGCGGTAGAGGAATCCGTCATTGCGCGCGTTCAGCTTGGTAAGAAACGCCTGCACATCTTGAAAGCTGACTTCTTCCACCGGAAGGTCGTCGCCCTTGTGTTGACTGGGGTTGGAGCCCATGACGGATTGCCACTGTTTTTGCGTGACTTCGGTTTTTCCGATCTCGAAACCTCTTGTGATTTGTACCGTGTGCCGCGGTTTTTCCTCGGCGCCGCATTCGACCGGCTTCACACCTTCGGAGCATCCCATCGGGAACTGCCCCGCGGGAACCGAAGCGAATTGCATCTCTAAATCGTTCGTGCTGTACGCAACGGCCGTTCCCTGCTGCGCGGCCCTCAGCACCGCAGCCGACATCATGAAGCCACATCCTGCAATCACAAAGCGCACAAGCAAGCCGTTTAAAAAGCGACCGACGCTTCTGTGATCAACCATACCTTGCCTCTGCGATTGGAGTTCGGGCGAGATTCTATTTCTTACTTTCCCCGGGGAATTCCTTCGGAGCACCTGGACTGGACCCACCGACAAAGAGCAGGCGGCCATCCGGCAAGGTAATATCGCGACCATTTGCCCTCAAGGCCCCGTCTTTCGCACGGAATCCGTTCACTTTGATCACCGTGCCGCCGGCCAGGGAGTCTTTTGTGAATCCTGCTCTTATCAACGTGCCTGGAGGCCCAGCCTCGATGGCCCAATTCTCCACGGTTCCGTCGGACTTTTTGACGTCGATGTAGATCCACGAGTGAGGATTGATCCAGGCCATCTTGGTTACGGACCCGGTCAGCGTCACGGGTTTATCCGCATCGTATTCGGCCGCAAACGAGTGGTGGGCGCTCGCCAGAGGGACCGCGGAAATCATCATCACCGCCACAACTATGAACATCAACAGGTTTCGAGCTTTCATCTCTATCCCCCGAACCGATCCTTACGGAATCGCCGCCGATTGGCTGCTACTTCCCCTGGTTCTCCGTTTCTTCCCGTTCTTTGGCCCGTGCCGCGGATAAGGTGAATTCCAGACCAACGTTGCCTTCGTGACAGGCATACTCCACAAGTTGCTCTTGATCCGTGAGCCGCCACATTACGAATTCTACGCTGTAGGGTTTCGTGCGTGTTCCGGGATCGTCCCGGGTAAAACCGAAAAGAAGATGGTTCTCATCGAGCAGCTTGTAGCGCGCGATGAGGTGTTCCTTTCCTTGCCGTTCGTCATTGGAGAAATTCGTGTATTCGACGATCATGGTGTCGCCGTCCCAGTGGCCGCGAGCGGACCCGAGTTGCAAATGCACGTTCTCCGGGGGACGAGGGCGTCCGTCCATATAAATCAACTGCGATTGACCCGATTCCCCACGAACGACGACGGTCTCGGTACCTTCAATAATCTCCAACGTCGATTCTTGACCGCCGGGACCTGAACCGGTAAACGCGGGTCCCGGGGCACCTGGACGCCGAACGCAGCGACTTGTAAGAGGCCGGTCTTCCGGACCCGTGGCCGGGCGATTGTCCAACTCGGCGGCACGGTTCCGCATAATCCTGGCGGCAAGGGTCATTGGAGGCAATCTACCATCTGGGGGATCGACTACCTGAGACGTGCGCAGACTCGTCATCGGCACTTTGAACCAATAACCGTCTCTCCAGAACGTGTTGTAAGCATCCGTGGTCTTCTCGCCGGGAGGTGTATCGGTGGGTTCGGTGCGAAGCTCAAACTGTTTTTGCTGCGCCTCGTCTTCAAGCTTCGCCGCGGTTGCGGCATCGATCTCCTTCCGAGTTTGGCTTCGCGGACGCTCCATGGGCACTAGGGTGGTGCGGCTCCAGATACCTTGCAGGTCGGGTTTGCCATCACCTGTCCTGGGCACTTTACCTACTTTGTATTCCACGAAACTCTTCTTCCAATCGTAGGGCTTAGCCGGGGCGGTAGTATCACTCTTGGCGGCTGCCTGGTCCTCGATCGGAACCGTGCAACTGTTGCCTCTGCACTCGTAGTCCTGAGCGGGCGTTGCAGTCTTGGGAGCTGGTTGAGAGGCTTGAGCGAAGATCTGGGCGGGAGCGGGGCCCAATAGGACGGCAAGGGCTACCGCTACTGATGCGAGCCAAAATACGGATTCGTTACGACCCATCGCGTACCTCCTGTGACGTGCACTGCGAGAGTCGCCAACACGTTGTAAGCATGTATAACAGTTGGGAAGGATATGTCAACAAGTGCCGTAGACCACAGCTTCTAAAGAGGTTTTGGGAGATATCGGACCGAAAGGGTCGTCATACTTCTTCGCTCGACGCCATTCCGTTATTCGTAGGCGCAATCCTGCGTCTCCTCCGCACTCGTCGCAGACTACTGCTTGAGAACCTGGCTCTTCGCCAGCAACTCGCGGTGCTGAAGCGAAAGCATGCCCGGCATAGGCTGGCAGCCCTCGGCGTAGGGCTTAATGCGGATGGAGTTTTGGCGAGGAACAGGCCTCAGTTGCCGTCACCCCGTGTCGCAATTCTGCGACAGAGGGACTTGCTGCGCGTTTTCGAGTTCCGCTTTGGCCACGAACAAATTCGTCAAACGCTCGAAGACGCCGAGCATCTCGGGAACCGTGGCGATGATGGCGCCTCTTAGGTTCGTGTAGACCTCCCCATACACCGGCTTCAATTCTTCTGGAAGATCGCTGCTCGCGCCCCAGTTTGCGCGCTCGCCAAGGGCGCACGCCATTTTGAAGGCCTGCAAGGGAGTAATCTCTGGACCGAGCCCCCGGTTAAGGGACTCCTGGAACGCGCCGAGTTGCCCGATGGCAGTGTCCTTCTCCGCATCGCCGGTCCGGTCATTGCCGATCAGTGCAAGCGTCGCCTGGTCGAGCGGCTTATTGATCACCTCCATCGCATCGATCGTTGACTTCGATTTTGAAAGGAGCGCCTCCAGGGTACGTGTGTACTCGCTCGTTTTGCGGACGATAATCGCGAGCTGCCCTCCCGCGGCTTGCGCCGCCTCGACGGCGGGGCTGCCGTTTTGCAACGCGGTCCTGTAAGCCTCGTAATCTCCGGCCTCGAGATTCCAGATGGCTTCGTCCACCAGAGCCTTTGCGGAATCCCCGTAGGTAAGACAACGAATGCTGCCTCTGACCGTAGGATCTTTCACTGTGCCCGGGGGCAGTGCCCGGACGGGTTCTGCGGCAGCCCCGGTCCCCGCCCGGCGTGGTGGAACGGAACCGTTCGGCTTTGTGGCTGCGCTTTCTGACTTCGCCGCCGCAACTTCCGCAGCTTTGGCTCGATCCTCACCTTTCGCGCTATCGGAGGAATCGGTCGTTTGAGCCTCGACTAGGCCGGCCCTCACTCCATTCGCGATTAATCTAGCCTTCGCGCCATTGACGATCGAGCGTTCTATCTCTGAGACGTGACCTTCACACAGGTAGATTGGTTCATTGCCGTCGTTCTCTTTGAAAATCGTGATGAGGGGAGTTCCGTAGTCGCAGCCGAGTTGATAGTGTACCGAGAGGCGCTGCGCTGCTTTCCCGGGCAGCAGGCGCCATTCGGCTCGGCTCGTGCAAGGACGCTTTGGCACGCGACAATTGTAGCGAACATGCCCGCCGGCGAATTCACCCTTCGCCGGCGTTTGTCGCGGAACGTGAACCTGTCCTTTAGAACTGATCTGGCCGTCGGAATGACGTGAATGAGCTGCCGCTGCGGGCCGGTGTGTCTAGTCCCCGTTTCCCCGGGCACTATCGAACTCCAAATACATGCCAGTGGTTGCGTTGACCGAACAACTTGGCTTTGTCCTCCGGGCCAACAACGGGGTCGGCGAATTCCTTGTTATATTCGGGCCGTCTCCGACGGTACCCGTATAGCCGATTTAAGATTGTCCTTTATTTGATCCCCCTCGGGAATTGCTCTTCGGGAAAAAGTCGCTGCGCGTATTTAGCCACTATCAACGGCATCCACCTGCAACATCGCAAGGCCCCCCGGATTACCCCCGTCTCGACTTGAGCGCATCCGCTTGCGCGGAGACCCTCCGCCATTTTGGGAGCGAATTGTGCGAACGGCGAGCGCTCCCCGGTCACATTCGCATCACTGTCACGCGATAGCGCCCCTCGAAGTCATCACCTTTGTTTGCTCATCTCAGTGCACAGCGAGCGAGGGCACTGCGGGTGCCGTGTTAAGCTCCAGTTAAGGAGGAACCCGTGAATCGGCACATTTCGCTCGGCGCCCTGGCGGTTGTCGTTCTGCTGCTCGCAGGTGTGGCCGCCGCAGAAACGCCAAACCGCGTCACTATTCTCTACGACTCGTTCGGCAAGTCTCCTTCGCTGACTATGGATTGGGGTTTCGCAGCCCTAGTGGAGTATGGGGGCAAGCGCATCCTCTTTGACACCGGGAACAATTCCAGGATCTTCGAACGCAATGTGAAGGCGCTGAGAGTCGATCTGAAGAACATTGATTTTGTGGTTATCTCACATCGCCACGCCGACCACACCAGCGGCATTACTTACCTGTTGACGGTCAATCCCAAGGTAAAGATCTACGTTCCTGACGAACCCTGGGGATTGTTTGCGCGCGGAGTGACGAATGACTTCTATCGCAAAGACCCATCGTTGCCCGCCGACATGCGCTACTATGGCGGCCATCCGCCGGAGGTACTAGAAGGCGGCACGCCTTGGCCGCACGCCAATTTCATCCCGGTCAGCCAAAAGACTGAAGTTGCTCCCGGAATATTTATCCTCTCTGGCGTCTCCACATCTCCTGGCACTCTGGAGCTGAAGGAGCTGTCGTTGGCCATCAAAAGTCCACAGGGAGTGATTCTGATTGTTGGTTGCTCGCATCCCGGCGTGGAGCACATCGTTCAGGAGGCGACCGCCATCGATCCTCACATCAATATCCTGTTGGGCGGGATGCATCAGATCCAGCAACCCGACCCTGAGATTGAGCGTATTGCTGCCGTACTCCACGACCGGTACAAGCTGGATCGCGTGGCGCCGGGACATTGCACTGGCGAGCCAGAGTTCGCCGCGCTGAAAAGAGTATTTGGGGGCCGGTATGTGTACGCCGGTGTGGGGTCAGTAGTTGATCTCCCAGGCTCTACCTCAACTCGGATAGCCAGCAGAGGAGTAGGCTTGCGGTAGACCACTGTGCTGCCTATGTGGGGCCAGTTACCGAGAATCCCGTTCTATAAAGGGGATGTCAAGAAAAACACTTCCGCGGCGACTGGAGGGCATCTCGTCATCCAGCCCTGCGTTGTAAATGAGGCGCTGTGATTTCGCTTTTCCCCAGGTTCATTATCATGTCGTAACGACGCCCCTCGGTTTCTGACGCAGACAAGCAGAGTGGTTGTGCAGTGCCAACCATGGTTCTATCTGAGACTCGCGGCCTATGACTTTTTCTGGTTGTCCGAGGGGGCATAAGGTTTCTCGAGAGACTCGCTGCCCAAAGCAGCCGTTGCGCCTAACGGGATTACGGATACTCACCCTCGAACTAGAGCGTCTGAAGAACCGATAGGCCATCGCCGGAGGATGACTTCAGGGATGGACGGGCTCTCGACAGACGCTCAAGCTGCTTGTTGTTTCAGATGTTCGGCGTCGAAACGGACTCCTTTCTTCCAAACGAGCAAAGTGATGGCCGCAATCTTACGTGCCAGGGTGAGTCGTGCCATGGACGGTTTCATTCCTCTAGCAACTAAAGCGGCGTAGAACTCCTGAAACGGTCCCGCTACGACAGCAGCTCGGATCGCTGCACCTTTGAAGATATTTTTCAGATCGTGATTGTGATTGGTGTTGAGCCCGCGAATGGCCAGAAGTCTTTTGGAGCGCTGGAGTTGACCCTCGACAAAACGGTACTCCCCGCTGCTGTAGGTCTTGAGAGCCAAGCCGCTGTAGGCCCAGAGTTGCCGTTTGGTGCGAAAGCGATGGGGCGTTTGAATCAGAGCGATCAGCAGAGCCGCCCGAAT
>Ga0307477_10004345_pt1 | contig 10336 bp, 8 predicted proteins | sample atmos_gasesECM2C_FD_203316 | JGI IMG/M metagenome (GOLD analysis project Ga0307477, IMG submission 203316) | Hardwood forest soil microbial communities from Morgan-Monroe State Forest, Indiana, United States - atmos_gasesECM2C_515 | ecosystem: Environmental > Terrestrial > Soil > Temperate... | reverse complement strand
TTCGTTAAGCAAATTCGTTAAACCAATTCTTTGAACCCGTTCGTCTACAGAGTTCCGGCAGCCTTTACCGCCGCCTTAATCTTTTTTTTCCCCTTCGCTTCCATTTCCATGGACTGCTCTTCCATCCACTGATCAAGCTTCGATTTCTTGAAGCGCCAGCGATTGCCCAGCTTGAACGCTGGAATCTTCTGTTCGTTCACATACTTGTAAAGCGTGTCCGGACTCACTCCCAGATACTGCGAAGCCTGCCTAATGTTCATCACTTCTCGCGAGTCGGCCATAACTTTTCCACTCCCGAACCTGCATTCCAGCCCAGCCTCCCTCCTACCAGTACAGCGGCAATCGAGAGAACCAAGCCCTCAATCCAAATGCATTCGAGGGTATTTTGGTGTGCTGAGCATATCGCAACCGCTGCTGACGGCTGTCAGCGTGGATATGCCGATATTGCTGGGTTTTATAGGGTTTCTCTGGAATTCACAAAAGATGGACTTACAGTGCAGGTCCACATACTGTGGTCAACTTGCTTGGAGCTTCTATAGGTTGTATCCAAACGTTCGTTAGGTCACCCGTCACTCAGATTTGAGTAACTAAGGTACTAGAGACGGTACGGAGGTACCGGAACGGCCGCGCATGTCTTTGAAAACACAATCACAAATGCGCACTGGGAGTCGCGATCGAATGCCTTGTTTATTAGAGCTTTGCAATCAAATCGCAAAACTGCTGGCGTTCGCAACCGCCGCCTTTACTGCGGCTCGCCGACCACCGTCATTTTGCTGTCGGTGCGAAATTTCTTGTAATCGCGATAGGTCTGTTCGACGTCCTCGTTATAACTCTTGAACAATGCAACCCTCGCGTCGAAATGCAACTGCACGCGCTTAGGCAACCAGACTTCATCGTTCACCCGGGTCATGTCGATGACGAGATGAGTGCCTTTATGTATCCGCGCCAGTAGAAATCCGATCGCTACAGTATCAGTCGCCGTGATATCGAGTTTGACCCATTGCGCGTCGGCCTTGTCGATCCAGACGCGGCCTCTAAATTTGCGAAGTATTCTGGCGTCGCGGTGCTTTGGTTCGTAGCCCGGACGCGGGTCTCCCTCGAGCACCCAGGCATCGCGCCCATCAATGGATTCTGATCCAAGTAAACGAAAGCTGAAGGCGTCGGCAATTTCGAGAACAAATCTGCGGTCTTCTTCCCGAGCCTTTTCTTCCCTTTCCAGTCGCTTGCGGCGGTCCGCTTCGGATTCATTCTTGCGTTTGTCGATAATTTTCTGAATTTTGTCGTCTTCCTTCTTATCTTCATCTGCCGACAACGGCTTGTCATCTCTGCCAATCATCCGCACGACCGGCTCGCCATAAATTTCGAGAACCTCAGAACTCGAGGTTTCAGTTTTTTTCACGTTTCCGTTGCCATCAAGCTTGTGACGTTCCACGCGTTCGATATAGGTGTAATCGCGTTGCCGCTTGTCGTTCTCCAAATCTTTTTCTTCAGCGCGCTGCAGCAGTTGCCGGATCTGTTCTGGGGGGACGGCCCCGCTGGCGTCTGGCCTCAGATGAACGGGCTCTGAAGCTGCCCCTGCTGGCGTTGCAGTTCCAGAAGGAACCTGGGCGGCAGAAAAACTCTGCAAGAGCGCAACCGCCAAGATGAAGCCGAAAAAGAAATGCATAACAGTATGGTGTAAACGTCAGCAACACCGGAAGTACCAGGGTTTCCCCTCCATGAGTCCCTGTGAAACTCGCAGTGCTCCCTGTGGTTAAGATTTTTTCTCCGCCCGCTCCAAGCAGCCAGCCCGAAACGAGCGCCCATCGAGCCGATGCAGCCGCTTCGCCTGGGCGCGATTAATCAGCGGATAATGCGAGATCGTCAGCAAATATTCCGCGACAAACCAAACTGGCTGTTCGGATGTCATCCAGTGCAATGAATCAAAGCGCCGCATGTGAACGGGACGGGAAAAAGTCCGTAGAGTTCGCTCTCCGCGCAAATTAAAATAAGTATCGAAATAGCTGAGCGCCAGTTCGCGCAGCGAGCGATACACGGGTTCACGATAGCGGCAGCCGGTGTAGTTCGATTTCGCCAAAGCTCCCCAGTGTCCATCGATGCGATACACGGCGATTACATGATCGGTGTCATGCTCAGCTTCCAGATCGAGAATCAGCGGCGGGTAACCTATAACGCGCAGCGCCGCCGCCGCAAAGAGGGCGCCTTCGTAGCAATGCGAAGTGTTTTCTCGCAGGACCTTTCGTGGAGACCAAGCACTGCCTGCCAAGTGGTAAGGCATGTCGTCCAGCGCCCGCTGAATGCCGTGCGGAGTTTTTAGACTCTTTAGCTTGCGGAGTTCGGCGGGCTTGAAGCCCAATGAACTGGCGTTATTCGTCATCCCCATTTTTCTGTAGAGACAAAAAGCAGATTTGAAGGTAGCAGGATCAAATGGGCATTGGGAATAGAAGGACGGGTGCTCTCCTATCGAATGCTGGAACTGCGATTGCCGCTATTTGAGAAATGTAGAGCGAGGAATCCTCGCCCCCCTTTCAATTCACCGCGAGAGCCTCGATTTACTGCGGCGACTGCTGTGCCTGCGAAGTCTGTTCTGCCGCGGTTTCTTGTTCTTGGCCTTCAGACTTCTTCCAACCGGAGCTGGCGTTGTACTCCTTCATCGACCTCGCAATACTCTCGGTTTTCGGCCCTAGATCTTTTTCGTAGATCGTCCCGTCCTCATTAACGATGAAGGTCATTACGCCAGATGATCTGTATTCCGCCGGATAAGCCACGAAAGCGAAGCCGCCAGTCATTTTGCCATTCTCCAAATAGCTTTTAGCGCGACCACCTTTCTTCTTCTCGCCGGTCAGGATGTGAAAGTAGTAGCCGCGGTATGGAGTGGGAGCATCGTGGCTCTCAGCAGTCTGGCTCTCAGCAAAGCTCTGCGGAGCGGCGGCAGCCACCAGAGGTCCGATGGGACTCTGGGGCTCGCCATTCGCAGCTCTCCAGTAAAGGCCATCCTGCTGCCCTTGATTACTGAAAATTTTGCGAGCATATTCCTTGTGCGCCGCTGAGTATTCTTTTTCGGACGCTATTAACTCCTGGCAAACACGGATGGCGGAAATTTCGTTCCGTCCAATGCGCCGATACAAAATTTCTCTCTTGCCTGACTCGGTGTCGAAATACCAAGCGTGGCCTTTCTCTATCAGGGGGATGGGGCACGGCCAATTATGCGCGCCGATATACAGAACGGTGGTGCCGTCGGGTTCTTTGACCAAGCGGTGCATTTCCTGATAGCGCTGGACGAAATTCGCGCGACTTTCGGCATCTTCGGTGGCGTCGCCCGATGTGATTAGCTGCTTTCCGTCCCGTCCGAGAATATCGAGCAGCGCTTTTTCATCGTTATTCCGCGTAGCAGCGACTAGGGCGTCGGTCGCCTGTTGCGCAGATACAAACGTCCTCTGACCCGGCTGCTGGGCCAAAGATGAAGCTGGAAAGCAAGCTGCCATAATCATTGCAACAGCGGCTGCTTTAGCTAACTTAGGAAAATTCGCGGGATGAAATTCGCTGAGGTTCAATCTGATTTGCGGCATACGGCTCGCTCCATTCTGAAAAGTTAGGAAGACCGAAAACAACTTTAATGATTAGTGACGCCCGCCACCGCCATGGGATCCACCGCCGCCGGCGTGCGAAGGAGCTCCGTGCGCTCCGCCACCCATGCTGGCGCTTCCGCGAGATGAATAGCTCCTTGCCTGGCCGCCGCGTTCGTAGCCGCTATAGGCACCCGAGTGAACGCCAGTCTGACCGCGGGGTTCAGCATAGCCTCGAGCCTCCTGCCTATTTCCGTTGAATGGCCTAGCTGTTGCACCGGGACGGTCATAGACCCCGCCGCGTGCGCCGTAAGCCCCGCCACCCCGTGCTCCGTACGTTCCACCGCGAACCCCATAAGCGCCACCGCGGTAATAGTTGCCGCGGTTGTAAAACGTGTTGCTCCGGGAGAAATAGCGGCCGTGGTTAAACATCACAGCGTGGTTATGCCAATCAAAACCCCAGTGAGGGTAGCCCCACCCAAAGCCACCGAACCAACCGATACCGAAGCCGACCCCAAATGAAAGGTACGGGCCTCCAAACCAAATTCCGGGATACGGATACCATCCCGGCCACGCCACGATTGGGCCGCCATACACAAGCCACGGATCGTAGGCCGGAACATAAACCGTGTTGGGATCCGTGGGTTGAATTTCAACATCTTCGCCTTGAGTAGTCACGGTTTGCTGCGGCGTATTCTTGAGGTTGCCGGCTTCCTCGGCTCGCCGGCGCATGACCTGAACCGCATCCATTACATCTTGTTGCTGATTGTAGTAAGCGTCGCCCAGCGACGACGTCCAGGAAAGATTCTTATCCATATTTCCCAGGACAGATGGAAATGCAGTGAGGGCTTTAACACTTGGATCCCACGGCTGCTGATCCACCGCTCGCCCTAAAGCGTCGCCCTTTAGATCTGGATTCGACTGCACCCATCGGTCCGCCTCGACGACCTCCTCGGGAAAGGTGGAGGCGGCGAGGATTTGTGCAACCAGCGAATCTGGATACAAAGCTATCGGCGCTACCAACCGCTGCAATTGCTCGGGAGTCTGCTGCGCGTACGGCGGAGCCTGACCATCTTGAGCGGGAGGCTGGTTGTTGGCCTGATCGTCCGTCGGTTGGTTGTCAGAAGGCTGATTGTCAGAAGGCCGGTTGTCCGGAGTCTGCCCATACGTTTGCGGCGGGGGCGGTGCATCTTGGGCCATAACAAACCGGGGTAAGGTCGCGAACACGAGACCTAGCAGCAACAGGAAAACGAAGCTTGTTCTGCCCACTCCAGAACGGAAAAACCCACGTCCGAAAAGATTCATATTCCTGAATACAGTCATAGTTCTGGAGACTCCTCCGCTCCCTCATCGCGCGATGATTTCAATAACCTTGGGATTCTACTGATAGAGATGCGCCAGACGGGGTTATGGCTGCACTCCACTTTTTGACTTTGTCGCTCTAGTGCCACAACTTCCACAGCGTTCGAAAGCCGCATTCAACCCGGGATCTGAAGAATCAGCAGGATCTGAAGAGTTTCGTTATTCCATCCCCAACTCTTTCGCCAAAGCCTTCCACTTGCCATCGACCAGCGCGCGAGTCTTGGCATCCATCACGATCTCATCCGGCCACGGGCGCGCAAATCCCTCGGTCGACCATTTGCGTGTGGCATCGATACCCATCTTCGACCCGTAGTTTGCAAGCCGGGCGGCATGGTCGAGCGAATCGACAGGGCCGAGCGTGAACTGAATGTCCCGTTCGGGATCGATATTGTTCAGCACCTTCAGCGTGACATCGGCTATATCCTGCACGTCTACGTCTTCATCCACCACGATGATGCACTTGGTAAACATCGCCTGCCCCAGCGACCAGATCGCATTCATCACTTTGCGTGCCTGTCCCGGATAGGACTTTCGAATGGAAACCAGCATCAGGTTATGGAAGACGCCCTCGATCGGCAAGTTGATGTCCACGAGTTCAGGGATGGTCAGCTTCATCAGCGGCAGGAAAATGCGCTCGACCGCCTTGCCCATCCAGGCATCCTCTTGCGGTGGCTTGCCGACGACTGTGGTTGCATAGATTGGGTCTTTGCGATGCGTCATGCAGGTGACGTGAAAGACCGGGTACTCGTCTTCCAGCGAATAAAAGCCAGTATGATCGCCAAACGGGCCTTCGGTCCGGAGTTCGTCAAGATTGACGTACCCCTCTAGAATGATTTCAGCGTGGGCTGGAACTTCGAGATCGACGGTTTCGCACTTCACCAACTCGATCGGCTTCTGGCGCAGAAAACCGGCAATGATGAATTCCTCGACATCGGGCGGAGCGGGCACGATAGCGGAGAATGTCAGCGCGGGCTCCGTGCCAATCGCCACCGCAACTTCCATTCGACCGGACGGGCGATCGCCGGTGGCTAGCATTGCGCCTCCGGAGGAACGCGCCATGATGTCTACCGCCTTGGCTGCCTCGCTGCGCTTGGCTGGACGCACGAATGCGTCCGTCCCTACGTGGTCTGGTCCTACGCGATCTGGCCCTACGTGGTCTGGCCCCCCGTGGTCTGGAAAGACAGCGGCATTTCTGATCGCGTCGCGGTAATGTTCGGCGGCCACTTTTTGTCTTTGCCAATGCATGCCGGTGGTGCGCTCGTCGTAGATTTGCATGCGATACATTCCGACGTTGCGTTTTCCTGTTTTCGGATCCCGCGTGATTACGCAGGGCAGGGTGATGAAGCGCCCAGCATCTTTCGGCCAACATTGCAGGATAGGAAAATCGAGCAAGGAGAAATTATCGCGCTTGATCACTTCCTTGCACGGGCCGGTAGGCACGGTCTTCGGAAAAAACTTGCCCATTTCCGCGAGCATTGGCAGCATCTTCACTTTGTCGAGGAAGCCCTGGGGAGACTTCACGTCCATGAAGGCGCGAATGCGGTCGGCGATTTCATCGAGCGCATCGACTTCGAGGGCAAGCTTCATGCGGCGGGCTGATCCGAACTGGTTAATGAGGAGCCGGGCACCCGGATAGCCTTTGAGATTTTCGAACAGCAGAGCTTTGCCGCCTACAGTTCCCCGCCCGTCTTTGTCCGTAGCTTTGTCTGTAACCTTGCCTAAAACTTTGCTTTTTGAAACTCGGTCGGCAATTTCGGTAACTTCCAAAATGGGATCCGCTTCGGTGCGAATGCGCTTCAGCTCGCCAGCCTGGTCGAGCGCTTTGATCCAGTCCCGCAGATCGTTGTAGGCCAAAATTCCTCCCAGTGATCGATAGACGATGGATGGACAGACGATTATATGATGGCGCTGACGGAAACCTTTAACCACAGGGAGCACAGGGGAATCACGGGGAAAAAGGACAGGGAGTGGCTTTCGTCGGCCGCTCTCTTCCACATTTCGCAGAGTACGACTAGGATATGGAAATCATTTCTGCAGCGTCCATGTTTCGGCAACGTGATTCGGCAGTAGTGCTTTGGCAGTCGCAACCCAGCTTTCGTGGTTGATTGGAGGATAAATGGTCCGCTTCAAAGTTAACGGGAAAGAGCAGACGTTTGATGGCGATCCTGAAATGCCCTTGTTGTGGTATTTGCGTGACGTAGCTGCTTTGACTGGAACGAAGTTCGGCTGCGGCATGGCCTTGTGCGGCGCATGTACTGTCCACCAGAACGGCGCGGCGATTCGCTCTTGCACCACGGCAATGAGCGATGTCGGTGGCTCCGAGATCACGACCATCGAAGGCATCGCGCCAATGCATCCGGTGCAGAAGGCATGGATGGAAATCCGGGTTCCGCAGTGCGGCTACTGCCAGACCGGCCAGATCATGCAGGCGATTGCGCTGCTGAAAGACAATAAGAATCCCAGCGATCAGGATATCGACACAGCCATGTCCGGCAACATTTGCCGCTGCGGGACGTACCAGCGCATTCGGGCGGCGATCCATCAGGCTGCGAAGGAGACGGCATGAAAATCATTGAGAATGTAAGCCGTGAGAACGTGAGCCGCCGAGGATTTTTGCAGGGAGCTTTGGCTAGCGGCGTTTTTATATTGAGCGCGCGCTTGATCCCGCTACCCGCATTGGCTGCCGAAGGAGAGGCGGCCAAGACTGAGTTTGAACCAAGTTTGTGGATGTCGATTGCGCCCGACGGCATCGTCACCATCGTCGCTCATCGTTCGGAGATGGGATGCGGCAGCCGCACGGCTTTGCCGCTCGTGGTAGCAGATGAACTTGATGCCGACTGGTCGAAGGTAAAAATTGACCAAGCGATCGGCGATCCTAAATATGGCGATCAGGATACGGATGGCTCCCACTCCGTTCGCAGCAATTTCGATTTGATGAGGAAAGTCGGAGCCACGGGACGCCTCATGCTGATTACGGCAGCGGCCAATCGGTGGAAAGTCCCGCTGAAAGAATGCTCCACTGAACCTCACTTCGTCGTGCATGGAGCCAGCGGCCGCAAGATCGGCTACGGCGAAATTGCCGCCGACGCAGCCAAACTTCCAGTTCCGCGCACAGAAAACGTTCCCCTCCAGCTGAAGAAGCGCTCCGAGTGGAGATACATTGGCAAGGAAAATAATTCTCTGTTCGACCTTCCTGAGATGGTCACCGGCAAAGCCGCGTTTGGGATGGATGCCACTATGCCCGGCATGCTCTTCGCTTCGGTGGAGCATCCGCCTGTGCTCGGCCAGAAAATTAAATCCTATGACGACAAGGCCGCGTTGAAAGTGCCCGGCGTGCGAAAGACTCTGACCATTGATACTTTTAAACCGCCGCATCAGTTCCAGCCTTTAGGCGGTGTTGCCGTGATTGCCGACAATACGTTTGCTGCATTCAAGGGACGCAAGAGCCTGAAGATCGAGTGGGACAGCAGTCCGAATTCCGCTTACAACTCCGGACCATATCGCAAAATTCTCGAAGACACTTCGCGGCAGCCGGGCAAAGTCGTGCGCAACATCGGAGATGTTGATGCCGCATTTGCGAAGAGTGGTGCAAACGGTGGGAAGATCATCGAAGCCGAGTACTACACTCCCCATCTGGCCCACGTTTCGATGGAGCCGCCTGTGGCCGTAGCCGAATATCGCGACGGAAAAGTGCTGGCATTCGCCCCGACGCAGAATCCGCAGGCGGTGCAGGAGACGATTGCGGGAGTGCTTGGCATCAAGAAGGAAGATGTGACTTGCCATGTCACGCTGCTCGGTGGTGGCTTTGGACGCAAGTCGAAGCCGGATCAGGTGGCGGAAGCCGCGGTTCTCTCGAAGCAACTCGGCAAGCCAGTCAAGGTTGTCTGGAGCCGCGAAGACGACATCCACTTTGATTTTTTTCATTCTGTTGCCGCTATGTACATGAAGGCTGCGGTCGGGCCAGATGGTAAGCCGACGGCTTGGCTGCAGCGCACCGTGTATCCGCCAATCAATTCGACTTTTGACGCATCGGCCAGGTATGCCGACGATGAGATGGGCCTGGGATGGAACAACCTTCCTTTCGATATTCCCAACCATCGCGCTGAAAACGGCCCCGCCGACTATCACGTGCGCATCGGATGGCTACGAAGCGTGGCGAACATCTATCATTCGTTTGCGATTCATTCTTTTGCTGACGAGCTTGCCAAATCGGCAAACAAGGATTCTGTAGAGTACCTGCTCCAATTGATCGGACCAGCGCGCATTGTTCCGCTCGAATACAAGGAGGAAGAGGCCGACGAGAAGCAGCGCTACCCGCTCGATACAGCACGGCTGCGGCGTGTAGTTGAGGTCGCTGCCGAGAAATCAGGCTGGGCCAAGCGCTCAATGAACATGGGCAAAGGCCGCGGCATCGGTATCGCCGCTCACCGCAGCTTCCTCACCTATGTTGCCACCGTGGTTGAAGTTGAGGTTGATGCCAGGGGGCAAGTGCATATTCCAGGGGTATGGACTGCAGTCGATGCAGGCACGGTCGTCAGTCCCGACAATGTCCGCAACCAGTTCGAAGGAGCGGCGGTGTTCGGCACGAGCCTGGCATTGTTCGGTGAGATTACTGCAACTAACGGAGCCATCGATCAAAGCAACTTCAATAATTATCAGGTTGCGCGCATGAATCGAGCGCCGCGGCACGTTGACGTGCATATCGTGGAGAGCGACGCGCCGCCTGCGGGAGTTGGGGAGCCGGGAGTGCCTCCTTTCGCTCCCGCTCTGTACAACGCCGTGTTTGCAGCTACCGGGAAGCGGGTACGCGAGCTTCCATTGTCGAAGACGAGACTGGTGTGAGTGGAGAGCAGCGGCGCAGAAAATCTGTGATGATCAAATTGCTGGCGCTACTACTTCTGATTACTGGACCCTACGCGACGGCCCAGGAAATTCTCGTAGCGGCGGCAGCGGATATGAATGCCGCGCTCCCGCAACTCGTTGCGAACTACACGAAAAAGACCGGGCAACCAGTGAAGCTTTCCTTCGGTTCATCCGGCAATTTGACGAACCAGATACGAAACGGCGCGCCCTTCGATCTCTTCTTCTCGGCTGATGAAGAATATCCTCAACAACTGATCGCCGAAGGACTGGCGTCAAAAGATGCACTGTATCGTTATGCAGTCGGCCGTTTGGTCCTCTGGGTTCCCAACGATTCCGTGCTAGATTTAACCAACCTAGGCATTAAAGCTTTACTTGAACCTTCGGTCAGGAAGATCTCAATCGCCAACCCAAGCACCGCCCCCTACGGACGCGCTGCGGAAGCTGCCCTCCGGCACTTTCAAATTTACGATCAGGTTTCCAGTCGCCTTGTCTTTGGAGAAAACGTTTCGCAAGCAGCGCAGTTCGTCGAATCGGGGAATGCCCAA
>Ga0307477_10004344_pt1 | contig 10337 bp, 9 predicted proteins | sample atmos_gasesECM2C_FD_203316 | JGI IMG/M metagenome (GOLD analysis project Ga0307477, IMG submission 203316) | Hardwood forest soil microbial communities from Morgan-Monroe State Forest, Indiana, United States - atmos_gasesECM2C_515 | ecosystem: Environmental > Terrestrial > Soil > Temperate... | reverse complement strand
CGCCGAACCATGGGGCCAGACCTTCCAGCGCGGAGTGAGCCAGGCCGTCGGCGGTGAGGCTGGGAACAAACTCCTGGAGCTCCTGGGCGGCGTCGTTGCCGCCGCCGACAAGGACGGGCAAAGCACGCTCGATTGGCGTGCCGGCATAGCCGCCGGGGCCGAAGCTGTTTTGTCCGCCGATCATCAGCAGCCCGCCGCCGTTGGCAATGCGCTGTTCGATCGCGATTTGTGCCGCCGGCGGAAGAAAGCTGGAATCCAGGTCACCGAGGATGATGACGTCGAAACGATCCCACTGCGGAGCGCTGGTCGGCATGCCGGTGAACGGTGCTCCATCGACCGACCCGGAGGCAGCAAATCGGGTAGCCGCAATCCGCAACAGCGTGGCCAGCTCGACGTTCGGATCGCGCTGGAGGGCGCGGTTCAAATAGCGGTATTCGGGGCGAAGGCGGCCCTCGATGTAGAGCAAGCGGATGCGCGGGTCGATCGCCAGGCCCTGAAATTCCTGGCGGTTGTCAAGCAGGTTTTGCTCGCCGGGCACCGGATCGACCCAGACCGTGATGCGATGCACGCCGGCGCCGTGCGGCGTGTACGCGAGTTTCACCGTCTGCCCCGCCGCGATGGGCTGGAGCACCAGCTTCGTCGAAACGATCGGCTCGATCGGCTTTCCCGCGGCGTCCAGCTCGGCCAGCTTCACGTCCACCACGCGGTTGGCCAACGCAGACGATTTAATCGTCGCGGTCACGGTCGTCTCGTGGCCGACAACGAAATCTTCGGACGCGGCGACGTCCTCCACGGCGATGTTGGCAATCGTGGCCTGCTCGGTCTGATCGGAACCGACAATGACGGTGTTGATCGGATGGCTGGAATCGCGCACGGCATCGACGACGTTGGCCGATACGTTGTCGATCCCGTCGCTGAGCAGGATAATCGCGGCATCGCCGCGGCTGGCGCGGGACAGCGTGTCGATCAGCCCCTGTCGGATGTCCGTCGATGTCCCGTCGGCGCGAATCGTCGCCAGATCGCGCAATGCGTTGATCTCATGAAAGTCGCCGGCAAACGTGAAATAGTGCGGGATGAAGTGCCGGGCGATCTTGTCCTGGAGCGGTTGGATCGCCTGCCAGACTGATTGAATCCGGGTCGGCCCGTTCTGCACGTCGGCGAACGACATTGATCCCGAGGTATCGATCAGAAAGAATAGCGGCCGCTGCGGTTGCCACGGCTGGATGCACCGCTGAACCGGATTGAAGAGCATCAACACCAGCAGCCCCACCACGACGACGCGAAAACCCAGCAGCGCCGCCATCCGCCGGCCGGAGAGGGCGCCGAGAAGGTCCAGATAGAATACGGCCGAGACGATGCACAGGAGCAGGAAGGTCCAGAGCAGGGCAATCGCCGGCACGCGCAGCGGCGGCACCAGCACGACTGCCACAGTTCCCGTGATTCCGATGCCGCACAACGCCGTTTCGAGCCAAATCCCGCGTTTGCCACCGCCGAACCAACGTGAAACGAGGGATCCGGCCAAGACCACCGCCGCCAGGGCGCAAACTCCGATCCAAATATCCCAAGCGGATTGACCGGTAATATCGAACGTGCAATGGTGCGGCAAAAATGCGTCTCCCGGCGGCCGAATTTATCATATCGGCCTGGGCAAGCGGTGAACAAATCCCGCACAGCAGGTGTCGCAAGCGCCCGCCAAGGATGATCTTTGCTGATGCCGTAAGTTACAAATCGCCTCCGCCGCCCTTCTGGTGTAAGATCAAAGGCTCTGTCAGGCAGCAAGGATTACGATGCCCCGAATCGGGATATTGATTGTCGCTTACAACGCCGAATCGACGCTCCAGAAGGTGCTGGAGCGAATCCCGGCGGATGTATTCGCCAAAATCGAGGAAATCTTCGTTTTTGATGACGCCAGCCACGATCGCACCTACGAGACCGGCCGGGCCTGCATGCGGGAGCCTTACGGTCACAAGCTCAAGATCTTCCGCAACCCGGTCAACCTGATGTACGGCGGCAACCAGCGCAAAGGCTATCAATACGCCATCGGACGCGGGCTGGACATCGTGGTCCTGCTCCACGGTGACGGGCAATACGCGCCCGAGGTGATGCAGGAACTGCTGACCCCGCTTGAAAACGGCACGGCCGATATGGTCATGGGATCGCGCATGATGATCCCCGGCGCCGCTCTGCGCGGGAACATGCCGCTCTACAAGTATGTCGGCAACAAGGTCCTCACCTGGATGGAAAACCGCCTGGCCGGTCTGCACCTCAGCGAATTCCACTCGGGATATCGCGCCTATTCGGTTCAGGCCCTTCGGCAAATCCCCCTCGATCGGATGACCTGGAACTGGCACTTCGATACGCAGATCATCCTCGAGTTCCTGCGCGAGGGCTTGCGGATCAGAGAAGTGCCGATCCCGACCTATTATGGCGGCGAAATCTGTCACGTGAACGGCATTCCCTACGCTTGGAATTGTCTCAAAGAGACCTTCAAATACGCGGTGAAGGAAAGATGGAGGAGGGCCCCGGCCGCGCCGGCCGCCCGCGAAGACGCTGATGCCTCATTATCGCTTGCACCGCGACCCCAGGAGTAGCCACCAGCAGATCGCCTCGCTCGTGCAGTCCCTGCGCTTAGGCCCGATCCTCGACGTCGGCGCCGCCCAGGGAATGCTCGGCCAGATGCTTGAGGGCAGCGGCCTGGCGATCGACGCCGTCGAGGCCAATCCCCAGTGGGCCCAGGAGGCCAAGCCTTACTATCGCAACACCTGGGCCAGCATCGTCGAAGACGCACCGCTGCCGCAGCATGAGTACAAGCTGGTGGTCTGCGCCGATGTGCTCGAGCATACGCCCGACCCGGTGCAGGTCCTCAAGCATTTGCGGGACGCGGCGGCCGCGGACGCCACGTTCATCGTCTCGGTTCCGAACGTGGCGCACCTGGCGGTTCGGATGATGCTCCTGTTCGGCTACTTCCCCAAGATGCAGCGCGGAATTCTCGACCGCACGCACCTGCACTTTTTCACCAAGGACACCGCCCGCCAACTGCTTCGCGAGGCGGGGCTTGATGTCCATCGCATCAGTGCCACCGGAATTCCGCTGGACGAAGTATGGAAGAGTGGCGAAGGAAAGCTCGCTTACCGGATTCTCCAGCGCGTCCAGCACATCGCCCTCGATGTGGCGCCGCGCCTGTTCGGCATGCAATGGGTCATGGTGGCCGCCGCTAATGGAGAAGGCGCACCGAATTCTGGTTTTTGAATCAGGAGAGTTCAATCATCGGGCCGATCCACACGCGCTTGTGCCGCAGGCGTTACGCCGGGTTTGCCGAAATCCGGGTTCGCCACCGGCATCTGGGCATCGACCGACTTGAGCCAGTCCTGTAGTCGCCGTTGAAGGCCGGCCGCGCGATCGGGATATCGCGAGGTGAGATTCTCTTTCTCGCCCAGGTCGGCCGCGAGGTTATACAGTTCGGTGTGGTTGTCTTCGTAGAACTGGATGAGTTTCCAGTCGCCTTGCCGCACGGCGCCACAGGGGTTGCCACCCTGGCCGCTGTAATGAGGATAATGCCAAAAGAGCGCATCCCGCTCCGGCGTTCCCGTTTGCTCTAATAGCGAAACGATGCTCACGCCATCGACGATCTGCCCCGCCTTCGGTTGCAATCCCAAAAGATCCAGGATGGTTGGATAAAAGTCTGCTCCGATGATCGGCGCATCGCAGAGGCTGCCGGGCCGGATGACACCGGGATAGCAAATGACGCACGGCTCACGGATCCCGCCTTCGTATAGATATCCCTTGCCTTCGCGGAGTGGGGCGTTGGACGTGGCCGGCGTGTTGGCCTGCTGGCGAACAGACAAGCCACCGTTATCGGAGGTGAAAATCACCAGCGTGTGATCGCTCAATTTCAGATCATCCAGCTTTTTAGCGACGCGGCCCACGCTCTCGTCGACGCTCTGAACCATCGCGGCGTAGATCGCGTTGTCCTGGGGATCGTCCGCGCGAATCTTGGCCGCGTAATGGCCGATCAACTGCTGACGGGCCTCCAGCGGAATGTGTACCGCGTAGTGAGCCAGATAGAGAAAGAACGGATGGTCCCTGTTCTGTTCGATGAAGGCCTCGGCCTCGCTGGTGAGCCGGTCGGTGAGATACTCGTGCGGGTCATGGGCGGCAATGCGGGCGTTGCGAAAATAGAAGTATCCGCCCGGCGGGCTGCCGGTCTCGGTGCCGCCGACGTTGATATCGAATCCCTGATGCTCGGGCCAGAAAGGTTGTCCGCCAAGGTGCCACTTCCCGATGCTCGCGGATCGATACCCGGCATCCTTCAGGACCCTGGCAAGGTTGTATTCCTCGAGCGGCAGATGCTTCCGGAAGTCAGGCCCGCGCAGCTTTTGCGATGGCACACTCGGATCGCCCGGAATCCAGTCGGTAATGTGCAGGCGGGCGGGATATTTTCCGGTCAGGATCGCGGCCCGCGAAGGCGAGCAGACCGGGCATGCCGCGTAAGCGTTGGTGAACTTCATCCCGCGGGAAGCCAGGGCGTCGATGTTCGGCGTCTCGTAGAACCGGCTACCATTGCAACCCACATCCCGCCAGCCCATGTCGTCGATCAGAATGAAGACGATGTTCGGCCGGCGAACCTGCTGGGCGCCCAACGGGTTCGCGCCGATCAATAAGGCCGCCGCGCACAACACGCCTGCAAGCCGCATTCGCATCACCGTCTCCGCGTCAATGAGCTGTGCGAATGATACTGTAAACTACCGGCAGGAAGGACACGCTCATGCCGGTCATCGACCAACTCTACGGACATTCGCTTGCCCTGTTGACCGACCTCTATCAGCTCACCATGGCCTACGGCTACTGGAAACTGCAAATGGCCGATCATGAGGCCGTCTTTCATCTGGCATTCCGCAAGCACCCGTTCGGCGGGGGATTCAGCATTGCTTGCGGGCTGCACGAGACGATCGAATACCTCCGGCGGCTGCGCTTCGATTCGGCTGACCTGGAATACCTGGCAACGATCACCGGCAATGACGGCAAACCGTTCTTGGATCGCGGCTTCCTCGATTACCTGGCGCGCCTCCAATTCACCTGCGACGTGGACGCGATTCCGGAAGGCACGGTGGTGTTTCCCTACGAGCCGCTGGTGCGGGTCACCGGCTCGCTGTTGCAGGCGCAGCTCCTCGAGACACCGCTGTTGAACCTGGTCAATTTCCCAACGCTGATCGCGACCAAGGCGGCGCGGATCTGTCTGGCCGCTCAGGGCCGTCCGGTGCTGGAATTCGGCCTGCGGCGGGCGCAGGGAATCGACGGCGCCGTCACCGCCAGCCGGGCGGCGTTTGTCGGCGGCTGCGCGGCTACTTCCAATCTCCTTGCCGGAAAACTTTTCGGCATCCCGGTGCGGGGGACCCACGCCCATAGCTGGGTCATGAGCTTCGACGATGAGCTGCACGCCTTCGAAGCCTACGCGCGGGCGATGCCCAACAATTGCGTTTTCCTCGTTGACACCTATGACACGCTCCAGGGCGTGCGTCATGCCACACAGGTGGGAAGCGAGCTGCGCCACCAGAATCATGAGATGGCCGGCATCCGGCTCGATTCGGGTGACCTCGCCTATCTCAGCATTGAGGCGCGAAAGATCCTCGACGAAGCCGGTTTCCCCGACGCCCAGATCTTCGCCTCCAATGATCTGGACGAGACGATCATCGCCAGCCTCGAGCAACAGGGCGCCAGGATCGACGCCTGGGGCGTCGGAACCAAGCTGGCGACGGCTTATGACAGCCCGGCGCTGGGCGGCGTGTACAAACTCTCCGCCATCCGCGCGCCCGGCGGGGCATGGGAATACCGCATCAAGCTTTCGGAGCAGACGGCCAAGACCTCGATTCCCGGCATCCTCCAGGTCCGCCGGTTCCGGGATGCGCAAAACCTGTTTTCTGCCGACGCGATCTACGACTTGCCGACCGGTATCGACTTGCCGGCCACGATCGTCGATCCGACCGATTCCGCCCGGCGTAAGACGATTCCGGCGGATGCGCCGGGCGAAGACTTGCTCGTCCCGATTTTCCGCCGGGGAAAGCTCGTCTACGACCCGCCTGATTTGAGCGCCGTCCAGCGCCGCACGCAAGCGCAACTGGCGTCACTCCACCCGGCGGTCAAGCGCTTCGTAAATCCCCACCGCTACCCGGCGGGCCTGGAAAGCCGACTGCACGGAATACGATGCACGATGATTGAAAGTGCCGCGAAGTGAAATGATCAGCCGCCCGACTTTGGCTCGGCGCCTCGCACGGCAACCAGATAACCGAGAATCTCGCCGTCTTTTTCCGATGGAATCGGGGCGGCGAAGGCGGTTCGCATCTTGGTGATCTCGGCCTGCCAGGTCGCCCGCGAGAACGGCGGCTGAATCGTGATGTATCGTGTCGTATGACACGTCCCACAGAAAAGCTGCGCTGTCTCGCGCCCCGGCCCAGGGGGGAGCGGCGGCTCGTCCTCCGGCAGGCGGATCGACCGAACGGTCCCCTTCACGGTAACGTCCGCCGGGCGTGATGCCGGCGGCGCGGCCGGCGCCGGAGGCAGACCCAGTGACATTCCCGCCAGCAACGTGCCGCACGCCGCGATGATGATCGAACGTTTCATGATTCTCCTCGGCATACGACTATTCAACCGTCACATCCACTGACTCGATCACGTTGCGGGCGTAGCCGCTGCGATTCCACTGCGCGATCGTCTGGGTCTGGCCCGCGGCATTAGTGGCCTTGGCCATCAGGCGATATTTGCCGCGCCGCGGCGTCCAGGCCAGCCGCCACCGCCGCCATGAGTACCGCCCGATCTCCGGGTCGAGCTTCGCCGCGTCCCACGACTTTCCGCCGTCGCTGGAAACTTCGACCGACTTGATTCCCCTGCCGCCGTCGATCGCCAACCCCTGCACCTCGTATGGCGCACCCGCGGCAACAGACTCGCCCGGCTCCGGTCGGACGAACAGCGACCGCACCGACATCCGATTGATCGGCACCGTCTCCTTGGCCAGTTGTGCTGGCGCCTCCTGAAAGTCCGGCGTGTTGGGCACCCGATACGCCTTAGCCATCCAGAACCCATCGAACGGCTTGTCCAGCACCACGATCTCGTTCAACGCCTTCACCCAGTATGTCGCATACCATCCCGGCACGACCAGCCGCAACGGGAAGCCGTTGACCATCGGCAACGGCCCGCCGTTCATCTCATACGCCACCATCACCTCCCCATCGTTGGCGTGGTCAACCTTCAGGGATTTGACGAAGTCCGGCGTGCCCGCGAAGTTCTTCGCGGCGGGCAGCACCGGACCGTCCAGCCCGTTGAAGCTGACGTCCACCGCCCGCGCCTTCATCTTCGCCCGGGCCAGCAGGTCTTTGAGGCGAACTCCCGTCCACCGGGCGTTGCCCAGCGCCCCGTTTCCCCATTGCACGCCGGGCATGCGCGGCCGATAGAGACTTCGCGAGTTCCCCGAGCATTGGTTGACTGCCACCAGCGTCACCGGCTCGAAATCCCTGCGCAGTTCGTCGAGTGAAAGGCTCAACGGCCGTTCCACGTGCCCGCCCAGCGTCAACCGGAATTCCGCCACGTCAACGCGAGTCGGCAGGACCGCCAGGTGCCAGCGAACGTAGAACGCCTCGTTGGGCGTCAGGTCCTGGCGGAAATAGCGTAGCGGCGTCTCGAGGTTCGGGGGGCGGAGCGTCCGCAGTAGCAGTTCCGTCTTCTCAGGAAGGCGCAACAGCGGAGATTCCTCGCCCGCGGCAACCGCCGGATCGCCACTTGCCAGGCACCGCCGCGTCCATTCGCCCGCAAGCGCCGCGCCGGCTAAACTGCCCGCGGCATATCGGAGGAAATTGCGGCGATCGACGTTGCACCTGGGTATCGCCTTGCCGGCTGGGCCCCTCGAAATCGCACGCTGCCGCTCCAGCATTTCATCGTCAACCATGCAAAACTCCGCCCTGTCGGTGAGAAATTGTGAATAGTGAATTATGAATTGCAAATTCGCCCATTCACTATTCACTATTCGCAATTCACTATTCACTATTTCCTATTCCCTATTCCCCATTGAACCGCGGACGACCTCAGTTCTCAAATCCCCGCGATCACTTGCGGTCGAAAAACGGCGCTTGGTGGGACGGTATGGCGTCGCCGAAACATCCCACCCGCCGCCGGAACGTGCTTCGCAACTCCCGCCCGTCTGATAGGATCGGCGGTCCGTGAAGCGACCCGCCGTCGCCATCCTCTCCACGTTGGCTCTTCTCCTCTGCGTTGGCGCATGGATTCGCAGTTATCTCCCGGAGAATTTTTTCCTTCGCCTGCATAAAGGGAGTCTGGTGCTGATCTTCGCCGGCGAGCAGTATGCTGAAGGCATCGACCCGGCGAATTATCCGGTTTCCATGGTCGGCCTTGGCCCTCCCGGAAGCAGCCGGCGACTTCGCGAGGACACCGCGCAGGTTCTGGCCCGGGCAAGACTCTCTGCTTCCCGAAACCGGCAATGGCGGGCCATGGGGTTCGAGGTCATTGCCTCGGACATGCGGTTCGGGCACTTCGTTGTGGTTATCCCGTTCTGGGCGATCTTCCTGCCGTTGGCGGGCCTCACGTCCTGGGCATGGGTCCGCTGGTACCGGCGGCGCGAGTGGCAACAGCCGGGACGCTGCCAGAAATGCGGCTACGATCTGCGCGCCACTTCGGATCGCTGCCCCGAATGCGGAACGCCGGTCAAGGTTCCCGAATCTTTGGAATCCTAACAAAATCCCGTGGCATAAGACTGCTGGTGAACAAAATCGAATCCCAGTTGACCGCCGCCTATCCCTTGTCAATCCGCCCGACCAGAATATGTCCGCATGGCACGAACCCCGCTTTCTGGAGGGTTTTGCGGGAAGCGATATTGCCCGGGCTGCAGCGCGCCGCGGGAACGTGGCCGTTCTCGTAGCAGGTGCGCTTGAGCTCCTGCACCAGAAAGCTGCCGAGACCGCGGCGGCGCAGGCCTTCCGCCACGCTCATGAAGATGTCGCCGTACGGCCGGTTGTAATGGAAGAGGATACCGCCGCTCGCCGCGGTTTTGCCTTCGACTTCCACCACCCAATCGGCGCCCTCGTCCAGCTTCCGTCCGGCGATTGACGCGGCATCCTCTGACGTCGCGTGCCGGAACACCGCGCCGCCGGGCGGCAAGTGATGCGTCGTCAGCCGGTCGTGAAACAGGATCGATTCGGCCACGACGTTTTTGCCGTACACGTGGATCATCGTCGTAAGCTGCACGTCGTTGCTCTGCGTTTCGATCGCGACCGCCTTGCTTTCGGCCAGCAATGCCTCGAACAGCTCGAACGCGCGCCCCCGTGCCGGCGGCGCGACGTGGAACTCGTACACCGTCGGCTTGTCCTTCCACGGCCCCGCGACCGCCAACGACCCGTACCCCACCGTCGTCGCCCCGTCCAAAAGCAGGTATTCGCGCGTCCACCCGTTGCGGAAGTGGATCGAGTCATGAATGATCTGGCAGCTCATCTCCTGCCGGTACAAGTCGCGCCAGGGGCGGATTTCCTGAAGGGATGATTCTTTGGCGTAAGCGGGCATGGAGTTGCGGAGCATGATCGCTGCCAACGCGGACCGCCGTGTTGGTCAGACCCTCCGAAAGAGGCTGTATTGAAACGATTGCGGCTTGCTCCACGGCGTCAGGTGTGTCTCGGCAACGGACTGGCGGAGTTCAAACCCCGAGCCGATTTGCGCCGCCAGCAATGTCGAGTCGTACCGCCGCACGTCAAGCCCGCTGCACTTGGCCGGACCGTCCGGCGCGAACGTCGCGATGATCGCGTGTCCGCCGGCGGGTATCGTCCGCTCCAACAACGCGCGATACGCCGCACGGTCAGACGGTTCGGTCAAAAACTGAAACACGGCGCGATCGTGCCATAAGTCAAACTGCCCTAAATCCGCCGGCGCGTCGGTCACGTCCGCGTCAATCCAACAAATCCTCGCCGCTTGCGCTCCAAGCTTCCCGGCCGCACGCGCCAGCGCAGCGGCGGATACATCCAATACCGTGACCGCGTACCCGAGATCGAGCAACCGCCCGGCAAGGACCGACGATCCGCCGCCAACATCAATCACACGGCCATGGGCCGGCGCTGCTTTGGCGATGAGCGATAGCGATGTATGAACGTTCGCTTGCGTCCAGCTGAGTTCCTGGTCGCTCTTCGTGATGTAGACGCTTTGCCAGTGGGACTTGGGGTCATATGCCATGGATCATTATACCGATCACTTCTTCGCCGGCGCGGGCGCGCCGCCGCCGGACTGCTGATAAAGCATCCCGATGATCGCGGGAATGATGATGGCCATCGGCAGCAGGAACGGCCGCA
>Ga0307477_10004343_pt1 | contig 10338 bp, 10 predicted proteins | sample atmos_gasesECM2C_FD_203316 | JGI IMG/M metagenome (GOLD analysis project Ga0307477, IMG submission 203316) | Hardwood forest soil microbial communities from Morgan-Monroe State Forest, Indiana, United States - atmos_gasesECM2C_515 | ecosystem: Environmental > Terrestrial > Soil > Temperate... | reverse complement strand
TCCGGCGGCTGGCCAAAGATTATGAGCGGCTTGCCTCTACGCTCGCCGGCATGCACTTGGCCGCCTTCGCGTTCATCATGCTGGCTCAACTGGTGGCAATAGGCGAAAGTTCATAACACGCTCTAGACGATTGGAATTGCCATTTATCAGGGGCGCACGCCACTCGAGGCGTTGATGCCCAATCTCGATCGGCAGTTGACGGCGTGGTTCCAGCGGCTGCGCGGCGTAACGTCTCCGCAGATCGCCCAGAAGACTGATCGTGTTGCCCAAAGATGATCATGGATGAACACAGATGGGGAAGGGAAACAGTACTTCGCTCGGCTCATTCCAGCCACGAGTCGTGGCCAGGCCCAAAGCTCCAAGATAGGATACAGCCTAAGGCAAATCCCTTTGATCCCACGACCGAGGAATTGGCGTCAGGCCCCACATGGCGTGGCGAGAAGCAAAATTGACCATCGACGGCAGGACCGTCTATTCATTTGTCGACGAGCGGTGCTCGCAGCATCCGCCGTGCGACCGATTGCCGTCCCTGCACTGGTTTGGCTTATTCGCCACGCGCGATCAGGGATTCAGGTTCCGGTTCTCATACCCCGACAAAGGGGAAGCACTGGACGAGGTGGAACATAACCTGATGCGTTTGTGCGAGCGGTTTGGAAACGGTCAGGCGGTTTGCCTTCAACTCTTGCAGACGCAATGGACTCGTGAGTACTACGTCTATGCGGGGGAGGGCGCAAATTTAGTCGCCGTGCTCCGCAGTTGAAGGCGTTGCATCCGGATCGCCAAATGGAGCACAAAGCTGCGCACGATCCGAACTGGAAGGAGTACAGCGAATGGCTCCGGCGACTCCCGCCTGCGCCAAATCCAGTTGCCGGCGTCGACAGGCCCGCATCGGATGATGACACATCGGTATTCTTCTCGAAGATATGGCATCCTCAGCACGGCGAATCCGAGAAGGTCCCCGACTGGCTCGCCGTTCCAGGTTTTGACGCGCTGCCGGCTGAAGATCAGCGCGCAATTGGTCAGCGGGCGTTGCGGTCCGCCAACGCTAAGCATCCAGCCGGCATGAATCTTCCAGCGCTGCTGTCGGCTATCATCGCCATCTGCATCACCGGTACCGCGATGGGCCTGGAACGACCGGAAGCACGTTGGCGCTGGCTTCTGTTTTTACCGATCGCAGGCCTCGAGCTCGTCGGCTCGATATTCTTCGGCTGGTGGTGGTGGCGACTGGCACACTCGCGCGCATTTAAAAAGGTCATTCGTCGGGAAATGGACAAACGGATGGGCAAATAGACAGGCGTGCCCAGTTTGACTCAACGCACTCGAATTTGCGGGCTCGGGAGGTGAACTGCGGCTCGGCAGGAGCCTCGCCCTCCCGCAAGAACGTCTTCGGTCGGGCAGCAGGAATTCACAGCACCTATTAGGCTGATGCGTGGGAAATCTGTAGTGCAATGCGGCTGGGTGGCCGGTAGAGTTGCCTGAACTCCGCCGCGAACGGCGGGAGCAATGTCTTCTTTCACTCGGAGGAAATTCATGCCGGCTCGCCAACCTATCGAAATTCTCGCCGCATTCGCTTCGCTGGTCCTGATTTGCGGCTCGCTGGAAGCGCAGGAGTATCGCATCCGTCTGTCGCAGGCGGACAAAGTCGGGCACAAATACACGATTTCGAGCACGGCAAGGGGGAAGGTGTCCAACAAGATCGACGCGCCGGGATTGAATATTCCGCCGCAGGAGCAGGCGTTTACCTTCGGTCTCGACGGGACCGTCGAAGTCAAGGCGGTGGACGAAAAGAGCGGCCAGCCGACCAAGCTGGCGTGCACCGTTGCCAAGTGCGTTCGCGACAACCAGCCGCTGGCTGACGCGGGTACGATGATGACGGCGGAGAACATCGGCGGCAAGACCGAGGTCAGTGCGCCTGGCAAGCAGTTCGATCCGCAGACCGCCGAGGCGCTGGGCCGCATCCTTCAGACGCACAAGCCCGGTGAGCCCAGCGAGGACGATGCCATCTTCGGAACCGACAAGCCGCGAAAAGTGGGCGACTCCTGGCCGGTCAATTCGGACGCCGCCGCACAGAGCTTCTCGAAGCAGGGTCTGCCGGTCACCAAGGATCAGATCAAGGGAACGGTCAAGCTGGTGGACGTGAAAACGGTCGAGGGCAAGCAGTACCTGCACGTCGAAGCCGAGTTCAACATCGACAACCTGCACGGCCAGGTGAATCAGCAGACGATCGACAGCGGAACCTTCACGGGGCACATGTCGGGAATGGTGCCGGCCGAGGAGGGAAACGACCCGCTCAACCAGGCCAGCTCGATCGCGATGACGCTGCACGTCAAGGGAACGGCCCCCAACGGTCAGGAGATCAAGGTCGAGACGAGCATGAAGGAAGATTTGAAGGTCGATTATTCGCCCGCCCAATAAGCAATGCGTGGTGGCGGTTATCCGATCCGGCAATCACGATTTCATTCGTAGCGCAGCGCCTCGATGGGGTCGAGACGGGAGGCTTTCCACGCGGGGTAGTAGCCGAAGACGATGCCGACGCTGGCGGAGACGAAGACCGCGGCAATGATCGCGGGAATCGACATGGCGATCGGCCAGTGCAACACCAGGCTGACCAGCAGCGAGCACCCGCGGCCGAACATGATCCCGATCGCACCGCCCATGAGACACAGGAGGACGGCTTCGATGAGAAACTGCCGGAGGATGTCGCGGCCGCGGGCCCCCACCGCCATGCGCAGGCCGATCTCGCGGGTGCGCTCGGTCACGCTGACGAGCATGATGTTCATGATCCCCACCCCGCCCACCACCAGCGAGATCAGCGCCACGCACAGCAGAAGGTTGGTCATTAGCGCGGTGGCCGCAGTCAGGGCGGCGGTGAACTCGCTGATGTTGAGGACTTGAAAGTCATTGTCCTGATCGGCGCGGAGGCGATGGCGGTCGCGCAGCAGCTCGGTGATCTCGTGGAGTGCGGCGGGAATCTCGCCGGGCGAGCGGGCCGAGACAATGACCTGATCGATGTTCTGGAAGCGGACCGGCTGAGGCGCATCGGCGGCCTGTACCGTCGACGGGCTGGAGTAAGCGGCCACAGCGCTTCCGGGAAAGAGGTTGTTGAGCGTATTCACTTGAGTGAGCGGATCGGCCGTGGCGGCCGCGCTCTGATTTGTCCTGGTCAGCATCGAGTTGGAGAGACGGAATTTCACGGTCGTCCACGGCGCGATCAACACATCGTCCTGGTCCCATCCCATCATATTGGCGCCCTTGCTTGCCAGGACCCCTACCACCCGCAGGTTGGCATTCTTGACCCGGACCTCCTGGCCGATGGGCGATTCGCCGTCAAAGAGTTCGCGAACGAGGGTCTGGCCGATCAGACAAACGAGGGCGACGCTTTGCACGTCATGATCGGTGAAGGCCTCGCCTTCGCTGATCTGCCAGTTGCCGACCTGGAGGTAGGCAGGGGTGGTCCCGTAGATGGTATTCGGCTGCCAATTCTTGTGGCTGTAAACAAGCTGGAGGCGGGCCTGGACGTTGGGAGCGGCGTTGGCGACCGACGGGCAGTCTTCGACGATCGCCTGGGAGTCTTCGGGCGTGAGAGTGATGCGGGTGCCGGTGCCGAAGCTTACGCCGCTGTTCGAGGCTTCGCCGGGAAAGACCATGATGATGTTGGCGCCGAACTTGGCGATGGCGGTTTGAATCGCGACGGAGGAACCCTGGCCGATTTCAATCAGGGCGATGACGGCGGCAACGCCAATGATGATGCCCAGGCAGGTCAGGACCGACCGCAAGACGTTGCGGCGAAGCGCCCGCAGCGCGGTCCGAGCGGTTCGGTACGGGAGAAACATCGGACTCGGTTCCTGGGTCCCGACACGAGACGGTTGATCCGGGATTGTAGGGCCAGTGGGGCAGACATTCCTGTCTGCCTCACCATCAGGCGACCAGGTCGAGCGGGTCCTGAACCTTCATGAGGCGTTTCCACATGCGGCGGAGCATCTCCCGGCGCTGTTGCTCCTGCTGGTCAGCGTGCTGCTGGGAGTGCTCGTCGGCGGTTGGTTTGCCGTCGCGCGAAGAGGACTGCCCGCCGGGCGACTGACGGACCTGGAGCTTGTCCACGGTAACGCCCTGGGCCTCAAGAGCGATTTTGAGATCGCCGAGGCTGTGGCTGAGGAGCTTGGTCGCCTGATCGCTGGTGGTCTCGAACGAGGCCGTCATCGTGCCATCACGCATCTCGACGCGGACGTGCATCGCGCCCAGTTCCGGCGGATCGAGGCGGATGTGCATCGTTCCCCCCGCGGGCAGAAGCTGGCCGTGGATCGCCGTGACGATTGTCGCGTGGTTGGTCTCGGCGAACTGCGCCTCGGCCGGCAACGCCGGATCGGGCGCGCCAGCACGTGCGATGTGAGTGGAGTTGGTCGAAGTCGCCGGCGCGGCCGAAGGTTGCTGCGAGATCGCGGCCCTCAGCAGCAGATCATCGTCGAGCCTGGGCGCGGGAGGCGGACTTGCCGAGACGGCATCGGGTGCACTGTCGTCTGAGACGGCTGCGTTAGACGATGCGGTTGAAACCTGGGCCACGGCGGCGGAACCATCCCCGTCAGGCGTTCCCGACTGATCGGAGTTGGACGTTTGCACCGGCTTCGCCTGGATCGCCAGTGCCGGTTTCCCCTTTTTGGGCTCGTCGGCGGTGGGGGGCGCGGCCGATGCCTGGGCTGCATGCGGATCGGACGTTTCGGGAACGTCCGCCTGTTTGTTCGTATCTGAAGTGCGGTTGCCTGTCGCGTCCTGATCGGTCGTTTTATCCTGCTTCGCGGCGGCGCGCGGATCGACAGGCTTGACGGTGGGCCGAGCCTCGGGCTTCGCAAGAGGCTGAGAGGTCTGGCCAGCGGCATCAGTTGCCTTGACTTGCCTTTGCAGGTCCGCTGATTGCGCCGTCTGCTGGATCTGCACAATGGCGGCCGGCTGGGAGACGGGCCCTGATGGATCGGGGGATTGCAGGGCGACTGGCTGCGGCTGCTTGGCCGCGTCCTTGTCCTGCTTGGGCGATTTGGCCGGTTGCTCGTCGGTCAAAGTTTCGGAGTCCGATCCGCCCTGAGCTTCAACCGGCGTTTCATCAGTGGAAGCCCGGGACGCGAGCTTCGCCTTTTTCTCAGACGGCACTCCCTCAGTCTTCTTCACCGCCTTTTTCTCTGAGGTCTTGGACGGGCGTGCGGGCTTGGCGGATTGCGGCTTGGACGACTGGTCCGCCGGGGCAGACTGGCTCTGCTGGCTTGCATCCTGGGTTGATGCCTGCTCTAAAGCGTCGCGGAAGGAAGGCCCTTCGGGCGGGCGCGGCGGCGGAGGCGACAAATTCGGCGCCGGAGACGCGAGGGTGGAAACATTGGATACGGCTTGCGGCATGCTGCTCCTTCTACTGTGCGGCGGCCTGCGTCGTCGGCTCGGCTCGACCAGGCTCGCCAGAGCCGGCTCGACTAAGGTCGCCGGAGCCGGCCTGACGCATCTTTTCCATGATCCGCTGGATTCGCTCGTTTTCGTCGGGCGACTTGAATTCTTTGGCAATCTTGGCGGCGGTCCGCGTGGGCATCGCTTCCATGTATTGCCGAATCACGTCATCGCCAAGCGTCATGAAGATCGCTTTGGCCTGCTTGGCCGGCATCGACATGTAAAGGTTGAGGCTGTCCTGAAACCCCTGGTCGGTGGCCAGCTTGCGGGATTGCTCCTGCGCCTCGGTCAGCTTTTTGCGGTCGGCCTCGACCGCCGTGCGGTCTTCGGTCAGTTTCTGCTGGGCGAGATCGATCTGCGATTTGAGATCGGCCAGTTCCTGCGAACGCCGCTCGAGCTTGGCCATGTTGGCGTCAAAGGTCTGGCGGATGAAATCGACCTGTTGGCTGGCGGTCATGTTGGCGCGCTGCCCCAGCAGCGATTCGAGGCTGAGCGAAGGCCGCGTGGTTGCGTCGCCCTCGGTCGGCTGCGTGGTCGCCGGCGGCGCGGGCGGCGGCTCGAATACGATCTGCCTGATTTTCGCCACGCGATCGTGGTCCAGGCGGCCGCTCCGATAGAGCCATGCAACCAGCCCGGCCATCGCCAGGAAATTCAGCGCCAGGGTAAGTACGAAAACATCCCACAGCCGTTTCATTGAAGTCCCTCCGCCCCGGCGGCCAGATCACGATGGCTGAGCTGCGTTGAGATTTCGTCAAGATCGACAGCCTCGCGGCGGTCGAGGCTCGCGACCCATTGCTCACGGCGACGCTCACGCAGCTTTTCGATGATCTTCTTCTGTCGGGACGCCTCCGCCAGCGCGCGGCGGACGGTGTCCAGCTTCTGTTGCTGGGCGGCCATCCGTTGAGCCAGATCGATCACCTTTCGATGCATCCCAAGCATGTATCGGCGGTGGGCGGCGAGATAGTTCATGTCCAGCAGCCCCACCAGGTGATTGGACCGCACGTCGGTAATGCTGGCTTGCACTTGCCGGTTAAGCGCCTGGAGCAGCGATTCGAGTTGCGCCATCTCGCGCTGGGCAACCGCCACGTCGCGTTGGCAATTCTGCTCGACACGCTCGCGATGCCGCAGGACGCCGTCGAGTTGGAAGACAAAGCGAGGCATAGCTCACCTTTTGCGTGCCGGCAGGCAGCTACTTCGCCGCGGCCGGTCGCGGACCGGCCTTGCCGGCGGCCGGCGCGCGAATCACCCTTTCCAATTGGTCGATCCACTGGCTCAAGTCCATCAGTTGCTTGCGGGCGTCAGGAAGCGTGCAGGCCGCCACGGCATCCTGCTGCAAGAAGCTCTGGATTTTCGGCCGGGCCTGCACCGCCAGGTCATATTCGCTGTTGGCGCCGGCGACATAGGCGCCAATGTTCACCATGTCTTCGATGCTGTTGTAGGTACCGATCAAACCGACTATCCGACGGGCGGCGCGAAGATGATCGGAGTCGCACACGTCGCCACGGACACGGCTGATGCTTTGAACGACGTCGATCGCCGGAAAATGCCCGCGCCCGGCCAGCGCGCGGCTCAGCCAGAGGTGCCCATCGGTGATCCCCTTCACGGCGTCGGGGATTGGCTCGTTGAAATCGTCCCCTTCGACCAGCACGGTGTAAAAGCCCGTGATCGAGCTGGCGGCGGTCTTGCCGGCCCGCTCGAGGATCTCGGGCAGCAGGGCAAAAACGCTGGGGGGAAAGCCTTTGGTCGCTGGCGGCTCGTGCGCGGCCAGACCGATCTGGCGCTGCGCCTGGCACAGGCGGGTGAGCGAATCCATCAGCAGCAACACATCCTGGCCGCGATCGCGGAAGTATTCGGCGATCGTGCAGGCGACCTTGGCCGCACGCACGCGAAGCAGCGGCGGCTCGTCGCCGGTGGCGACGACCACCACGCATCGCCGGCGGCCCTGCTCGTTGAGCGCGGTGTGGAGGAACTCCTGCACCTCGCGACCGCGCTCGCCGATCAGCGCGACGACGGAAACATCGGCGCTGGTGTTGCGGGCGATGCACGACATCAGCACGCTTTTGCCCACGCCCGGCGCGGAGAAGATTCCCATCCGCTGGCCCAGGCCGCAGGTCAACAGGGCGTCGATGGCGCGGATGCTGGTGGAGATGGGCTTGCGGATGTTGTCGCGCTGCATCGGCACCGGGGCATGGGCGTCGATGCGGCGCGATTGGCCCATCGGCAGGGGCGGCTTGCCGTCGATCGGCCGGCCAAACCCGTCGAGCACCCGGCCGAGCAGCATCGGCGAGCAGCACACGCGCGGGGCCGACGATACGTTTGAGATGCGGTCCCCGCGGGCGATGCCAGCCGCCGCAGACAACGGCATTAGCAGCGTGCGCTCGTTGCGGAAACCGACCACCTCGGCGGTCGAGTTCTTACCGCCAAAACTTTCGATGCGGCACAGGCTGCCCAGCGGCACCGAAAGATCGGACGCCTCGATCGTCAGTCCCGTGATGGCCTGCACGGTCCCCGCCACGCCCAGCGGCATCAAGGCGTTCACCGTATCAAGTTGGGCGTCCAAATATGCCAAATTGCCTTCCTTCTCGGCCGGCTGCTTTTCTCCCTCTCCCTCCGGGAGAGGCTCGGGAAGAGGGGAAACTCGTGAAGATCTTCCCCCGCCATTTACGCTAACTCCCCACCTCCAACAGTTTCTTCTGCCAGATTAGGCAGCAGCTCCTCAGCGATCCGATCGAGCTGGCCCTCGAGATCGCCATCAACCTCCCCGTTCTCAGTAAAGACACGACACCCGCCCGGCTGTAGGGACGGATCCTCGATCACCTTTATGTGCTGAAGACTCGGCCACGCGAGACTCAATTGCGGCAGTGCCGCGTCCAGAGTCCGCCGTTGCATCGGATGAATCGCAACCCGCACGTCAGCCGCCTTGGCCACCAGCTTCATGGCATCACCAAGGTTGGCCATCAGCACGCGCGGATCAATCAACCCCTGCCGCTTGGTCACTCGCCGGGCGATCGCAATCGCCAGTTGCACGACCTCGCTCAACGCCGCGGCCTCAAGCTCGCAACGCCCCTGGTTGATCGCGTTCATCGCGCCGCTCAGCGCCCCAAAGGCTTGTTGAAGTTGCGCGCGTTGTTCGCTCAGCGCTTGCTGCTGACCGGCCTGCCTCCCCTGCTCCAGGCCCTGCGCCGTTCCCTGTCGTCGGCCCTCGATCAATCCCAGTGCCCGAGCTTCCTGCTTGAGCGTTTCGGCCTCAGCCTGCGCCGCCGCGAGGAGTTGGTCCGCTCGCTGCCGGGCGCGCAGCAGAATTGTCTTTGCCTGCCGTTCGATGTCAGCCATCGAGAACGGAGAAAGCGTTACGGGGGCGGAATCGGATTTGATGAGGCCCATTGATGTGGTCAGTGGTCAGCGGTCAGTTGTTGGTTGTCCAAGGAATCTGCTGCGACTGACGAATGACAACGGACAAATGACCAATGACATCCTTCCTCAAACTACCATTTCCTTTTCGCCGCCGCGGCCGGCGATGATGATCTCGCCGGCGTCTTCCAGGCGACGGACAACATCGACGATCTTCTGCTGGGCGGACTCGACGTCGCTCACCCGCACCGGTCCCATGTATTGCATGTCCTCCTGGATGAGCTGCGACGCCCGCTCGGACATGTTCTTGAAGATCTTGTCCTTGAGCTCCTGGCTGGCCGTCTTGAGGGCCAGGGCCAGCTCCTCGTTTTCGACCTCCTTGAGCACGGCCTGAATACCCTTGTCGTTGACCAGCAGAATGTCCTCAAAGACGAACATGAGCCGGCGGATCTGTTCGACCAGATCAGGGTCTTCAGCTTCCAGGCCCTCCATGATCCCCTTTTCGGTGGAACGGTCGGCCAGGTTCAATATCTCGGCGACCGTGTCCACACCGCCGGCCTTCTCAAAGGTCTGGCTCACGATGTCGCTGAGCCGGTGCTCGAGGCCGCGCTCGACCTCCTTGATCACCTCGGGACTGGTCTGTTCCATGTTGGCGATGCGTTTGACGACCTCGATCTGCTTCTGGCCCGGCAGTCCCACGAGAATCTCCGACGCTTTCTGGGCCGGCAGATGGGCCAGAATCAGGGCGATCGTCTGCGGGTGCTCGTCCTGGATGAACGTCAGCAGGTTCTCGCTCTCCGCTTTCTGGAGGAACGAGAACGGCGTGGTCTGCACCTGCTGCGTCACCTGGCGAATGATGCGCGTGGCCTCGTCTTCCTTGAGCGATTTGCGGAGCAGCGTCTTGGCGTACTCGAGGCCGCCCTCGGTGAGGTAGGCGTTGGCCAAGGCGAGGTTGTAAAACTCGCCGAATACGCCGGCGCGGGTCGCCACGGGAATCTCACCCAGCGACGCGATCTCACGGCTGACCTCCTCGACGGCTTCCTGGGGAAGCCGCTTGAGGACCTCCGCGGCCTCGTCCTGGCTGAGCGACAGCAGCAGGACGGCGGCTTTGCGGACGCCGTTTAGTTCGGGAGAAGCCATTGGGGGAGGGTTCAGGGTTCAGGGTTCAGGATCGGTTTAGCCATCGTTTCACCAGGGCGGCAGCGGCGTCAGGGTTTTCTTTGACCATGGTAGAAACCTGGTCCACCATCTGCTGGGCCTTGATGGCTTCTTCGTTGAGTTCCATGCCGTCCAGGAGCGGGTCGCCGCCGGCCGCTTCGCCCGCGATGGGCTCGCCGGACAACAGCACCTGCGGCGGCACGGAAGGCGGCGCCGGTGACGCCGGCACCACGGCGGGCGTTCCCTTGCGAACCATCATCGAGGCCATGAACATGCTCATCACGGCCAGGAATCCGAGTCCGATCTCTTTGGCGTGGCCGCCGACGATCGCCGACAGGCCCGACGCGCTCGAGGCCGCCAGCGGCCGCAACGCCGCGTCCGGATCGATATCCGAATACGTGTCGA
>Ga0307477_10004342_pt1 | contig 10341 bp, 9 predicted proteins | sample atmos_gasesECM2C_FD_203316 | JGI IMG/M metagenome (GOLD analysis project Ga0307477, IMG submission 203316) | Hardwood forest soil microbial communities from Morgan-Monroe State Forest, Indiana, United States - atmos_gasesECM2C_515 | ecosystem: Environmental > Terrestrial > Soil > Temperate... | reverse complement strand
TCGCCTTCAACACCAGATTGATCGCCACCGAGAATGCGGGCACGGTGCCCTCATTGAGCCGATCGTCGGTGAGGTAGCGCAACCCGCGCCGCCGGCGCGCCGGGACGTTGTCCGCCGTGACCTCCACTCCATCGATCAGGATCGTGCCCTCGAGCGCCGCGCGCTGTCCGGCCAGGACTTCGGCGAGATGCCTCTGACCGTTGCCATCGACGCCCGCGATTCCCAGAATTTCACCGCGGGCCACGTCGAAGCTCACCTCACGCAGAGCGCATTCGCCGGCCGCAGCGTCGGTGCGCAGTGCGCGTACCGACAGGCGGGGTGGTCCGCCGCCGTCGGCGACAGGCCGTTCCCGGCCCGCGCGCTCCCCGTGCGCCGTCGCTTCGGCGTCACCAGCCGCCCGACCACCGAACATCATTCCGATCACGGTGTCCTGAGCTTGCGTTCCGCTCATCTGCGCGAGGCGCTCGGGCGAGAGCTGCCCGATCAGCCGCCCCTGCCGCAGCACCGAGATCCGATCCCCGAACCGCAAGGCCTCCGGCAACTTGTGCGTGACCAGCAGCACGGCGACTCCCTGGTCTGTCAGAAGGCGCAAGACGCGGAAAAGACCATCAACACCGCGCGGTGTAAGCATCGACGTCGGCTCGTCCAATATCAGCAGCTTCGCGCCGCGCCACAACGCCCGCATGATCTCCAGCTGCTGCCGCTCGCCGAGTGACAGACGGCCCGCGCGCGTATTCGGATCGATCGCCACCCCGAGCGTGCCCGACAGCTCACGAAAGCGCTGTAGCGCCGCCGCGCTGTTGAAGCGCCGCCACCAGCGTCCGCCGAGCATCAGGTTTTCGATCACGGTGAGGCTCGGCACCAGCAGTTCATGTTGGAACACGGTGCCGATGCCCAGCGCAAGGCTGTCGCGCGGAGAGCGGATGGCCACCGGCCGGTCGCCGAGGCGGATCTCGCCGTCGTCGGGCAGCAACATCCCGGCCAGGATGCCGATCATGGTGGACTTGCCGGCGCCATTCTCGCCCAGCAGCACGTGAATTTCCGCGCCGAGAAAGTCGAGCGATACACAATCGTTGGCGAGCACGCCGGGAAAGCGCTTGGTGATGCTGCGGACAGTGGCGAGCGGGGTCGTCTCGGGACTCATCGACCGCGCTGTTGCCGGCGACCTGCGGCTAACCTGGTGGGCGGGTCACGGCACTCATCAGGGCGTGAACCCGCGCCGTGTCTTCGATCGGTTCGATCTTCAGTTCGCCGGCGACGATCCGCCGCCGCGTCGCCATCAGCTCCGACCAGACGTTGTCGGGGATGTGCCGGGTGTGCAGCAGCTGTACCGAATCGTCTCTGAGCTTTATCGCATAGGGTCGCGTGCCGAACCTGTCCGCCTTGAGATCCTCGACCATGGCTGCGTAGACGGGCGCGAGGTTCCACACCACGGAGGACAGCAGATTGCCCTTGTCGATCGCGGACTTATCGCCGACGACGTCGATGAACCAGACCTGCGCGCCGCCCGTCGAGCGCGTAGTCTCGACAGCCTGCAGCATGCCGAAGCTCGCACCGTCGCCCTGGCCGAAGACGACGTCCGCACCGGCCGCGATCACGGCTGCAGTGACGCGGCGCGCCCCGGCGGCATCGGAATACGCCGCAGGACCGATCACCGCGTAGAGCAGCTTCAGGCGCGCATCGGTCGCCTTCGCCCCTTGCGCGAACGCCGCCGAATGCGTGTTCCAGGGCGGCGACTCAGCCGAGACGACGATGCCGATGGTCCCCGTGCGGGTGGTTCTCGCGGCCAGCACTCCGGCGAGATAAGCGCCTTCGTGGCCTCTGGGGGTGTAATCGGCGACCGCTCCAGGCTTACTCGCTGCCGGCCGATCGACGATCGCCGTCGGCACATGCTTCTCCGCGCCGACTTCCGGCACAGCGGTGTTATAGCCGCTCGCGTGAGCGATGATCAGGCTCGCGCCGTCATCGACGAGCTCGCGCGCCTGCGCGTGAACGTCCCCGTAGCCGAGCCCGGTCGCCGGCAGGAAGGTAAGCCCATACTTGCGCGCGACCGCTCGCGCGCCCTCGAATCCCTGCTGATTCCAGCCGTAATCGTTCGGATCCTCGGGTGTCATGATGGCTAGGGCCCTGACCTCAGCGGCTGGGACATGCGCCGTCACGAGCAATCCGCTCGAGGCGATCCATGCCCAGGCGCCGGCGCGCCGGATTTTTCCGCCTGCGGGGCATTGGCCTCTCAAGCTCTCCTCCCCAAGGCGGCTCACCATGTCAGCCCTGCAAGGCCTTGCGGACCGCAACCAGCTTCCTGGCACGTTCGGCGCGCAGCTCGCTGATGCGCTCCGGGGTGTAGGCGTAGATCCCACTTCCCGTCTTCATGCCGAGTTTGCCCTGCAAGGTCCGCTCAGTGATGGAGGCGGCAACGTCCGTGCGGTCGCAGAGCTCGCGGTTGAGATAGCCGGCAACGGCCGCATAGATATCGAGCCCCGCCATGTCGAGCAGCGCCATGGGGCCCACGACCGCGAGCTTCAGTCCGATGCCCCAGGACACACACTGATCCAGCTGTTCCGCGCTGATGACCCCGCTGTCGACGAGCTCGAGGCACTCGCGCATCACCGCATAGAGAACCCGATTCTCGACGAAGCCGGGAACGTCCTTCTGAATGAGGACCGGGAAGTGCCCGGTCTGGCGGACGGTGTCGACCATCCAGTTCACGACCGTGGGTGCCGTCTCTCGACCTGCGATCACCTCGATCATCGGAATGAGGTGCGGCGGATTTGACCAGTGCATGCCGATGAGGCGCATCGGCACCGCCAGGCTTTCCTGGATCCTGGTGATCGGGATGCCGGAGGTGTCGGAGGCGAGGATGCACTCCGCGCTGACGAGGGCTTCGACGGAACGCAGCAGCCCGATCTTGAGTGCGAGGTCTTCCGGCACCGACTCGATCACCAGCTGCGCGCCAGCGACGCATGCGGCGAGGGTGTCGGCGATCGCGATGGGTGCACCGGCGCTGCGATCGGGAACGCCTAATCGCGCGAGCACCGTTGCGGCCGCCTGGAATTCGCGCCGCGCGCGGGCGCGCTGGTTCGGATCGGTATCGAAGGTGTTCACGATCATGCCGGTGCGTGCCAGGGTCGCGGCGATGCCCGGTCCCATGGTGCCGAGGCCGATCACAGCGGCGTGCAGACTCACGCGATGACCTTCCTGAAAGCAGGCCGGGCAGCGACGCGCTCGCGCCACGCCCGCACTGTCGCAAGTCCCGGCAAATCGACGGGAAAGTCGAGGCAGCGATGCACGATGGGCCCCAGAGAGATATCGGCCAGTGACAGCTCGGCGCCAGCAACCCATGGCCGCAGCACGGCGCCACGCTCGAGAATCTCGAGCTGCGCCCTGAGGTCCGCAGCGTCGGCGGCGAAGCTCGCCGAGCGTTCCGCAGCCGGCTTCTTTGCTTCCTTGAACAGCGCCAGGTACGGCCCGTAGAGGGCGGCGAGCTGCCAGTCCATCCACCGCTCGATGAGGCTACGCGCCGCCGCATCGGCGGGATAAAGGGCTTCACCGCCATAGCGGTTACAGAGGTAGCGCAGAATGGTGTTTGACTCCCACACCGCGAGATCACCATCCACGAGGGTCGGCACCTTGCCGTTGGGATTGAGCCTGAGATAGGCGGAATCGCCGGTGTTGTTGAACTGGCGGCCGTAGTCCTCACGCCGGTAGGGCGTGCCCAATTCCTCCAGCAGCCACACGACCTTCTGGACGTTCCCGGAAGTGCTGCGACCAAGGACTCTCAACATGTGGGTTTCTCCCGTCAACGCTGCGGCCTGAAGGCCACGGCGTCCATCTCGATCTTGCAGTCGATGACCGCGCGGGCCTCCAGGGTGGTGCGCGACAGCTTCCCTTCGGGGAAGTATTCGGCGAACACCTTGTTGTAGCGGCCGAAGTTGCGCGCGTCCTCGAGATAAGCGGTCACCTTGACCACGTCGGCGAGGCCGGCGCCCTCGAGCTCGAGGATGCGTCGGATGCATTCGATCGTCCAGCGTGTCTCGTCCTCGATCGTTCCGGCCCGCATGTTGCCGTGCTCATCCTTCGCGACCTGACCGGAGACGAAGATGAAGTCGCCGGCGCGCACTGCCGGATGAAAGGGCAGGTTGGGATTCTTCTTCCCAATCGCCCGGATCTCGCTGGTCATCTGCACTCCTCCCCGAGTCGGCGGCTAGAGAACCGAAGTCTCGATGATGTCGACGCCGCGCTGGCGGTCGACCAGGTAACACAGTCCGCGTTCGTCGATGGTAACGTCGTTGGAGGAGACCAGCTCGAATCCCTGCGGGGGATCGGGCTGGTAGCACGCCACTTCGCGGGGTGCAAACGGATCGGCGATATCCACGATCCTTAGGCCCTGTGCGAACCACGCGAACGGCACGAGTGTGCCGGTAAAGCGCTCGGAGGGCTGGTGGCAACCGCGCATCGGCGGCTGTGGCGAGCCATCCTTGTCCAGGCCCGCAACCTGAAACGTGGCGATGGGCACCGGACAGCGCTCCTCGGTAATGTCGTAGATCCAGGTGAAAGCCGGCGCCGCCGGCCAGAGCTTCGCCACGTCCTCATCGGCCACCACCATGATGCGCCGGCCTTTGAGCGGAATCGGAATAGGCAGGCAGGTGTGCGTGGGATGCGGAAAGGCGGGCGCGGTGTTGCCACTCGATACCAGCCTGGGCTTGGACATATCCGAGACATCGAGAATGAAATAACCGTGGTGCCAGTAGCTCACGTAGAGCCGCTCGCCGAGGCGCAACGGATGGTGACAGCGCGGCGGCGCCCAGTTGTCCCATGGGTAGGCCTCGCCGCCGGCTTTCCATTGACCGGGAATCCACCAGCGACCGATCTCCTCAGGCCGGGCGGGATCCTTCAGGTCGAGGATCATCGCGATGTTGCCGACATAGCCCTCGACGGTCGGCGAGATGTAGGCGTAGCGCCCGTCGAAGCTGTAGCGGTGCACGCCCTTGCCGTGCGTGCGCCACTTGGTGATGAGGCGCGGCGCGGCCGGCTCGGTCACGTCGTAGATGCCCAGACCCCCGCCGAAGGCCGCATCCCCGTCCGTGCCCTGACGCTCGTGATTGACGAGCATGACATTGTTGGCCACGCGCACCTTGTGCGAATGCCAGCCCGGTGGAATCTCGAGACGCGCCAGAAGCCGCGGACGGCGCGGATCGGCGACGTCGATGATGCTCGTCCCGGCGGGCGGTCGCATGTGGCCGACGTACAGCGTGTGTCCCTCGACCCATACCTGGCCGCCGCCGGGACAGTCGATGTGAGCTAGCAGGCTGGTGTTGAGCGCGCGCGCCATCGGGCTGCATCAGCTGAGCCTGACGATCTCGCCGCTCCGTCTTCTGCCGTGCTTCTGGTAGAAGGCCAGCGCCCTCAGCGTCGGCTCATCGCTCGCGACGAACAGGATCGCAGGCTGTGTGTCGGAAAGGTTGACGTGCTCGCACCAGCTGCCGCCTGGTACCACGAAGGTGTCGAACCTCTCCCACTCGACCTGCTGGTCAGCGATGATGCTGCGGCCCGCTCCCTCGAACGGGGCGCAAATGAGGCTCGCGCTCTGCTTCAACGCCAGCGTGCGCTCGCCCGGGCGCAGCATCTGCATAAAGAAGGTCATGGTCTTGTAGATCGAGCGACCGGTGGTGGGATCGACGTACTCGACCATCAACGCCTCGTAAGGATCGCCGTCCTGGTTGCGAAACCCTTCGAGCATCTCGCGCATGCGCTCGTAGCGATAGACGTACATCGGGGAAGCGGCTCCGGTACCGCGGTGGTGGCTGAGGAACCGCGGCAGCAGGCCGCCCTCGCCATAGGTACGCTGTGAGTGGTCCGGGGCAAAGCGCGCGGACTGCATCGTGCGGCGGACGCGTTTCCCCTCCTCTTCCTCGGTATAGTCATGCTCGAAATACATCGAGTTCAGGGTCTCCACCAGGGGCAGATCAAGCACGCTCAGGTTGATCGCTGCTTCCTCGCCCTGATTGCCGTGATTGTGCCAGGTATCATGCGGGGTCAGCACCAGGTCGCCGGGACCGAAGGTGATGTTCTCGCCTTCGACGCCGGTGAAGTTCAGTGCACCGGTCAGCCCGAGGCGCACGGCGTTGGGTGAATGGCGGTGCGGCGGCATGACCTCGCGCGGGTCGTTCAGCCGATAGGCGACATACATCGTCGTCGTCGCCGCCCGCCGCGGCGCGAGCCCCGGATTCACGAGCACGAGCGAGCGGCGTTCCGAAGTCTCGGTCGAGATCAGCTCGGCCGATCGGACCAGCAACGGCTCGATCTCGGTTTTGAACTTCCAGATGTAGGGGACGGCCTTGCGCTGGTCCATAACCTGGCGGTCTTCGTCGTGCGCGACGCTGCGGTCGACCACCCAGTAGGGCGCCATATTGAGGCGGTACACATCGGCATGGAGCGCATCCAATGCTGCCTGCCGCTGCGTGTCGGATCGCTCGCCCCTGCTGCGCACCGGTGCACCACGTATTTCGCCGGATCGGTCACGATCCTAGCCACGCCGTTGTCACAGCGTCAACCTGACCGACGAATTGCGCTACGCTGCACGCTAAGCTCGCGCGGGGTGTGCATGGCCAAGCCAGGGACCTACGACTATGTCCTCGTCGGTGCCGGATCGGCGGGATGCGTGCTCGCGAATCGCCTGACGGCGAATGGCGGCGCCTCGGTGCTGCTGCTCGAGGCGGGCGGCTGGGATCGCGATCCATGGATCCACATCCCCCTCGGCTGGGGCCGAATCCTACAGCAGCGCCGCCATGACTGGATGTATTTTTGCGAGCCTGAAGAGGCGGTGGCGGGTCGACGCGTCGAATGTGCGCGCGGTCGGGTGATCGGTGGATGCTCCTCCACCAATGCCATGGCGTACGCGCGCGGCAACCGCGCCGACTTCGATCGCTGGGCTGCAGCCGGGCTGCCGGGCTGGTCCTACGCCGAGACCTTGCCCTATTTTCGCAAACAGGAGAGCTGGGAGGGCGGTGCGGACGCTTTTCGCGGCGGCGACGGCCCGCTCACCACGCAGTATTGTCGCTACCAGGATCCGCTGCTGGAGGCCTTCGCCGAGGCCGGAAAAACGGCCGGGCATCCCTGGACCGATGATTACAACGGCGCGAGACAGGAGGGCTTCGCGCGGCTGCAGATGACGATTCGCCGCGGTCGCCGCTGCAGCGCCGCCACCGCGTACCTGCGGCCGGTGTTGCAACGCTCCAATCTGACCGTCGCGGTCGGCGCACTGGCAACACGCATCGTCATCGCGGGGATGCGCGCTGTAGGGGTTGAGTTCATGCAGCGAGGCGTGCGGCACGTCGCGCACGCCGATCGGGAAGTGATCCTCTGCAGCGGCGTGATCAACTCACCGCAGCTGCTCATGCTGTCCGGCATCGGCGACCCGCGCGAGCTCCAGCAGCTCGACATTCCGCTGAAGGTGGCTCTGAGCGGAGTCGGTGCGAACCTTCAGGATCACGTGTCGGCGATGCTGATGTTTCGGCGCAGCGTCCCCGGTCCGTTCCTGCGCATGATGCGCTACGACCGTATCGCCCGCGAGCTCGGCAGGTCCTACTTCCTGGGAACGGGCTTCGCCGCCGACGTCCCGGGCGGCATCACGGCGTTTCTCAAGACTCGCTCCGACCTCGCGCTACCTGACATCCAACTGCTCTTCACCGCCGCGCCTCTCGGCGCCTGGCCGTACCTGCGACCCTTCAAGGCACCGTTCGTCGACGGCTTTGCCTGCCGGATCGTGATGCTCCATCCGGAAAGTCGCGGACGCGTCACCCTCCGCTCCGGCGATCCAGCCGCCCAGCCGTGCATCGCACAGCGCTTCCTTTCGAGCGATCAGGATTGGCGTGCGCTGCGCTCAGGTGTACGCCTGGCGCGCGACGTGCTGGCGCAGCCGTCCATGCTGCCGTTCATCGCCGCGCAGATCTCCCTGCCTCCCGGAGAGGTCCCCGATGCGGACCTCGACACGCATATCCGCAACACGGCGATCACCGTGCACCACCCGCTCGGAACCTGTCGCATGGGTCCCGATGGTGACGCCGGCGTGGTCGTCGACCCGCAGCTGCGCGTGCGCGGCATTAACGGACTGCGCGTCGTCGACGCCTCCGTCATGCCCGACATGGTGAGCGGCAACATCAACGCTACGGTCATCATGATCGCCGAGCGCGCCGCCGATCTCATCCGCACTGGATGATCCTGCGGCTGGTGCATTCCACGGTCGTGCCGGCAACGCAAGGTAGCCGCCTCGGCGCTGCCCGGAAAGCAGGCTATCTATCAGGGCGTTTGGTGCGTCGAATGTGTCTACTTCTGATCAGTGTTATTCACACGAGTCACCGGCCAATTCTCGACTTGCTGCCAACTCTGCTGGACCGCGGGCGGCAACTTGTCCATGTGTTTCAGGAAAGCTGCAAGCGTCCAAATTTGCTGGTCGCTGAGGGAGTACGCGAACGAAGGCATGCCCGTTAGACGAATGCCGTGCTTGATCTTCCAGAATGAAACGCCTTCCGGATCGTCCTCCACCCCGTCGGTCGCCATTTGCGGGGGCTTTTGATAAAGGCCTTTCGCTATCGGTGAGGGGGACGCACCCTGCTTCCCTGAACCATGGCAAACCGCGCAATTGTCTGCGAAAAGATGAACTCCATCGAGCAGGTTCTGCTCGGTTGCTTCCACCGGATTTGGGCTTGTGGGAGCGTCGCGACGCAGTGTCGCATCCAACGACGTACGTGCCATCCAGGTTTCCAGCGAACCGGGCGTTGCATCGGCGTTGGCCGGAATAAGGCCGCTTCGCACCAGAAAATAAGCCCCGATCAGGGCAACAGCGAGGGTCAATGCGCAGCCCCAAACGATACCTCTTAGCATCACACCGTCTCCTTCAAACACAACGTCGGCTCACGCCAGATCTGATTATCTTGTAATCGAATTGTGGGACAACAGAAATCCGGCAGCTTGTTATTGTTCGGCGCCTTCAACTTGGCCATGTACCCGGTATCGCCCATGCAATGCCGAATTGAACGGCTACGAGGGATAAGTGAGCGGGGCCGAGTAGCCCTCAAAGTGCCCAGTGATCTGAGAATCTTGCCCGCGGCCAGCGCCTCTACCGCCGTCGCCGGGTCGAGCGACGCTAAACGGATCCGATCCCGGCGGGGCAAGGTGGCGCCGCATACCGGTGCCCCTGCCGGACCGAGGCGGCGCCCCGCCTTTGTGGCGGGGTGCCGCCTGCCGGACCGAATGGCCGGACGCTTCGACTTCAACTGCAGTCGTTGTGCAGCACGCCCGTAGCCGGCCCCGCGATGCACGGAACGGCGCTCAGATATTCATAAATGGCCCGCAAGTCGTGCTCGGTCATGTGCCGGTCCTCGGGCCACGGCATGATTTGCAGCAGATCACCGTCGAACGGCAGGCTGAGAGGGAAGCAGGTGCTGCTGCTCGTAATCGTTGGGTCTGTACAGTTCGGATGCACGTGATCCAGATCGGCGCCGGTCTGAATGATGTAACGAAACTCCGCGAAAGTGCGGCCACCCTCGGGCCGACCGGTTTTGTCGGGCGTCAGATTCCGGGAAACTATCAGCGGAGCCCCCGGCGCCTGCTGCGGGAAGACTCTGCCACCCCCCAGGTAAGTGGCCTGGTTGACGACCGTGGGCTGGTTACCCTTAAAGTAAGGGTTGCCGCCCTTTGCGTATTCGGTAGCAGGACCGGCGGAGTGGCAGACATTGCAATGGCCAGCCCCGTTAACAATGTAGCTGCCAAGTCCCACAAGCTGCCGATCCTTGCCCTCCAGATTCAGCGGGACCGGCGCGATCTCGAACCCGATGCGAATTTTGGCCTGCTCGCCGTCGTCATCGGCCAGCGCGCGCGCAGCCCCAAACAAGGATCCTGTGGCAATCAGTAGGGCAAACGTGGCTCCCGCTGTCAGCACCGTGGATATCTTTTTGACGTTCATGGAGATTCTCCCAAAGACAGTTCCCAGCGCGACAAACGCACTGGCAAGCGCACGATCAGCGCAGAGGAGCGCTCCAGCAAGCTGCAAAGCACGGCAGACCGCGCAAATCCACCAGTGCGCCGTGCAATGCCGTGGTTTGCTGCTGCCTAGGTTGCGTGCAAGAATCCAGGTCGGTCATCTGGCGATCAGCTCGAGCGCCCTTTGGACGATCCTAAGAACAGCGCAAACGGGGCAGCCATTCGCAGCCAGCAGAAAGACCGGCTCGATTCGTGGAAGAAAATAGCCTCATATCTGAAGCGCGACGTTAGTACCGTACAGCGGTGGGAACGGCGCGAGGCGATGCCGGTTCATCGCCATCGGCACGATAAGCAAGGATC
>Ga0307477_10004341_pt1 | contig 10344 bp, 15 predicted proteins | sample atmos_gasesECM2C_FD_203316 | JGI IMG/M metagenome (GOLD analysis project Ga0307477, IMG submission 203316) | Hardwood forest soil microbial communities from Morgan-Monroe State Forest, Indiana, United States - atmos_gasesECM2C_515 | ecosystem: Environmental > Terrestrial > Soil > Temperate... | reverse complement strand
CTATTCCCGCCGGCAAGTTGGTCGATCGGAGCACCTGTTGCAACTCAGAGCGCTCCCCAGAAGACAGTCGCAAAGGTTCCTGGGCAGTGAACATGCCCCTTATATCATGGAAAAGACGTCTGTGCCACTTATTTATGTAACGACACACTAGCCGTGTTCGATCGGGTCTTCTGGGTTCTGGCGCGAAAGTTCTGGTCGGGATGGAAACAGGCTCTCATTATGGTTAGCCCGGAGACGGTTGTCCGTTGGCACCGATCGGGTTTTGCGCTCCATTGGCAGGCCATTTCCAGAGCCCGCCGGATCGTTGGCCGAAGAAGAATTTCCAAGGAAGTTCGGGATCTGATCTTCCGGATGGTGGCGGAAATCCGACCTGGGGCGCACCGCGTATTCACGGTGAGCTCTTGACGCTGGGTTTCGACGTCTCCGAGAGAACCATTTCCCGCTGGATGCGCCGGGCGCCCAGGAACCCTGAGCCTGCCAAACGTTGGCTAGCCTTTCTGCATAACCATCGTGAAGCGATCGCCGCTATGGATTTCTTTACGGTACCCACCATCACGTTCCGTGTGCTTTATTGCTTCTTCATTATCAGTCACCGCCGTCGCGAGATTCTGCACTTCAATGTCACGTGTCACCCCAGCGCCGCTTGGCTCATTCAACAGTTGCGGGAGTCCTTCCCGTATCAATCCGCTCCCCGATTTCTGATTTTTGATCGGGACGCCAAGTATGGCTTCGAAGTTCCAATCGCAGTACGGTCGATGGCCATATGCCCGGTTCGGACTTCGTTCCAAAGTCCTTGGCAGAACGGAGTCGCGGAGCGATGGATTGAGAGTTGCCGGCGTGACCTTCTGGACCACGTCATCGCCCTGAACCATCTCCACTTGAAGCGACTACTCTGCGATTATGTGCGCTACTACCATGAGGACCGAACCCACCTCGGGCTCGACAAGGAGACGCCAACCAGAAGATCCTGCTCAGTGGGTGGTGGTCTCGTGACGGCACAGCCCAGACTCGGCGGCCTGCATCACCGTTACGATCGAGCCGCGTAATCGCCAAGCTGTCGGCTCCACATAGGCTCCTTTCCGGCGTTCAGAGATGCGGGAAATCATTTTTTCGCAGCAACACTCGCATGGGATGGTTACTCCGAAGTCCGAGCTAAACTAGGAAAGTCGGGCAAATGAGTGGTTAGGAGCGAGCAGTAGTACAATTTCAGCTCCGCACAGAATTGTGGCGAACGACAGCCCGTCGCGATCGTACGCTGGTCAAACTGAACTGCGCTGCCATCCCCACTGGCTTGCTTGAGAGCGACTTGTTCGGACACGAGAAGGGTGCCTTCACAGGAGCGATCGCCCAGAAGATCGGCCGCTTGGAGCTGGCAGACAAAGGAACCCTCTTTTTAGACGAAATCGGGGATCTCCCGCTCGAACTTCAACCAAAGATATTGCGTGCCTTGCAAGAGAAAGAGATCGAAAGGCTCGGCGGCACACGAACCATTACGGTAAATGTAAGGCTCATCGCGGCGACGAACCACGATCTCGCAAAAATGGTGGCGGACCGTCAATTCCGCAGCGATCTCTATTACCGGCTCAGGGTGTTCCCAATTTCGATTCCGCCGTTGCGAGAACGCCGCGAAGACATCCCAATCCTCGTTCGCTACTTCGTGGATAAGTTCGCGCGGCGAATGGACCGGCGGATCGAAACCATCCCAGCCGAGGTGATGCGCACACTCACGCGATGGGATTGGCCCGGGAATATCCGGGAGCTAGAGAATTTCATCGAACGAGCTGTCCTCCTTTCGAAGGGACCGACATTGCGCGCTCCTCTCGCTGAATTGGAACTGACTGAGGAGTCGGAACCCCAGCAAGATTCCACGCTGGAGGCAAGTGAGAGAGAACATATACTTCGAGTCCTGCGCGAAGCGAAAGGTATAATCGCCGGCCCCAACGGTGCTGCCACGCGCCTCGGGCTAAAGAGGACTACGCTGAACTCGAAGCTCAAGAAGCTGGGAATCGAGCGCAGCGACTTCATGTAGTCAGGCATGACGATTAGCCGTCAGATTTCGATCGTCACTTCGCTCTCCTTCCAATCTGCTAAACACCCGCCTTTAGTCCGTAACTTATTGCCATCTATGTGGTTATCCGACACGCTTTGGTGACGAAGTGTTTGGCATGCCCGTTGCCATTGGTACTCCGTAAGCGAACGAGCGAGAGAACTTGAAAATCACCATCCAAGGCGAGGCTTCCGCTGTGACGCTCAAGATCGAAGGCAAAGTCGTCGGGGCTTTCGTTCAGGAGTTTCGTCGGGCCTGGGACGAGCTGGCCCCTTCCCTGAAATCGAGAAAGATGATCGTTGATCTGCGCGGAACCACTTTTCTCGACATGGAAGGAAAGCAAATTCTCGCTGAGATTGCGAAAACAGGTGCCGAATTTGTATTCGCTTCACCTCTGACACGGTATTACGCAGAGGAAGCGACGGGCCGGATTCCGCCAAACGGAGACTAGTGAGGAGGTCTCAAAATGAAAGGTCCATACGGGCTGGAGATAAGCGAAGGCTGCAAGACTTGCAAACTAAGAGGCGCTGCATCGTTCTGCCAACTGCCGCCAACTGCCATGAAGGACTTTGACGCCATAAAGTCCACCGCAACCTATCCCAAGGGTGCGATTCTCTTCATCGAGAAGGAGGACGCCCGGGGCGTCTTCGTCTTGTGCCAAGGCGAAGTGAAGCTATCGATGAGCTCAAGCGATGGAAAGACACTTGTCGTCCGAATTGCCAAAGCGGGTGAGGTTCTGGGATTGGTGTCGGCTATGTCGGGAAGCCCCTACGACGTGACGGCCGAAACGCTTTACCCGTCCCAACTAGCCTTCGTTCGGCGCGAGGACTTCTTGCGCTTCATCGCGAAATATCCCGAAGCTACCGGGAGTGTAGCCAAGCAGCTGACCGCGCACTACAAAGCCGCCTTCGAACAACTGCGGACGGTGGGTCTGTCCGCGTCAGTGCAGGAAAGGCTCGCTCGCCTGTTGCTGAACTGGTCGTCCAGCCCGCAAGAAACCAACGATGGCGTGCGCCTCAAATTGCCGCTGACCCACGAAGAAATTGCGGAATTCATCGGCACGACTCGCGAAACGGTGACCCGAACCCTCAGCGATTTTAAACATCGACGCCTGATCACGCTTCAGGGTTCCACCTTGATGATTCCTAGCCGCGCGGCGCTGCAAAGCTTGGTCGGAGTTTAGCGCCACTTCAAACTTGAGTGATTCGCACGAACATAGAATGGATTCAAAAATGCACACTCCAATCGACTCCTTCGTGCCGCAGTTTGACTTGCGGAAGCGACATGAAACGGTCGCGTACGCTCCCGCCAGTATCGTGATGGAGGTAGCCCGTAACTTCGATTTGGAGTCGATTTCTCTCGTGCGCTGGACGTTCTGGTTACGTGCAAAACTTCTGCGAGCGCTGGCCACACTCGCGCGTCCCACAGCGCTCATCAGCAACATGACGGAGCTCGGTTGGGGTGTCCTTGCCGAAGAACCCGGTAAGTATCTTCTCGCCGGAGCGTTCTGCCAACCTTGGGAAGGAAATGTCGCCTTTCAGCCCATTCCACCTGAACGCTTTGCCAGCTTCGCCGAACCCGGCCAGGTGAAGATTGTCTGGACACTTGAAGTAGAATCTCTAGGGCCGAATCTAACGCGCCTGGCCACCGAAACCCGTGTGAGAGCGACAGATGATGCAGCCCGGGCAAAGTTCCGTAGCTACTGGCGGATGTTTTCTCCGGGAATCCTGATGATCCGGCGACTGATACTTCGGGCTGTGCGCCGACAAGCTGAGAGTAGTTGGCGAGCGACCTGTTCTTTGTGGCGTGGCCACGCTCTCCTAGACTAGTTTATGGCCATCGGATGCTGAAATAACTTGCGCGACTACAACAGGCAGTGTCCCTTCATTCCTCGAGTTGATCTCCTGCCTTCGATTCTTTTGCTATCGATCTTAGCCTTTAGTCTTAGAGGAGTTAGGGGCCAGGAATTGACGGGAGCACCATCATCCCATTCCAGAGAATACCGGGACAAAATAGCGGAAGGCGAATACCTAATCGTTGAAGAAGGGAATGGCGGCGCGATTGGGCCATTTGGCGAAGAGACGTACAACTTCCGTGAGACGTGGACACTTTGGCGCCTTAAGGGAGGACGCTACGAGGTTGAGGGTGAAAGGCGTTTCGAATCGCCGAGGGACGTACACCACTCGAATCGCTTCCTAGTTGAGCTCTCCCGCGACCTCACCATGACCCGCGCAACGGAATATACGAAACTGAAATGGCGGAAAGACTCAGGCCCTCTCAGCTGCGAATTCCTGCCCCGCGAACTTCATTGTTCCTCCGGCGCTCAGGATCCCAAACAGGCCGTTGAACTGCGCATGCCAATGGAGCATCCGTTTGGCCTTCTCTGGCCGATCTCTGTTTTTTCGCTCGCCGGCGTCAGCCGCTACGTAGAGCGCGACCTAAACAGAGAGATTCCGATTGAGCTAGTTACCCTCGAACAGTCCAATGCTACCTACCCTGTGAGTCCAACGATCCTGAGCGGCTCGTTGCGGTATCTCGGCGAGGAAGACTTGGAGACAGCGACTCAGAAGTTTCAGGCGTACAAATTCCTCTTCCGTGTGCCGTCGAAACCGCAATTTCTGATCTGGACCTCATCGAAGGGAATTCTCTTGCGCCTCGCGGTCGAACACGCCCATGAAGACTGGCCACAAGAAGGGATAAGACTGACGCGATTTCAGAGGTGGGTCGAGTTCTAGTTCAGGTCGCTGCCGCATCTCGAAATGCATCTTCATGTGACAGGCTGAGTACTTTCCTTAGCCGGTCGGCCGACGGCAAACTACACACGTGAAGCAGCCGTACAACCAGAGGTCGCCGCTTACGGCGTCATGCCTACTATCGATCGATTCACCGAGGACGTACGCACAAGTACCCCCGAGTCGGCGCACCTCTTGCAAGAGGCGATCGCGTGCCTGCGCCCGCAACTCTTCATAGCATTGGTCCCACAACTCATCCCGGTGCGCCAATGTCCCTGTTCCTGGAACGCGACGGCTGGTCGCTTCGACGATCTGTTCTCCGATTGTTTCGCCATCAACATCAAGAGGAGGCCACTCGCGATGCCAGTAGATCTGTGTGGTGTCCTTCGCACTCATCTCAATCCTCACTGCTCTTGCAGAGAGGCCAAATAGTCGCACAGGTTTTTGATGGGCCGCTGCCCAGGGGGCCGACAGTAAACCACGTACGTGAACCGGCCGTGCAACCAAGCCTCGCCTGTGGCACCGTCATGCCTACTATCGACGGACTCATCGAAGACATGGGCGCAAGTTCCTCAGAGTCGGTGTACCTCTTCCAAAATGCGGGCGCGCGCTGCGTCATCAACTTTTCATAGCACTGGTTCCACAACTCGTCTCGATGTGTGAGTGTTCCAGGCACGCGCCCGCTTGTTGCTTCGACGATCTGCTCTCCCATCGCCTCGGCGTCCAGGGGAGGCATTTCGCTATGCCAGTAGATCTGTTTGGTGTCCTTGGCGCTCATCTCAATCCTCAGTGCTCCTGCAGAGTGACCAAGTAGTCGCACAGGTTCTTGATACGTTGCTGTACGGCGCCTTCATTGTGGTTGTCGAGGTATTCGAATATAGGTCCCCATGTGGGCATATCGGCCGAGCCGTGCCCGCGCTTAGGAAAACCAAACCGGAGAACTCAGGTGACATATTCATATGGAAATTTTCCTCCATGGCGCTTGGCCAACGTCGTGAGGTCCGCTGCGGGTATTTTGAGAGCCGCCCGAGCGGGGCCGAAGCCCTTGGCGTCGGCCCCGTGGCAAGCCGCGCAATGCTGCTTGAAAATGACTTCGCCGGGCGGGACATAACCCGCCGGAAACTGATTTTGATCTGACGTTGGCTTGCCTCGCGTGGTGGAGGCAACCACGGTAAGGAGAAGAATGCCAAGAAAAACTGCAGGGTGCTTAGACATGGTCGGTCCCCTTTCTGGTCCGAGTTGCAACGGGCCATTGTGTCCGGCGCAAAAGCATGACTGAGCGCCATCTTCTTGTCTCGTGCGGCACTCGCGCACGGAACGCCTCCTTAACCTTGGGGCGCAGCAAATACCAGAGAGCGACCGCGTCCGCAACGGCTACAGCAATGTTCCAGGCCAGCGCCGTGTAACTGAGGCGCGCCAAGGTCGCCGTCAATCCCAGGCACGCGCCGATCCCGCTTACCCCGAACAGGAGAATGGACAGGATGCGAGCCGCTTCGCGAAGCCTCATTAGGCCGATGGCCACGACTTCATGTAGCGCTCCGAAAATGAGAAAAATTACGCCGGCGGCCGCATCAACACCGACCCAGGCGGCGCTAAAGCCCCGCGCCTGGGTTGCACCTACGTCCTTGGATCCTGAGATGAAGAAGCTTATGCCTGCAATCACAAACAAAATGCCGGCAAGCACCATCAGCGCGGCCAGAATATCCACGCCGATCGGCGTTCGCCGCGCTCGGCCGGCCATAAGGGAATTGGTGTGTTCTACCTGCATGACGCCCCCTTCCGGCTGGGTTGCCTTGCCAACTTCACTCTCTAAATTCGTGCGGACTTGCTTAGAGCGATGTTGCGGGAGGGCAGAACCAGAACCGTCTTTCTGTTCCGCCCTCCGATGCAACACTTTCTCCGCGCCTCAAGCAGCAGAAGCAATCTTGGGCTTTGGTACTCCCTTGATCTCAATGCGCCGAGGCAGGGCGCTAACCGCCATGGGGACGGTCACCTCAAGAACGCCATTGTTGAATTCTGCCACGATCTTTTCCGCGTCCGTACCTTCAGGCATCGCTAGGATCCGGTCCACGACGCCATAGGTAAATTCGCGGCGCAGGTAGTCAACCTCCTTTTTCTCTGTGGTCTCCTTTCGCTCCGCGTGAATCGTCAGTGCGTTGTTTTCGAAATTCAACTGCACGTCCTTCGGATCAATCCCCGGAAGTGCAATTCGGGCATGGTATTTCTTGCCCTCCTTGTCTACCCACGCTTCAATAGGGGGGACTTCCGTCTGGGTGGGCGTGAACCGTACCGGCCCCAACACATTGGTGCCGAACAGTTTGTTGAAAAGCTCGTCGAACTCGCGCCGAAAACCGAACAAATGCTCGAACAAATCGTCGTGTCTCATCAGATTTGCCATTATCGTTCTCCTTTCCAGACAGCTCTCACGATTGCTCCGTGATTAAAATTCTGACTCTGCCTTGATGCAGCAACAGTTGAGGCAGCGGCCGGTCGCGAAGCTTCTCGACCCGAGTGGGCCGACGCGTCGAAACTCCAGGGCGCCTTAGCGTTGTTGCTTCGCGCCCGCCGCTGCCTCAGAACAAAGGGCGGTGACGTAGGACGTGCGGCTACGGTTGCCGGGTTTCGGGCCGCACTTGCAAGAACACCTTGGCCTGGGGGATTCCTCCGTTTCATCCAGCGCCCCGACCGCTCTCGCATCGTGTCCTCCATCCCTTTGCTGTCTCTCTTTTACTGCAAGACCACTCGGGATGGCTGTGACGGGAATCATCTGTCGATGTGAGCCGCGTCACAGGGCGGGTCAGCGACTAGCTTGACTCGGGATGCAGGCCGAAAGGCTTACCGTGCCGTGCAGGTGTGACGGCGCTCACAAACCCACGTGGCATAGCTCACAGAGATCTGCGACTGGGCAAATGAGAATTGGTATGTGAAGAACGAGTCGCGGAAAGGAAAAAGCCATGACCCTAACAGAAATCACACGTCAACGAACCGCTGATGGAACAGAGGCAATTTGGCGCGAATTCTGGAAACTCGGCAAATCTCGCGAACATGCGCCGGGAATTGGGGCGCGGGTTACGCTGACGCACCCCGAACGAAATCAAAGACAATTTGTGGTGGAGACGGGCAGCGGCCACCATTTCCTTGTGGATGACGCCGCGGGAGGCAGCGGCCCAAAGCCGATTGAGCTTGTAGCTGCCGCGCTTGCCGGCTGTACAGCTTTCGACGTGATCACAATCCTTCGTGGGAAGAAACGACAACACGTGACCGCATATGAGGTTCGTGTACAGGCCGAGCAGGCCCAGCGCCCCCCGCAGGTTTTTGTGGCCGTGCAAATTCACCACATTGTGACCGGTCACGAGGTCGACCCTTCCACCGTCAGCGAAGCGATCCGCATCTCCGAGGAAAAGTATTGCTCCGTGCAGGCGATGTTGAAGCAGACGGCCGTCATTACGACGACGTTTGAGGTTGTCGATGAACCGGAGGCGAAGACAGACGCAGCGCAGGCGGCAGGGGTGGCAACGGCTTCCTGATCGCCGCGAGACAAAAAGCCCTTGGCCAGCCATGCTGTTTGGCTGGAAGGGGGCCTAGCCACTGCCCAACTATTGGAGCGCGATGAACTGGACGTTAAGAGGAGGTTGCCATGGAAAAGGATGAGCGCGATCTACTGGATGTTCTTAAGTTTGAGCTCGAATTTCTGGAGAAAGGCGGGTACGGCAGGTCTCCACGCCAAGCCTGGAGATTCCAGCGTATTTTCGAGGATTCACCGGCTTGCATGAATTATGACTCGGAAGAGAACCCCGGTCCGTGCTCGGAATGTGTGTTGATGCAGCTCGTACCACCCGAGTTTCGTGACAGCAAGACCCCTTGCCGGCACATTCCGCTGAACGCGGAAGGAGAGACACTGGACGGACTGTACCGTTACGCTGACCAATACGAAATCGAGGAAACGTTCGGCAAGTGGTTGCAAACGACCATCACGAAGATTGAAGAAATGCGGGCCGCCCTATCCGGCAAGGAGACGAAATCGGTCCCTTCGGGCGAAGTACACGCGATGGGAGAACCGCTCGGCCAAAAACTCCATCCGAAGTGCGCAAATCCAGCCTGCGCGACCGCGTTTCGCTGGACTGCCGGCGGTAAATTCTTCCGGTTCCGGGCAGAGCCTGTCGATCCGACTTTCGACCGACCGGAGGCTAACTCGGTGCTGCATTACTGGCTCTGCGAACGCTGCTCCCATGTATTCGAGCTGACTTGCAACGACGGCCACGGCGTCATGCTGAAGCTACGTTGGCCTGACCTTCCGGCGGGTGCAACGGAAAAGCAGCTGCCCGCCGCATGAACGTGCAGGCTAATTGAGCGACGGGGCACAGCTGCGCCGAGAACTTGACGGACTTTACTCGAGCGAACGAATTCGGGGAGTTGCAGAGGTGATCTTCATGAGGATACGAAGAGTTCCGCTTCGAACGATATCTCAAGTGGCTATGGGCTTGGCGCTCGCTTGCCTCATCGTCTCCAGTTTGCGAGCAAATCCTCAATCGGCATCCAGCACAAAGACAGCGTCGAAAGAGGAAGTGGAGCACTTGATCTACTCGGTCAAGGGACCAGACTTGTTTCGCGCTCACTGCGCGGCCTGTCACGGGCTAGACGCGAAAGGCGATGGCCCGTTGGCGGCGGCCTTGAAGACCAAGCCGGCAAACTTAACGGTGCTGGCGAAGAACAACGGAGGGAAGTTTCCCTCCGCGCGTGTGTCGCGCACCATCATGGGAGATGACATTTTGGCCTCTCATGGCTCTCGGGAGATGCCCATTTGGGGGCCGATCTTTCACCAGATAGAAGACGATCAGGATTTCGGGGATGTACGGTTGCAGAATCTGGTGAAATACCTGGAGTCGCTGCAGCAGAGAAAGTGAGACCCAACTAGGGTGATCCTGGAGACTTCGATCGCGACACTGAAGAGTTTCACCTCTCTCTTTAGAAGACCGCGTGGTATATCTGGTTGCCATCCGGGGGCGCGCACGGCTGCACTGAACGAAGAGGGAACAGGCAATGGCGGGTGAAGCACTAGAGAGGGTGCTAGACCACAGTCCTCAAACTCTGTTTGAGAAGCTGTTTCAGTCTTCACCGGACGCTATTGTTGTGACTGGTTCGAACGGCCAGATCACAGAAGCCAACCCGCAGGTCGAACGAATGTTTGGATACACCCGGCAAGAGTTACTCGGACAAACTGTCGAGATTCTGATTCCGGAGCGATTTCGTCAGATTCACATCCAACACCGCGCCGAGTACAGTGGCCAACCCCGGCATCGCCCAATGGAGGCCGGATTCGACCTTTACGGAAGGCGCAAGGATGGCACCGAATTTCCTGCCGACATCATGCTGAGCCCATTAGAGACGGCCGGCGACCGTTCCGTTCTCAGCGTTATCCGGGACCTTTCCAAACGAAGAGAAACTGAGGATTCGCTTCATCAGAGCGAGCAGCAGTTACGCCTGCTGCTAGAGAGCGCGAAGAACTACGCCGTTTGCCTATTGGACTTAGAGGGGCGCATCGCAACCTGGAGCCCCGGAGCAGAA
>Ga0307477_10004340_pt1 | contig 10348 bp, 9 predicted proteins | sample atmos_gasesECM2C_FD_203316 | JGI IMG/M metagenome (GOLD analysis project Ga0307477, IMG submission 203316) | Hardwood forest soil microbial communities from Morgan-Monroe State Forest, Indiana, United States - atmos_gasesECM2C_515 | ecosystem: Environmental > Terrestrial > Soil > Temperate... | reverse complement strand
AGCCCGCTTTTTCCGCATCGGCTCGAAAGCGTTCCACAGGACCTCAAAAAGCTGTTTCTTGTACTCGCCGTACCCAGTTCCGCCCGCTCGAAAACTTTGCGTCATCGCCTCGACCTCTTCCGGACTAGCGAACAGCCGATAAAGCTGCAGGATTACGGAATTCGTCGGATCCTTGGGCGTTTCTACCGGTGTTGAATCGGTAACGATGCCCATCACTTTTTTTTGCAACACTTTTTCGGGAGCGAAAATCTCGATCGTGTTCCCGTAACTTTTGCTCATTTTTTGGCCATCCAAGCCGACTACGGTTGCCACTTCCTCCCGGATCCTAGGTTCCGGGATCTTCAAGACCTGTCCGTAAATTTCGTTGAATTTTGCCGCTACATCGCGGGTGATTTCGAGATGCTGTTTTTGATCCTGGCCCACCGGAACCACGTCACTCTCATACAGTAAAATATCAGCAGCCATTAGTACGGGATACGCAAACAGCCCATGGGATGCAGCCAGTCCGCGGGCGATCTTATCTTTGTATGAATGGGCCCGCTCCAATAAGCCCATCGGAGTTACCGTGCTGAGTATCCAAGCGAGCTCGGTGACGAAAGGAATGTCGGATTGGCGAAAGAAGCAGACCTTGGCGGGATCCAAACCGCAAGCCAGGAAATCAAGAGCGACGCCTAGGACGTTCCGGCGTAGCTCTTCCGGGTTCTGCAGAGAGGTAAGTGCATGATAATCGGCGATAAAATAGAACGCATCGCCTTGATCTTGCAGTTCTATGGCCGGCCGCAGAGCGCCGAAGTAATTGCCTATATGCAACGTCCCTGATGGTTGAATGCCAGTTAAATACCGAGCCATGGCAAAGTCATAAATGACAAATGACAGATAACAAATGACAAATGGTGAATGGGCGCGGTGGGGAAAGACCGAGTGGGCGATACGGCGACATGGCGAATGGGAAAGCGGATTTTACCGCGAAGCGGTTATACAGAAGCCCTGGGCTATCATCTATAACCGCTTCGCGGTAAAAGCCGCATCGCCGCATCGCCGCATCGCCGTGTCGCCGTGTCGCCGTGTCGCCCATCACGCCCAGGACCTAACCAGCGTTTGCTCTTGCTCAATGAGCTGTTGCCAGTTCTCTCGATGTTTTGGTTCGTAGCGATGATCTTGGAACTCCGCCATTTTGCGGCGCAGGGCGATCAGCTGGTCCAGGAAAGGGGTCGCCTCTGAGTACACCTCCCGGAGGAACCGGACAGCCGCAGCATCGCGGTCCCAAATCGCTCCAAAGGAGTTCAGGAAATCGACCGCGTATTGAATATCACCGCGATCGTTATGCTGCCAGATGTCCGGAGCGGGTTCCGGAACATCAAGAAGGAGCGGAGCAAGGTACAAGTTTTGAATCATGCCTCGGCGGTACTTACCGACGGCGGCTTTCTCTTCATCGCGATCGACCAGTGACAACGCCCAGCCAAATTGGAAACCGGGGTCCTCGAGATCATTCGGATAGGTCTCCTGGTACCAGCTAAAGAAATCTTGAGCCTCATCAATTTGTCCGGATAAGAGCTGCAATAGCGGGACTAGAAAACGAACACCGGGATGATCCACCGGATTGCGCTGAAGAAGGTGTTCGCCCATCTGGACGGCTTGCAGCAGGTCCCCTCGCTGCCAGGCGGTCAGTAATTGTCCGTGAAGCGCGCGGATGTAACAGCTCGATTCGCCAGGTGTGTGGAAGCCAGCGGAGTCAGCGGCCGCTTTAGCAAACTTTTCCGCCGCCGCATCGACGTCCCCGTCTTGTAATTCAAGGTCGGCCAATTCAACCAAAGCTTCGGGAAGATCCTCGACCAGCTCCAAGGCTTTGGCGAGTAGAGCTCGTTTCTTGTCGATCGATCGGACATGTCTCAGTGCTTGGACCAGTCCTTGAGCGATAATTTTCGGTCCCAAAGATGCCAACAGCGTTTGGGCTGACCCCGCGATCATGGAGTCAAGGCGCTGGCGTACTGCTTCCTGCTGAGGTGCGTCAGTTTCGCTGCGATCGTTGTCGACCAGCTGTACCTCGCAGTGATATTCGCGCGAGAGACCTTGCCAAACGGACTCGTCCCACTCTTCCAGGTCGGGAATCTGAACTTCATCCGGTATGCCTCTTTCTTGAAAAAGACGATGTATCAGCACCTCAGCTCGTCGCTGGTCGAGCTCTCGGATGAATTCATGGCCGACCAGCATCCCGGTGTGACGGTGAATCACATAGATGCATGTCGGCAGAATGAACATTGAGCCGAACGGAATGGGCAGATCGACATCGAACCAATCTACCCGCCAGGTTTCTCGGGTTGCGCGTAAGGGTTGGATCATTGCCAATCGATAGCCATCCGCTGACGGCGGTTGAACTTATCGGTGTAAAAGAGCTCGCGGTTCGCGGTACCGAATTCATGCACCATCTTGGTGACCTTAACATCGAAGCAACAATACTCGGCGATATCGAGGATACGTTTCTCTCGCCACCATTTGATTGCGTCCACGCCACCGGCAGTCTTACCGACTCCCAGTGTGGCCATGGCCAGGTTGTCGAGGTTCGGTTTGCTGCCGATCCGTTTTTCGATCTCGACTAGAATATCCAAGGTTCGCAGCTGATGCGGCAGATCCAGAATGGTGTAACCCATGAGTACTTCATAATCGAAGTTCACGATATTGAACCCTACGACTAAGTCTGCCTTGAGCAATTGATCAATCAGCTCGTTGACTCGCGATTCAGAGTAGATCCGGTATTGCCTGTGCGCGGTGCTATAGGTAACACCGATCGACATTTTCATGTCCTGTTTGTTGTGCCACCCGCCGGCATCATTAGCGGTTCTTTGTGTCTCCAGATCGAAGTAAACGATGTCGGGCATAGAAGGAGTACAAGGAGTTCAAGGAGTTCAAGGAGTTCAAGGCCGGCGCCTCATAAATTTGTGGGAAGAAAAAGAGAAGTGGAACAAAACCCAAAATGGCAAAGCGCATTTTTGCCAAGGCGGTATTGACGAGGGGCTCCTTGTACTTCTCGAACTCCTTGCACTCCTTTTCTCAAAAGCCGCCGGCGTCAAATCGATACAAATGTTCCAAGCCGGTGATGCTGTACTCTTCGACCACAGTACCATCTGAAAAGTAGACCTTCATTCCATTAGCGCCATTGGGCTCCCATTTGATTTGTGTTACTTCTTTGGTTTTAGCGATCTGGAGCAAAGGCAAACCGTCGTTAGTCGCCAAATGTACCCCCTGGTTATCTGCGGCGGCGTTTAGGAGAAAGTTAACTTGGCGTGTATTTTCCAAAGGATTGTTCTCGGGTCGGATCATCACCGGAGGCGAATCGGTTTTGCCGTCTGCTCGAACGACGGTTCCGGCGTGAACATCGAAGTATTGATGAGGCACTAACAAACGATCGAACCATTTCTCCCAGATCGATTGCTGATCTTTAACGCTTTGGAAATGCAGGCCGATTATTCTTTGGCCTGGGTTCAGGTCTGCATCCAAGAGAAGATCGCTATTGCTTCTTGAGGCCGAAACTTGCCGGATTCGGGCTAAGCCGTCGGGGAGATCGAGATCTTTACTTGTTCTTGCCGCCAGATCGACTTGCCGGAGCCACGTCTTCGATCCGTTGCTGAGCAGGAGCCAGATTTGATCGCCGGCGCCTCCGCTGAGGTCGAGCAGTTCGCCGGCTTCATCCAACTCGACCGGAACCAGGTGGTCGCCGTCCGTGCACCATAATTTTCCGTTCGGGCTGGCGACGATCAAGGTGGAGCTGAGAAGAGCGCACCGGTTTATATCGGGCGTTGGCAGGGTGATCACCGTCTTTTGTTCGCCTGACGTGTAGTGAATTTCGTGGTCGGTCAGAATCGCCCAGTTTGATCCCGAACGATCAGCATCCCGGATATTGGGCATGGCATTGAGCTGAGTATTCGCACCGTCTGCTAACGCGATGCTAGCGACGTGGTCTGGGTATACGGCCAAAAGGCTAAGGCCGTCTGATTTGAGCCGGAGGATGCCAGGATCTACTGAGAAGCGCTGCGATTTCCCAGATGTTCCATTAACCACTAAGATTTCGGAGTGGCCGGTATCGGCAACCACCGCCAATAGTCTGCCGTCCAACAAGGCTGGAGAGTTGACGTTTTTGACTCTGAGGTTCTGTGAATCGTCAACCCAGTCATTGAGATGGTAAGCAACACCCGAAATAGTCACGTCTCCGATGAGCACTCCTCGCGCGAAATACTTTCCGGCCGGAAGAATTTTGCCATTTCCATCTGCGCCATCCCAATCAACAAACAATCCATTGAGCCCCGATTTGAACGAATCGACTTCGGCGGCTTGCTTTAACACGCGAACCAGTTTTCCATGTCCATCGTAGACTCCGAGACTGATGAGGCCCTCGATGGGAGGCGGGATGAACATCAGTTGTTTCCCCGTTTCTTCGTTCTCATCGCCACCCGCAAAGATCTGCGGTGACAGCAACAAGAACGTGGCTGAAATCCAGACCCGTACAGCCGGCAAAACCCGCCTGAGGATCCTCATAAATAGTATTTCCACTGCAAGTCGGGAAACAGATTGTCTCGCCACTCGCAGTTGGCGAGGAATTCTTCGTCGATCACTCCCCCTCGAAGCTGGTCGTACATCCGGGTAAACCGGAGAATATGGGTCCGGGTTCGCATCGCAGCGTAGTCTTTCGCGGTCCCGGTCCGCATTAGAAATGCCCAATCGCTGGATTGAGCCAGAAGTAATTCACGAACCATTTGGCGCAGCGCTCTTTCCTTCCATTTTGCAGGCGATTGTTGCACAGCCTCAGCGCACTCAGTCATGCGGCGGGCGGCGGCGTGCAAATGCGGGTAGATCCAGCTGTTACTTTCGTCCAGCCAGACCTCCCAAAATCCGCGGTTGCCCCAACTCGATGGGCTCGGCGAAATAACCTGTAGCGTATCATGCTTTTCGAGATAGTCGCTCGGGGTAATCAACTCGAAGGTGGTCTGGTCATAGACAGCTTTCCGAATAAATAGATTCAGGAATTGAGGGCCTTCATACCACCAATGGCCAAAGAGCTCGGCATCAAAAGGAGAGACAATGATCGGTTTGATATTCGTAATGCCGGCTAAATGCTCGATTTGCTTTACGCGGCTCATCAGGAAATCGCCGGCATGATGATCCACGGCGCCGTTTGCCCAGCCCGGCACATAAGGTTGTTTTTGAGCGGTTCGCCCTGTGATGCGGTGATACTTAATGCCGGTGAATTTTCTGTGACCGTCAGCCGGCAGGAACGGCCGGAGGTAATCTAGGTCCAGGTCAAAACCGATGTCTCGATAAAAATCGCGGTATGCCGGGTCGCCGGGATAACCTTCCTGGGCGCTCCAGACCTGCTTGCTTGACTCTCTATCACGACCGAAAACGGCAGGTCCGGCGGGGGTGAAACAGGGAGCGTAGATGGCATAGCGCGGACGCGGAGAACCGAACATCAATCCGTGCGCATCCAAGATAAACCAACGCAGCTCAGCCTCTTGAAGCATCTGATCCAGACCTGAGTGGTAAGCGCATTCCGGCAGCCAAATTCCTCTCGGCGGCCGGCCGAAAGACTTAATGTAAGCGTCCCTCCCCACAGCGATCTGGGCCCAGACGCTTTTCGGATAACGCTCGAGGAGGGGAAGGAATCCGTGGGTTGCGGCACAAGCGATGATCTCGATGAATCCTGCCTCCTGGAATCGCCGGAAAGCCCCGATCAGATCACATTTAAGATGGTCGACGTAGATTTCACGGCACTCCAGGAACCGGGTGTGATAGAAGCGAGCGAGATGATTGAATTCGGGTTGATTTTGGGTGCGGTCGATTTCTGCTTTGGAGAGCGCAATGGCGCGATCCAGGTATTTCAAATAGCGATCTCGCAGGAGCGGATCATCCAGCATGGCGCAAAGCGTTGGCGTCATCGACATGGCCAGGCGGAAATGAACGCCGTCACGGATCAGTCCTTCGAACACCTGCCAGAGCGGGATATAGGTCTCGGTAATGGCCTCAAAAAGCCAATCTTCTTCCAGGAAGTCTGGGTACTCCGGATGCCTTACAAATGGGAGGTGGGCATGCAGCAAGAGTGCGAAATAGCCTTTAGCCATAGGAGATGCGGTAAGGAGAAACCAATCCGGCCCAATAACAAATCACAAATCATGAAATAAGGGGAGGGGCGTTCGCATCGAGGATACTGCGAAAGGGCGATTTCGCGAAACGGCGATTTGGCGACCGCCGCTGCCACGAAGTGGCTAAACAGAACAGCCCCGGGCTTTAGCCCTGGGTGCGCGATCGTTCTGTGACTGAATCGCGCTCCGTAGGAGCTAAATCTTTATAGATATCGATTCTAAATCGGCGGCAGCTCCGGAGGAGCGACATAGCATGGCCAAGACCTGTCGGCTCCGATCCCACGGAGAATAATCTGATCCCCTTGACGCCCGAAAGCGCTGACTAGATGTCGCTTCTACGGAGCTGTGCCTATGTTCCGTGGCGGTTCTATAGATATTTTGCTCCCTACGGAGCGTCTAACACCCTGCCAACCTCCGATCTACGGATGAGTCGGAGCGCATCCCTACTGACCGACAAAAAAGAGCGCCCAGAATTTCGGGCGCTCAAAAAAGATCCGATGTTCGGTCAGCGCCTAGACATCGAAATACATAAAGAATTCGTATGGATGCGGGCGTACGCGCAACGAATCGTGCTCCTTCGTTTTCATTTCAATCCAGTTGTCAAGGAAGTCTTTGTTAAACACATCACCCTTGAGGAGGAACTCGTGATCGGCTTTCAGCGCTTCGAGAGCGCCGAGCAACGAATCGGGCACGCTCGGGACTTTGGCAAGTTCTTCTGGGGGCAATTCGTACAAATTCTTGTCGAGCGGATCACCCGGATCGATGCGGTTTTGGATACCGTCGAGTCCTGCGAGCAGCAGAGCTGCATTCGCCAAATAAGGATTGGCCGCGGGGTCCGGTGTCCGGAATTCGGCTCGCTTAGCTTTCGGGCTCGGTGAATAGGTTGGGATACGGATCGCTGCCGAGCGGTTCCGCGCAGAGTACGCGAGATTCACAGGCGCCTCGAATCCCGGGACCAGCCGTTTGTAACTATTGGTCGTGGGGTTGGTGATTGCAGTGAGAGCGGGAGCATGTTTAAGCAGACCGCCGATGTAGAACAACGCGGTCTCACTGAGGCCGGCGTATTTGTCGCCCGCGAAAAGCGGCTTTCCGTCTTTCCAAAGAGATGAATGCGTGTGCATGCCGGATCCGTTGTCTGCGAAGAGCGGCTTCGGCATGAATGTCACGACTTTGTTATACTTCTTCGCGACGTTTTTGGTGATGTATTTGTAGTACATCATGTTGTCCGCCATCTGCTTGAGCGAAGAGAATCGAATATCGATTTCAGCCTGTCCAGCAGTACCAACTTCGTGGTGTTGCCGTTCGATGGGGATACCTGCCTTCTCCATTTCAAGACACATCTCATTCCGGATATCCTGCAATGTATCAGCGGGTGCGACCGGGAAATACCCCTCTTTATGCCGGATCTTGTAACCCAGATTAGGGAACTCCTCCCGCGCCGTATTCCAGATACCTTCAACGCTATCGACACTATGGAAAGAGCTGTTGGCGGTGTAATCGAAGCGGACATCATCAAAGATATAGAATTCGGCTTCGGGGCCGAAGTATGCGGTATCAGCAATACCGGTGCTTTTTAGGTAAGCCTCTGCCTTTTCCGCTACGCCTCGCGGGTCGCGGTCGTACGGCTCACGGGTAATCGGGTCTTGAATCGTACAAATGAAGCTAAGCGTCGGCTCTACATTGAAGGGGTCGACCCAAGCCGTGGCTGGATCTGGAATAACGAGCATGTCGCTGGCATTTATGACCCTCCAGCCGCGAATACTTGACCCATCAAAACCGAGCCCATCGGTGAAGAGGCCTTCGCTATATTCAGTGAGAGTGGTCGTAAAGTGCTGCCAGGTTCCGAGAAGATCCGCGAATTTGAAATCAATTAGCTTGATCCCTTGTTTTTCAATCAATTGAGTTACTTCGGCTGGTGTCATAAATGGTGGTTATCAGTTATTTCTATTTTGTATGCTTCTTTCTTGGAGGTTTTTTTGCGAAACTGCATTTTGCGGAATGTGCACGCAAGCATTTAGAAAGGGCAGGTCCTTGAAATCAGCAAAAAGTATGCTGTTTTGAGCCGTTCAACGACTTATGCATTGTTTCTCCCGGATTATCCCGCGCTTTTGGTTGGCCGGATTACCCTTTTCAGAGCACCTTTATCACTAGCGCGGTCGTGTTGTCACTGCCTGCACTTTCTAATGAAGCTTGCACCAGGCGCTGTGCGACGTTCTGGTCCGTCTGCAGAGCCTCGGCAGAGCGTAGAATCTCTAAAATCTGGTCGTTGTAAAGTCCATCGACCAGACCATCTGTACAGAGCAGAAAGAGATCGCCACTCTCGTAGGCGACGGCGCCCACCTGAGGATCAACAAATTGGTTGTCAGCGCCCAGAGCCTTCTGGAGCGCATTCCGGCGCGGATGAGTCCGAGCTTGGCGCTCGTTGATATCACCGTTCCGGTGGAGCCAGCCAACATGGGTATGGTCATGGCTGATCTGCTTTATACACCTTTCCTGGGTTGGCAAATAGTAGACGCGGCTGTCACCGATATGGCCGAAATACATCCAGCCCCGGGTGAACCAGCAAATACTCAGGGTTGCTCCCATGCCGGAGCATTCCGCATAACTCTCCCCAACCAGCATCAACGATTGGTGAATCTGGTCAAAAAGGGTGGTGAAAACGTCGGCAAAATAAGTTTCGATGCCAATGGCGGATTGTTTGAACGATCGCTGGAGGAAATGCGTTACCCGATCCACGGTGATCCTGCTGGCGAACTCTCCGGCGGTGGCGCCCCCCATTCCGTCGCTTACCGCGAAAGCGAGATCAGTGGTTTCCGTCGATGCTTCGCCGTGCCGCCCTAGATAGTGGACCTCTCTGGAATCAAGCTGCAAACCCAAGAACGAATCCTCGTTGTTCGAGCGAATCTTGCCGCGATCGGTAGCTCCCCACCATTGCAGGCGATGTGAAATCGATTCGTTATTTGGACTATTTGGATGATCGTGATCCATTGGCAGCTTCTTCGAAGCCCGGAAGAATCGTCGCGAACTCGAAATCGATTACACAAAAGCGTCCATCTGTTTGTCGATAGGTGATGTTGCGCACCTCGGCGTCCTCGTGGTGCACGCCGTACGGCTCCAATTCCGCAAAAATCTCACCGGCGCGCTGCTTATCCAAATGCTCGACTCGGGCTCCGCAGTTCGTTGTGACGATTCGGAGCAGCTCCGGATTCGCTTCGAGCAACCTGGGCACGAAGTTACATTTTTCCTTCTCGAGATGACAAAGGACCCGCACTTCGTTGTTAAAACGCTCTCGGGCGTCCGGGCCGTGAAAAGTCTTATAGACCCGCCCGTCGTAACTGAGACGGACGGTGGCCCTCAACGTATCTTTCACTTCTAGCATGCAGACCGTCCAGAATGCGCCGCTACGACGCGGCGCACAAGTGCGGAAGGATTCGGCGAATCCGGCGGTTGCCGGACAATCCGTCCCCTCACGAGCCGATACGCTAAATTTTGTCGCGGCCTAGGCCGACCTGCTGCTTAGGCGCCGTTGGGTTTCGAGACCGTTGCGATCGTCTGCAAAATGCGGCTGGCGATCTTGTAGGGATCGCCGGCGGAGTTCGGACGCCGATCTTCAAGATAGCCCTTATAACCATTATTTATGAAGCTGTGCGGCACGCGAACGGATGCGCCGCGATTGGCCACGCCGTAATTGAATTTGTCAATCGATTGTGTCTCGTGCAGACCGGTCAGACGCAGATGATTGTCCGGTCCATAGACCGCGATGTGTTCGTTCTTGTACTTGTCGAATGCCGCCATGAGCTCTTCGAAATATCCTTTACCACCAACCTCCCGCATGTATTTGGTCGAGAAATTGCAATGGAACCCGGAACCGTTCCAATCGCCCAGGATCGGCTTACAATGCAATTGAACTTCCACCTCGTAAGCTTCGCACAGGCGCGCCAACAGAAACCGGGCTACCCACACTTGATCCGCGGCAGTTTTGGAGCCTTTGCCGAAGATCTGGTATTCCCATTGGCCTTTGGCCACTTCGGCATTGATGCCCTCGTGGTTAATGCCGGCGGCAAGACAAAGATCGAGGTGAGTGTCGACGATCTCGCGCGCGATCTTGCCCACGTTTTTGTAACCGACGCCGGTGTAATATTCACCTTGGGGATCGGGAAACCCAGCTTTAGGAAAGCCAAGGGGTAGGCCGTCTTTCCACAAGAAATATTCTTGCT
>Ga0307477_10004339_pt1 | contig 10349 bp, 13 predicted proteins | sample atmos_gasesECM2C_FD_203316 | JGI IMG/M metagenome (GOLD analysis project Ga0307477, IMG submission 203316) | Hardwood forest soil microbial communities from Morgan-Monroe State Forest, Indiana, United States - atmos_gasesECM2C_515 | ecosystem: Environmental > Terrestrial > Soil > Temperate... | reverse complement strand
ATCAGCGCCGCCGCTTGCATGATCATGCCGGCCTGGCAAAAGCCGCATTGCGAGACGTCTTCCGCAAGCCACGCCTGCTGGCAAGGATGATCGCCGTGGACCGACAACCCCTCGATGGTCACATAATGTTTCCCCGTTGTGGCGGAGAGTGGAATCTGGCAGGATCGCACCGGCACGCCGTCTTCATGGACGGTGCAGGCGCCGCACACAGCCATTCCGCAGCCATACTTGGTACCGGTGAGACGCAGGAAGTCGCGCAGAGCCCAGAGCAGAGGCATATCCGCGTCGGCATCCAAAAGACGCCGCTTTCCATTCACGTTCAGCGTGAAGGCAGGCATAGTTTTCGCCAGTAGTTAATGGGACGGAATTTTGACGGGAAGGTGAGCACAGAAGTGAGGCTTTTGGGATCAACAGGCCGAACCCGAACACGACCGGCTTATCCTTCGGGGATAACCTGATCACCTCAGGGGACTGAGCAGCAAGTGCGCGAAAAATAGGAGATGACAGCAGGGGTTTGGTAGCGCTACCGGGAATCGAAGTTGTGACCCATTGAATTTTGCCAATAAAACTGGGACTTTCTTAAGGTTTTTGCTCGATGAACTTACCGCGAGCGAAGAATCCCAGATTTTTTGACCCATCGTTTTTTGCACAAAAACTGGTGAAATTCAAGTTCGTTTTTTGCAAATTTTTGGGACAAAAAGCGGGTTCGATACCTCTGCGCTACCTCAAACGGCAAAATGTGAGTGACTGCAACTCTCAACCAGCGGATCGGACCGATCCGCCTGACGGAACGCCCGTGCTATCCGTTTCCCTTCGGGTCTGTCCGGCGTAGTAGGACCGGTCTTGGCCCAGCACCCCTACCCCCACGCGCACGCAGCAGAACCTCGGTGGATGAGTTGCCGTGCTGCTAGGTCATAATAGCTGGTCATGAGTTCCATCGCGGATAACACCGTTGTGGATCGCGAGCTAGAGGAAGACAAGCGCCGCGAACCCTCCGACCCTCGCATCCGCTGCCCACAGTGCCGATGGTCGCCTCGCAAAGAGGATAAATGGTTTTGCACATGCGGACACGAGTGGAACACATTCGATACTGGAGGCGTTTGCCCCGTGTGCCTGCACCAATGGACTGAGACCCAGTGCCTCTCGTGTAGCGGATGGTCCCCTCATTCGCTCTGGTACGCGGGTTCGCGATAACGGGAGACGAGCATGAAAGTGGTTATCTTCGGAGCGACGGGGATGGTCGGACAGAGCGTCCTGCGCGAGTGTCTACTCGATCCCGATTTCGAAAAGTGTCCTCACGATTGTTCGCAAGACCAGCTGCCTCAGCCCAGTCAAACTTCGCGAAATCGTACATCAAGATGTTTCTGATCTCTCGGCGATTGAGGACACGCTCGCAGGCTTCGACGCATGCTGTTTCTGTCTCGGTGTCTCGGCGGTGGGGATGAAGGAGGAGGATCGGCAATTGACATTCGACCTAACGGTGTCAGTGGCTCGAACCTTAGCCAAGCTCAACCCGACGATGACCTTTATCTATGTGTCTGGGGCGGGAACCGATAGCACGGGGCGCGGGAGACTGATGTGGGCACGGGTAAAAGGCAGAACGGAAAACGCGCTGTTGGAGATGTCGTTCAAGGCTGTCTACCTGTTTCGCCTAGCTTACAATCAGCCCCTTCATGGTGTTCGCACGAAGACGGCATGGTATGGCGCAGTTTACGCGGTGATGAGACCTTTCTATCCAGTATTGAAGGTGCGGGTTCCCGAACTATGTGACAACAACAGAGTGCCTCGGTGAGGCAATGCTGAAGGTAACCATGCAGGGTTTACCCAAACCTGCCCTTGAGAATCGCGACATCAACGTTAGCTCAAGTATCCTTATTTGCGAGTACCGGAGGCCAGAATGAGCCTTTCCCGCATTGCCGCCCTTTTTATCATGTGTAGCATCGTTCTCTCTGTTGTCGGGGCCTCTTCATCGGTACAGAACTCAGCAACCAAGCAAGTTACCAAGCCGGATGACATCGCCAAGTCCATCGCGGAGAGCGTCAGCGGCACGCTCCAGTTCGCGGAAGGGAACTTTCTCGGCGTAGCTGAAGCCATGCCTGAGGATAAGTATTCCTACATCCCCGCAGGCGGGAATTTCGATGGCGTCCGTAGCTTCGGCGAACAGGTGAAGCACGTCGCCTGCGCTCAGTTCGCCTTCTTTAACGAATTCGAGGGCAAGAAGCCGCCCGACGACTGCGAAAAGGGTGGGCACGATCCGGCAAAAACCAAAACCGAGTTGATTAAGTATCTCAAGGACTCCTTCGACTACTCCAACCGTGTCCTCGCCACGCTCACGGCCAACAATGCGCTCGACCGTGTCGAAGGCCGCTATGCCGGACCGAACACCAAACTAGGTATCTCGGTCATTGCGGTCTGGCACATTACCGACCATTATGGACAGCTAGTCGCGTATCTACGCTTGAACGGTATCGTTCCACCGTTCACACAGAAATACGGGGTGAAGGTTCGGTGAGTCGTTGTTCGATGCCGACTCTGACATTCCCATCCTGAAGCAAGGCAAAGCCGAGGACGCGAAGCTACAATAGCCGTCCGGGCTATCATGTTGTCGCTGACAGCGAAGAGTTGGCACTATGCGTCGAGAACGTGCGCTCAAGGTAGTGCTGATCGTGGTCGGGCTGCTCTTTTTGGCTTTGGCTTATCCGATGGCGATCTTTGTGAGGCAAGAGCCTGCGTTGGCCATGATGCTGAGTGTTTATGTCACACTCGGCATTTTCTTGCTGCTGGCAGCCCGTGACCCATCGGCGAATCGTAGCCTGATTGCTTTCACGGCATGGTCGAGCTTCGCCCACGCAGTTCTTATGGCGGGGCAAGCTTTCGCTAATCTGGTCGCACGCGGAGAACTCATCGGCTCCGTTGTGCTTTTTGTCATCGGGATCGCGTTCGTCGTGCTGGCTCCGGCGAAACAGTCCGGCGAACGGTTATCGGCGACCGTTGCGTAGACAAGTGGATATGGCGATCACCGCGTGGGTCCTCTCGCTTCTGGTGCTCGTGCTCGCACCCATCCTCCTGATCCGATTCCGTAAAAGATGAGTAGCCGCCTTCAACTTGGCTGTCACGAACCGGATCACCAGCTGTTTCGCAGGAAGATTGCCCGACTTCGGAATTCTTACGCATGTAGGTCGGAAGTCAGGCAAGGTCTACCGGACTCCAGTCAACGGCTTTCGAACGCCCAGCGGATTCATCATTGCTCTCACATACAGCAGCGAGTCCGAATGGGTGAAGAACGTACTCGCGGCAGGCGGGGGCGAACTCAAACCTCGCGGGAAGAAATATCAGCTTTCCGCTCCGAAAGTCGTGTTTGATCCGAGGCGATGACGATTCCCGATTCCGGTGCGAATCGTTCTGAGGATCGTGGATGCCGATGAGTACATGGAGCTTGCCGCCCATTAGGATAGCCACAAACTTTGTATTACTCTCTACTGTCGGTTAAGAGAGTTGGGTGCCGCCAAGAAGCGGAGAACCGCTTTCATTACACGATCTGCTTGGTCGGTCTGAAATAGAAACTGTGCATGAGCCGAACCGTCGAGCACAATTAGTTCCTTGGGCTCCGGTGCTTTGTCAAACCAGGCACGGATATGGGGCAGCCTTGGTCCGTCAGCGTTTGCATCATCTCGTGCAACGACTCTCAATAATGGAGCGTTGATCCGCTCCGCTGGCCCGTTTCCTTCAGCGGCGAGAAGGATCAACTGGTTAATTTCACCCGGTCTCGCGGCAATCGATGCATCCGCTGCTGCCGCGCCTCCGAAACTGCCTCCCATCACTGCAACTGATTTCGCCCCTTTGCTTCGCAGATAGCAGACGGCTGCCAGCACATCAAGTTGCACAGGCGCAGTAAACATGTCTGAGTCTCCGGGGCCGTGCGACTTGCCGAATCCACGAAAATCGAATGCCAAGACCCGAAAACCTGCTCTTGCCAAGGATTGCGCTTGCGGCTGCCAGCTTTCCTTTGTGAAGCGACCGCCATGCGCGAGCACCAGACCTCGATCACTGTTTCCATAGAGATCAGCGTAGATGAGCCCACCGTCCTGCGTTGAAAAAGAGATGTGCTCCACTTCTGATTCGGATTTGTTATTTGAAAGCGCAGGTGACGGTGCGCGCACTTGAGCCATCAGGATACAACCACACAGGATCAGAACCGGCGTTATGGCTTGCCTCATCATTGGCTTGGCTCGTCCTCGTTGATCGATTTAGCCGTTCTCCGTCACGACACTAGTTCTGTCAAAGCAGCCAGCCGCTGAAAGCCACTGCGCATCGGTTTAGGTTTTGCCGCACTGCTTCTCGAACATCTTCTTCCCGCATTCCTCCAACGCGGAGCCAGTCTGCCGCGCTCTTGGATCACTGCCAAGTGATGCAGTGCGGTGACATCGTATCGGCGCTGTCCGCTCACTCGTTGCGCCAGAGGAAGCTGGCGCCGTCGAAGTGACCACACTCAGCGGGACGCTCAAGAGCAACGCGGCTTTCCACGTGCCAAAGTAACCTATGCCCCCGCTCGGACTCCAAGAATATTGGCCGCCCGATGTCTGAGCGGCTCTCTTTTGCATCAGGCCGAATTGGTTCCGGCAGTAAACCCGGTAAATAACGTAACCAGATTACACAAGTGAGCACGAGGAAAACTGTTTTGCCTCAAAGTTGATCAGTGCATCTATCGTGATTTTTCACCAATTGACGCACTAGCTTCCCTTTGTTATACCTCGCTATTCCGGCTCGTCGGTCGACGGAGGTTTCCTATGTCGTCTTCGACTCGCGTTCTTCCTGTTCTGTTCCTGTCGCGCAAGTTGCGAATCCGTTCTCTGCTGCTGGCGATCACGTCGGCAGCCTGCGTTCCTTTAGGAGCTGGCACGAGCCACTCCCACTCCGTGACCCCGGACGGAGCTGCCTCGGTCGACCAAGCCGTGCGCGCGCTCATGCAAACCGTCTCTCATTCCGTCACTCAGGATGGCCCCATGGCTTGGATCAAGTATTTCGATGCGAGTCCCGCATTCTTTATGGCCGTCAACGGCCAGATGGCATTCCCGAATCCTGCCGCCGCGCAGGAAGGTACTCGCAAGTTCGCCCAAACCATCCGTCACATTGAATTGAAGTGGGGAGATGATTTGCACGTCGATCCGCTCACCAACGAGTTCGCCGTGGTCGCGGTCTCATGGCGCGAGATTCAAGTCGATACCGTCGGGCACAGCGTTACCGAAACGGGATACTTTACCGGACTTGCAGAGTATCGCGAGGGACACTGGCAGTTCCGCGACGCTCACTGGTCTTCACCTGTTTCCTCCCAGTAGTCTCTGACGGTTCGGCCACCGGACGTTATGAAGTAAAGATGTTTTCCCTTCTTCAGGACCTAGCCTTCAATTCCGTCTACCCGGTGTTCGGACGACTCAGGTCGGCAACAGACGCCAAAATGGTGCCACAGCTGGAACCATGGGCTGTGCGCCAGCTGGGCATCATGCCTTCGATTGGCAGCAGAGATGTCGCTTGCGCTGAGTGGTCTAATATCCGGCTCTTCGAACATTTCCTGTAGCTGCTCAATCTCGTCAATGATGCGTTCAACGTCCATGCGTATCAATCATCGAAGACAAGGTGCGGAGCGGTCAACCTGCGGCAACTAGCCTGAAGTCCCTCGCTCTGTTACCAGATAGACGGCAAAGCTACCCAGCCAGTGACCACCTTCGTGGTGTTCGCCCGTTACAGCCGCCAACCCAGCCTTGTTGTGAGCCTCGGTAGTCGCCATGATTGACGCTAGCCGCTTGTCGGTTTTCTATACCAGCAGCGATTCCCTCCAGCATCCGTGCTCGACTGAGATTAAGCCCGTCCAAGTGCGCCAGCTTGGTCTGCTTCCGCCGCCTCCTTCGCTGGAAGGTCAGTAAGGCTGGCTTCTTTCCTAGCGCCCGATAGACTATGCAGCCTTCTCCACGGGAAGACCTGCTTCCATCCACCCCTGCTTGCCTTCGGGATAGTGCGCCACGTTGGTGTAACCCATCGCCGCCAATTCACGGGCAGCGTATTCGCTGGCGTGTCAATGCGTGTTCGTACAGTAGGTGACGATCTCAGCGTCCTTACTAGGCAACAACTGTGGGGCAAGTTCTTTAATCTGTTCAGGTGGTATGTTCAACGCTCCGGGGAGATGGGCTTCTCGGTAGCGTTCAGGCGCGAGGGTCTCGACAACCGCGATTCCTTGCTTCTTGTCGAGTTTCGACTTCAGGTCCTTCGTCGAAATTGTGCGGTCCATTTTGATCTCCTCTATGCTCAATTTTAATCATGCAGTTCGCGAAAGCGTGGCTCGATAGTCAGCAGCGAATTTCTCGACGCCCTTGCGCGTAAGCTCGTGTTGAATATCAAACGTTTCCCACCCTTGCTCCAAGTCAAGCTCCTCGTAAGGAATCGGTTTACCGGGAGCCTTGTATTGGAACCGGTTGTCGGGCGTTGGAAAGTTCTTAGTCGCCCACTGTTCCAAGATTTTCGATGGCACGGTCGCAAGCTCGGTTTGGAGGACGAAACAGTAGAGCAGGTGTTCGAGACTGCGGATGCTGGCAGCTAAGACAAGAACGTGACCATCACCCTTCGAGAACATCCGCTTAATGTTCTTCACGACATCCATTCCGTTCTGACCGATGTCATCCAAGCGCCCGACGAAAGGCGAGACGTAGGCTGGCTCCTTCGTGCCTTTCGTTGCCGCATACACTGCGGCTGCTTGTTGCTGTGAGAAGCAAAGCGTCATATTGACCCTCATGCCCTGCTTCACGGAATTCTGTGCCGCTCGAAGCCCCTCAGCCGTGCATGGATATTTGATGTACGCATTGGGAATCCACGAAAACATTTCCTGCCCTTGGCTGAACATCTCTTGCGCCGTCGTCTTCTCGTCCGAGAAAACCTCGATAGACACCCCAGCATCGCCAACCAATGGGGAGATTGTTTGAACGATTTTCTTGTACTCATCCATCTCCTCCCGCTTGGACAGTTTGTGACCTGACGCGATTAGCTCTCTGATGTGAGGGTTCTTGGCAATCAGGGAAGGGTTGGTGGTCTGTCCATCGACAAATCCCAGCAGTTCCTTAACCTGTCGGGTCTCCTGCGGGTCGCCGCCATCCACGAGTATTTTTGTCTTGGGTCGAGTCATTGAATTCCTCCTCCTGTTCGCCGGGAACACACACGGGTGTATGTTCGATGCTAAGGCGAGTCAGCCGGATGTCGAAATCGACTTAATCATTTGGCTGAACCTACGGATCAGGATGACCGCGATGCCGAAAACCTTCAAGATCGGTGAGCACGTGCGATGGAATTCCGAGGCTGGTAGGGTTAGTGGAATCATCATCAAGAAGATCACGTCCGACATGAAATTCAAAGGGTACGTGCATCACGCCTCGCCGGAAGCGCCACAATATCTCATCAAGAGTGACAAAACCGAGCACGTAGCAATTCACAAAGGCACTGCTCTCCGGCTGGCTTTGACGCGGGCGAGAAAGTCTCGCGGAACCAAGAAGGCGAAAACTGGATAGCGACCAATGGAATCGACCGAACTTGCGCGACTGAGGCGGGGTAGCGGGAAAGCAGACCACGCGACTGACTCATTGTGGACGCAAGACCGGGAAGCCCCACGAGGTCACGATCTGGTTCGTTCTTGACGGCGACAAGCTCTACATCGGCACAGCGAACGTGAACCGCCAGTGGGTACGCAACGTTCAGAAAACGCCGAAGATCAGGCTGTCTATCGGCGGCGAGAACTTCAAGGGTACAGCCCGATTCCTCACTGACCGAACGGAGCATGAACGCGCTATGGCTGCCATTCGGCAGAAATATTGGATGTTTCGCCCGATCATTGAGCTTGGGCGCGTCCTCAGCGCAATGGGCCTGATGCGAGACAACACGGGCTCGTTTGAGGTCGCGCTGGCAGGTTAGAGGGATAGGAGTTGGGCATTTGTAACATTCTCTTGAACCACAGTTTGGATTTGGCTCTCTTATGCTCGTTCTCATCGTATTGCTGGCAGCGTGGCTTGTCTTTCGAGCTATCGGAGCGGCTGGTATGGAGGCTGTAGCCTCTTGGCAGGATTCCGCCCGGTATGCCTTGGTCGTGATGTTCATCTTTACCGCAACGGCTCATTTCAACAAGATGAAACATGATCTAGCGCAGATGATCCCGCCATATTTTCCGCGTCCCCTGCTGATCGTGTACATCACTGGTGTTCTGGAACTTCTCGGAGCGGCGGGACTGTTAGTTGCGCAATTCCGCAGGCTTGCTGGCGTGTGCTTGATTGCGCTTCTGATCGCCATGTTTATCGCCAACGTCAACGCGGCACAAAAGGGCGTTACACTGCGCGGCAAGGCGGCAACGCCCCTGTGGTTGCGGATTCCGATGCAAATTTTCTTTATTGCACTACTCTGGTGGTCAACTCGCGCTTAGATGAGAACCGCAAAATCGTGGAAAGGCTTCCGGGCTGATGACAGGCAACTCTGTTCAGGTATTCAGGAGAGTAAAATTCTCGTGGAGACGATGTATGTCTGCCAGCCAGACGACTCCAATCTCGCTTCGTGATCGTGTTCGCGGAGCATATTCCGCCGTCTCCGAAGACCCCAATGAGAAGCACGCATTCCCAGTTGGCAAGCAGTTCGCTGAAAGCCTCGGCTACCCAGCAGACTTGCTTGGCAGCCTGCCGAGTGTGGCTTGCGATGCTTTTGCGGGCGTGTCCAACGTCTCGCTGTTTGCCGAACTTCCGGTCGGCGCAACAGTTCTGGACTTGGGCTGCGGCTCCGGGACAGACACACTCATCGCCGCACGGAGGGTGGGGCCGACTGGAAGGGTTATCGGTGTGGACTTCAGTACCGCAATGCTGTCTCGTGCTCGCCAAGCCGTCGCCGAATCTGGTGTCATCAATGTAGAACTTCGAGAATCCGAAGCAGAGCGACTGCCGATCAGAGATGGAGAGATTGACGTTGCTATCGTCAATGGCATCTTCAACCTGAACCCGGCGCGAGATACGATCTTTCGCGAGCTTGCGCGTGTGATTAAACCTGCTGGAACCCTGTTCGCCGCCGAACTGATACTTTCGCAGCCGTTGCCTTCTGAAACTCGCAGCAACATCGCAGACTGGTTTGCATGAATCGCAGGCGCAAAGGAAGGAGATGCCTTCCTAAGCGAATTCAAGCAAGCGGGATTCTCCGATGCCCCTATTCTGCGCGTCAGCCGCAACGCCCGTACAAAGAACCCGCTGACGCTAGCGGCGGAAGTGCGTGCGAGAAGATAGGCGAAAATGAGAAGGTGCCATGGGCGTTTACGCAAAATATCTTTTACCACGCATCATTGACCTTTCAATGAGGAATAAGGAAACCGCCCGCCTGCGTGCTGCTTGGATTCCTCACGCACGTGGCGAGGTACTGGAAATAGGGATTGGCTCCGGGCTGAACCTGCCGTTCTATTCGCATGATGTTCAGCGAGTTTATGGCGTGGACCCTTCTGTCGAACTCCAGCGCATGGCCCGTAAGAAGCGTATGGCCGAACCGACTAAGCTCGAATTCCTCTTGCAGTCGGCTGAAGAGCGACTGCCACTCCCCGATTCGAGCATCGATACCGCTGTCTTAACGTGGACGCTGTGTTCCATTCCTGACGCTCCGAGAGCACTACAGCAAGTAAATCGCGTGTTGAAGATGAGCGGGCGTCTCATTTTCGTGGAGCATGGCCACTCTCCCGATCTTGGTGTAGCTGTCTGGCAGGAACGGCTCACGCCGTTCTGGAAGCGTATCGGGGGCGGTTGCCATCTCAACCGCAAGATTGACGAACTTATCAGTGCAGCCGGATTTCGGATTGCTGAACTGAAGAAGTGCTATCTTCCCGGCCCGCGACCAATGACCTATACCTATCAGGGATTCGCGGAGAGAGTGTGATGCGTGGCTCGATTTGGCGTCTTCGATGCGTGGTTTCGACCGAAGGGCTTCGAATCTGAACGCCTCTACGAACGATTGGGGGCATTGCTGCTCAAGATGGCTTCAGCTTGACTTCTGGGATCGGAATCTTGGGGCTCCACGCCCACCGTCCATCGGCGCTTTTAATCCGTTCCCTGATGCTGACTGTCGTATTCGCCATACCCTCTAATACTCGCTTTCCGGGGCACAGCCTTCGACCTTTTGGGACAAATTTGGGACAAGCACTTTGGCAGACTAGAACATTGCTGGAATGAGCAGCTTAGGAAGGTTTGGTAGCGCTACCGGGAATCGAACCCGGGTTTGAAGATTGAGAATCTTCCGTCCTAACCCCTAGACGATAGCGCCACTCTGGGCAGACCTCGATTATAGCAAGCCATTTC
>Ga0307477_10004337_pt1 | contig 10356 bp, 13 predicted proteins | sample atmos_gasesECM2C_FD_203316 | JGI IMG/M metagenome (GOLD analysis project Ga0307477, IMG submission 203316) | Hardwood forest soil microbial communities from Morgan-Monroe State Forest, Indiana, United States - atmos_gasesECM2C_515 | ecosystem: Environmental > Terrestrial > Soil > Temperate... | reverse complement strand
AGGCACAGCTCTCGCACTGGATGACGGCTGCCGGCCTCTCCCATCCCCACCTGATTCGGCTTCTCGACGCAGGTCAGTGCCAGCTCGGGGGTCAGCAATTTCTCTTCGTCGTAATGGAATATGCCGAACAGAATCTGTCTCAGGTCCTTCCCCAGCGGGCCCTGACTGCCGACGAAGTGCGGGAAATGCTCGTCCCCACTCTCGACGCCCTGGCTTTCCTTCACCGCAAGAACCTGGTGCAGGGCCGGCTGAAGCCGGCAAACCTTCTGGTGGTCAATGATCAACTGAAACTGGCGAGCGATACCATCCGTCCCGCCGGCGAACCCAGGGCAATCATCGCTAAATCTTCCCTGTACGATCCTCCGGAAGTAAAAAACGGCGTGACTTCCGCGGCCGGCGATATCTGGGGCCTCGGTATAACCATGGTTGAGGCTCTCACCCAAAGCCTTCCGTGGCCCGGTGAACGACCCGAAACGGCCTCCCTGCCCACGACTCTTCCTCCAGCATTCGTGGACACCGTAGAGCGATGCCTGAGTCACAACCCCGCCAGCCGTCCGACGGCCACCGACCTGAAGGCCCAGTTCAAAGGCGCGCCACAAGCTCCCGTGGCTTCGGTTCCTCAGCCGCCTGTCGTTCACGAAGCGCCGGGCCGAGCCGCCCCTCCACAGGAGTCGCCCAAACAGCGCTGGCTCGTGCCGGCCATCGTGGCGATAGCAGGCCTCATATTATTGGTCGCAGTTTGGGCTGGCATGCGCCTGTTTCAGCGCCATCCCAAGCCGCAGCAATCGGCTTCAAGTACGGTTCAGACTGCTCCTGCTCTCCAGACTTCTTCGCAACAAACTGCCGGCGCGCCGGCAGCCGCTTCGCAGATTCCCGCGACGCCTCTGTCAGCGCCTCCCGAGGTCTCCGCTCCTTCGGCCAGCGCGAAGTCCATGGAGCGTAAACCGACGCCCCCGCGCCCTGTTTCTCATCGACCGGATCGCTCAGCACAACCGTTGGCAGACGCCTCACCCTCTGTAGTCCATGAACAGATTCCCAGCGTTCCGCACAGCGCACGTCGGACGATTCACGGCCATATCAAGGTCGCGGTGCTCGTGAACGTCGATCGCTCGGGCAATGTCACCGACGCGATGCTGCAAAACCCGGGGCCAAGCTGGTATTTCGCCCGCCTGGCAAGGGACGCCGCTAGAAAATGGAAGTTCGCCCCCGCAGACGATCAAGACTCTCGGCAGTGGCTATTGAGGTTCGAATTCGGTCGCGGCGGCACCACCGGACACGCCACCGCCCCGCGGACCTGATCCGATCAAGCTACCCGTCGCTCCCGGCGGATGAGGCCGGTCGTCGTCACACCGAACTACCGAGTCCTCGCTACCGCGCCTTGCGGAAGGACAGGTTGACCCGACAGGCTCCGAGGTCCGAATGCCGCCCGTCCTTCAGCGGCTGCACACCGTGGAATCGCAGCCGAGCCGGCCCCCCCCACACCACTACGTCTGCGTGGGCCAGCGGGACTCGCCGCGGGCGCTCGGCCCGGCGGTAACCGCCGAACAGAAATACCGCCGGCAGCCCGAGTGATACGGAGACGATCGGGGACTCAAGGTCCCGTTCATCCTTGTCCTGATGAAGCGACAGCCGCGCACCGGGCTCGTATCGATTGATGAGGCACGCGTCGGGCCCAAACTCGGCAAAGCCGGCAGCGCCCGCGGCTTCAACCGCGAGTTCCCGGAACACCGCCGGCATCTCGGGCCAGCACGCGCCGCTCAGCGGGTCGAGTGCGTCGTAGCGATATCCGCTCCGGTCCGTGACCCAGCCGGCGGCCCCGCAGTTGGTCATGGCGACCGACATGCGGTAGCCGCCCGGCGTGGTCATGAAACGAAAGGGACTGCGTTGAACCACTCCCTCCAGTGCCGCAAGCAGGGCTGCGGCTCTTGGGCTCGCGAAGGCGCGCAGCAGCATGGCGCCGGGGCCGAGCGTTTCCCGGCACGGCTGCGCGTACCCGTCCACAAACAGATCGAGCGGCGTGTCAGGCTCTGCAGACATGGTTCCGCGCGCTCACCGGGCGTCGTGAAATATCACGCCCAGGGTGTGACGGTGTCCGGTGCGAACCCGGCTGACGCCGTGACGAAGATTCACGCGATACACTCCGCGAGTGCCTGCCACAGGGCGATGATGCACGGCGAAGATTACCGCGTCTCCCTGGCGAAGCGGCACGACCTCGGCCCGCGACTGCAGGCGGGGCCGTTGCTCCGTGAGGATGAACTCGCCCCCGCTGAAGTCCTCACCCGGCTGTGACAGCAGCATCGCCACCTGCAACGGAAAGACACACTCTCCGTAGAGATCCTGATGCAGGCAGTTGTAGTCACCGGGCCCGTACTGAAGCAGCAGCGGGGTGGGACGGGTCTGGCCGGCCGCGCGGCAGCGGGCTACGAATTCTTGATGCGCCATCGGGTAACGGGCCGCCATGCGCAGCCGCTCGTTCCAGCGATTCGCGAGCACCGCGAGCGGCGGGTAGAACTCAGCGCGCAGTGCGGCGACGCTTTGCGGCAGCGGGTAGGAGAAGTACCGGTACTCACCCCGCCCGAATCCGTGGCGGCTCATCTCTACCCGGGTACGAAAGAGCGAATCGTCCGCGTACCAGCGCGCAATGCGCTGACACTCGGAGCGGGTGAGGAGACTTTCGATCATGGCATTGCCCTGAGCATCGAGATCCTGCGACAGGCGCTGCCAATCAAGTGCCCGCACCCGGCCCGCAATGTCAGGCTCCCCGGGGTCTTCAGGCACCCCGCGCTGGCGAGAGACTGCCGCCCGCGCGGTCATCACCGGCCCGACTCGCGGGCGAGGAGCGCACGCTTGCGCTCGATGCCCCAGCGATAGCCGGACAGTGCTCCGTCGTGACGCACGACGCGGTGACAGGGGATCAGCACCGCGAGGGGATTGCCGGCGCAGGCCTGCGCCACCGCCCGTACCGAGCGCGGTGCCCCGATGCGCTGCGCCACTTCGGCATAGCTCACGGTAGACCCCGCGGGAATCGCCCGCAGTGCCCGCCAGACTCGTTGCTGAAAGGCTGTGCCGCGCACATCGAGCGGAAGATCGAGGCCGAGGCGTGGGTTCTCGATGACACGCGCGACCTGAGCGGCCAGCGACTCGGTGTCCGCATCGCTGCCGAGCAGACGGACATGCGCGAAGCGCTCCCGGAGATCGCGCTCGAGAGGCGCTGGACTGTCGCCCAGGAGAATCGCGCACACTCCCTTCGCGCTGCGGGCGACGAGAATGCAGCCGAGCGAGGACTTGACGATCGCAACCCGCAGCGCCGCGTCCGGGCTCGAGATGCGATCGGGCCTGCAGCGCTTGCAGGGCCGAAAGCCCGCCCGTTCCGCCTCTTCCGCCGTGGTGTGGAACGCGACGTTCTCGCGCCTGGCGGGACGCGCGGCGCAGGAGGGCCGGCAATACACGCCCGTGGTTCTCACCGAATAAAAGAACTCACCGTCCGAGCGGGTGTCGCGCGTGGCGATCGCGGTCCACCGGGGGTCGGCGTTGCCCGCTGGTTGCGACTGTTGCATTGGCTTGGCCGAGGCCATCATCCGCACTCCTTTGAAGGGTTCAGGCCGTCATTGTTGTGTCCGGTGCTGGCGCGCGCAGCCCGATTCTTGCTGACGGGATCGACGCCGCACCGCGCAGCCGCGCTGCGCACAGACCCGGGCGCTCCGGCGTCCGGCGCGCTGAGTTGCATCGCCGTCGTCCACAACAGCGCCACGCTGGCTGCGTAGAAGTTCATGTGCACGAGCATCTCCTGGCGCGACTGCCCACTCAATGAGCCGCCTGCGCCGAGCCGGGCACCGTGGCCTCGTAATGCTGAACATGCTCGGGGTGCGTAAGCAGGAAGCGGTCGTCCTCGGGGAAATAGCGCGAGCGCCGGTAGTCCCCCCCTGCGAATGCCTTGATGGCCTCGGTGTCGCTCCACCAGCTCAGAGTCACGATCTCGGAGCGCTCCGAATCCAGGTCGCGCACCGCCACGCTGGCGCCGAGGTTTCCCGGCGTACGGAGGTAGGCAGCCAGGCCCGTCGCCTTCACGTACTGCACGTACTCATCTTTAAGGGCGCGTTTGATCTCAGCGCGCCACTCTCTCAGCACTGCCATGGCATTCTCCTTAGTCATGTGGTGACCCGGCGCCCGTGGACGTCCGGTGTCTTGAGGATCAACAGGACGCTGGCGAGCACCAGCGCCGATGCCAGAATCATTCGCATGGTCAGTGCCTCCCCGGCGACGAAGTAACCCAGCGCGACCGCCACCAGGGGATTCACATAGGCGTGGCTCGCGACCTGCGTCGCGGGCATGCGCGCGAGCAGCCAGACGTACGCGGTGAACCCGAGCAGTGACCCCGCGACGATCAGATACGACAGTGCCAACCCCGCACGCAGCGAGATGTGGGGAAACGAGTGCAGCTCGCCCGTGGCCTGCGACAGCGCCAGCAGCACCGCCCCGCCCAGCATCATCTGTGCGCCGGCAGTCAGCGGCAGCGATTTCGGGCGTGGCATGGAGCGCGTCAACACCGCCCCGAGTGACCAGGCCGTGCCACCGGCCAGGATCACCACACACGGCAGCCCCGGGAACGGCTGGTCATTGCGGATCAGGAGCCACGCAACCCCGCAGAACCCAAGCGCCACCGCGGCCAGCGTGCGCCAGCGAAACGGCTGCTGACGAAATACGAACACCTCCAGCGCGACCGTCGTGATGGGCAGGGTCGCCTCGATCACCGAAGTGATGCCGGAGGGCACGTACTGCTCGGCCCAGAAGAGCGCGCCGTAGGTCGCGACGAACATGCACAGCGCAATCGTTGCGATGCTGCGCCACTCTCTCGCTGAAGGACTGGGCTGTCCGCGCAGGCGCATGAATACATAGAGCAGCGCGCCGGCAATTAGAAAGCGCACGCCGCTACTGAAGAACGGCGGGATTTCCAGCACGGCAATCCGAATGGCCAGGAACGTCCCGCCCCACAGGACATAGATGGCCGTGAAAGCCAGCAGCACGCGCATGTCGACGCCCCGGCCGCGGCTTGTGGGTACGTCCCTGATAACCGTTGTAATGTCCATAGACGGTTATGATAAACCTGGACAATCCAAAAGTAACCTGTAAACTCACATTTAGAGGTTATGAACTCATACTCGGAATCCGCGGCGGCGCCGCCAGTGTTCGACTTGAGCGGCGGACACCCGGCGCTGGATCTGGTCAATACACTGGACCACCGCTTTGGTGATGAAGCCCGCGTCGAATCGCTCGCCGACTACGACGCTCTGCTCAGGTTCGCGCAGCAGACCGAGCTCCTCGACCCAGGGCAGGTGCGGGGGCTGAGAAAGTCGGTCAAGCCGCAGGCTGCTGCGCGAGCGTTACGCTCGGCACGGGAACTGCGCGAAGCGATGGCGGCCGCGTTTTACGGGAACTTGGAGCGGCGCCCTCCCCCGGCCGCGGATATCCGCACCCTCGAGCGGCATTTCCTCGCTTCGGAACGGCATCGGGAGCTGCGCTGGGAGGAAGCGGCGGCGCGGAACGGGCAACCGGCGATGGCATGGCAGTGGGGTCGCTTCGAAAAAGAAGCGGAGCTCCCGGTTTGGATCCTCGCGGAGCGTGCAAGGCAGCTGATGCTGTCGGATGCGATGGACCGGGTGCGCGCTTGCGGGGCGGACACCTGTCGCTGGCTCTTTCTCGACACGAGCAAGAATCACACCCGTCGGTGGTGCAATATGAAGGTGTGCGGGAACCGCATGAAGGCGCGCAGGTTCCAGGCGCGTCGCGGAGCTGAGCGCTGATTGCCGATCGTTGCAACGCTGAACGCCAGCGTCATGCAGTTGCGGCGCACCTGCGTTTGCCAACACCGATCGCTTACCCGAATATACGATCGCCCGGGAGTCGAGTCGTGCGACTGGGAGTAACCGTGCAGGAATCACGAGGTAGCGCGCAAGACCGAGAGCAGCGCGACCGGGAATCACGCCTGCCGATCAGCCTGGCAGGGGCTCGCCGGGCGATTCAGGCCGCGACGGCCCCGGTACGCGCACTCGCGGACTTGCTCCTGCTGCGCCCCGGAGCGTATGCGCGCGCTTTTGAGAACCTCATCCTCGCGCTCATCGTGTTGAGTGTCGCATCCGTCGGCTTGGAAGCGATTCCCCGGCTGCCCGCCTGGGCCACGCGTGCGCTGCGCGTCGAAGAGATCGCCGTCGTTGCTGTGTTTTCGCTCGAGTACCTGCTGCGCATCGTGGCGGCGAGCGGGAAGCTGGCATTCATCTTCAGCTTCCATGGACTGGTGGACCTGCTCTCGATCGCGCCGTTCTACCTCGCAGGCGTCGACGCGCGCTGGCTGCGGGTGCTGCGCCTGCTGCGGCTGTTGCGCGTGTTGAAACTGCAGACGCACGTTCTTGAAGCCACCGTCGCCGAGCGTACCCGCGAGCTTGCGGACAAGAATGCCGCCCTCGAGCAGGCGCAGGCACAGATCAAGGCCGAACTGGAAGTCGCGCGGGCGCTGCAGCTAGCGATCCTGCCGGCGAGGTTCCCCGCCAAACCCGGGTGTGACGGCGCAGCGCGGATGATTCCGGCGACCACGATGGGCGGGGATTTTTACGATTTCATCGAGCTGTCGGACGGTCAGATCGGATTGGCGATCGCGGATGTCGCCGGCAAGGGCGTGCCGGCGGCGTTTTTCATGGCGGTGGCGCGCACCAACCTGCGTGACCTGGCTGCACGCCACGCCGATCCCGGCGCGTGCCTGGCACAAACCAACCAGGTGTTGTGCGCGCAGAACCCGATGGATCTGTTCGTGACGGTGTTCTACTGTGTGTTCGATCCGCCAACCGGCGTGCTGCGCTATGCGAACGCCGGCCACAACCCTCCGTACGTGAGGCGCGCCGACGGATCGATCGAGGTCCTGGGCGGAGCGGGCGGAATAGCGCTCGGCGTGATGCCGGGCGGGGTGTTTCCGGATCACACGGTACGGCTACTGCCAGGAGACCGCCTGGTGCTCTATACCGACGGCGTGACGGAGGCCTTCAACTCAGCGGATGAGGCCTACGGCACGCAGCGGCTGCTCGCCGAGGTGCAGGCGCACGGCGACGGAGCCGCTGCAGCGCTGATCGAGCGCATCTGTCGCAGCGTCACGAGCTTTGCCGGAACCGCCCCGCAATCCGACGACATTGCGCTCACCGTGCTCACTCGGCAGGCGCCGTGAGCGGCACTGAGCCACTTCAATGAATATCCGGTTCGAAACGCTCGCGCTCACCACGGTGGTGATCCCGGAGGGCAGGCTTGATTTCGGCGCCGCGGCCGCGTTTCAACGCCAGGTCGAGGAGGTACTCGCCGGCGCGGGGACCGCGTCCGCAGCGGTGATCATCGATTGCAGCGCACTCGATTACGTCTCGAGCGCCGGCCTGCGCGTGTTCCTGCTGGCGACGCGGGCAGCGCAGCGCGCCGGCATCTCGTTCGCGCTGTGCGCGCTGACGCCTGCGGTGCGCGAAGTGTTCGACCTGAGCGGCTTCAGCCGGATCATCAGCGTGCACGCCGACCGCGCAACGGCAGTCGCACAGGCTCCGCAAACGCCCGCATGAATGAGCGACGCACAACCGTACCGAGCGATCCGGCGCAGCTGCCGGCGCTGATGCACTTCCTGCAGGAATTCTGGTCGGCCGCGGACCTGCCGCCCGCACACGCACTGACCTTCGAGCTCGCGCTCGAGGAAGTCTTCATGAATGTGGTCATGCACGGCGCGCCCGCAGGCACTGCGCTGCGCATCGAGGTGTCGCTGAGACTGACCGACTCGGGGCTCACGATGACCGTCGAGGACGACGGCCCGGAGTTCAATCCGCTCTCGTTGCCGCCGCCGGACATCTCGGCGAGCCTCGGCGAGCGCGCCGTCGGTGGGCAGGGCGTGTTCCTGGTGCGGCAAATGATGGATGCGGTCAACTACCAACGAGTCGGGGTACGCAACCAGCTCACCATGACCAAGTACATCATTCGCTTCAGCCGAGATCGCTTGCCAGCCTGACATGCGTGAGTCTTGGCGTCTGCCCGTTTTCCCCGGGAAAAAACGCCGTGCTATGATCATGAGCCGGTTGCAGAAGAACTAACTCGCGGACCGCAGGGGAGGATCATCGTGAAAGTGGGGACACTGCACATTGCACTTGCCACGATCGGCGCTTTGGTGGTGAGCGGGTCAAGCCTGGCTCAGCAAACCCCGGAAGTGATCGTCGAGGCACCGCACGTGGAGAAGACGACGCAGGCCGGGCCCATGGGGCGGCCGATGCCGGCACTCTCCATTGTTTACCACGTGAACTACTCGGATCTGAATATCGCCACGCACTCGGGGGCCGTCGAGCTGGAGAAACGCATCAAGGACTCCGCCACCAAGGCATGCGACCAGCTCAAGAAGCTCTATCCTGAAACCACTGAACCCGCCACGGGTTGTGTTCAGGGCGCGGTGAAGAACGCGATGGCGCAAGCCAACCAGGCGGTGGCTGCAGCTGAGAAAGCCGGGAAAAAGTAGCGGCGCTGCGTCCTTCCGCGGGCCCGGGGCGGCCCGGGCCCTCTCGCCCGCACGGTTAAGGCGCGGGGGCTGGCCTTTGCGCTCGCTGGGACGCTAAGCGCACGAGGCGAGCGCCCGGCGCCATCCGCGCGAACCCAGGCAATCGGTGCACGCACCAACGAATGCGCGTAGCTTATGAGCGAGGGGAGTCCGCGAGGCGCGGCGTCGGGTGGTAACGGCTGCCTGAGACAGCCGCAATCAACACGCTCAGACAGTTAACATAAGAACGCGCAGATGTTCGAGATCCAGCTGGGTCCGTCAGGCGAGGTCGTGATGGCGGGGCGGCTCGACGCCACACAATGCGATGCTGCGCTGCGATTCCTGAACGAGCTGGCCACACCGCGGATCATCGACCTCGCCCGGCTCGAATACATCGCAAGCTCGGGGCTGCGCGTGTTTCTGCTCACCCAGAAACGGGTCCGGGGATCCGGCGCAGCCTTAAGGCTGATCAACGTCAGCCCGCAGATCCATGACATTTTCCATTACGCCGGCTTCGACCGGATCATCGACATGACTCGGGCGGCGGGCTAGCAACGCGCGTTCTGCACCTCGATGAGGCCGACCCGACCAACCTTTGGTGTGCTGAGCAGTACTTGTGAAAGAGGAGGATGACGCGACCCTGGTGCGGCGCTGTCGGGAGGGGGACCGGGCGGCTTTCGAGCACCTCGTCGTGCGGTATCAGAAGCCGGTCTTCAACGCGGCGCTGCGGCTGCTGCGCGATCCGGAGGACGCGCGGGACGTCTCGCAGACCACGTTCCTGAAGGTGTTCGAGCATCTTGGCGACTACGACCCGAGTTTCAAGTTCTACAGCTGGATCTACCGGATTGCCGTCAATGAATCCCTCAATGCCCTTGGCGCGCGAAAACCCTGCGAAGGGTTGGATGGCGAGGAAGCCGACGCGGCGCCCGGGCCAGACCGGGAGCTCGAAGGTCGGCAGACCGGCCGGGCGATCGAGGAGGCGCTGATGCGCATCAAGCCCGAGCTCCGGACTGTCATCGTGCTTCGGCACTTCATGCACCTGAGCTACCAGGATATGGGCGACATCCTCCTGCTCCCCGAGAAAACCGTGAAATCGCGGCTCTACAGTGCTCGCCAGCTGCTGCGGGATCGTCTGCTTCAGGGCGGAGCGATCTGACATGGCGGATAGCGAACGCCTCGCACTGATTCACGCCGAGATCGATGGCGAGCTCGAGGGGCGGCAACGTGCTGAGCTCGCGCGCGCCTTGCTCGCCGATCCTGAGGTCCAGGCCCTGCGCGAGGATCTGCGCCGCGTGTGCGCAGCGCTCGATGCGCTCGAGGAGGTCGACCCGCCGCAGGAGCTCTCGCGGAGCATTCTTGATGCGCTGCCACAATCGACCGCGTCACCGGCACGGTCCTGGTGGTCCGCGCCCCGCTTGCGCTACGCCGCGGTCATTGTGGCCGTGCTCATGGCCGGGACCGTCGTGTATGAGATCGTCCATGGCCCGAAGCCCTTCACGACCGAGATTCTGGGCACGATGGGGCCGGCCGGCGAGACGATCCTCGATGCCGTCCGGCTTGAGGGTGGGCCCGTCGCCGGTCGGGTGAGCCTGTATCGCGATCGGGCGGGGTTGGGTCTCAAGCTCGAGCTGTCGGCGAGCGAACCGGTCGACGTGCTCGTTGCGAGCCAAGGGCATTCCCTGCAGATCAACGGCGTCGGAAGTCAGGACAAACCCGGGCAGGGTAAACCCGGTGTGTTGACTGTGGGGTTGCCGGGGGCTCGAATGGGGGACCAGACGGTGGAAGTGACCTTCCTGATGGCCGGCCGTCAGGTTGGG
>Ga0307477_10004336_pt1 | contig 10359 bp, 9 predicted proteins | sample atmos_gasesECM2C_FD_203316 | JGI IMG/M metagenome (GOLD analysis project Ga0307477, IMG submission 203316) | Hardwood forest soil microbial communities from Morgan-Monroe State Forest, Indiana, United States - atmos_gasesECM2C_515 | ecosystem: Environmental > Terrestrial > Soil > Temperate... | reverse complement strand
TTTTCTTTTTGTGGGTGTGGCCAATATCCGCCCACCACTGCAATGCACAGGCCGGCCCCGCCGGGGCTTAGAGCGAGTGTGGTGTAGCGAAGATCTTGCGCACGAGAGGCTCGAAGTGCTCGAGCGCGAGCGTGTCGTAGTCCGGATCAAAGCTGTTCTGGTCGTACTCGTCGGCGAACGTTTCGCCGAGGGCGAACCAGCCCTCGCCCCGATACTGCTCGCGGGCATTGGGGTCGCCGCCGAAATGGTGGTAGTAGTGGCGGCCCTGGAAGTCTTGGTGGGCGGTGATCACCTGGTAGACCTCGTCGCGCACGTATGGCTTGAGGATCTCCGCAGCAATACGAGGGTGGTTGGGAACGCTGACCGCCTTGCCGACGTCGTGGCACAGCGACGCGACGATGAGCTCCTCATCGGACCCGTCGCGCTCGGCCCGGGTCGCGGTCTGTAGGCAGTGGGTCAACTGGTCCACGGCAAAACCGCCGACAAGGTTCTTGAGGGAGCGGAGCATGGCCAAGACGTTGTCGGCCACCTCGTGCTGGGCCTTGGAGTGCTCCGCGCCGATGTGGGCCCATTCCTCGAGGGTCGATTGATCCATCCGGGTGAACGTCATAGCTCCATGTTCGCGCCGCTTATGAGGCTGTGCCCGAGATCCGGACCGACGAGGTCAGCTTGGCCCCGCTCGCAGACCGCAGCATGCAAATGACCTTGCGCTCTCCGTTGTCCCAACTCGTGGGCCGCGGATACAGGTACGTGGCGCGATAGCGCGTCCCGTCGATGGTCGGAGCGTAGGCCCGGAGCTGAGGCGGGCACTGCTGGTTGGCCTGGGCCAGGAACTCTGAGACTCCTGGATACCCGCCTGACGAGGAGGTCGACTCGAACGTCCCGTAGACCTCGCGATCGTGGGCATGGTCGCACGAGACCCGGCGGTACACGCGAAACAGCCCCTTCGGGAGGTTGACGCAGTCGCCGGTTTGAATGTCGGCGTAGGTCACGATGTGGCCCGTGAACAGGTCGCTGTGGGCGATGGCCACATCCGTCGCGATGCCAGCGATCAACGAAACCGTGGCCACCGCCATGCCGATGACGGCGAGGGCCCGTCCTCCGCTGGCGCCACCACTCCGGCTGAGCCGGCGCAGGGCGGCGATGCCAAGGACGATGGCGATGACCGCGGGCAGGAGGGTGAACCAGGCCAAGACCGAGACGAGGCCGACCACCAGCGCGGCACTGGCCACCCCGTCGTTCTTCGGTCCGGTAGCTACCGGGCCCGGCGGCCATCCCCCAGGAGGCCAGCCCGGAGAGGGCGGCCCGTAGCCGGGCGGAGGGGGCGGCCCGTAGCCGGGCGGAGGGGGCGGCCCGTAGCCGGGCGGCGGGGGCGGGCCGTAGCCGGGGGCCGGGCCGTAGCCCGGAGGTGGGGGCGCGCCGTAGCCGGGGGCCGGGGGCGGTGCATAGCCGGGGGGCGGCGGGGCCGGCCTCCAGCCGGGCGGTGGCGGGGGCGATCCGCCCGGCGGCGGTGCCGGCCCCCAGCCCGGTGGGGCGGGCGGAGCACCGGGTGGTGCGGTCGACGCGCCGACCAACGGGGCCGTCGGCTCGTCCGGCGGAGGTGAGGCGTCGGCTGCGCCCCCGCCACCGTCCTCCAGGCCCGGCGCCCCCGCCGTCGGCGAGGGCGCAGTCCAGCCGCCAGCCGAGGGCGGGGCCCACCCCCCCTGCGACGGCGGGGTCCAGCCGCCAGCCGAGGGCGCAGTCCAGCCGCCCTGCGACGGCGGGGTCCCGCCCCCAGGCTCATCGGCGGCCGGCAGCTCGGCGGGGGCGCGTGGCATCCCGACAGAACCACGGGCCCACTCGGGCAGGGCCTCTGGGTTGACGCCCTCAGCCCACGACGGCAAGGTGGGCGGCTGCTCCGGCGGCGGGGGAGCCCCGACGGGCGCCTCGCCGGCACGGAGCGGGCTGAGCCGCCGCCCGCACGAGGGACAACGGGCGATCCCCCCGGCGACGCGATAGCCGCACGCCGGGCAGTCGGCCGTCCCGCCGGGTCCCACTTCGCTCACCGCTGGCTCCTCGCTGCCTGTGCGTCCCGGCCCGAACAGACCGTCTCTCAGAAAACTACCGGTGGCGGGCCCTCAGCCTCCGAGCTCGACCAGAACCGTGCTGGCCGCAACGCTCCGATCGTCGGCCAACAGAGGGCCGAGCGAGAGTGGTGTCACCAAGCCGATGCTCACCGCCGTGGCGACATCCCGGAGCAGATGCCGCAACTCGGCCGGAGGCGGGAAGTACTCGTCCTCGTCGGTGTTGTGGAACAGCTCGACCCCCTCGGCCGGAGCGAGCGCGTCCAGGATGGCGCGCACCAACTCCTCGGGCGCCGACGCACCCGCGGTCACCCCGACCACCCCCTCGAGGTCATCCGGAAGCTCCTCGGCCCCGTTGACCCGCAACACCCGCCCGCAGCCCGCGGCGCGAGCGGTCTTGACCAGCGCGACGGTGTTGGACGAGTTGGCCGAGCCGATCACGACGATCGCATTACAACGCGGCGCCAGCGCCGACAGCGCGTCCTGGCGATTGGTGGTGGCGAAACAAAGATCGCTGCGCCCCGGCATCCAGAGATCACCGAATCGCTCCTGGGCCCGGGCCAGCACTCCGGCCCAGTCGTGTTGGCTCAACGTCGTCTGCGCGAGCAGCGCGACCGGCCCTCCGGGGTCAGCCAGCTGATCGACGTCCGCCTCGCTTTCGACGAGCACGACCGAGTCCGGCGCGACGGCCATCGTCCCCACCGCCTCGTCGTGGCCCTCGTGACCGACGTACAGAACGGTGTAGCCCTTGCCGGCCCGCACCTTCACCTCATGGTGCACCTTCGTCACCAGGGGACACACGGCGTCGACCATCGTTCCCCCGGCGGCGCGGGCTCTGGCTACGACGTCCGGCGCAGTTCCGTGGGCCGACAACATCACGGGGGCGCCGCTCGGCACCTCCGAGATGTCGTCCACAAAGACCACGCCGGCCTGGCGGAACCGGTCCACGACGATTCGGTTGTGCACGATCTCGTGGTAGCAGTACACCGGCGGTTCGAAGACCCGCACCATCCACGACAGGGCCTTGATGGCCATCTCCACTCCGGCGCAGAACCCGCGCGGGGCGGCCACCACGACGCGTTCAACGGCCATTCCGAAAGGCTAGTGCTCCGGTTTGGCTAGCCTGTCCGCATGTCGCTGCCCATGGTGGTGGCCGTCGATCCCGGATCGGCCGCCGCCCGGGCCGGCCTGGTGCCTGGAGACGAGATCGTCGCCATGGCCGGGCGGGCACCCCGAGACGTCATTGAGTTCCGCCTGCTGGCGGACGAAGCCGACCTGGACATCGACGTTCAGCGCGGCGGCCTTGAGCTGAGCCTGCACGTGCAAAAGGACGTGGGCGAGGCGCTCGGCGCCGAGGTTTCCTCGGCCGTCTTTGACCGCGTGCAGACGTGCGATAACCACTGCGAGTTTTGCTTCATCTACCAGCTCCCCCCCGGATTGCGGCGCAGCCTCTACCTGAAGGACGACGACTATCGGCTGTCTTTCCTCTACGGGAACTTCACGACGCTCACTCGATTCACGGAGGCCGATCTCGAGCGGGTGGTGAGCGAAGGCCTCTCGCCCCTCTACGTCAGCATCCACGCCACCGACCCGGACGTCCGAGCCCGGATGCTGCGCAATCGGCGCGGGGCGACCAGCCTGCGCTGGCTACGCGCCCTGCTCGACGCGGGCGTCACCGTGCACGGTCAGGTCGTGGTGTGCCCCGGCGTCAACGATGGCGACATTCTCGACGACACGCTGTGCGGTGTCCTCGACCGGTTCCCCGACCTGACATCGGCGGCCGCGGTGCCGCTCGGCATCAGCCGGTACTCCAACGAGGCGAGCATGCGCGCCCACACGCGCGACGAAGCGGCTGCGGTAATCCGCACCGTGGATCGGTGGCAGGCGACCTTCGAGTCGACCGTCGGGCGGCGGCTCGTCTTCGCCGCCGACGAGTACTACCTGCTGGCCGGTGCCGCCTTCCCTGCCGAGGACAGCTACGACGGCTTCCCGCAGCACGAGAACGGCATCGGGATGGCTCGCACGTTCGCCGCCGAGTTCGAGGGCCGAGCCGCCCAGGTCCAAGGCGTCCGCTCCGGGTTCTTTGCCGCCGTAGACGGCGCGCCCGCCGACGGCTATCGAGCGCCGCGCGCTACCCGGACCGAGCCGGGCCAGGGGGGACCGGTCGGCGTGCTGACGGGGATGTACGGCGCGCCTGTGCTGGCGCCGCTCCTCGCCCAGCTGGGCCGGTCCGACGTGAGGGTTCTCCCGGTTGCCAACGAGTTCTTTGGGGGGAACATTGCCGTTACCGGGCTGATGGTGGGCGCCGATGTAGCGCGGGTCCTCGCCAGCGAACCTGGCGGACATCGTTACCTGCTTCCGGACGTGTGCCTCTCGCGGGGCCGCTTCCTCGACGGCCTCGCGCCGAGCGATCTCCCCCATCCGGTGGAGATCGTCGCCACGGACGGAGCGTCACTGCGACGAGCCCTCGGGGCCGCGGCATGAGCCCTGCTCTGCCCGAGATCGTCATCGTGGGCCGGCCCAACGTCGGTAAGTCGACTCTGGTCAACCGCATCCTTGGTCGCCGCGAGACCATCGTCGAGGAGCGACCCGGTGTCACCCGAGACCGCAAAGGTCTCCCCGCCGATTGGGCCGGTTACGAGTTCACCCTGGTGGACACGGGGGGCTGGATGGCGGCGGGAGACGAGCTCGACGCCAAGGTAACGGGCCAGGCCGAGCGGGCCATCGACAGCGCCGCCGTTGTCTTGTTGGTGGTTGACGCGACCGTCGGTTTGACCGACGAGGACGAGCGGGTAGCCGCGCTGTTGCGTCGCTCGGGCCGTCCAGCCATCGTGGTCGTCAACAAGGTGGACTCCCAACAGCGCGAGGCCGACATCTGGGACTTCCTGCGCTTGGGTCTCGGCGATCCGTGGGCGGTGAGCGCGCTGCACGGCCGAGGCGCGGGCGACCTGCTCGATCACGTCGTGGGCTTCCTACCCGAGACAGCCGACCGCGACACCGACGCCCCGGCGACGGAGCAGGTGTCCGACATGCCTGCAGTGGCGATCGTGGGCCGGCCCAACGTCGGCAAATCCACGCTATTCAACAGCCTGCTCGGCGACGACCGCTCGATCGTCCACGATCGACCAGGGACCACGCGTGACACCATCGACACCATCGTGGAGTCACCCGACGGACCGGTGCGCCTCCTCGACACTGCGGGACTGCGGCGCAAGAGCCGCATCGACAGCGGACCTGAGTACTTCTCGCTCGTGCGGGCGTTCCAGGCCATCGACGGAGCGGATGCCGCCATCCTCGTCGTCGACGCCACCGAAGGGGTGACCCACCAGGATCAGCGCCTGGCCGAGCGCATCGACGCCTCCGGCTCGCCGGTCGTCATCGCCCTCAACAAATGGGACGCGGTCGCGACCGAGCACCGGGAGGGGATTCTCATTGACGTGGCTGACCGGCTCGGCTTCATCGGGTATGCCCCGGTGCTCAAAATCAGCGCCAAGACCAAGCTCGGCATCCACAAGCTGCTTCCCGCGCTCGATCAGGCCATCGACGCGTACCACCGCCGGGTCCCTACCCGCGAGCTCAACAAGGTCATCGCCGAGGCTCAGGCATCACACCCGCCGCCGGGCGGCAAGGTTCTCTACGCCACGCAGGGGGCCTCGGACCCGCCTACGTTCACGCTGTTCACCACCAAGGTAATGCCGGCGACCTACCTTCGCTACCTGGAGCACCGGATCCGGGATCACTTCGGCTTTGGGCCGACGCCTCTCAAGCTGCGAGTACGCCGGAGGGGCGCATGACCATGACCATGGCCGTGCGCACGGTGCTCGGCATCGTGTCCCTCGCGTGTGCGATCGCGGCCATCGTGTGGGGTCGGTCGAGCCGTCGGCTCCAGCGGGCGTGGCGTCGCATCGCCGGCGACGTGAGCGTGTCTGGTGCCGGTGCCGATGCCGCGGAGCTGGCCCGCAGCTCGTTTCGCAAAGAGGTCCACGCCACGCTTCTGTACGTGGCGCTGGCCTTTGGCGCCCTGGTCGGCGCGGTGGCCCCGACCCACGCCTGGTGGGCACTGGCTTTCGTCGGCGCGCTCCTTCCTGTCGGCGTGACCATGCGCTACGGGCCGCGCTTTCTGGCTGAAGCCCGGATGGCCGAGCAGCGCGTGCAGCTCGAACGCCGGGCCGAGGAGGTGCTCGCCCAGGAGCAGCTGGCGCCGCTGCGCTGGGCCGCCCGGCTGGCCCCCGCCGAGCTGCCCGAGATCGAGGGCTTCCAGGTCGGCCGGGTGTACGAGGCGGGCGCCGGGGTTATGGCCGGCGACTTCTACGACCTGTACGAGAACGGTCCGCACCGCCTTGCCGCCGTAATCGGCGACGTCAGCGGTCACGGGATCGAGCCCTCGATCACCGCTTTTCAGGTCAAGTACCTGCTGCGGGTATTCCTCCGCCAGTACCGCGATCCGGCGCAGGCCCTCGAGGAGCTCAACGCCGTCATGAGTGCGCAAGGGCGCGGTGAGGAGTTCGTTTCCTTGGTGGCGGTGGTCTTCGACACGTCGGTCGGCACATTGCGCTATGCCTCGGCGGGCCACCCTCCCGCGTGGTGGTGGTCCGAAGGGGACGTGCGCGCGCTGCGGGCAACGGGCCCGCTTCTTACCCTCGATCCGCACGCCGGCTACGGAAGCCGAGAGCTTGACTTGGGCCCGGGCGACCTTCTGCTGCTTTACACCGACGGGCTGGCCGAGGCCCGCGACGGCGAGCAGTTCTTCGGTGAGGAACGCATCGCCGGGGTGCTGCGTCGTGACCCTGGGCAAGACGCGTCGCAGCTGTGCAAGAGCCTGCTCGAGGCCGCCCAGGACTTCGCTACCGGGCCCATCACTGACGACATCGCCATTCTCGCCATCCGCCGGGTGTGAGGCATGCCCTGGTGTAAGGAGTGCGCACGATTCTGGAACCCGTCCTCCATGCGTGACGACGGTTCGTGTCCAACCTGCGGCCGGGTCATCGCCGAGTCACGTTCCCAGGAACTTCCCAGGACTCCGTGGCATTTCAAGTTGTTGCTGGCCGCCCTCGCTGTCTACCTCGGGTATCGCGGGGTCCAGGGAGTGCAGTGGCTGATGCACCTCTGATCTGCGGTCGCCCCCACGCGCCCCAGCGCTCGTCGCGCCGCTCGACAACCACGGGCAGCCTGTAAGCGTCGGTCAACGCTTCGCTTGTGAGCGTCACGTCGATGGGGCCGCGGGCGATGACGGCACCTTCGCTGATGACGAGGGCGTGGGTGATGCCGGGCGGGATCTCCTCGACGTGATGGGTTACGAGCACCATGGTCGGCGCCAGCGGGTCGCCGGCTAGCGAGGCCAGGCGATCGACCAGCAATTCCCGGGCCGGCAGATCTAGGCCCGCGGCCGGCTCGTCCAGGAGCAGGAGCTCCGGGCGACTCATCAGGGCACGGGCCAGCATCACCCGTTGGCGTTCGCCTTGGGACAGCGTGGCCAGCTGCCGTGAGGCCAACGGAAGGCAGCCCACGAAGTCGAGAAGCTCCTCGGCGCGTGCCCGGTCTTCGTCGTCATAGTCGTGCCACCACGTCTCTAGCGCGCCGAAGCGGGCGCTCATGACGGCTTCACGGGCCGGCACCGTCACGCGCAGCTGGTCCGTGATGGCTGTGCTGGCCACCCCGATACGGGCCCGGAGCCTGCGCAGGTCGACCCTACCGAGCCGGCTGCCGAGCACTTCGACGATCCCGGACGTCGGTCGCCGCTCGGCGCCGGCCAGGCGCAGCAGTGAGGTCTTGCCCGATCCGTTGGCGCCCAAGATCACCCAGCGCTCGTCGGCTCGAACGTCCCAGTCGACCGGGCCGACGATGGTGGTCCCGGCTTCGGCCCGCAACGTGGCGTCGTGCATGTGGATCACGACGCTCGCCGCCGCCACCAGCTGGGAATGGTCAGTGTGAGCGCAATGACGACGAGCGACCCCAAGCTGACCAGCTCTCCCGTGCGCACGATGCTTGGGCGGAAGGTGAACACGATGTGATGCGGTCCTGGTCCGACGCGTACACCGTCGAGGATGCCGTCCGCGGCCAGCAGAGGCGTGTCATGCCCGTCGACGGTCACGCGCCATCCGGGGTACCGGTACTGGCTGAGCACAAGAACGGCACGGCCCGCGGCGTTGACGTCGACGCGAACGCTCTGGCCACTGTCCAGCAAGCCGGCGACGGTTCCGCCGCCGGCGCCTGGTGCGGCTGTGACGGGATGGGCAAGCGCGACTTCCCGGGTGGGGTCGAACGTCGCGCTTCGCACCAAGCTGATCGCGTCGTTGAGGGACGCGGCGCGAAGCTCGCCTTCCGCGGGCACCAACCAAGCGCGTGGCAGCGCACGGACGTCGCGGAACACTTGGAGATGGCCGTCGTCGATCACCTGCTCGTAGCGGGCCGGGTCGCGGCGTAATGCCTGAGTGCCGCCGTTGTAGTCGCTGGCCAGAAGGTAGCGGACGTTGAGCAGATCGATGCGGTGATCGGCGCCGTTGAGCAGGGACTCGGCCTTGGGCTGCCACGAGACGAAATTGGCGTTGAGCCCGTCGAGCCACCGGACCTTGTCGTCCGGGATGTAGTCGTAGCCGTCGGCGCCGTCGAGGCCGTAGGCACCCGCGGCGTTCCCGGGCATGGCGTTGTCGACCGCGACGGTGCGGTACAGACCGGGGTCGAGAGACCGGAGCTGGCGGTAGACGGCGGGATAGGGGAACACCTGGGCGCTGGGCAGGACGGGAATCCAGCCTCCGCCGAAGGTCAGCAGGTCGACGGCGGCGAGGAGGACCATGAGCGTCGCCACGAGGCGAGGGCGCAGGGCACGCAACACGTTGGGCGACACCAGCAGGAGAGCGGCGACGGCCAGCGCCACGCTCGACCAGCCGTCGTGAAGCCACTGACCGCCGCCCATGCCTCCGTGACGGGCAGTCCGTCGGGCGAGAAGGGCGAGGAGTGCGGCCAATGCGGCCGCGGGCACAGCCCACCAGAGCCAATTGCGCCGCGCATTGGAGGCCATCGAGCGGGCGTCGGCACGCGCTTCTGTCAACCCGATGCTGGCTAGCACCGCCACCGACCAGTCGACGACGAACCACAGCCGGATGGCGGGGAGGGCCCGCAGGCCGGGGAGGTGGCCGTAGATGGTGGGAAACGGCGCGATGGACAGGATGGTCGCCAAGGACACGAGGGCCATCCCGCCGAACAGCCGGACCTCCCAACGGCGCCAGCGGCGCAACGCCAGGATCGCGCCGACCACGGTGATGATGCCCAGATAGCCGGCGGTCTCCGGCAGGATCGTGCCTGCGACGGTTGGGGTGCTCGCCGTCTGGCGACCAACGAGGGCGACGACATGGCCCACCGGGAAGAAGGAGAGGCCCCCTGGCGGGCCGGCCAGCGAGCGCCGCAGCCGGGCCAGCCATTGCATCGTAGGGAGAAGCTGCACCGCGGCAACGCCGGCCGCGAGCAACGCCGCCCAGGCCGCGCCGGCCAGGAACCGCACCGATCGGCCGCGGGCGGGGCCGGCCACCGCCAACCCGATGGCGAACAGGCCGGCGACGCCGGCGGCGTAGACGACGGTCTGGGGGTGGCCGCTGAGCAGCAGGGCAGCGACGGTGCCGACGGTAGCCAGCCAACGCCAGCGAGTCGGTCGCCGGCTGTACTCGAACAAGGCCAGCAGCACCACCGGGAGGAGGGTCGCTCCGTCGGCGTGGGGCCATCCGCCCCATTCCTTGGCGTAGCCGCCGAGGGCGAAGGCCAGCCCGGCCACGAGCGCCGGCCCTCGCGCCGCGCCAAGCCGGCGGCACAGCAACGCCGTCGCCCCCGTGCCGATGGCGATGCGCAGCGGGAACTCGAGTGACCACGCAGTGGCGGCGGGTAGCAGGTAGAACGGCACCGCGAACGGCGAGAACAGCGCGCTTTGCATATTGGCCAGCCACGGGGACCCGAAGAGCATGTGCGAGTTCCAGGCCGGGAGATGTCCCGATCGCACGCGGGCGGCACTGAACCGGTGCCACGGGAAGAACTGGGTGACGAGATCGCCCATCTCCGCATGGGGGAGCACGGGGGTGCTCCGGAAGCCCGGGAAGTTGAGAATGAGATCCCCGGGCAGCGGGATGTAGCCCAGCAGGACCCGCCAGAATGCAACCAGGCCGGCGACGGCGCCGGTAGAGAAGGCCAGCGGCCAGAACGGCCGTTGTCTCTTGACCCGATGCACGCGTCAGTAGGCGTGTGAGGGCAAGGACCTCGCGGGCACGACCGAGGATCTTAGGGTGAGTCGTCCTCGTCTGACTGCCTCGTG
>Ga0307477_10004335_pt1 | contig 10360 bp, 13 predicted proteins | sample atmos_gasesECM2C_FD_203316 | JGI IMG/M metagenome (GOLD analysis project Ga0307477, IMG submission 203316) | Hardwood forest soil microbial communities from Morgan-Monroe State Forest, Indiana, United States - atmos_gasesECM2C_515 | ecosystem: Environmental > Terrestrial > Soil > Temperate... | reverse complement strand
GGTGTTTTAGCAATGATTGAAATTGCGCCCGGAGCTAAGAACGCTGCCGGGCGCAGGCATTTTCAAGGGAAAAATCCGCTGCCCCGGCGGCCGGCATTCGCCTCGCCAAAGTGTTTTGTGAAACAAATCCTGTGGAGTCGAAACCATGTCTCTCGAAGCAAAAAACGAACGGAGTAATCTCGGCGAGCTCCGCCGCAGCCTTACCGAATGTTCATTGCAGGACCGCGTTGACGCGCAGCACCACGCCGCCAAAGCGCTTGAAGAAGTGGCGCGGCTTGCGACAAAGGCGGACTCCGAATATGTCCGCGTGCTCGCCATCCGCGAACTGCTTGCCCAAGTGCTGGTCAAGCTGCCCCCGCCCTCGCCCAGCGATGAAGAAAATCCTTTGGCCGCAATGCTTGCGGCCGCAAGAGTCTCGCTCCATGCCAAACTGGACCGCCTCGAACAATTCGACAGAATGCAAAATTCTGGTGAAGAATCTCAATGAATACGAACAAGTGGTTTTTAACTATGAGTGGTCGCAGTGGGCGCGGCCCGCTCAAATGCCGCCGCAAGGAGATTGGAACGGCTGGCTGATCATTGCCGGCCGCGGCTGGGGCAAGACCCGCGTCGGCGCCGAATTCGTGCGCGCGAAAGTGGAAGCGGGCAGGGTGAGCCGCATCGGGCTGGTATCCGAAACCGCGGCCGACGGACGCAATGTGATGGTGGAAGGCGAGAGCGGGATTCTTGCCGTGAGCCCGCCATTGTCGAGGCCGGAATACGAGCCGTCGAAACGGCGGCTGACTTGGCCAAACGGCACCATCGCCACGTTGTACGATGCGCGCGAGCCCGATCAGTTGCGCGGTCCGCAGCACGAACTCGTTTGGTTCGACGAGCTGGCCAAGTTTCGTTACGCGGACGCAGTGTTCGATCAGGCGATGTTCGGGTTGCGCATCGGCGAACATCCGCGCTGGATCGCCACGACAACGCCGCGGCCGATCGGGTTGATCCGCAGGCTGATGGCGCAATCCGGCGTGGAGGTCACGCGGGGCAAATCGAAGGAGAATCTCCGCTACATCGCGCCGACGTTTAAACAGAATGTCATCGACCGCTACAAGGGAACGCGCCTTGGAAGACAAGAACTCGACGCCGAAATTCTCGACGATATCCCGGGCGCTCTGTGGAGCAGGCGCGCCCTGGATGAATCGAGGGTGGCGAGCGCACCGCCGCTCACGCGCATCGTGGTGGGTGTGGATCCCGCGGCGAGCTCGGGCGAAAACGCCAGCGAAACCGGCATCGTGGTTGGCGGCATCGATGCGCGCGGTGCGGCCTATGTGCTGGAAGATTGGAGCCTGCGCGGCTCGCCCGATCAATGGGCGAGGAAAGCCGTCGCCGCCTATCGCAAGCATGAGGCCGATTGCCTGGTCGCCGAAGTCAATCAGGGCGGCGAGATGGTGGAGCGCGTGATCCGCTCGGTCGCCGATGTGCCGGTGAAGCTGGTGCGCGCGACACGCGGCAAATATGTGCGCGCCGAGCCGATCAGCGCGCTGTACGAACAGGGGCGCGTGCACCATGTGGGCATGCTGCCCGAGTTGGAGGATCAGATGATCGCCTTCACACCGTCCGACTCCGTCACTGCGAGGAGCGCCGAAGGCGCGACGCGGCAGTCGCCGGATCGCGTCGATGCGCTGGTGTGGATGCTGACAGAACTATTCCCGGACATTACGGGAGCGGTGGAGACAACACGGGGGGAGCGGCGGATTTACGACCCCGGCGGCTGGATGACGTAAGCGAGCTATTCCAGCCGTTTCATCTTTTCGCGTTCGGAGGCAAGCGACTCCCACGATTCGGCAAGCTTGAGGAACTGATCGCGCTGTTGCTCGTTCTGCGCGCTCCGCGCCAGTTTCAGGCATTCGCGCGCATGTTTGCGGAACTCCGCGGCCATCTCTTCCGCGGTTTTTCCCCCGATTTTGTCCTTAGCCACGGCCACTACATCACCTCTTGGTCGGGGGGTTAGGCATGGAGAAAAAACGCGCGGCCCCAAGCAAGGGCTGCGTTCAGACTTAGGACCATTTCATGACAAATAATGTCCTCAAAGAGGCGAAAGACGCGTTCGAGCTGGCGTCCGAGCACGAAGCGCTGAACCGCCGCGAAGCGCTCGACGATCTGCGCTTTGCGCGGCTAGCGGAACAATGGCCGGAGAAGGTGCGCCGCGAACGCGAACGCACCGGACGCCCGTGCCTGACCATCAACCGGCTGCCCGCCTTCATCCGCCAGATCGTCAATGACGCGCGGCAGAACACGCCCGCGATCAAAGTGCATCCGGCGGATTCTTCCGCCGATCCCAAGACCGCGGAAATCTATAACGGCCTTATCCGGAACATCGAGGTCACGAGCCGCGCCGATGTTGCCTATGACACCGCGCTCGATTTCGCGGTCACCATGGGCTTCGGCTATTTCCGCATCAACACGCAATACGCGCACGAGGATAGCTTCGATCTCGATATCCGCATTGCGCGCATCGCCAATCCGTTCTCGGTCTATGGGGATCCCCATTCGACCGATTCCGATTCCTCGGATTGGAATACGGCCTTCGTCACCGAGCTGATCGACCGCGACCGGTTCCGCGCGAAATACAAGAATGCCGAGGAAGTGGATTGGGAAGCCACCGGCTATGAACGGCTCGGCGATCCCTGGATGGACGATTCCCGCATCATGGTCGCGGAATATTTCACGCGCCATCAGGCAAAGAAGACCATCCTTTTATTGTCGGATCAGTCGGTGGCCGATGAGGAGGTCTATCTCGCCAACAAGGAGAGCTACGACGCCGCGGGCATTGCGGTCGTGGCCTCGCGCGCTTCGCTTGGCTATCGCGTGACGCAGCGGATTTTGACCGGCGCGGAAGTGTTGGAAGAGAACGAATGGGCGGGCCAATACATCCCGATCGTCCCGGTCTATGGCGATGAGGTGAATGTCGAGGGCCGGCGGCATTTCCGCGGCCTCGTGCGCGACGCCAAAGACCCGCAGCGCATGCTGAATTATTGGCGCACGGCCTCGACAGAGCTGGTGGCGCTCGCGCCTAAAGCGCCGTTCATCGGGCCCAAAGGCGCGTTCAAGACCGATGCCGCGAAATGGGCCACCGCGAATGTCGAGAACCACGCCTTCCTCGAATATGACGGCCAAGTGCCGCCGGCCCGCCAGCCTTTCGCGGGCGTTCCCGCCGGCGCGCTGCAAGAGGCGCTGAATGCATCCGACGACATCAAGTCGATCGCCGGGATGTATGACGCGAGTTTGGGCGCGGAGAGCAATGAGGTTTCGGGGCGCGCGATTTTGGCCCGCCAGCGCGAGGGCGATGTCTCGACCTTTCACTTCATCGACAATCTCTCCCGCGCCATCGAGCATGCCGGGCGGATTCTGATCGATCTCATCCCGCTGGTTTACACCGGGCAACGCATCATCCGCGTGCTGGGGCCGCAAAGCGAGGTTTCGACGGTGCCGCTGAATACGCCCGTGCAGTTGCCGGGACCGAATGGCGAAGTGCTGTCCCACGTCTATGATCTCTCCCGCGGCAAATACGATCTCACGGTTGAGACCGGACCAAGCTTCACCACGCGGCGCGAGGAAGCCGCCTCCCAGATGATCGAGCTGGTGCGCGCGTTCCCGGCGGCAGCGCCGGTGCTGGGCGATCTGTTGGCGAAGAATCTCGATTGGCCGGATGCGGATATCGTCGCGCAGCGCTTGGCGCTGCTGACGCCGGGAGCGAACGCCCCCTCCGCCGCAAGCGAGGAAGGAAATGCGCAGCAGAAGATTTCCGATCTCACCGCGCAATTGCAGGCGCTGCAGGCCGACAAGCAGATCGAGGCAGGCAAATTGCAGGTCGAGCAGTACCGCGCGCAGACCGAACGCTTGAAAGCGCAAACCGAAATCGCCCGATTGAACTCGTAAGCTATAATCCACCTCCCCCTTGTGGGGTTGAGGGGCGATCAGCGACAGTGGAGCTGTCGCAGCCCCGAAACGAAATTTGCGGAGCAAATTTCGGGTGGGGGTGACTGTTATGACTCGCAACCGAGCGCGCCGCTTACGTAGCGACCCGACTGACGCCGAGCGTTTGCTGTGGCGCAGTCTGCGTCAGTTCAAACGCGAAGGCCTGCACTTTCGCCGGCAAGTACCGATCGGCCCATTCATCGCGGATTTCGCTTGCCATAGCGCAAAACTGATTGTGGAGCTCGATGGTTCGCAACATGGCGACGATACGCACGCCGAGCGGGATGCGGAACGAACGGCGTTCCTCGAATCGGAAGGCTATCGAGTTTTGCGTATTTGGAATGGCGAATTGCTCGCGGATCCGCAAACCGTTGCGGAGTTTATCTTGGATCAAGCAAAGGCTCGATTGCCGGCTCCGCCACAGCAGTAACGCAAAAGACCCCCACCCGAAGCGCCTTCGGCGCTTCGGCCTCCCCACAAGGGGGAGGCGATTTTTTTGCAACAGGAGAAACCATGACTGACTTAGCGACCAATCCGGAAACCCCGGAAGTCGAAACCGAAGGTGTTGAAACCCTCGAAACCGAGCAACCCGAAGTCGAAGGCGAAGAGAGCCAAGCTGCTCCGCCCGAACCGGAGACCGAGGAAGTCGAGCACGAGGGGCAGAAATACCACATCCCCAAGGCGCTGAAACCGGCGCTCTTGATGCAAGCCGACTACACCCGCAAGACGCAGGGCGTGGCCGAACAGCGCCGCCAATGGGAAGAGCGCGCATCTGCGCTCCAAGCCCAGGAGAAGGCGCAATCGGAACATCTCACCGATATTGCCAAGGTGGTCGCGCTGAACGATGCCCTCGCCCAGTTCGAAAAGGCCGATTGGCCCGCGATCCGGGCCAAGGATGCGGGCGTCGCTCAGGACCTCTGGCTGCAATATCAGCAGACCAGGGACGCACGGGACAAGGCCGTGCAAGCGTTGCAGCAAAAGGTGAGTGAGAAGCAGCTCGAAACGCAGCGGGAAACCGCCAAGCGCATCGAGGAAGGCCGGGCTCAACTTGCGCGCGACATCAAGGACTGGTCGCCCGAATTGGCGGGAAAGCTGAACAGTTTCGCGACGAGCGAATTCGGATTCACAGCCCAGGAATTGGGCCAAGTGAGCGATCCGCGCATCGTCAGGCTGCTCCACGCCGCTTATCTCGGAAAACAGTCCCAGACCAAGCAAGCCGCAACCAAAACCGCTGCTGTGGCTCAAGCCGCCAAGCCGTTGCCAACCGTCGCCGGCAATGCCGGAACGAAGAAGGGCTTATCGGACGAGCTTTCGGCAGAGGAATGGGTGCGCAGGCGCAATGAACAACTTCGTCGCAGACGATAACCCTCCGCCGTCATTGCGAGGAGCCCGCCTAGGCGGGCGACGCGGCAATCCAGACAAACACTGGATTGCTTCGCGCTGAACCGCGCTCGCAATGACGAGCATGAAAGGAATGAACAATGGCCAATACGATTCTCACTCCCACGATGGTCACGCGCGAGGCTTTGCGCGTGCTGCATCAGAAGCTCAACTTCATCGGCTCGATCAACCGCCAATATGACGACCAGTTCGCCAAAACCGGCGCGAAAATCGGCACCCAATTGAAAATCCGCCTGCCCAACCAATACACGGTCAGATCGGGCGCGGTCTTGCAGACCAACGACACCACGGAAAACTCCGTGACGTTGAACCTGACCACGCAGAAAGGCGTCGACCTCAACTTCACGAGCGTCGATCTGACCTTGAGCTTGGACGATTTCTCCAAGCGCATCTTGAACCCGGCCATGGCGGTGCTGGCGGCCAACATCGAAAGCGATGCGCTCTCGATGCTCACTTCCGTCTACAACCAGGTCAGCAATGTGGGCTCGGCAATCACCTTCGCCAAGATTCTGGCCGCGCGCAAAATCCTGCGCGACAATCTCACCCCGGACGGCGATTGGAAGGCGTTGGTGTGCACCCAGGACATGGTGGACCTGGTGACCGATACCAAGACGTTGTTCCAGGATTCCGGGCAGTTGGCCGAGCAATATACCGAAGGCTACATGGGTCGCGCGGGCGGCTTCGACTTCACGGAAAACACCATGCTCGCCAAGCAGGCCTCCGGAACCGAAGTGGCCGCGTCGTCCTCGACCATCGTGGTCAACGGCGCGAACCAGACGGGCGCCGCCATCACCGTCACCAACGGCTCGTCCAAAACCCTTGTCGTGGGCGACATCATCACGTTTCCGGGCTGCAACCGCTGCCATCCGGAAACCAAGGCCGACACCGGGGTCTTGCAGCAATTCGCGGTGACTGCGCCGCTGGCTTCCAACGGCACGTCGATTAGCATCTCGCCCTCGATCGTGACCAGCGGCGCGACGCAGAACTGCATCGCCTCGCCCACCTCGGGCGGCTCGGCGATCAACAAGATCGGCACGGCGTCCACGTCCTACGGCATTTCCGCGGTCTATCACGAGGATGCCTTCACCTTCGCGACCGCCGATCTCATCATGCCCAAGGGCGTGGATTTCGCGGCCCGCGAAGTCTTGGACGGCGTCTCCATGCGCATCGTGCGGCAATACGACATCAACAACGACAAATTCCCGGCTCGTCTCGATGTCGCCTACGGCTATCTCGCGATGCGCCCGCAACTGGCCTGCCGCTTAGCCAACAACTAACGGCGCGACCCCACCCTCCCCTTGGGGGAGGGTCGACGCGCGACAGCGCGTCGGGGAGGGGACGACGCGCTTCCATTCTTTTGCAAGGAACACGAACATGGCAGTCGATCAACTTTCCAAAAAATGCGCCGACGGGACGCAGCTCGGACAGAGCGCTTCCGATCTCGTCGGGTTTTACGGCGCCACGCCGATCGCGCAGCGCACCAACGCCAACCAGGCGGCGATCACTGACAATTCCGGCGGCACGGCGAGCGCCACCACCGGCGTCTCGGCTAACGCGCAGAAGCAGACCGTGATCCTTCCTTTGCAGCTCGCGGATATTGCAACCGGCACCTTCAAGGTCGCAATTCCCTTCGCGTTCACCGTGACGGCCGCATTGTTCCGCACCGCGAAACCGGCCTCCACGGCATCAAAGCTCGCGACTCTCACCGTCCAGGTGAACGGCTCTGCCGTGACCGGCGGCGTGATGAACCTCACCACGGCCAATCAGAACACCATCGGCGGAACGGTCGCGGCCTCGGCCATCACGGGCGCCAATACCGGCACGGCGGGGCAGACCTTGGAAGTTGCCGCCTCCTCCGTCACCGCCTTTGTCGAAGGCGACGGGTGGGTCGAGTTCACCGTGACCGACAATGACGCCGCGAACCAGGCTGTGACCATGGCGGCGTTCTGCAACGAGGTCCGCACCTCGCTGGTGAATCTCGGCCTGATCAAGGGCAGCTAGAATGGCCTTTGACCGTGCGATCGCGACGCTCACCATCTTCTGCGAGGCAAGTTCGGCGTCGCAAGAGGAACGCGTCGCGATCGCCTGGACCATCTTCAATCGCGTGCGCGACGGCCGCTTCGGCAAAACCGTCGCCGGCGTCTGTCTCAAGCGCTACCAGTTTTCCGAATGGAACGGCGATGCCGCCGACAACGCCAATTTGGAGCGCGGCGCGAACACGCCCGGCAACGATCCCGTGATGCTCGCCTGTGCGTCCGCCTATGACGAGGTGCAGGGGAGCACGAACGATCCGACCAAGGGCGCCACGCACTACCACGACAACTCGATTGCGCCGCCGGCCTGGACGCAAAGCGCGGCGATGACGCTCGCAACGCCAAAGTTCAAATTCTACGCAGGAGTGAAATAAATGATCGGAATAGACGATATCGTAGCCGCGGTTTCCGGAGTTGCCGGCAAGCTGATCGACCGCCTCTGGCCCGATCCGGCGCAAGCCGCCCAAGCCAAGCTCGAACTCTTGAAGATGCAGCAATCGGGAGAACTCGCGCAGTTGGCGGCGCAGACCGATCTCGCCAAGGGCCAGCTCGCCGTCAATCAGGCCGAAGCGGCGAACGCGAACCTCTTTGTCGCGGGCTGGCGTCCGTTCGTCGGCTGGGTGTGCGGGTCCGGGCTCGCCTTCCAGTTCATCGCGGGGCCGCTGCTCACCTGGGGCGCGGCGCTCGCCGGCAAAGCCATCGCGGTGCCGCAACTCGATCTCGGCACGCTGATCACGCTTCTCTTCGGCATGTTGGGCCTTGGCTACATGCGAACCCAGGAAAAACTCGCCGGCGTCAGCTCGGGACACTAGACATGATGTGGAATCAAGCGCGGCCCAAAGCCGCGCGAAGCCCCGGAACGCGCAAAGCGCGTATCCGGGGGGGATCGGAGGGCGCTATGAATCCGGATTGGAGACAAATCGCGGCGATCTGCACCATCGTTGCCGCCATCGGCAGCATTGCCGCGCCGATCATCCGCAGCGATGCGGCGCCGTGGGCGTCGATCGAACGCGTCGAAGGCGTCCGCAGCGCAGTGATCGCCACCGATATCGGGATTGTCTGGGCGTCTTATTGCGAAGCCGAACGGATGAACAATCGCTATGCGCTTCAGGCGGCAAGCCAGCATATCGAGACGCTGGAGCAAAATTACGCGGCGCTGAACGAAGGCCGCGAAGTCGCAATCCTCCTGTGTCCGTAACCCGCCCTCCCCATCGCGGAGCGATTTTGGGGAGGGGAGGGGGTGGGGGCGCGCGCTAATCCTTCGGCTTTGCCGCCCACTCGTGCACCGGGAGGTTGCGTTCGATCTTGTCGGCGATGCCCTCGCATTCCTGGGCGAGCTGATCGAAGCGCTCCTCCATATGCCGGTCATTGCTCCATTTCCGGCCCATCTCGCGCAGCCAGTGGGCCTGGTCGCGCAGGTACGTCACACGCTCCTTCATTTTGGCAATGTCGGCCATGGTCCGTTTGGGCCCCGATTATAACACAGGATTTGCCATCATGGCTCTCGACACCTACGCGGATTTGCAAAGTTCTATAGGCGGTTGGCTCAATCGCGGCGATTTGAACACGGCGATTCCCGATTTCATCGCGCTTGCCGAAACCCAGATGCTCCGGCGCATCACGAAGGCGAAGAACGATGGCCGGATGCTGCCGCGGGCGATGGTCTTCAACAACAACGCCTTTGCCATCGCTCAGGGCGTGGAATATGTCGCGCTGCCCTCCGATTTCCTGGGAGTGCTCTCGTTTTCCATCGACGCGGAAGCGGTGCAGCTGGATTACGTCTCTCCGGAGAACCTGGTCTATCTCAAGCAGAAGCGCGGGATCACCGCGTCGACGGACGTGCCGGGCGTCTACACCATCGTGGGCGCGCAATTCCAGTTTTTGCCGCTGCCCGATCAGAACTATGCCGGGAATCTGTTTTACTGGCAGAAGCCCACGCCGCTGTCGAATTCCAACGCGACGAATTGGATTCTAACCAATCATCCCGATGTGTATCTCTACGGCGCGCTGACGCAAGCCGCGCCCTATCTGATGGACGATGCGCGGATGGGAGTCTGGGGCGGACTGTTCACCGCCGCCATCGAAGACATGCTGACCAGCGATCCGCTGCCCAACGACCGCAGCTGGCTGCGGATGGAAAGCGGCCTCACGTTTAGGCCCAATTCAACGACGACATTCAACATCAACACCGGCGACTTCACGTACGGGCCGTAATAGGCCCTCGCAATGACGTTGGAAGGAATAGACCATGTCCGACACGTTCACCGCCAATTACAACTGGACCAAGCCTGAGATCGGCGCCTCTGCCGATACCTGGGGCACGAAGCTCAACGCCAACCTCGACGCCCTCGATGCGACTCTGGGCGCGGCGCTTTCGGCGTCCGGCAACAAACTGACGCCGGCGCAAATCGCCTCATCGGGCGCGATCTCGGCCGCCGCGTGGACGACCAACGGACTGCGCGTCAAATATGGCGCGGCAACGCTGACCGATACGTCGTCCTCCGGCACGGTCGCCGCGGCCTATGCCGATGCGCACAAAGCGGCGACGTTGGCCGCATCGAACGCGACCACCTATACGGCAGCCTACGGCTGCTATTTCGAAGCGCCGCTCGCCGGAACGAACGTCACGCTGACCGCCGCCTGGGCGCTGGGCGCCGATTCGGCCAAGATCAACGGAAAACTTGTTGCAACGACGATTGACGAGGGCACCTGGACGCCAACGGATGCAAGCGGAGCAAGCCTTTCACTCACGGTCGCGCGCGCCATTTATCGGAAAATTGGCTCTCTCGTTTTCTTGCAAGCCGAAATTGTCTACCCTGTCACGGCAAACGGCTCGCAAGCTGTCCTAGGCGGCTTGCCGTTTGCCACTGTCGCTCACGGGCAAGCGTGCGGCTCGCAGACCGTCAGCGGAGTTGCAGGAGCGTCGGCAATTTTTACGGACGATACAGGAGCATCAGAGATTT
>Ga0307477_10004334_pt1 | contig 10361 bp, 9 predicted proteins | sample atmos_gasesECM2C_FD_203316 | JGI IMG/M metagenome (GOLD analysis project Ga0307477, IMG submission 203316) | Hardwood forest soil microbial communities from Morgan-Monroe State Forest, Indiana, United States - atmos_gasesECM2C_515 | ecosystem: Environmental > Terrestrial > Soil > Temperate... | reverse complement strand
CGGCGTTCAACGAGATCCTGGGCGTGGTTGCCATCGTCGGTCAGTCGATCATTGTCGTGGCAGGCTTCGTGCTGGTCTGGCAGCCGAGCCTCGTGGCACAGCAATTCCTCCACAACCGCCCGACGCTGGGGCAGTTCGCGTTCGGCTCGTCGCTCGCGATCATCTCCTTCGTCGGGCTCGAGTCGATCTCCCAGGTCGCCCAGGAAACGCGCCGTCCCGCCACCATCATTCCGCGGACGTCGATCGGCCTGATCCTCTCGGTCCTGATCTTCGCCATGGCCTTCGCCGTGCTTGCGATGGGCATGATCCCGGCGCAGGGATTCCGCGGCCACGAGGGCGATCCCGTTGCGCTGATCGCCGGCCACATTCCGCTGATCGGCATCGTGGCGGCGCCGCTGACCGCGTTGATCGGCGGGCTCATTGTCTTCATCTCGGCCAACTCGGGGGTGGTGAGCGCCTCGCGGTTGACCTACTCCATGAGCCAGTTCCAGTTGCTCCCGCAGTGGTTCAACGCCGTCCACAAGACCTACCGCACGCCGATGCGCACCATCATCGTGTTCAGCGGGGTGGCCATCGTTCAAACGTTGTTCGCCTTCTTTACGCCGGGCAGAGCGGGCAGCAATGGCGCCATCGACCTGTTGACCAACCTGTACGCCTTCGGGGCGACCAGCGGATACCTGCTGGTCTTCGCCTCGCTGATGGTGCTCCGGTTCCGCGATCCCTACACCCCGCGGCCCTACAAGATGCCGTTGAACGTCCCCATCCAGGTCGGCGGCCGCACCGTAGACTTTCCGATCCTCGGCGTCTTCGGCATGCTGGGCGTCTCCACCATCCTCTTCGAGGTGATCCTCACCCACAACGTGGGCCGGATCGCCGGACCAGGATGGATCATCGTCGCCGTGCTGCTCTACGTGCTGCATCGGCGCCGGCAGCGGCAACCGCTGCTGGGCAACATCTCGCGCGACTGGGAGGCAACCCAGAAGCGCGTGCTACGCGAGGCAGAGGAGTACGAGTCGCTCGAGCAGTACGAGGAAGCGCTGGCTGCGCGGGACGCCCCGAAGTGATTTCGATTAGACCCAGCCAGACTGATCCAGCTAGCGCTGGAAGGTTACGACGTTCGCGAAGATCTCCGACTTGAACTGGTTGTTGACCAACACACCGCTCCCCCAGCTCAACACCACCTGATTTGCCGACAAGCTCGAGATACCGAAGGTGTCGCCGGGCCAGATCGAGACGTCGCCGTAGATCGAACCGGATGCCCGGATCGGCGCGGATGTCAGCCACCCCTTTGTGATGGAGTAGGGCCGCAGGTACAGTGCGTATCCGGCCTGGGTGGTCGGGTTCGACGGCGTGTAGTCTGAGAGCCAGCCGACGTTGACCGTGCCGGGCGCGCCGGCGGCCACCTCCATGATGTGGACGCCGCTGTCCCGGTCGGGCGTCACCTGCACCAGCGCCGACCAGGTCTGGCCGTGGTCGGTCGAGAAGGACAGCCAACCCGTATCCTGCAAGGTCGCCGGATCCTGGGTGTCCCAGGTGGCATACAGGTTGCCGTCAGCGTCGACCGCGAGCGAGCCGTCGATCCACCATTCAGAGAGCGACATGGTGAGGCTCGGGTCCTGCGGTCCCACCCGTACCGGGGCGGCCCAGTGCACTCCATCGAAGGAGGAGGTGTAGTACGTGTAGGCCGGATCCATGGCGAAGGTCGTGGTGTTCTTGATGGTGTAGCCCTGGTACAGCAAATCGATCCGGCCGCTTGGCTCGACAAAGATCGGGGCGCTGTCGCCGCCGCTTGCGGGAAATGTTCCAGGGTTGATTGGAACCGGGGCTCCCCAGCTTTTCCCGCCATCCATGGACTTCTGGACCGCCACGTTCAGGTCGCCGGTTGCGAAGGCGCAGCTGCCGGTGGCGGCGCAGATAAAGGTTACGGACGTGCGCTCCGGTCCATAGTCGTACGTGAGGTAAAGGATGTTGGCATGGTTGGGATCCACGGCCAAAAATTCACGATCTCCCCAGTTCTTGTGGACAGGCGGGTTGAGGAAGGCGACCTGGTCGAAGGTCGCGCCACGGTCGTGGGAGGCAGCCACCACTGGGTACCAGTTGGAGTTCTTAGAGATCATGAAGGCCGCGTAGACGGTGCCGTCGGGTCCGACCGTGACGGCAGGGTCCCAGGCGTTCCGGTTCGAGCCGATCGAGCCCTCTACGGAAATCGGTGTCTGGAAGCTCTTCCCGCCGTCCAGGGACCTCGCGAACGCGATCCCCTTGCACCCCATCCACGCCTCGTATACGTAGCCGATCTGCGGATCGACGGCCTGCAGGACCTCGGCATTCTGCCCGGCGCAGGGACTCACCGTCGTGGTCGCGCTGACGCTGTAGTTGAGGTCGGCGGCCGACGCGGCCGTGGACGGGAGGCTGGTCAAGGCCGCAGTGGCCAACCCTGCGAGAGCGCTGACGATCTTCCGACCCATCGCAGCTTCCTCCTCCTCGACGGACCCGGCGCCAGACGACTCCGGCCGGGCAGCCCAATTGTCTGGGGCAGGTTCGTGACTGTCAAGCAGTCCAACCTGGGGGTTCCGCGTATCGATGGCTGACTATTGCGCTTTTCGGGGCTTGAACGGCGACAGCAACCTGCATATATAGGTGTCGACTCGTAACCCTCTCGAAAGTTATGGAGTAGTGGGCGGAGGCAACGACTTGGCGTGATGGCCATCCATTCCGCAGCGGGCGGCCTGAAGTGAGTGAGCACCTCGTGACCTTCGTCGTCGACGGCGTGTTCTGCTCCCTTCCGATGGGTCAGGTCGAACAAGTTGTCGCCATGCCCGCGATCACTCCGCTTCCGGGAGCCGACCGACGAGTCCTGGGGGTCATCGATCTGCACGGATCGCCGTGCCTGGTCATCAACCTCCGCCGGCTGCTTGGATTGCCGGAGGCGCCGATCCAGCCCGAGCAACACCTCCTGATCGTCAAGACCGGCGAGCGCATCTGCGCGGTCGGCGTCGACCAGGCGCTCGATGTGGCTGCCGGCGATGTGCTGACAGTGCCCGGTGATCGACGCGAAGGCGAGCTTATCCAGGGCCTGTCGCCGAACGGCGGGCTCTTGAACCTGGTCCTGAACGCCGCCCATCTTCTGGATGCCGCACCGCTCGAAGGCGGGCGCGCTCGCAAACTCGCCGAGGCCTCAGCATGACCCGTGATTCGCGGCAGGTCCTCGTCGAACGTGCCCGACGGCTCGCGTTGCCCCTCGGCGACGGTGCAGACGCCCGAGTGACAATGCTCGGCTTCGGGCTCGGCGACGAAAGATTCGTCACGGCCCTTGCTGGGCTCACCGAGGCGACACCGGTCAGCCATCTGGCGCCGCTTCGAGACGTCCCTGCGCTGTACGCCGGGATCGCCAACGTGCGGGGAGCCCTGATTCCTGTGTTCGATCTGCGAAACGTCCTGAACATCCGCGAGCCCCGTGCGGGCACACTCCCGATCATGCTCGTCATCGACACTCCCCAACCCGCGGGGATCTGGGTCGACCGCCTGGACGGGCTGCTATCCGTTGAGCGCGCGACCCTTCGCCGCGATCATGGACCACAAGCCGCCTGGTTCCTCGGGCGCACACCGGACCTTCGTACGGCGATCGACCTTCACGCGCTGCTCGCGGCGGCACTTGCGCTTCAGACGAACCGGGCTGCGGAGGCATTCACCCGACCATGAACATCTTTGCCCGAATCCTGGCTGGTTACGCCCTAACGCTATTGATGACGCTCATCATCGCCGTCGTCGCCGTTTTTCAGGTGGGGCAGATGGAGACGGCCACCAACCGGGGCGCGGGCGCGAGCGCTCAGTTGGTCGTCGGCTTGATCGTTGTGCTCGCCATCCTCATCACGGTTGCGATTGGGGTGTTCATCGCCCGCAGCATCTCGGTGCCACTGGGCCAGATCACGGTGGCTGCCAACCGGATCGGAGACGGCGAGTTGATCGAGACGCCCAGCTTCGCCCGGCAAGACGAGATCGGGCTCCTCTCGGGCGCCCTGACTCGGATGATGCAGGGCCAACGGAAGCTCGCGGAAGGCGAGCGGACGGCGAAGGAGGAATCCGCGAAGACGATCACGCGCTACATCGCCTTCGTGGCGCGGGTCGCCGACCGTGATCTGAGCGGAACGCTCGAGGTGTCCGGGAACGGAGAGATCGCCGCGCTCGGGCGGGACCTCAACAAAATGAACGCCAACTTACGTGAGTTGGCCGTCCAGATCCAGGACGCCACCAACGACCTGGGCTCGGGCGTTTCCGAGATCCTGGCCGCCGCCAGTGAGCAAACCTCGAGCGCGGCCAACCAGGCGACCGCCATCCAGGAGACCACCGCGACGATCAACGCGATCCGGACCACGGTCGAGCAGACCTCGCAGCGCTCGGGCCAGGTCGCGAGCATGGCCCGGGACTCGGTCAAGGCAACGGACGACGGCCGGGGCTCAGTCGAGTCGACGATCGAAAGCATGGCGGCGATCAAGGCGCAGGTGGAGGGCATCGCCCAGAACATCCTGGCGTTGAGCGGACAGGGTCAGCAGATCGGCGACATCATCACCACGGTCAACGACTTTGCCGAGCAGTCCAACTTGCTCGCGCTCAACGCCGCCATCGAAGCGGCCCGAGCCGGTGAGCACGGAAAGGGATTTGCGGTCGTCGCTTCCGAGGTGCGCAACCTGGCGGAGCAGTCCAAGGTGGCCACTACGCGCGTGCGGGAGCTGCTGAGCGAGATTCAGAAGGCGACCAACAGCGCGGTCATGGTCACCGAGGAGGGGCTCAAGGGCGTCGAGAGTGGCTCGAAGAACGTCGACGGCGCGGGAACCGCGATCAAGTCACTCTCGGAGACCATCCGTCGCACGGCGCAGACCGCCGAACAGATCGCGATCGCGGTGCAGCAGCAGACCGTCGGGATGGAGCAGATCGCGGTGGCGATGGGCGAGATCAACCAGGCGACCGCCCAGGCGGTGGCTGGGTCACGGCAGACGCAACTGTCCGCCCAAAACATCACCGAGCTCAGCGAACGGATGAGCAAACTCGCCAGGAGTTACATCCTGTCGTAGGGACGAGGTCCCTGAGAGCAAAACAGAGAATGAATGAGGAAGTACTGACCCAGGAGCTGATGGCCACCTACCGGGCCGAGGCACGAGAGCGACTGGAAGCGATCACCCGGGTTCTGCTGGACATTGAACGCGATCCTTCGGGGTCGGAGCGTGCTCAGCAAGTCGAGCACATCTTTCGTGAGGTGCACAGCTTGAAAGGTGCAGCGCGCTCGGTTTCGGAGACGGCCGTGGAGCGCGTCGCCCATGCGTTCGAAGACGCGATCGTGGCGGCGAGCAAGCGACCGGCTGCCGAGGACCTTCCGCTCCACGATTGGTATGGGCACCTTGATCAGCTGACTGGCTTGATCGATCATGCCGTCGAGGCCGTCCCGCTCGAAGAGAGCATCAGAGTCGCGACGCCCCGACTCGACCGGCTAATGGCGGACGTCGGCGCGCTACTCGTCGGAGAGCAGGCACGGGCCCAGCTGGTCCGAGACCTCACGGGTCTAGCGGAGAGCCTGACCTCGGCCGAGCAGCGCTGGCACCGGTCGCAGGCGGCCCGGCAGTCGGGCGGCTGGCCGGATGATCTTCACGACGTCCATCAGCGACTGAAGCTCAGCATCCAGTTGGCGCGCCAGCAGCAAGCCGAGATGCGTCGGCAGCTCGACACGCTCGACAACGACATTCGCGAGCTTCGCATGATGACCGTTGGAGGACTATTCCGATCATTCGAGCGCATGGTGTTGGACCTCACCCGCGAGACGGGCAAGCGGGTCGACCTCGAGCTCTTAGGCGAAGCGACCAACGTCGACAAGGGTGTGCTCGACTCCCTTCGCGACCCCCTGGTGCATCTGATTCGCAACGCCATCGACCACGGCATCGAAACGCCGGCCGAGCGCGAGTCGACCGGCAAGCCGGCGACCGCGCACCTATCGCTCAGAGCGGAACGTGGGGGAAACGTGGTCATCATCACCGTGTCGGACGATGGTCGGGGAATCGATCTCGCCAGCGTGCGCGGACAGGCCGTTCGCCTGGGGCTACTCAGCACCGCGCAGGCGGAGGGCCTCTCCGGTTCTGAGGTCTTCGAACTCCTCTTTCGCAGCGGGCTTTCGACCCGGACGGAGGCGAGCGAGGTCTCGGGTCGCGGGCTCGGCCTCGCCATCGTGAGACAGGCCGTCGAGCGATTACGCGGGCAGGTCGTGGTCGAGCGCTCCGGTCCTCAGGGAACCGTGTTTCGGCTGTCGGTCCCGCTCACCTTGTCAACCACCCGATGCCTGCTGGTGCGGGCCCTCGATGGGACCCAGGCAATTCCGCTGGAGTTGATCGAGCGAACGGCGCTCATCCGGCCGGAGCAGATCCTGACCGTACAGGGACAGCCGACGATCCGCCTCGACGGGAGGGCGGTGAGCCTCTTCTGGCGCGAGCGTTCGAGCCCCCGCGTAAAAGAGAAGACTCCCGTCGTCATCTTTCAGACGCGCGGTGGCCTGGTGGCGTTCCCCGTCGATGCGTTGCTCGGTGAGCAGGAACTGGTCGTAAAGCCGTTTCCGGCGCTACTCCCGCCCGTGCCCACCATGACCGGCGCCAGCACCCTGCCATCAGGAGAAGTCGTCCTGATTCTGAATCCGATCGACCTGATCGACCGCCACGCACGGCAGGCCGAGGAGGTCCTTGCCACGCTAGCTGCCATCGCCCCGTCGATGTCTCCTCCGGCTGATCAGGGCGCGTCTCATCAGCAACGACCGCTGCGCATCCTTGTTGCCGAGGACTCCCTCACTACCCGAACGCTGGTGCACAACATCTTGCAGGCCGCCGGGTACGAGGTGGTCGTAACGCCCGATGGGGCGGTGGCCTGGGAGATGTTGCAGACGGAACGCTTCGACTTGCTGGTGAGCGACATCGAGATGCCGAACCTCGACGGCATCGCGCTCACCGAACGGATCCGTACGACGCCCTCGATGGTCAGCCTTCCCGTGATCCTGGTGACCGCCCGAGCATCAGCCGATGACCGGGTCCGCGGCATGCAGGCCGGAGCCGACGCCTACATCACGAAAGGCGATTTCCGCCAGTCGGAGCTGCTCGATACGCTCTATCGGCTCCTCGGACGCGGCGCAAACCTGGCGCTGACACCGGAGGCGGCATGAGCGACACCGGGAAAGGTTCGCGAATCCTGATCGCCGAGGACAGCCACACGCAAGCCAAGCGCGCGCAGCTCGTGCTCGAGGAGGCAGGCTTCCACGTGACGGTTGCGGTCGACGGCGAAGCCGCGTGGGAGGTGCTCGAGCAAGACACGGTCGACATGGTGGTGTCCGACATCGACATGCCACGCCTCGATGGCTTCGAGCTCTGCGGTCGGGTCAAGGCCGACCCACGGCTGGCGCAAATCCCATTCGTCCTCCTGACCGGTCGCATGGACCTCGAAGCGCTCGTGCGCGGCCTCGAGGCGGGCGCGGATGACGTCATCAACAAAACATGGGTGCCGAGTCTGCTGGTCGCCCGACTTACCGCACTGCTACGGGGTCCGCGGCCGGCACCTGGAGGTACCGGGTCGCGTATGCGGCTGCTCGAACTGATCTTGAGCCGAACCATCGAGTTGGAAGAGGCGTACCGGGTACTCGACGCAGAGCGCCGGCGCGCTTCGTGAGGGGAGCGAGACTCAGGATCTGGCGCTGAAGTCGACGTCCTTGGTCTCGACCGTTCCGGCGGTCCGCCCCGGCGCCGTCTGATAGCTCCAGTAGAGGTTGGTATGGGCGATGACCGCGGCCGGCGGTGGCGCCCCCCATTCCGTCTGGTCCTCCGTCGTATGGGCGTCGCTGACAAGGGTCGCGTCGTATCCCCTCACGAACGCGCCGTGGAGCGTCGAGCGGACGCAGGCGTCGGTCTGTGCGCCGACGACGACGAGTCGGCCGACAGCGAGGTCCGAAAGCACGGCCTCGAGGGTGGTGGCCTCGAAGGAGTCGCCGTAATTCTTCTCGACGAGCGGCTCGGCCTCGCCGGGCGTCAACTCGGGGACGATGCGCCAGTCGTCGCTTCCCCTCGTAAGTCCCTTGTCGGAGTGCTGGACCCAGACGACCGGGACCTGTTCGCGCCGCGCCCTCTCGACAAGGCTGCCAACCTTCGCCACGACCGCGTCCCGATCGTGGGCCCCCCTCACCACGCCGTTCTGTACGTCAATCACCAGTAGTGCGGTGTTCGGACGGTTCTCCAGTGTACTCATGCGCGCGGCTCCAGTTTAATGGTCGTGGACCGCGCTTCAGGGGTCAGGACGCTGTTGAGGACGCTGCCGGCGTATCGGTGGTATTTGGCCCGGTAAGCGGCATCGACCTCAGCGTCGATATCGTGCACGGCGTCAACCAGGGTCACGTCTTTCTCGACGCCACCGGCCCGGATCCGCGCTTCGTGCCGCTCCTCCGCACCGCGAAACCAGGCGGCGGTGCGCCCCCGCACCGATCGGACATACAGGCTGCCGTCGTGGGGCACTACCCAGATGGTCACCGGATTTCGTAGCGTGCCGTCGCGCCGACGCGATGCGATCTGAAGCTCTTCTGCTCTTCCGATCCTGCTGAGTTCGTCGGTCGTCCACTTGGTCATCGCCGCGCCTCCTATATTGGCACGAAGCCCGCATCAGGAAAAGTTCCGAAGCTGCCCCCAAATCTTTGGGATCGGAGCCTTCAGGTGGCAAAAGGTCACCGGGGCGCCCTGCTCGAGACCCGCAACCTGGAAGGGAACGGTGAGATGCCCGATCAGCTCTGCTGATACGCACATCCAGGCGACGTCTGCCGGCGTGTAGTCGACCATGAGTGCGCTGGTCGCAGTAAGGTGCGGCGGCAGCCAGTACCAATCACTCAGCTGGGGACTGATGACGTCGGGCAGGATCTTGGGATTGCCATAGATCTGCAGTGCCCCAGGGACACCGTAGTACGCCGAAATGATCACCGTCTGCGGGCGCTCTGCAGGAGGAAGAGCACGATAGATGGTGGTAACTTGACCGGCGACGTCATCCCACCCCACCGAGTCGGCAAAGACCTCCGAACTCTTATCGAGACCGGTCGCATGAAGGCGACTCGCGGGCGTGATCGGAAGGGTTAACTGCGCAAGCGCGACAAATCCCAGCACGCTCCCAGCGACGACTGCGATGCTGAGCGCGGAGCGAAGCCTTCTGCGCTCGATGTGCGATAGCGCCATGAGGCCTTGAGCCATGGCGACCGGAATCGTCGAGGCCGCGTAGTAGAACTTGCCCGCAAAGAGGAAGAGGACGAGCGGGACTGCAGAGGCAATGCCGATTGGACGAATTAACGGACTGCGAAAGAACGAAATCACGCCCGCCAACCACAGAGGAAGAAGAAGACCGGTGACCAGGACGAACTCGATGAGGTAAATGCCCACGCCTCCGCCGGAGCCACTGTGGTTGGCGACATAGGTGAGGCTCGGGAAGCCATTGGCGACCTGCCAGACGAGGTTCGGTGCCCAGATCACCAGCACGATCGCGGCGGCGATCCACGGATATCTCGTTCTCATCTGCTTGCGGAGCGATGGGGTGAGGAGGACGGCAATGGTGATGCCGGCAATAAGGCCAACGATCGTGTACTTCACTTCGAGCCCGATCCCGAGTGTGATGCCAAGATAGATCCAGTAGCGCGGCCTTCGGTCGACGGCGACGCAGAGGAACCAGTAGAGGGCGACCATCCAGATGGCCAGATCAAAAATCACGGTCTGGAAGACGTCGCCAGACCCAACGATTAACGGAGCCGCGATCCCAGCGACGAGGGCGATTGCCTGGAGGCGCAGCGAACCACCAAGGCGGCGGACATAGGCGCCGCAGAGGGCCACGAGGAGGCCGCTCAAGAGTGCCGGAATCAGCCGGAGGGTCCAGGGCGTAACCCCGAACACCGTCGTCTCGAGTCGAGCCAGAAGTGGGACGATCGGGGGGAAGTCAACATATCCAAACGCAGGATGGCGGCCGCAGTCGAGGTAGTAGAGCTCGTCGGTGTGAAACCCAAGGGTGCCGTTGGTCGCGAGATGAAGCGCGACGACGCTTCCTGCGGCAACGGCATAAAGGAACACGGCTGCACGGCGCCATCGGGGTGCTTGCTGGACTATGTCATTGATCGAAGAGCCACCTTTGTCACGCGGATGCGGTTGCCGCTTCCGGCACGGCCTTGACCGGCTCCCGGCGGGCTGGGCCGGGGATGACGACCCAGGATAGAAGCGCACCGACCAGCGCCAGACCCGTGGCGACGAACATGGTCAGCTGGAAGGAATCCACGAAGGCCTGGTCGAGACTGCCGCGCACTGCCTGGCGCACGGCCGGGGTGA
>Ga0307477_10004333_pt1 | contig 10362 bp, 9 predicted proteins | sample atmos_gasesECM2C_FD_203316 | JGI IMG/M metagenome (GOLD analysis project Ga0307477, IMG submission 203316) | Hardwood forest soil microbial communities from Morgan-Monroe State Forest, Indiana, United States - atmos_gasesECM2C_515 | ecosystem: Environmental > Terrestrial > Soil > Temperate... | reverse complement strand
CGGCCCTGGCCTGGAAGCACGGTCCGCCGGTGGCGGTTTGGAGGGCCCTGTTCCGCCATCCGAGCCGCGTCGTGGTCTGTCCCGCCGAGCCGCGCCGCCGGCTGCTCCAGGCGGCCTGCCTGTCCGGCGTCCTGCACGCGCCGCTGTTCGTGACGCACGGCAAGGCGCGCGAGCAGGCCGAACTCCGCCGCTGGCTCGCCTGTTGGGGGACACGCAAGGTCTTCGCCGTCGGCGGCGCGCGCAAGTTGTGTCGCGACCTGCCGGAGGTGCAGGTCTTCCACCTGAAGGACGAGGAAGCCGTCGCCGCCGCGCATCGCCGCTGCCTGGACAAGAAGGGCGCGGTCCGCAACCTGGTCGTGACCAACCCCGCGGACGTCAACCGCGATGCCGGCGCCCTGTCGTCGCTGGCGCCGTGGGTGGCCTTGCACAAGCGGGCGGCGCTGCTGCTCACCAACGACAAGGGCGATAACGTCAGCCCGCTCGTGCAGGCCGCGGTCAAGCAGCCGGAACTCCAGACGATTGACACGCTGCTCCTGCTGGCTAACCTCGAGTCCATCCCCATGGAGCGCCGCCCCAATCCGGTGCCGTCGGGGAAGGACACTTACATCGAAATGGAACCGCTAACGCCGACCGGCACGGCGGCCTTCTCGTTCGCGACCGGCCGGCTGTTCGACGAAGACCCGGCCATGGTCGCCCTGGTGCTGGCGCGACAGAAACTCCTGGCCGAGGCCCCCGCCGGACGCAAGGCCCTGGTTATCAGCAACGCCACCGGCTCGCTGCCGCTGTTGGAGACGTTCTCGCGGAACACGGCCAAGGAGCTGCGCAACGGCGGTTACCAGACCACGGCCTTGTTCGGCAAGGACACCGACAAGAATGAAGTCCGCCGGCTCTTGCCAGAGCACGACATCATCCTTTGGGAGGGCCACTACAACACGCTCGTCAAGGACTACGGCCTGCCGGACTGGACCGAGCCGCTGCCGCCGGCGCTGGTGGTGTTGCAGAGCTGCCTGGCGCTGAGCGAGAGCAAGGCGCTGCCGCTGTTGCAGCGCGGCGGCATCGGCGTCATCGGCTCGTCCACCCGCATTTACTCGGCCTCCGGCGGGGCGTTCACGCTGGCCTTTTTCGACGCCCTGATGTACGAGAACGAGTCGGTGGGCGGCTCACTGCGGAACGCGAAGAACTTCCTGCTGGCCTACTCGCTGCTGAAGGAAAAGCGACTGGGCAAGGAGGCCAAGCTGGGGGCGGCCAACCTGCGCTCGGCCTGGGCCTTCAGCTTGTGGGGCGACCCGACATTGCACCTGCCGGCGCCGCCGGCGCCCGACGACGCTCTGCCCGCGGTCCGGCACCAAGTCCACGGCAACAGCGTCATCCTGAAGGTGCCGGACACGTCCCACGAGAAAGCCGTCAGCGCCCCTTACTACGTCCAGATCAAGGCCAACGGCCGCACGGGCGGGCTCGTGAGGAAAGCGGCCGACGACGATGGCCAGCAGATGCTCTCCTTCCTTTTTGCCGAGGTCCACTTGCCCAGGGCGCCGGAAGGCAAGACGCCCCGCCTGCACAGCCGCCTGCCGGGAAAACGCTGGGTCTTCTGCTGGGACGCCCGCCGCCGCACCGGTTACCTGCTGGTGGCTCCCCGCGACAAGGACCACGGCGACCTGCGCTTCCACATCGACTGGACGCCGCAGGAGACTGTCTCCAACCGGAAGCAGTGAACGTATTCGGACTAAGAGAAAGAGGCACAGACGATGTCACGGACGACATTGACCGTCCTGACCGCTGCCGGTTTGGTGACGGTGTCGGTGGGGATGATGGTGGGCCGGTATTACATCCTGGGCGACGACATCCTGGTGCCGCGCGGCCCGAACACCTGGAAGGTGACCATGAGGGTAGACGGCAACAGCCTGACGAACAACGCCAAGGTGCAGACGATCACGCCCCTGTCCTTCGGACACCAGCACATCAAGCGCGAGAAGTGGCGCAGCGCGGAACTGGTTGGCAAGCTGGCCACCGCCCGACACCCCGAGCGTCCGCAGGTGCTCTGGTCGCAGGGGGCCGGGGTGCCGCCGGGCCCGTTCCACGCCTACTACGAGTTTTACTGCGTTGTCGATGTGCACCGGCCGTCGACGAAGATGGCTCAGCTGGCCGACACGCTCTACGCCGCCCCCGCGGCGGGCGACCAGCTCAAGAGCGCGCCCGGCATCGACTGCGACGACCCGGCCGTCTCGGCCCTGGCCCGCCGCCTGACCGCCGGCCGCGAGGGGAGCGTGGACCAGACAGAGGCCCTCTTCCGCCACGTCGACCAAGAGGTGCGCGACGACCCTAACCTTGGCGGTCCGGGGTTGGGGGCGGTCGACTGTCTCAAGAACGGCCGCGGCGACGCGGGTGCCAAGAGCCGGCTGCTGGTCGCCCTGTGCCGCAACCGGAGCATCCCGGCCCGGCTGGTCACCGGCCTGCGGCTGGTCCGCGACTCCAGCCAGATTTCCCACACCTGGGCCGAGGCCTGGGTGCGTGACCAGTGGCTACCCATGTGCCCCTTCTACCACCACTACGGCCGCGTGCCGGCCACCTACCTCATCTTCGGCTTCGGGGACCAGCCCATCGTCCGCGGGCACGGCGTCCGCGACCTGGATTACGCCTACCTCGTGGAGCACACGCTCCCCGAGGGACAGCCCGAGGACCCGTCGCCCCTGCGGCGCACGCTCAAGCAGCTCTCACTCGACGCCCTCCAGCCGCCCGAGGCGCGCATGGTCGAGTTCTTGCTGCTCCTGCCGATCGCAGCCCTGATCGTCTGCGTCTTCCGGAACCTGGTCGGCGTCAATACGTTCGGCACCTTCGCCCCGGCCCTGGTGGGGCTGGCTTTCCGCGAGCTGCAAAGCCTGCCGGGCATCCTGGTGTTCGTCTCCATCGTACTGCTCGGCTGGGGCATGCGCCGCATCCTCGACCACTACCACCTGCTCCAGGTGCCGCGCACGGCCTTCATGCTCAGCCTGGTCGTCATCGTCCTGATCCTCACCGTGGTCGTCGCCAACTGCCAGGCGCAGCCCATCGAGGCCACCAAGTACATCCCCCTGTTCCCGATCGTGATCCTGACCGGCATGATCGAGCGCTTCTGGACGCTGGAGGTCGAGGACGGCACCAGCTCGTCGTTCCGGACGTTGTTCGGAACGATGTCGATCGCCGGGATCATTGCCCTGTTCCTGAGCTGGCCGGCCGTGGTCAGCCACATGTTCCTCTTCCCCGAGACGCTGGGGATCATCATGGCCGTGCAATTGCTGATCGGCCGGTACACGGGCTACCGGCTGTCGGAGCTGTTCCGCTTCAAGGAGTTCATCGGAGCGTCGGAGGCGTGAAGCAGGAGGGAGCATGCGCTGGCTCTTCAGATCCTACCGGCGGCTCAAGCAACTGGGGATTCTCGGGATGAACATGCGTAACGCGGCATACATCCTCGATCACAACCCGCGCGCCCTCTATCCGCTGGTCGATGACAAGCTGCGCATGCAGCACCTGTGCGAACAGATCGGCGTCCCGACGCCGGCTGTGTACGGCGAGATCCTCTACCACTCCATGCTGCGCAACCTGCTGGACCACCTCGGGGACCGGGAAGATTTCGTCATCAAGCCGAACCGCGGCTCGGCCGGGCGGGGCGTGCTGGTCCTCGTCGGCCGCCAGGGCAAGGGCTACGTCCGCCACAACGGCGAGAGCCTGCGGCTGGAACAGATTCGGCAGCACGTCTCGGACATCCTCTCGGGAATGTACTCGCTGGGCGGCCGGCCCGACCGAGCCATCATTCAGCAGCGCGTCCGGATTCACCCGGCCTTCGAGCCGATCGCCTACAAGGGCATCCCGGACGTGCGCGTCATCCTCTACCGCAATGAGCCGGCCATGGCGATGCTGCGGCTGCCGACCAAGGCCTCCAACGGCCGGGCCAACCTGCACCAGGGCGGCATCGGCGCCGGCATCGACCTGGCGAGCGGCATCACCCACCACGCCGTCCAGCACGACCGCCACGTGTTGAGCCACCCGGACACGGGCATCCCCGTGATCGGCACGCGCGTGCCGTGCTGGCGTGAGGTGCTGGACATGTCGCGGCGCGTGGCCGGGGCCGTCAAGCTCGGCTACATCGGCGTGGACATCGTCATCGACGCCGAGCAGGGCCCGATGCTGCTGGAGGCCAACGCCCGGCCCGGGCTGGCCATCCAGATCGCCAATGCCCGCGGCCTGGTGCCGCGCCTGGCCGAGATCGACGCCATGCTTGACCGCCCGCGCACCCAACAGGCTGTGGAAGACCAGGCCGTCGCCGGCAAGATCGGCGAGCGCCTGCGCCGCAGCGCGTGAGCCTCAGAGGGCTCCGTCTGGAACTTTTTCCCGCCTCAGTTGTATAAGAAGGTAGAAACGACACGGGCGGACCTGGGCGTGGGCGACATGAGCGACGACCTGCGAGCGATCCAGCGTGTCCTCGAGGGGGACACGGAAGCTTTCCGGATCCTGGTCAAGCAGCACGAAGACCGCCTGTTCTGCCTGATCCGCAACCTCATCCCGGACAGGAATGATTGCGAGGACATCGCCCAGGAGGTCTTCCTGGCCGCCTACACGCACCTGCGCTCCTACGACCATGGCCGAGCGACGTTTTCGACGTGGCTGCTGACCATCGCCCGCAATAAGTGCCTCAACGCGCTCAAGAAGAAAACGCCCGCGGCCGCGGCCGGAGCGCCGGAGCCGGAAGACGCCCGGACTCCCGACGCCGAGGCGTCCGAGGCGGAATGGTTCCAGCAGCTGGATGCCGCCCTGGACGCCTTGCCCCTGGAGCAGAAGACCACGTTCGTCCTGGCAGAGATCCAGGGGTTGTCCCTTCAGGAGATCGGCACGATCGAGCGCGTGAGCCTCGGCACGGTGAAGTCGCGGCTCAGCCGGGCCAGGGAGAAGTTGCGGTCCCTGTTGCGGCGTACCGCGGAGCAGTCCTGATGCGGCATGACGACCTGTACCAGTCCTGGAAAGAGCAACGGGCCCGGGCCGAAGTCCCGGCGGACTTCGCCGACCGCGTCATGGCCTCGGTCCGAGCCCTGGGCCGACGGAAGCACCAGTCCGTCCTGCGCGACTTGCTGGTCGCCGTGCTCTCGTCTCGTCTGGGGCGTGTGGGGATCTGCACGCTTGCTTGCATCGCCTGCGTGCTCCGCATGGTGCAGGTGATCGCCCTGTTCATCGCCACAAAGGAAGGCTGATCGACTACCATGACCGACACACCGACGACGCGAAGACAGCCGTGGGTTGCAGTGGTGCTGTCGCTCTTCGCCACCGGCTTGGGGCACATTTACTGCGGCAGGATCGTTACGGGCTTGGTGCTGTTCCTGGCCTCGTTGTTGTTCGCGCCGATCGCCGTGGCCGCCGCCTTCATGGCTCCGTCCACCGCCGTCTTGGTGGGGCTGATGGCGGCCACCATCGCGGTCCTCGGCATCCATGTTTACGCCGTCGTGGACGCCTACCGCGTGGCGCGGAAGACCCGCGACCACTTCGAGCCCAGGGAGTACAACCGGGGCGGTGTCTATGCCCTCTTCATCCTGGTGGGCGTCAGCTACCCGCCGGGTGTCGTCCACTACCTCAGGGCCAACGTGTTTGAGGCCTTCTCCATCCCGAACGCGAGCGAGGTCCCAAACTTCCTGCCGGGCGACCACATTCTCGTCAACAAGCTGACACTGCAAAGGCGGTTCCCGAGGCGCGGCGACGTGGTCGTCTTCCACAACCCGCGCGACAGGCGGCTGACATGGATCAAACGGGTGATCGCCCTGCCGGGGGATACCGTGGCGGTGCGCGGCAACGAGGTCGTCGTCAACGGCAAGAAGCTGGAGCACGACCGGGTCCCGGCCGCCGGCCTGTCCGGCATCCGGGAGGCCGTGGACGGCCAGGTCTTTTATGAGACGAACGCCGGCAGCCGCTACCAGATCATGCTGAGCCCGACTTCCGAGGCGGTGGCGGACTATCCCGAAAAGAGAGTGCCCGAAGGTGCGTGTTTTGTGCTGGGGGACAACCGCAACCACTCGCGCGACAGCCGGGAATTTGGCTTTGTAGCCTTGGGGGAAGTCTTCGGGCTCGCCGAGTACATCTACTACCCGGCCGAGACGTGGACCCGCTTCGGCCCTTCCCAGGAGGGATGAGGGCACTTGTGGGTAGGGGGGTTAAAGGAACCGACGTCCCTGCCGCCGGTGGGCAGGGACGCCGCAAGGATTTTCTAGTACCGGCGTCCGCCGCCGCCACCGCCGTAGCCGCCGCGGCCGCCACCACCACCACCGCCACCGAAGCCGCCGCGCTTGCCGCCGCCTTCGGTCTTGGGCCGGGCCTCGTTGACGGTCAGGGCGCGGCCGTCCACTTCTTTGCCGTTGAGGGCGGCGATGGCGGCCTGAGCCTCCTGGTCGCTGCCCATCTCCACGAAGCCGAAGCCCTTGGAGCGGCCGGTGTCCCGGTCCATGATCACTTGCGCCGACTGCACTGTGCCGTGCGGCTCGAACATCTGCTGCAACGTGCTGTCGGTCACGCCGTAGGTCAGGTTGCCTACGTACAACTTCTTGCCCATGAAGGGCCTCCTCGAGAAAAAACCGCCCGGATGGGCCACGATCCACTGCGGAGCGGCGCCGCCCGGCGAAGTACTTCCGAAACGTTACATGGGGCAAGGGAGGGGGAAATGGAACGATGCGGCAAGCGCTATCAAGACCACGACCCGGTCCTGCAGACCCAAGTACGCTCCTATCATACCCAAAACCGCCAGCGAAGGATAGAGTTATCCGCGGATTTGTCAGAAGTAGGGCCGGAGCCCCCCCTTCCGCCAGCGCCGCCGGCCGCGCCCTCCCCGCCCGATAGCAGCTTGCAAAACCACCAAGTCTCCTTCACAATGCACCGGCCCGTCCAGGAGCGCCGGACATGAACGGCCTGATGATGAACTACCAGCTTACGCTGCCCGCGATCCTGCGGCGGGCGGAGACGCTCTTCGGCCCCAAGGAGATCGTCAGCGAAGTGCCCGGCCAGGGCTGCCACCGTTACACCTACCGCGACATGGTCCGCCGGGCCAAGAAGCTCGCCGTCGCCCTGGGGGACCTGGGCGTCCGGCCCGGCGACCGCGTGGCGACGTTGTGCTGGAACCACCACGAGCACCTGGAGGCCTATTTCGGCATCACCGCCGCCGGCGCCGTCCTGCACACCCTCAACCTCCGCCTGCACCCCGACGACCTCGCCTACGTCGTCAACCACGCCGGCGACAGCGTCCTCATTGCCGACGAGGTCCTGTTGCCCTTGCTGGACAAGTTCCGGGACCGCGTCAGCCCGCGGCACGTGGTCGTGATCTCCAGGGGACCGACTGTGCCGCCGGGGATGCTGGATTTCGAGCAAATCCTGGCGGCCGCGGACGAGAACGAGTTCCACTATCCCGAGCTGGACGAGAACCAGGCCGCCGCCCTGTGCTACACCTCGGGCACGACCGGGCAGCCCAAAGGAGTGTTGTATTCGCACCGGGCGTTGGCCTTGCACTCGCTGGCCATGGCGCTCGAGGACTCGTTCGCCATCAGCGAAGCGGACGTGGTCTTCCCGGTGGTGCCGATGTTCCACGCCAACGGCTGGGGCCTGCCTTTCGTCTGCACCATGGTCGGCTCCAAACAAATCCTGACCGGCCCGCACTTCGACGTGACCCAAATCCTGCGACTGCTGCACGAGGAGCGTGTGACGTTGGCGGCCGGGGTGCCGACGATTTGGCTCGGCGTCTTGCAGCAGCTCGACCGGGAGCCGCGGGCCTACGATCTGTCCAGCCTGCGCGCCGTGTTGATTGCCGGCTCGGCGGCGCCCAAGAGCGTCATCGAGGGCTTCCAGGAGCGGCATGGCGTCCGCATGCTTCAGCTTTGGGGCATGACGGAGATGGCCCCGCTGGGCACGGTCTGTTACCTGCCGAGCGACCTGTGCCGGGCCAGTCCCGAGGAGCAGTACCGCTACCGGGCCAAGCAGGGCATCCCGGTGCCGTTCATCGAGATCCGGGCCCGCGGCGCCCAGGGGCTGGTCCCGTGGGACGGGCGATCGGTGGGCGAGTTGGAGGTGCGCGGCCCGTGGGTGGCCGGCTCCTACTACAACTGCCCCGAGGCGGCCGGCTCCTTCACCGACGACGGCTGGTTCCGCACTGGCGACGTGGTGACGATCGACGCCCGCGGCTGTATCGAGATCCAGGACCGGGCCAAGGACGTGATCAAATCGGGCGGCGAATGGATCAGCTCGGTCGCCCTGGAGAATGCGCTGATGGGCCACGCTGCGGTAGCCGAGGCCGCGGTCGTCGGCGTCGCCCACGCCAAGTGGCAAGAACGCCCGCTGGCGGTCGTCGTGCTCAAGGAGGACGGGGCATGCACGGCAGAGGAGTTGTTGGCCTACCTGGAGCCCCGCTTTGCCCGGTGGTGGCTGCCAGATGACGTGGTCTTCGTCCGGGAGATTCCGCGCACCTCGGCGGGCAAGTTCCTCAAGAAGGCGCTCCGCGAGAGGTTCCGGGATTATCTGCTGCACCAGACTTGACAGGAGTTAACGCTGTCGGCGTCCCGCGCCCGCAAGAGTTTACGCCGCGCTGAACGAGTGATGTCACGAAACCTCGTCATTTGCTGCGACGGAACCAACAATCAATTCGGTCCAGAGAACACCAGTGTGGTACGGCTCACTCAGGTGCTCGACCGGGATCCAGCGGTACAGCGTCTTTACTACGACCCCGGCGTCGGCACACTGCCGGAACCGGGCGTGCTGACAGCGCTGGGGATGCGGATCTCGGAGTGGATCGACCTGGCCTTCGGCACCGGGCTCATCGGAAAGGTGCAGAGCGCGTATTCGTACCTCATGGACGTTTGGGAGCCGGGCGACCGAGTGTTCCTCTTCGGCTTCAGCCGCGGGGCTTACACGGTGCGGGTGCTGGCCGGCGTGCTCCATGCGCTCGGCCTGTTGCCGCGCGGCAACGGGAACCTGGTGCCCTACGTGATGCGGCTCTTCAAGGCGGTCCGCAAAGAGGGGACGCCCGAGGCCGCCGGCGCAGAGCCGGGATATTGGAAGCTCTGCAACGAGTTCCGCTGGACGTTCGCTCGGCCGGTGCCGGGGGCCGGCGACAGCCGGCGCTTCGGCGTCCATTTCCTCGGCGTGTGGGACACGGTGTCGTCCGTGGGATGGGTTTGGGACCCGGCGACGTTTCCTTACACGGCGCGCAACCCGAGCATCCACGTCATCCGCCACGCGGTATCGGTAGACGAGCGGCGTTCGTTCTTCCGGCAAAACTTGATGCAGCCGGCCGACGGCCAGGACTTCCAAGAGCTATGGTTTCCGGGCGTACACGCCGACGTGGGTGGCGGCTATCCCGACACCGTCCAGGACGGCGGGCTGTGGCGGCTACCGTTTCAGTGGATCCTGGACCAGGCCCAGAAAGCGGGGCTACGCGTCGACCCGCACCGCCTGCACAAGGTCCTGAACCGCACCCTGCCGTCTCCGTCGCCGTGGACGGATCGGCAGCATGAATCGTTGACCCCGGCGTGGTGGCCGGCGGAATTCTTCCCCAAGCTGCGCTGGCGGCCAGGCTCCTCCTGGCGGGTCCCGCAAATGGGGCTCGGCCGGCATCGCTTCATCCACGAGCAGGCCTTGATGCACCGGTCGACCTTGTTGCGCATCCGGGAGATCGACTACGCGCCGCCGAATTTCTCGCAAAAGTTCCTGGACAAGGTGCGCGGGCTCGCGGTTGTCCCGGACGCGTTGCCGTTTGAGCGGTAAGGCGAGCCAGCTTGGTGCTGGGGCGACAGAGCCAACCGTGACTCGATGCCGACGATTTGGAGCGGCAGCAGCGACTGGCGCGATCCGATTCGGCGAAGTGACGAACCTTTGAGTCGCTCCTATCGTGAATCGGCCACATCCCGGCGGTGGCCAGGTGACTCCCGGCAAACCCACCCGGGGCGTCCACTCACCCGACCGTTGCCCGAACCGCCCTCTCACTCAAAGTGCTGGTCGCCCGCCTCCAGCACCGGCAGCCGGCCGATGCCGGGCGTGCGCCGTGTCCAGGCGCTGGTCTGCCAGTTGTCCACGACCGCCTTCTGCGGCACGATCGGCGGCAGCGTGAACAGGAAATACCGGGCCAGGGCGTTGACGAACGGCTCGTACATGCCACGCAGCTCGGCGAGCTTTTCGTCCACACCCGCCTCCTCCCGGAGCGTCAGGCCCGCCTCGCGCAGCGTCTCCCGCAGCCGCGGGCACTGCTCGCCCGGCAAGCGATCAGGCTCCGGCGGCCGCGGCGGCGTCCGGAACACCAGGGCCAGGTCGACCGCCGCGTGCCGGGCCATGGCGAAGGTCAGCTGGGCCTGGTAGGGCGCCGCGTCCTTC
>Ga0307477_10004332_pt1 | contig 10362 bp, 6 predicted proteins | sample atmos_gasesECM2C_FD_203316 | JGI IMG/M metagenome (GOLD analysis project Ga0307477, IMG submission 203316) | Hardwood forest soil microbial communities from Morgan-Monroe State Forest, Indiana, United States - atmos_gasesECM2C_515 | ecosystem: Environmental > Terrestrial > Soil > Temperate... | reverse complement strand
CGCGCGCGGCGAGGCCGGACTCACACAGGCGCTGACCGAAAGGGACCGCGCCCGCCTCCGGGACCTGCTGCGCAGAATCGTGCTGGCGGGCGAGCAGGAGCAGAGCATCCCGGCCGGACTGGCCGAGCGCACCGGCTACCTCCTGTCGGCCTCGCATTTCCGGCTCCGGGACCGGTTCGAGGATGGCCTCCGGGGAGCGGGGATCACGGCTCCCCATTTCGGGGTCCTGGCCACGCTCGAGGCGAGCGGACCCACCTCACAGCAGGCGATCGCGACCGAGCTCAGCGTCACTCCGACGGCCGTGCTCCAGCTGGTGGACCAGCTCGAAGCCAAGGGCCTGGTCGACCGCAACCGCAACCCCACGGATCGGCGCTCCTACGCGCTCGAACTCACGACGAAGGGCAGGGCCACCCTGCGCGACGCGCGCGCGGCGCTCGCGAGGGTCCACTCAGAGCTCGCGGAGATGGTCGGCGGAGCGCAGGCCCAGCGCGAGCTGCACGAGCTCCTGCGCAAGCTGCTCGGGAGCGGTTAGCCCGTCAGGCTACGGACGAGTCACGACGTAGACGTCGTGACTCCTGCTCCCGCCCGGCACCGAGAGGGTGACGGTGTATGTGCCCGCCGACGCGTAGGCGTGGCTGGGTCGAGGCCCGGTTCCAGTCGTCCCGTCACCGAAGATCCAGGAGAATGAATCCGCCGGACAGCCGATGAAGCCGCCGTTGCACGGCATGGTCGAGCACGAACCGTCGAACTGAACGGCCTGCCCCGCAGTGGCCGGATTGGGCTGAGCACCAAACTCGACAAACGGAAAGAACGCAATTCCGAGGGAAGAAGGACTTACGCAGGCGGGCGGCGCTGGAGTGCTCGCGAGAGCCGAAGCCGGTGACAGCGCAGCCACGCCCGATAGCCCGGCGCAAATCAAAATCACGGCCGCCAACGACCGCGCTCTCGGCTGCCTCCCTCCCATGCCCCCGGCACCTTAGCGTTAAGCCCGTCCGCGCGTGCCGGTACCCCGAGCACCCCCATCGGTGCCGGTGCGCGACCAGCTCGAAGCCCAGGCCCTGGTCGCGCCCAGGCGCAGCCGCACCGAACGGCGCTCCTACGTGCGCAAGTTGCTTGCCTGCCGTTAGCGAGCCGGTGCTTGGGCCGCACCTCCCCCGGTATCGTCCGGGCTGTGGACGCCGAGGTGCATGGCGTGGCACCGGGAGTAGGAGGGGGATGTTTCGTTGCCGTTCGCCGTCACGATGGTCTTCGTCGGGGTCCCTTTGAGCGTGAGCCGTTTGCGATATAGGGCCGCGGGGCCAAGCGCAAGAGTCGAGGACGCGCCTTAGTCATGGCGCGATGGCCAGGCCGAGGGATTTCGCTCATCCTCGCCTTCCTGGCGGTCAGCGCCGGGCCGGGCGCTGCAGGGTCACGCGCGCAGTCCCCTCCGCCGCCGCTGGGTCTGGCCCAGTGCGCGAGCACTCAAGGCGTTTATCAGTGCTCGGGCCTCGTGAGCACATGGGACGGGGTTCCACTGGACACGACGGTGACCCTTCCCTCGCCGGCGGCTCGCCGCCTCCCGCTGGTGGTCGAGCTCAACGGCTTTGGCAATAGCAAGTACGAGTACCTGGACCCCGCCTCTACCGCATACACGGGCAACGCCTATGACTGGGCCAAGCGGGGCTACGTGGTGCTCACCTATACCGCGCGCGGGACGTGGGGCTCGTGCGGGACCCCGGAGTCACGCGCCGCCAACCCCGGTCCGTGTGCCCGGGGGTACATCCACCTGGCCGACGTTCGCTACGAGGTGCGCGACGCCCAGTACCTGATAGGCCTGCTCGTAGACCAGGGTTACGCCGATCAAGCTCGCCTCGGGGTCACGGGCGACTCCTACGGTGGCGGCCAGTCGCTGGACCTGGCAACCCTGCGTGATCGGATGATGCTCCCCGATGGTCGCCTCGTGCCCTGGCGCAGTCCCGCCGGCACCCCGCTGCACGTGGCCGCCGCCGCACCGGTGATTCCGTGGAGCGACGTGGTCTACGCGATCTCGCCCAACGGGCGCACGCTGACCTACACGATCACCCCTCCGACCGTCGATGCTCAGCCCGTCGGCGTGCAGAAGGCGAGCTTCAGCCAGGGCATCTACGCCTCGGCCTATGTCAGCACCGGTCCGGGCCAGCCGGTCGGGCAGACGCAGGTTCCCGGTCGCCCATTTGGCTATGTCGCCCCCCCGGGACTGGACCCCGAGGCCGACGTCACGGCATGGAACACGCGCGCGTCTGCCGGGGAGCCCTACACGGACGCGGCCTCCGCGACAACCGTCGCGACCCTGCAGCGTTTTCATTCCGCCTACTACCTGGATCACAGCGAGCCGCCGGCGCCGCTGCTGCTGCAGAGCGGGTTCGCGGACGACCTGTTCCCGAGCGACGAGACGGTGCGCTACGTCAACCGCACGCTGCACGAATATCCCGGCGCGCAGATCTCGCTGATGATGGCCGACATGGGCCATCAGCGCGGAACGAACCGACCGGCGGACCACGCGCGTCTGCTCGCCGCGGTGCATGAGTGGTTCGACCACTACCTGCGAGGGGGACCCGCGCCGGCCTTGGGTGTCAGCGCCACGACCCAGACCTGCCCCCGCACCGCGCCCACGGAGGGGCCATTCACCGCCCCGACCTTCGCGCAGCTCTCACACGGCGAGGTGCGCGGAAGCTGGCACACGCCTCAGAGCATCCTCTCGAGTGGCGGAAACCCGAGCGTGGCCGCCGCCCTCGATCCGATCGCGGGAGGTGGCGACGCCTGCGCGCAGACGTCGTCCGATCCCGAGCCAGGCACCGCGAGCTATTCGCTGCCGCCCGCCCCACCACGCGGGTACACCCTGCTCGGCGCTCCCACCATCCTCGCGAACCTGGCGGTGGTCTCTCCCGGTCCCGGGTTCGCTCAGATGGACGGTCGCCTGTGGGATGTCGCCCCGGATGGAACCCAGACGCTCGTCGCTCGCGGTCAATACCGGCCATCGGGCGCCGGTACCGAGGTTTGGCAGCTTCACCCCAACGGCTGGCGCTTCGCGGGCGGGCATGTGCCAAGACTCGAGCTCCTCGGGAGTGACGCCCCGTTTGCACGCCCCTCCAACGGCTCCTTTCAGGTCTCGGTCAAGAGCCTCGAATTGCGCCTCCCGGTGCTCGACCGGCCCGACTGCCATGTGGTCCTCCCCGCCGTTGCCCCACTCGTGCCCGACGGAGAATCCCTCGCGCCCGGCGTGCCTGCCGCGCTTGCGGCGAGCGGCGCTTCGGCTGCGAGCACCTGCTCGTCGGCAGCCCTTGGGCGAGCCCTCCCGGGCCCCCACTCGTGCGTGAGCAGGCGGTCGTTGGTCATCCACCTTCGCCGGCTCTACCGTCGCGAACGTATCGCCTCCGCCAGGATCTACGTCAACGGCCACCAGGTACGGAGGCTGCACGGGCGACGCCTGGCGGCCCGCATAGACCTCCGTGGTCTGCCGGCCGGCACCGTCCGGGTACTCATCAGGGCCCGGACCAGGAGCGGCAAGGTCCTCAACGCGGGGCGCACATACCGCACGTGCACAGCCGGCCATCACCGCCAGCGCCGAAAGCATCAAACGAAGCCGTAGGGAGGCTGTGCCTCGACGCGCCCGGAGAGATTCGAACTCCCGACCTTCGGTTCCGTAGACCGACGCTCTATCCAGCTGAGCTACGGGCGCAGAGCGGTCAATGCTAGCGGCCGGGGCCGGGTCAGTCGGGGGCCCATGAACCCCTGATCACGGCCGAATCCATCGCCCCACACCGGATCAGAGCAGCGACGTCTGGGCTCCTTCCGGGTAGGACGGCAAGCCGTCCGGGCCGGGGATCGCAAAGCGTGGAAGCTCGTGGGGTGGGCGCCGGCCGTCCGGAAGAACGTGCTCCACCCCCCACCCCCTCAGGACCAGAACGTCCGCGATGAGCCGGCGATGGCAGCGCCACCACAGGCCTTCGGCGCACATGATGGCGATGAGCTCCGTACTGGCGAGCGCTTCCAGCTGCTGGAGACCTCGGGCGAACTCGTCGCTGCGCAGGTGATCGGCATAGCCACGGAAGGCGGCCTGGGTCCACCCTCGGTTTGGAGAGTCGGCTTTGGGGCTCCGGCGGCCGCCGAGCTCTGGCAGGTGCCGATAGGTGAGGCCGTGCTGACCAAGCGAGCGCGCCAACTCGTCGCCCCCGAAGTGCGGATGCCGACGTGAGCCCGGGAACCGGCGCACGTCGGCCACCGCGGCGACGCCGGCCGAGCCCAGCAGCTCAAGGAAGTCCGCCAGGGCGAGGCTCGAGTGGCCAATCGTGGTGACGCGCCGCAAGGTGCCGCTGTTCACGTTCATGGCTCAAGCTAGTGCAAAGTGGCGAGTTCGCCCGGAGCCCGGTCCGCCATCGGTCTGGTCCCCGTGCGGCCGCTCAAGCGTGGGATCCGCGCGACCGAGGCTTCCACGATGCTGGACCACACGGATGTGGTCGGAGCGCGCCCTCGCCGGCTCAGAAAGGCCGTAGCGCTCGTGATCGGAGCCGCGCTGGGGATGGTCGTCCTTGCCGGCCCGGCGCAGGCTGCTCCCACGATCACCGAGTACACCTCAGGGCTCAACCCGAATCTCGGGCCGATGCAGGCCGCGAACGGTCCCGATGGCAACGTCTGGTTCACGCAGAACACGGCGACCGGGGCCATTGGCCGGGTGACCCCTGCCGGCACGATCACCGAATTCACCAGCGGACTGGTCAACAATGGAACCCCACGCGGAATCGCGGCTGGACCCGACGGCAACCTCTGGTTCACCCAGTCCTCCGGACCGCGCATCGGGAAGATCACGACCAGCGGAACGGTCACCGAGTACTCCGGACTGCCCGCCGGGAGCAGCCCTCAGGGGATTACCGCCGGGCCCGACGGGAACCTGTGGTTCACCGACACCGGCAACGGCGGAGCGATAGGGAAGATCACCACCAGCGGGGCGATCACCGAGTACTCGACCAACCTCACCAGCAACAGCAACCCGTGGAACATCGTGGCGGGCCCGGACGGCAACCTCTGGTTCACCGAGCACTCCGCAACCAAGATCGGACGGATCGTCCCTGGCACGGGAGCGATCACCGAGTACTCGGGACTGTCGGAGGCCACCAACGGCATCGCCAGCGGCCCGGACGGGAACCTGTGGTTCACCGAGGACGCCAACCCCGGGCGATTGGGGCACATCACCACGAGCGGGGTGGTGACCGAGTACACCGCCGGCCTGACGATCAACCAGGGCCCCGGCGACATCACTGCGGGAACCGATGGGCGCATGTATTTCACCGAGACGCTCCTGGTCGGCGCCGTGGGGGCGATCACTACGGGCGGGACGATCACCGAGTACTCGACCTCGAGTGGGCTGACCTCGCTTAGCGGGCCGTATGGAATCGCGAGCGGAGCGGATGGCAGCATCTGGTTCACCGAGAAATCCAACCCGGGCCGAATCGGCAAGCTCACCGTCCCGCCGGCCGCCACAACGGGGTCCGCGAGCAACGTCGGGGCGACGTCCGCCACAGTGGCCGGGTCGGTCACTCCGAGCTCGCTCACCACCACCTACTACTTCCAGTACGGCACGACCGGCGGCTACGGATCCCAGACTCCAAGCGGGTCGCTCGGCGCCTCGGGCTCCTCCAGCGGGGTCAGCGCCTCGGTCACCGGACTCACCCCCAGCACCACCTATCACTTCCGGCTGGCGGCCATCAACACCGCGGGCACCGCATACGGCGCTGACCAGACGTTCACCACCAACGCGTCTGGCGGAGGCGGCGGCTCCGGCGGAGGCGGCGGCTCGGGCGGGGGCGGCTCGGGCGGGGGCGGTGGGACGAGCGGAAGCGGCGGCTCGTCCGGAGGCAGCAGCGCGTCGGGCTCGTCGGCGCCGGCAAGAACTTCATCCGTTGGAGGCGGCCTGGGATCCCAGTCCGCTCTGCTGAGCCTCACGGCCGGGGGGGCCAGCCTTTCGCCGGTTCTCGGGCAGACCGTCGTCGCCACTCCGGTGCAGGGCAAGGTCACGGTGCGGCGACCCGACTCGAGTGCGTTCGCGCCGTTGACAGGGGCGAGCTCCCTCCCGATGGGCTCGGTGATCGACGCCAGCCACGGCGCGGTGACGATCCTGACGGCCATTCCCGGGCGCCCGCGGGGCCAGTCCGGGCGGTTCTGGGGAGGAATGTTTTCGATCCGTCAGGGCCAGACCGGCATGACCGACGTGTACCTGGCCGGAGGCAACTTCGGCGCGTGCGGACGGGCGGCTCGCCCGAAGTCGGCTAAGGCTTCAATGGCCCGCGCGCAGCCCAGGCATTCGGCCAAGCGTGCGCGCTCTCACCGGTCGATTCGGCAGCTGTGGGGCAGGGACAGCCACGGTCAGTTCACAACGCACGGGGTCGACAGCATCTCGACCGTGCGCGGCACGTTTTGGCTCACCCAGGACCGCTGTGACGGAACCCTGACTCGGGTCCGTCAGGGGAGGGTTTTGGTCGCCAGCGTGCGCACGGGCCGGGGCAAGCTGGTCCGCGCCGGGCATCAGCGGCTCGTCCGCAGTGGCCACTGATCCTCGGCCTCGAGAGGCCGGAGCATGAGCTCCGGCCCCCCGGAAGCTTCTGGTTATCGACCGCAGACGGTGTCGATGACCTGATCGGCGTTCTGAGGACCGCCTGGGAAATGGCCCAGTCCGCCGATGGCGTTGGCCAGCGTGCTGGTGTCAACGCCGTCGCAATTCTTTCCACTCGGGTCGGCTCCTGCTGGAGCGGCCCAGATCATCAACCCCGCGGTGGCCATGACGGCCACGACGAAACGCCTCATCAAACCCCCTCCTCCTGCCGGGCTCCTTCCCCGGGTCGATTTGATTCCCGGCGCGCATCCTATTCCCTCGCGGACTGCGCGGCGCCCGGTTCTCCGCCTTAGCCGAGCGGAGAGGGCGGGATTCGAACCCGCGATGGAGCGTGAACCCCATACTCGCTTAGCAGGCGAGTGCCTTCAGCCACTCGGCCACCTCTCCGAGCCAGTCAGTCTAGAGCTTGCCTGGGAGGCGCCAGGGACCCGGCCAGGGCTCGGGAGCCGGCCCGGCCCGGGCTCTAAAGGGGCCCGCCCCAGGCGCCGCAACGGCCCCGATCGCTCTCCGCCTAGGCCTCGCGCGCCCCCTGCGCCTAGGATCTGGACGAGCACTGGAGCGGTGGCAGAGTCAGGCTGAATGCAGCTGCCTTGAAAGCAGCCGGCCGTTCACGCGGCCCGGGGGTTCGAATCCCTCCCGCTCCGTCCCTCCCGCTCCGCTCCCTCCCTCCCGCTCCTCCCGCTCCGCTCCTGGGGCCGGAGCCGGGACATGTGGGTAGTGCCCGCGTCCCTGCCGCGTGCCGGTAAGCTCGCCGCGCATGTTGCGGGGGCCGGCATGAGGGTCAGGCTGGCGAAGGCGCGAGTCTGGGTGGCCGGAGTCGCAGCCCTCGGCGCGCTGGGCTGGGTGGCCACCACCTTGGGCTATCCCCAGCGGTCCACCAAGGCCGTGAGCGCGCCCGCGCCGGCCCCCGCGGTCGGGATCCACAAGATCCAGCACGTGGTGATCATCATGCAGGAGAACCGCTCGTTCGACTCGTATTTCGGGACCTACCCGGGCGCGGACGGGATCCCCCGCCATGTGTGTGTGCGCGACTCGGCCGGTCGCTGCCATCACCCCTTCCACGATCACCGGCTGCGCAACGGCGAGGGCCCCCACAGGACCACCGACACCATCCTCGACGAAAACCACGGGCGCATGGACGGGTTCCTGCGGCAATCGCAGAAGCATTTCAACGCCTGCGTGGCGGCCCACTACAACGGCCTCATCTGCTCAGGAGTGGGGCCAGGCAGTCCGACGTCGGTGCTGGGCTATGCCGACTACCACGAGATTCCCAACTACTGGGCCTACGCCCGCCACTTCGTCCTCCAGGACCACATGTTCGCCTCGACCGACTCCTGGAGCCGGCCGGCGCACGTGTACCTGGTCGCCGACTGGTCGGCCCGCTGCCGCGCCGGGCATCCGTCCAGCTGCGTCAACGACAACCAGCTGCCCATCCGCAAGACCTCGTCGGGCCACGCGATCATCTACGACTTCGCGTTCACTGACCTGACCTATCTGCTGCACAAGCGCCACCTCTCGTGGGCCTACTACGTCTCCAACGGCACGGAGCCCGACTGCGTGACTCGGACCGCCGCGTGCGCCCCTCACAAGCAGCGGGCCGGCACCCCCGGGATCTGGAACCCGCTGCCCGCGTTCGACACGGTCCGCCACGATGGCGAGGTGCACAACGTCCAGACCGCGCCCCACCTTGTTGACGCGGCAAAGGCGGGAACCCTGCCCGCGGTTTCATGGGTGATCCCCAACCAGCGCGAGTCCGAGCACGGCCCGCACTCGATCGGGGTCGGGCAGGCCTACGTGACCAAGATCATCAACGCGATCATGGCCTCGCCGAACTGGTCGAGCACGGCGATCTTCCTGACCTGGGATGACTGGGGGGGACGCTACGACCACGTGCGCCCGCCGCATGTCGATCGCAACGGGTTTGGGCTGCGCGTCCCCTCCCTGGTCATAAGCCCCTACGCCAAGCCGGGCTACATCGACCACCAGACGTTCAGCTTCGACGCGTTCAACAAGTTCATCGAGGACGACTTCCTCGGCGGGCAGCGCATCGACCCCAAGACCGACGGACGGCCCGATCCGCGCCCCGATGTGCGCGAGAGCGAGCCGATCCTGGGCGACATCAGCCGGGACTTCAATTTCAACCAGGCACCGCTGCCGCCCCTGCCGCTGCCTCCCTACCCGCCCCGCTGAGCGGCCCTCCAGCCGGGCGGGGCATGGTCTGGGCCCGATCGGGTAAGCGCCGTAAACGGGTTTCGGACGACGTCGACCCGCGGGAGGGGAATTTCGATCTCGCGAGCACCACGAGCACGGGGCGGAATCGCCCTACGGACCACAGCAGGGGCCGCAGCCAGGGCGAGCGCGGCCGGGACCCGGTTCGCGCGCGACGCGGCCGGTTCTCCCCGAGCGACACTGCGCATGCTCAAGGTGGCCGCCGAGGACGTGGCCGGAGCCCTCGACGTGGCCGGCGTGCTCGGGGATCACGCCCGGCCCCAGGATCCGTTGGACGCGCGCGACCCCGACTACATCCGGGCCACCCTCCCCGCCCTGCGGATGTGGTCTCACTACTACTTCCGGGGCGACGTAAACGGCTTGGATCACATCCCACCCGAGGGACCGGTGCTCCTGGTCGGCAACCACTCCGGGGGGACGCTCATAGCGGACACGTTCGTATTCGCCCAGGCGTTCTACGACCACTTCGGCCCGGACCGCCGCTTTCACCAACTGGCGCACGACCTCGTGTTCCGGGTGGCGGGGGCCAGAGCCCTGCTCGAGCGCTGGGGAACGGTCCCCGCCTCGCGGGAGAACATGGCCCGGGCCCTTCGGCGGGAAGCCGCGCTGCTCGTCTATCCCGGGGGCGACGAGGAGACCTACCGCCCTAGCTGGCAGTCGGGCCAGATCCACTTCGCGGGCCGCACCGGCTTCATCGAGCTCGCCCTGAAGCACCGGGCCCGGATCGTCCCGGTGGTCGCCCTCGGGGGCCAGGAGACGGCGCTGTTCCTCGGCCGCGGCCGCCGCCTGGCCCGGGGTCTGCGCCTGGAGCGCCTGGCCCGCCTGAAGGTGCTCCCTCCGGTGCTCGGTCCCCCCGTCGGCGTGACGGTCATGGACCTCCCGATCCGCTTCCCGCTGCCGTCGAAGATCTCGATCCGGGTGCTTCCCCCGCTTGACCTTCGTCAACGTCTCGGGAACAACCCCACGATCGAAGACGGCTACCGTCTGGTCACGGCCACGATGCAGCGTTCCCTGAGCCGGATGGCCAAACAGCGGACGGTACCGGTGCTCGGTTGAGCGGGACCCGGACGGAGGGAGATCGCGAATGAAGGCGTGCGTGAGCGGAGCCACCGGATTCCTCGGGGCCCACGTCGTGGGGCAGCTGTGCGCCCGGGGCGACGAGGTGAGGATCATCTATCGCGACCCGGCGCGGCTGCGCGCCCTGGACGGATTGAAGTACCGCCGCAGCCGCGGCGACGTCCTGGACTTTCGGGCCGTGCGCCGGGCCGCCCGGGGAGCAGACGTGATGTTCCATACGGCCGGATTCGTGGGGTCGAGTCCGCAGGAGCTGGTGTGGCGGGTCAACGCGGAAGCCCCGGTGATCGCTGTCGAGGCCGCCGCCGCCGAAGGGGTGTCGCGGGTGGTGCTGACTTCGACCATCTCCGCCGTGGGCCCTCCGAGCGACGGTCAGCCCGCCACCGAGCGCACCGACTACCCGGCCGACTGGCTCGGCCTGACCTATCCGGACT
>Ga0307477_10004331_pt1 | contig 10364 bp, 18 predicted proteins | sample atmos_gasesECM2C_FD_203316 | JGI IMG/M metagenome (GOLD analysis project Ga0307477, IMG submission 203316) | Hardwood forest soil microbial communities from Morgan-Monroe State Forest, Indiana, United States - atmos_gasesECM2C_515 | ecosystem: Environmental > Terrestrial > Soil > Temperate... | reverse complement strand
CTAGAGAGCTTCCCGGCTAAAGTTCTGTTGCCTAACCCAGAAGCATGGACCAATCACGTCGCCAAGAATTATCTGGACATAGGAATATTGCCACATGAAATCGCCCTTATCGCCAGCAGCATCCCCGCCCACGACTACTATTTCAAATCGGCAAGTGGTTGCCGCAAATTTACCCTCGGGTTGGGGCAAATCGGGCAAAGCATCTGTGCAGCCACAAGCAACGCAGATGTCGCTCAGGCCAGGGAGATCTTTGCCCAGTGTGACCCTCTTGAACGCCTCGACGCCTGGCTCTCAGCCCGAATACCTGAATACGAATCGAGTGTATCAATCGTTGATGCGACCTAAGCTGCTACTCGGCGGAGAACCAGCAATGGTCCGCTTACACAGTTTCGTAATGTTGGGGTTCCTCGTTCTGATAGGGCTAAGCCTGGAATGGCGTTGGCTTCCATTAGCGTTTTTCTATGGAATGGGCGGCATGTGGTTGATTCGGGAGCTAAGCAGCCGCGATCCCGAATTTGTGCGGGTTTATTTACGAGGACGACAAGAACCGTTGGTACGAGGGCCGGGCTAAGCGGTCACCCGGCCCTTCATGCAATGACCTTTAGCAAGGGCCAAAGTCTTGAATATTAAATGGAACAGTGCCGAGACCCGTGCTATGGCACAGTCTTGCGCCAGTCGCCGCACCAGCACCAGTTACGTAAGATGAACCTGCATTACCGTTGCTTAACCCGCTGAAATAATTGCCGTCAGCATTCAGATACGGACCACCAGCTGCAACTGAGAATATCGGAATGTTATAATTGCCTTCAGAGATGAAACGGCTATTTACCACATTGAGCGAGCCAGAGGTATTACCACCACAAGCATACCACAATGGACCAGTGGAGAAAATCTCAATGTTCTCATTGGTTAAGTCGGTTGGGCTGCAAGCATATCCGGTGTATTGAGACATGGCGTCCATGCTCCCACCGTAGAAAGAAAACGTGCAGCTCCCATTTCCCACTCCAATGTCGGAATTGTACAGGTTGACACCGCTAAAACTATTCTGCTCACCTGCATTAACTATCTGACCACCATTGGGGCACCAGACATCTATGTGGTTGTTATACAGTTCACCATTCTGCCATTTGTCACCGTAACCATGGTCGCCGTAACTGATGCCTGAACCAAAGTCGTGGATATTAAAGCCGTTGATCCCCCAGTTAGAAGCTTTTACCAGAATACCAGTGCTATTGCTACTGCGGCCAGGGCCCTTCATGTTCAGGTTGGCCCACTGCTGCTGAGTCCCTGTGTAATTAGCACCGGGATTAATTGAATAGATCGTTAATCCAACACCGCCACTTGCCATATGCGAAGCATCTAGGCCACCGCCGTTGCCGTACCAGCCCACTCCCGTGGTAGCATAGACTCCCTCATCAACACGACACCAGATGCCAGTCGGTGGTTCCACAGTCGCATTGATCGCGGCAGCTGAGTTGAGATAATCCTGCACTAAAGGAGTCTCGTCCTCCACACCGCCACAGGGAATCATTACGATTCCGAATCGATTCAGTCGTACGGCGTGAGCTGGAGGAGTTAAGCCAAGAGTTAACAAACTGAGGGTACTAGCCAACAAAAGGATCTTTCTCATGTCTGTTTGTCTCATGAATCTAAGAGTTGGGCAAGATGTAGAATTGTTAACATTGATGGTGCTCACCACGTACCTTTAGTTCTTGCAAAACCACTCCGTTCGTTGCCCCAGACGCTTCCGCTCGGATGATCTTCTTCCCATTCTCGGGCTCGTTCGCTAGAGCCACCTAGCAGCCGCGTTGTCACTGGCGTATACGCGTACTCGGTTCGGTCTGCAATGCTCGCATACCAAGCAAGGGCGGCCGCGATTGCGCTATCGCCGTGGCGCTGGCCCGCTCCACCGGCTTCACGTGTACGAGCATCAGGAACCTTCGCAATGCCCTTTTCCATGCGAATCAACCGAAGATCTGCGAGAATATCAGCATGCTTAGGAATCACGAGTAGGTTGTCCTCAAAAGCAGCCTTGAAGCGTGGCATATTTTCCCGATACCATTCAATGTTCATAACTACCGGTATAATACGACCAGGCAGATCTTTGGTGCCGCCGTATTTCAAGCCAGCCTGCTCAGCTAACCAGTCACCATTCCCCGTCGCATCCATGGCACCACCAATGAATCGCGGGAGCCGATCAACAATATAGAAAAGAATCTTGCGTTGAACCTCATAAGGGACGTCACGTAGCTCGACAATAAACGGAGTACGCCGATGCGTATTATTTTCGATCTGCAATGGCCAGATGACAGTTAGGTCTCCGCTACGGCCAAAGTCTTCGCCAAAAACCGACATTAGAAGAGGATTGAGCGTAGTGCGCAACACATGATCCAGTTCCTGCTCAATCGCCTCGAAGGCATCTGGCCCGCGTCCCCGGATAACGGCAATACCCTCACGCATCTGGCGTTCGATAAGCGTCGTAGAGAGAAAGACGCCACCGGATTCAGATGGAACGCAGAACAGTTCTTCATCCGCGTCGGGACCGTACTCTTCAAGCAACTGATCACGCCAGACATATTCAGCTTGCTCACTCCATTCCTTCCCAGTCTCCCGACAGATGGCACGATAGAGACCCTGCCCGAGGGCATCATCGAGCGTCGTACGATGAAGCGAATAGGGCCGGCGACCGGCCCGAACCTCGTTTACCAGATGGGCGAATTCGCTGTCGGCACCGTTATGCGTGCTAATGATTTGAACGCGGCCGCCCCACATAGTCAACGCCACAGCTGCCTTGAGCAGCCCAGCGAGGTCATCGTGGAATGCAGCTTCATCGATGATGGCTACGCCTTGCTTACCTCTGAAGTTCGATGGACGCGACGAGAGGGCGACGATTTTGTGGCCGGACGCGAAACGAATGCGATAGGCGAGAATATCTTTGTCTTGATCATTGAAAAACCGACAGCCAAAACCATCAGGATCTGATAGTCCTACCTTCTCAATACCGCCTACGGCCTGATCAAGACGACGCGCCCATCCTGCTGCTTCCTCGATAAACTCCAATGCCATCTCTTTATTATAGCCGCTGTACCACCAATCTGTTCCGTTAATACGTGCAGCATCAGTCGCAGCGTCGCAGGCAGACGCCCAGGTTACTCCGATACGGCGCGACTTCTCGTAAATCTTGATAGGCGCCCGATCCATTAGCCACGCATACTGATACGGTAGGAGACTAACAGTCTTAAGGATAGGTTCAGGCGAAAGCTCTGGTGCAGACTGTGCCTTTTTCACTTTTTCACTTGTCCACCGTAAACTGAACTTCAATTGGTCCGTGACCGTTTGTCGACGGCGCCGGGAGCGCCGGCTGATCAGCTATCAAAGCCTTGCGAATCCGATCCGCGAACTCGTCAGGTATACCACGCCGCGCATCCTCAGTGGCAATGGCTTTTTTCTGAAGAGCGAGTGCGATCTTCATCTTCTCAAACTGAGCCATACCCATAATCATCTGACCAGCTTGGACCAGGTAACCCTTTTTCTTTAAGCGGCCAGCGATATCTGAGAGCTCATTAAGACAGCTTTCAATGCGACGCTCGTCAGTACTATCGAACTTATACCAACGTGCGTAGGCGGCTTGCTTGGCAATCTTTGTACGCCGTTCAGGCGATAATACACGCGCGCGAGCGAAGCCACCAAGACGAGCAGTCTCAGGAGTAGATATAAGCTTTGGTCGTGGCATGCTTACTCCAATGCTTGCTGCTAAATCATACACCACCTTTCGTTGAGAGACACAATCATCGGTGTTACCAGCAACATTGAAAATATTTTTGTCACCCCTATTGACATCCAATCCAAACATCCTTATTATCATAAGTATGAAGCTCGAATGTAAACGATGCGGACACAAATGGCGGCCAAGGGTGAATGGGCGACCGGTTCAATGCCCAGTATGCCGAAGCGTAAAATGGGATCAACCCAAAGGAGAAAAAGCCTTATGGATATTTTCCTCTACGCGCTCTGGGTCTTAATGATGGACCCAATGCATCCTGATGATCCATGGATCGACATGATGTGGGACGGAATAGTCGAAGCTTTCAAAAGATCGGGGCAACTTTAAGAACGAGGCGCCCAACAGCCGCAACTCTGTCAGGCGCCCCTAACCGAGGAAGGAGGATACCGTGCAACTCAATGATACCCAACTATGCGAGCATTGTCAATGCGGTCACGACCGCGCGCGCCATTACGGGTACACCGGACAAGACGGCATGTGCGACCGCTGCTATTGCCCGCACTTCAAGCCCCAGACAGCCCAAAGCGTCAAGGCTGAAGTTCAACCGGACCTTTATCAACGCTGCCGTTGCCTCTGCCCACGTGGCGAGCATAGCGGCTATATGAACACTGGCCATTGCCAGGCTTGCCATTGCCGGCACTTCCTAGCACGGTTACCGGAAGCTGAAGAGGCTGAAGCGCGGTTGTTGAACATGACACTGGAGAAAGTCTTCGGCGCAATGTCGCCAGTGATAAGGAAAGTCTAATGGGTGCTATCGCTATGGCTATAATCGCAATTGGGACTATTCTGTTTGTAGAAGCTGAAATTATACAAAGCAAACTTAACTCACAAGAGCGTCTATTGAAGGACATCCTCGAACATTTGGATGCGATGCGAAAATGAATACTTGCGTAAGTTGTAGTCACCCACTCTCAAATATAGCTGTCTTTTGTACTCGATGCGGCATGAAGCGTGTAACAACACGCGCGACAAAACGGAACTGGATAAGCAGATTTACTGATCCTTTGTGTCGTCATTGCCAACATAGAGTAAGCGCTCGCGCCAAGAGATGCCCAAGCTGTGGAGAAAAGAACCCTGGACTCCCATTTAACCCTATGTCACTTGCATTATTAATAGTGATGATACCCATGATTGGGGCTTGGCTAGGGGCATGTTAGCACATGACACGATTCGTTAAGGCCCTTACCATAAGCGGCTATACTGTAGCTCTAATCTACGCGGGAGCGACGCTCTTTGGTATATATTCAGATAATGTCCTTTATGTTGCATGGATATCTGGATTTGTAGCATTTATGGGCGCTCTAACGGCCTAACACGGAGGCGATATGAATCATGGACGCTAACCTGATCGATTGGTTGGCACTTGTCGTTATCATCCTAACGGGAGTCAAGATCATCTGGGATAAGCTTAACGAAATTCTAGAAGTACAGAAAGAAATCCGTGAACAACTAACCCAAAGGAGAATCCAATGACAACAGCGACAGTAATCTGGGTAGCACGATGCCTGGAGAAGAATTGCACCTGGTGCGAAGAAGCCGCAACTCGACGAGAAGTCCAAATAGCTATGGAGACTCATGCACATCCGATGGTTCAGATTGCCTCACGACGAGTCAGAGAAACCAAAAAAACCAGGGTTAGCAAAGTCTTTAAAGCCGGGTTAGCTATGCTCTGCCTAACCGCGACAACGGCCGTCGCAATACCAAGCTGGGCCAAGGCCACGACTGGTCACGCTGACGTCTGCCATGCCATTGCACAGATAGCCGGATCTATGGCAACTGCTCGAGACGAGGGACTTACTGAGCAAGAGGTATTACAAACTGTCGCAAAGGCCAATCTTGGAGAATCATTCCAAACTAACAGCAGAATAATGGCTGACGCAATCTTCAATGGCGATTTGGATGACACGGAACCAACAGTAATCGAGAAGCAAACTTTTCTGGACTGCATTAGCGACCACTAACCTCAACACGCGGGAGGGCCCTCCGGCCTTCCCGCCATCAAATCCCTAGCCGTCAATAACGCCTGCTGCAAATCCCGAATAGCTGCAATCCGCGCACGCCATAAACTCGGCGGCGCTATCGAAGTCAGTATCGGAATTGCATTTATCGAAGGCTTACGTGTTTCCACTTCAGTACACATAGCCTCAAGCCGCTCCAGCCACTCGTTTAATAAATCTTCAGCCATCATCACTTCAAACCGTAAACCGCCAACCCCCACGGACCCGGCACATAGACCCGACTGTTCGCAACCATTAGCGCCTTAAATTCACTCCCAACTGGCCCAACTACATCGCTATAAAGCTCACTGGTCAGATTCGCTGCGTTATAGGCGCGTAACACAAAGTCGCTCTTGCGTTGCTCCATGATCCACAGCACACCAGCAACATTTCCATTAGATGAGATAGTCGGTACGCCGCCAGGAAAGGGAAAAATCTCCGGTGATTCTGATGACGGGGTCTTCGACATCACCCCGTTTATCAGTGGAAAGGCCTTCACATGATCGTTCATTGCCGAGAAATACGCCGTATTATTCCAGACTGTCGGTGAGCTAAAGAACTCTCCCACTACGTGTGCAGACAGAATACTCTGATCCTGTTGAGGGTTATATTGGCTTAGGTTGGAGCTATTCAGCTGATAGACCCAGCCACTTTTACCTGAAGTCAAAAGATTCCCATTCGGCAATATCGTAATACCACCAGAACCCAAGTCTTGATCATTCATTTCTCGATATTGCTGGTTGAGTGGTGTAAAAAAGTCTATTGGTGCATAGGTATCAGGCGATAAACCCAGCACACTATCCCCCCAATCTGTCTCGCTCGGATTGAAATCGCCGTTGCCAGTCGAGACGAATAGCTCGGAATCGTTGGCAGCTGGACCACCACCGCTCGCCCAAAAATCGCTGTCATAACCGTTTGGCGAGGACAGAAAAGTTCCCCGCTGGACTAAGTTTTCGTCATAGGCAAACAGCCATCCATGCGCTACGTGAGGTGCAGGAACGACATTAGGCCCTGGTGGTCCATCACATAAGACGGCTTCAGTCACAATAATACGATTTCTGTAAAGTAGTAGCGCTGAGCGTTCCACCTGATAAGTTGGATCAAAAGTGATCAGCCCTCCAACACTGCCATACCCATTTCCCGCCGCGCTACCAGTCACAATCACCGGGTTACGCCTCTGTTTCCCACTTCTGATATCGATTGCGTAGAGCTTCTGCTGAGGCGGATTGTTGGATTTAGTCACCAGAAAAATCGTCTGAGTGATAGTGTCGATTACCGGTGTACCAAATATTCCAACGTAACCATTGCAATCGTATTCTCCCGAAGCGGCACCACCGAGCGAGTCTTTCCACAAGACGATCCCGAAGTCTGCGTCAATGGCGTACAGAGAGTTGTTTGCCGTAACGACGTAAACTACATTACGCCAGCCTTTACCCGGTATAGCTACGCTTGGCACATAGAGCGGCTGGGTATAAATGTCAGCGTCAACGGGTACAGTCTTGAGACGACCGAAGTTCGACGAGTTGATATTCGGGGTGAGTGCATATTCATGCGAGTTCACCCCGGTTCTAGCATTATCGTAGTGATAAGTAGTAACAGCTGCAGCGAGTGATGCATGAGCTCTCTTACTAACCAGTACGACCATTACGAACAAAACTAGATAAACTAAGGCAATCTTAGCCAATTCGCCCCCCTCAATTCTAACGTGTTATCTAATCCTGGTGCTCAGAATGTTCTCCATGATGCCACCAATGCTCACCATCGTGATGATGATGTTCCGACCAATACCAATGCTCGCCGTCTCTATGCTCGTGGTGCCACCAATGCGAGCGCTGCCTTTCATGTTCAACATGGTTCCTGTGCCCACCATGAGGTTCGTATTGTTGCTGCTCATGCCAGCTCTGATCGTCTTCATGTGCCAGGACTGGAGCAGCCATAAAAAGAGCACACGCTAACCCTAGAATCGCGATTTTCAGCTTCACGATGCCCACCTTTCTATATCTCTCGTGGCTTCAAGCTCCTCCATTATCCAATCCTCAGTCCCATCGAGATCTCCTGATTCGATGTCATCAATATGAATTTCGACTGGTGGTAATTCTTCAATCTTTCCTTGAAGAAGCAGATGACGAATCACCGCGCAACCTAAAAAATCAGGTTTCGAGCCCGATCTAACTACCAGCTCCCGCTCTGCCTGTAAATCAAACGATTCTAACACTCGAAACAATCCCGTAATCCCAAAATCCGAATACTCACCTGAGACTAAAGCAAATACCAATCCTTTCTTAAGTTCCATCACTTATCCCCCTTACTGCGTTACCCTACGATGTAGCCGATGTAGGCGGTGTAGGTGGTGGAGGCGTAGTGGAATGCTGGTCCATCGCTGTCTTCGCCCCTACCCCCAGCAGTGTACCCCCTGCACCACCAATCAACGCTCCAGCAATCGCGGTCACGGGCGCCGCAGGACCACCCACCAATAGGCCGATACCTGCGCCTAGGGCTGCGCCTGACGCGGCACCACCTAAACCTGTAGCCACCGTTGAACTGGTGCATCCACCAAGGGAAAGTGTAGCTGCTAAAAGCCCACATCCAAGAATTTTTCTCATAGAGATAATTATTACTCCTATTCCCACCCGGGATGATTAACATAAAAGCGTTCGCTATGCCAGTGGCCAAAACGATCCACGTGGCCATAGATAATTGCCGGTGGTGTCGGCCGAGGTTCATCTACGTCGCCGCACTCAAACTCAGGATGGATGCTCGCATTATAGGCCGGACTATAATTTTCACACCACCAATCACGTGTATGGAAAACACCAGCGTTAGTATAAGCGCCGAGTACATCCGATTGAGCCAACCCCGTTCCCGCAGCTCCCCCAATAGCTGCAGCCCATATCAGGGCAAAGATTGCCTTTTTCATACGTCAATCCTCCGTATTCGTTGATTCATCGTACCTACGCTGTTCTTCTTGCAAGCGTTGCGCCTTTTCCTTTCGCAACTGGTTCAGCTGCTCATTCTGCTGTTCGATCTGCGCACCTTGTTCATTGACACGATTCTCCAGATACTGGTTTTGCGTGACCGCGCTGTCTAAAGCATCTTGGTCCTCATCGATGCACCCTACCAGCGGCAAGGCCAATAAGGCCAGGATCGGAAGAATAAACAGTCTTCGTTTAATATTCATGATGGTGATGATGTCCTTGTTCCATTGTGAACACTTAGATATCTTCGTTCAACACAAATAGCCGAGCAATAGAGAGCATTCGCACCCCTGAACTTAGAAATAGGGTCACCACAATATTGACATTGACGTACTAGCGGCACCCCCCTTCGAACTCGCTCTTTACATCTTAAGCTACAGTATACTTTATCAGTTTTTAGCCTCATTAAGCGTCGTAAGGGTATCCTACTACCGCAATATTGGCAAACTTTATCTGAGTTGCCAAATTCGTTTATGGCTCCTTGCCCACTTCTTAAATCGACAGGCGTCTGAACAGAAGTGCTTGGATGCACGAATTGCCGTAAATTCGGTTGAACAAATCGGACACTTCCGGGAAATCTCCCGCCTAATATTTTGGGCCATGCCAACCTCCGTCTAACGATATCTTTCAACCGTTGACGCGCAAGAACAGCAGATTTTAACGTACGTCCCAATTCTTCTAGTTCACTATCCGTCCAATCCGGCGTATCAAATAATAAATGGTAGTATTTCTGGCATAAATGGTCTTTAACTGCTGCACGCCGATCCTTCAATGTTCGAAACACTCTAGATCCAAGCACGCTGTTGCAATTATGACAGGACGGCACGATCTTGACATTCACATCTACAGGAAAATCAAACCCCTCTTCTCTAAAAAAATCCCTCCGCCACAACAAGGTGCGCGGGATAACATGATCTACCGTAGTGGCCGGAAGTCCACAATAATAACATGCGCTGGCTGCGAAAATGATACCTTCAAATTGATATTCCGCCATAGAGCCATGCTACGCCGTTGGCCAACGCTAGGCAAGGCCCTTACTCTATTCCATTTCATCTCGCTCACTCAACGAGCGTACGCCCCCCTCCTTGGCTTTCCTAGCTCGAAGGCACGGACCACACAGCGGCGTGCCGTCAGGGAGAATAATGCCCCACGGTGCACGACAATCGGCACACGGAACCTTATCACTAAGACGGACACGCGGTGCGCGGTCCCATGGGTTATAGGGTGTCATTTAAAATAACCTCCTTTGATTGCCGTCGTATTTCGGCCCATCGTTATCTGCTTTTATTGGGATAACCTTCCTTGTCTGAGCTTGTAGACTTAACCTGTCATCATTTAGAGGCGTGAAATAAATTCTAAGAGCCTCACCTAAAGCCTTATAGAGCACATTAATCGGAAGGGCTTTACAGATCGTTGCGTAATCGTCATTTTGCGAAGAAACATCTGCATATTTGTCCATCCATAATGTCCGGTTTTTATGCCAGGTGGCACGGAGTTGTTGAAAGGGTAACAAATAACACCTTCCAGACTTGACAAAGGCGTAAGCCAGGTAGTCGCAATATAATGGTTTTTCAACCCAACCATCCTTAATGCAACCATTTGGAAATT